>Ga0182024_10016462_pt1 | contig 14025 bp, 12 predicted proteins | sample P32metaG_FD_120480 | JGI IMG/M metagenome (GOLD analysis project Ga0182024, IMG submission 120480) | Permafrost microbial communities from Stordalen Mire, Sweden - P3-2 metaG (Illumina Assembly) | ecosystem: Environmental > Terrestrial > Soil > Wetlands > Permafrost | place: Sweden: Stordalen... | reverse complement strand
TGCTCCGCGGTGATCGAATACATGGCCCTTGGCCAACCCGATCCGCAGGTCAACGAGGTGTTGCAAAATCTCGCTCGTCCGGCGCTGGGGCATTGGTGGGAGTTCGCCCGGCGATTGGTTCCGCTGTTGGCCGATGCCGAACGACCCGGCTACGAATCCTTGCGGCAATTGCTCCTTGGACGGGCACGCGACGATCTTCCGCGGGCGGCTGGGCTCGATGCCGTCTTGCGCGAAACGCTGGACTTGGGCAGCGGCTCGCGCACGACCGTCCGACTTAGCGAGCTGTTTGATCGGCTCATCCAGCATCGCAACAAAGCACAGGCCCATGCCGCTCCCGAAATGCGCAAGGATGCCTATCATCGGCGATTGGCCGCGGCGCTGCTGGCCGGCCTCGGCGAGATATTCCAGCGGCTCGACGTTCTGGCCGGCGGCCGCCTGATTTATGTCAGCGAGGTTCGTCAATCCGCCGGGCAATGGACCGTCGAACGCTTCGAGCTTGTCGGCGAGCATTCGCGGCGATTGGCTCCCTGGTCGTTGCCGCGAGATCAAGCCGGCATGCTTCCCAATGCCCAGCAAGTGTATCTGCTTCGACCGGATAACGTGGACGGAGCAGCGGCGCAGGGCGGTCCGGTGCTGGGTAGCGCGGCCCCGAACGATGTTGCGCCCAACGGCGCTTTGTCCTGGTTGCCGGTCGAACCGTTGGTGTTTTACGATGCCGAAAGCGAGGAATTGTTGCTGCTCAATGCCCGCCACGGCCGGCAGCAGGTGGAATACCTCGGTTACAGCAGCGGCCGCGTGGAGAGGCAGCCAGCGGTGTTGCAAGGCCAGCACGCCGAACTATTGGCGAAGCTGCTGAAAATGGAAGTCGGCGCGGGCCAACTCGCAGCCTGGGCGGCCCGATCGCAGAGTGAAGAGCCGCCGGAGGAAGAATCGCAGCCGTCGCGGCGAACCTTGGGCGAATTCGAATTGCTGAGCGAACTGGGCCGCGGCGGTATGGGAGTGGTTTACCGTGCCTGGCAGCCGTCGCTCGGCCGACAGGTCGCTCTGAAGAAGCTGGTCCGCACGGGCGACAAATCGGATCAGCGGTTTTCGCGCGAAATTCGGGCTCTCGGCCGCGTCGAACATCCGCACCTGGTGAAGATCTACACGTCGGGCAACGACGGCGATCAATGGTTCTACGCCATGGAGCTTGTCGAAGGCGCGCCTCTGGCAACCATCTGCGAGCAGTTGCAGGGGAGCGGAACCAGCATCGAGCAACTCAGCGGCGCCACCTGGCAGGCCGCCGTGACGACCGCGTGCAGTCGCACCCGGCAAAGCGAGCGATCACTGTCGGACACGATTTCCGATTCGGCTCAACCGCGTCCCGCTCCAAGGGAAACGGCGTTGGAGCCCGTCGAGCCGCCTCGTTTGCGATTGCGCGACGGCTACGTGGCGCAGGTGGTCGAGCTCGTGCGGCAAGCGGCGTTGGCGGCCCACGCGCTGCACGAGGCGGGAATCGTCCATCGCGACATCAAGCCCGGCAATATCATTGTCACGGCCGATGGTTCCCAAGCCGTGCTGATGGATCTCGGATTGGCGCAACTGGCCGACGACGAGGAAGGCCGGCTGACGCGCACGCGCCAGTTCGTCGGCACGCTGCGTTATGCCAGCCCGCAACAGGTGCTAGCCGCCGAACGATTGGATCGCACGAGCGATGTCTACGGCTTGGGCGCAACGCTCTGGGAATTGCTGACGCTGCGGCCGATGTTCGATGCCGGCGAAGAGACGCCGACCCCGATGCTGATGGAGCGCATCTTGCACCAGGAGCCCGCGCCAGTTCGGCGGTGCAATCCGCGGATCAGCCGGGATTTGGAAGCCGTGGTCGCCCGTTGCTTGGAAAAACGGCCGGATCAACGCTACGCCACCGCTCGCGATTTGGCCGATGAATTAGGGCGCTATTTGCGCGGCGAACCGGTGCGGGCGCGACGGGTGAGCCGTCTGACGCGGGGGGTGCGGCTGATCCGTCGGCGACGGGCGCTGGCCGCCGCCTGCGGCCTCGGGTTGTTGGCAATCGTGTTGTCGGTGGCTGGCGGAACGTTGGGGTGGCGATGGTATAATGCGAAAAAAGATTTGGAGATCGAACGGAATGGGCCCCCCATCGTCGATGATTCCACGCCGGACGTGAGCGAAGTGTTTCCCGACGTGGACGGCGTAGTGCAGAATAAGGCGATACTGAAAACGAAGCCGGCGGGCTGGCGCATGCCGACGCAAGCCGATTTCGAATACCTCAACAGCACGGGAGAATCCGGCCTGCGGCTGTTGCTATGCAACCTGACGAATCATTACGACGTGGAACAACCCGACCCAATCGCCGATCCGTTCGGGCTGGCGAAGAATGAATGGCGGAGCGTGATAATGCCGACGAACGCTGGGAGCGAGGATCGCAAGATCGCGCTGCACACCGGCTTGGGATGGTATGCTTTTTTCGTCCGCGACCGGCGAGGAACCGTTTGGCCGCTTTGGCAACGAAACAAAAACGGCGACGAATTCACGCTCGGCGAAACCAACGTGTTCACCGACCGACAAGTCGTGTTGGAAATCACGACCGGCTCGTTCAACGGCAAGAAGCGGTATTACGCCACACTGCATCGAGAAAACTGAATCGTTTCGAACCAGTTTCCAAGTTCTTTCTAGGGAGGCAATCCGATGAAAGCTCTTTTGACAACCGCCGGCGGGCTGGCGGCGCTGGCAATCCTTTTCGCGTGCGGCATCGGCGCGGCGCGCGCGGACGAAGACAAACCGTCGTTTCACGTTCACAACAATCTGGATCAAACCGTGGGCGTCTGGGTGGCTTCGGAAAAGAGCACCGACGCCAATCCCTGGACTCATATCGATGTCGCACCGAACGAGGATGCCACGTTCACGCTCAGTGCCCCCGACCGGTTCATTATTGCCGTGGACATCGGCAATCAGCGCAGCCGGTCGAAGCCGGTTGCCCTGAAGGCATTCTTGGCAAAGCATCCGGACTACGCGATGAAACTCAATCTGTATGTCGACAATACCGTGGGCGCCGACGTCAACGCTCCGCCGAAGCCGCCGATCTACGATTTCGATTTCGTGCCCACGAAACCTTCCGACGACAACAGCACGAAACAGCCCGACGCTAAAACTCCGCCCGTGAAGATTCCTCATTTCGCCTTCAGAGACAATGACGGCAAAGTGTGGTTTCGCGTTCACAACAATCTGGATGAAACCGTGGGCGTGTGGGCGGCCTCGGAAAAAAGCGCCCAGCCCGAAAATCCCTGGGGACACGTCGATGCCGAGCCAGGCAAGGAGGCCTCTTTCACGCTGCTAGCCCCCGATCGCTACACGCTTGCCTTCGACATCGGCAAGCAGCGATACCGATCGCAGCCGATCGCACTGAAGGCCTTCTTGGATGATCATCCGGAATGCACTCTTGAGATCAATCTTGCTCGGCCAACGGGCGCTCCGTCGGACGCTCCGCCGAAGTACACTTTCAGTTTCTCGCCCGTCGCAGCCACCTTCGACGACGACAGCGCGCAAAAACCCGACGAAAAAGCGCCGGCGGTGGAGATTCCAAAGCTCGAATTCAAGGCCGAGCCGCTTCCCGACGACAACCAGTAACCACAAGCAAGCCCAGGGAAGGCTACCCACGACCATGCCGTTGGAAAACGCGCTGCTGGCCTTCCCTGGGCTTCGCCCCCCTCGCAAAAAATTCTTGAATTTCCTGTCGGGCTCCGCCAGGATTTGGCCATTCTCTATCTATCAGGGCCTGCATTTCGCAAGCCCTCGGCCAAAAAACTTACCTGGGGAGCCTATCATGCAACGCCTTTTGAGCAACCTGTTGACAGTCGCGGTGATTGGATTGATTTCGACGAGCGCCTCGCTAGCGATGGCTAAGGGCGGAAAAGGTGGCGGCGGAAAGGGTGGCGGCCATAAATCCGGTCATGCTGCCGGCCATAGCCACAGTCATAAGAGCCACGATCATCATGGCAACCACAAGACCTCGCATTCCCACCGTTCGCATTCACATTCGTTCAGCCACTATGGATTCCACAATCGCACGAATACATTGGCGCTCGTTGGAAACGGCGATTTCCCGGGCCGTCATCCACGGTGGTACTGGCACGATCACTATCCGGTCGGCTTCTGGTTCGGCGGCAACTACGGCGTGGTCGATACTGGCGTCGTCAGCACCGGCGTGGCAGTTCCGAGAACTGATGTCGAGTTTTCCAAGATCGCGCAAATCGACGCGGGCGATCCGGCGAAGAACCTGGCCCCGGCCTACCGGGTTTGGTTCCACAACAATAGCACGGTCGACATCAACCAGCCGTTCGACGTGGCGATCCTGGCTTCCTGCGACAAGCAACTCTCGCAAGGACTCCCTTTTTCGAGCGTTCGGGTCGCTAGTCTGGCTGCCGACGAAACCATGTCGGTCGACATCCGCTTGCCGATCGCGGCGATGACGATGGGAACCGCCGACGGACAGACGGCCGGCTACGCTTACGTCCACACGATCATCGACAGCCAGAAGGAACTTGTTGAAACCAACAAGGCCAACAACCTGTCGGTCGATAGCCGCGACGACATCCCGGCCGCCGCCGAATAAATACAGCCGAGTAATTAAAGCTGAATGAACCAGCCGAATGAATAAAACTGCTTCGATTCCGATGATGAAGCATCCGACGGCCGGCAGTTCCCTCAGGGGAGCTGACCGGCCGTTTGTGTTTTGGGAAGGGGCGAGGGGACAGGGGCTAGGGGCTAGGGGCTACGGGCTAGGGACGAGGCACGAGGGGATCGGCGGCGAACCTTTGCCCCAACGGGGCTGCGGCGATTCTTCGTCCCCTGGCCCCTAGCCCCTGACCCCTTCGCAACGAACTCCGGCCATTCGATCGGGTTACAGGCAAATCCGGATCACCGCACCGGCATATAGCGCGAAATCTCCGCCCGCGCGCCAACGGTGAACTCCCGCTGACTGTTCACGGTCACCGTCCATCCCAAATCGACTGAGCGGCCGGGATCGAGCATCACCGCCGCGCTCCAGCCGTCGGGATCGATCGACAAATCCGCGAGATGATTGACAACCGCGCCATTCACGTTCTGTTCGACGGCGGCGCCGTTGGCGTCCACTTCGACCAATTGCACGGAGAACCAGATGCGGTTCACCGGGTCGTTGTTGGTGAACCGGTAATTGACGGCTCGCGAGCCGTTCACGTCGATGGCCCCTTCGGCCGTCAGCCGGTGGGCTTCGAGCACCGGCCTGCCGCCATCCAGTTCAGGCGGTTTGCCGGCCGCGGCATCGCGCAAGGCGCGCGGGAGGGCTTCCTTGCTTTTCCATTGCGTGTCGTAATAGGAAATCCAGGCGTCCGCGTTCAGCAATGCCCGGCGCAAATCTTGATACGCGGCCGAATCCTTATTGCGGTCGTTCAAATCGAGAAATCGGTGCGAATAGGCGGCCAGGTCGCGGAACTTGATCATGGCCGTTTCATGATTGGCCCGGTCGGCGGCGAATTGCAACCTCTTCTGGCCATAATCGTCGCGCCACGGTTGCGTATTGGGATGACTCGGGTCGTATCCCTCGATCTTGTCGGCCGAGGAGTTCAAGCTGCCGAGTTGGAACTCCGTGTACTTGACCGTGTCGCTGGCGTACGTGCTCCACTTGTTGAGATCATCGCCCAATCGCTTGGCCTCGGGCTTGAACTCGGCCGGGTCCATGACCGCCTGCGCCGCGGCCCTTTCGACGACGAGTCCCAGAAAGGCGATCGACAGAATCGCACAAACGACGTGACGAGAAATCCGGATCATCGGCAACCCCTTCCGAGAATGAGAAACGAGATGGGAACCGCGAATCGCGCCCTGGATGGCGCTCGTCCTTCATCTGCTCCACGCCGCCAATTTTACCGTTCCCGAAATCCGAAATGCAAACTTTTTCACGCCGCGATGTCGAAAAACAGCGGCGATTCTGTCGGGTTTCGCCCCGGTTTGGACATTTCCCTTCCATCAGGGCACTGCACGTTGCAAGCCCTAGGAGATTCGCACCTGGGGAATGCACCATGCACCGCCATCCAAACCATCCGTTGAAACCCGCGCGATTGACTGCCCATGATTCGCGCCGGCATTCGTTATCACAGGCTCCGGCCCGCAAACCCGCGCCATTGCTGTCGCTGATCGGTCATCCGCATTCGTTGCCGCCGAATCCGAACCGCAAACCGCAGCGGTAGGGACCAGGGATCAGGGGTCAGGGGCCAGGGGACGAAGAATGGCCTCAGCCTGTTGGGGAATGCTTCATTGCTGAACCCCTCGCCCCTGACCCCTGACCCCTGTCCCCTCACCCCTCGCCCCTGAATCATCATGATATCTCACCTCCGCTCCGCATCGCCGGTCTTGTTCGCCCTGCTTGTCGGCTTCGTTGTTGCCGGCGGATCGCAGGCCGCGCTGGCACAAGCCACCGCCCCGCGCTACCAGCGGGCGCCGGTCGCGTTCGTCGATCTCTCCAGCCAACAAACGCCGCTGCGCAAACAAGGGCATCGTGGCACCTGCATCGTCCACTCCGTCGTCGCCGGCATGGAAGCCGCCCTCAAGCGGGCCGGCTACGGCGATCTCGACCTCTCCGAAGACTCGTTCATCTACTTCGTCAAAATGTTCTACCTGACCGACACCAGTGCCAAAACGGCCGGCGACGCCGAAAACAAACTCGGCGGCACCGACGGCGGCGGGTCGATCGAAAATCTGAACTACCTCGTCGGCGGACTGGCCGTGCCCGAGGAATCGGCCGGCTGGCCCGACGGCCACAACTACAAGATCCCGAAGCTCGACGATTCGCATTGGGCCAGTCAGTTCAACATCGATAGCTGGGCCCTTTCGCCGCGCCATTTGCAACCCATGACGCTGCGGGCTCCGCGCTATTTCACGGTCACGTCGTTCGTCCGCCTCCATAACGGCACCGACGCCGACGCCATCGAGGCCGCGCTCTATGGCGGCCACGAAGTCGAATGGGATTTTCAAGAATGCGGCAAGCGTCCGACCGATGCCGTTTGGACCTACGACGTTCCGCCCAAGCCCGATCGCAAAGTTCATTCGATGCTGATCGTCGGCTACGATCGCCGCGACGCCGGCAATCCGTATTTCATCGTCAAGAACAGTTGGGGCCCGACGAAAGTTCCCGGCGCCAACGGCTACACGTACATTTCCTACGACTATCTGAAATACGGTTTGACGGCCGGCTATATCACCGGCGTCGCGCAGCGCTCGTGGCCCGAGTTGCAATTCGTCGGCCGCTGGTCACTCCATGGCGACGGTGCGGAAGGCATTTTGGACATCACGCACGTGCCGGGCGTGTTCCAAGGCGTGCTCAACCAGAAGCGCGACAAAACCCGCGACCACCGTATCGGCATTTTCTACGACCAAAACGATCCGACCCAGCCCTGCCGCGTCAACGGCTCGATCAAAGGCAACCGCATCGACTTCTACATCGACCGCACAAACGCCAACGCCCACTGGGACCGCCTCGCCGGCCGGCATTTTGTTTATTATCTGAGCGAAGGCGACCGCAACCTCATGTCCGGCGCCGACCGCAACATGAACACCGCCAGCACTCGCGCCGGATACGCCCGCCGCCTGCAATCCGCCGCCGCCTTCCCCGCCGAGGCCCAAACGATTGCCGTCGACGATCTTCCCGAGATGGCGGACTACAAGGCGACGGACGTGTTGCCGGCGAAAGCGCGGTCGCGCTCGTCAACATAGATTATCCAAGCCGCTGCGAACTGACGTTCCGCTCGGCCGGTTCAAACAGTCTCACGATCGCGGCTTTCCTTGGCGTGCCAGTTATGCGCGTAAGCTAATCCGGCCAGCGCTCCAAAATCAAATCGGGAAAGCGGATTCAGCGACGCGCGCAATCGTTGGAGACGCTTGTCGGGTGTGCCGAGCTGCTCCCCGATCGCGCCGAGTATCGCCCTCACGCGCGGCGGCTCGGTGTGCGCGACCTTCAGCAGGCGGTCGTATCGACCATTCTCGCACAGTAGGGCCAGCGTGCGCTTGACCGTTTCCTTCGGCGACAATTCGCTCCCCTTGGCTTGATTTCGCAACACGTCGAGCAAGGCGCCGTCTCGTTCGGAGAGACTGGCCCACGTCGCGGGCCGGCGCGTGTGGATCACTGTGTCTGCTCCGTCAAGTTTTCGTGCTGTGAAACTTGACAAATTAAAAGGAAACACCCGGAGCCAATCGTCGTCCAACTCCGGACCCGATCGATTACGTCGTGGTGGCACTCGTCAACAAGAGCGATAAGGATTTAGACTAGAAGAACGGGACCGGCTGTTCCGCGATTTCCGCGCTGCCAGTCAGAAGGACGGACTCCGAGACTTCGCGCCCGTCAATTCGGATGATTAGAGTGACGTTCGTTCCGGCCGGAATCGGCGCGGGATCGCGAAGAATGAGCGAGCCCCCACCAATTTGGGCAACATCGAATTTTTTGCCACCATGCAGCAAGAAAATCTCTATGTCGGCAGAATAGCCGTCAAACCATCGTTGACCCATGACTGATTTACCTTTGCAACAGCGGGCCGAAGCGTATGCGGCACTATTGGATATGACGCTCGATTTTGAAAACCCGCTTGGCCACGGAACTGATGGAAGCGTCTGGAAATCCAGCAAAAAAACTGCCGTAAAAGTGTTCAAGCTGGAGGCGAACTTTACCACAGAACTCGAATGCTATAAACGCCTATTTGATAACAAGATCGTGAAGCTGGACGGCTTTGCAGTGCCCCAGTTGATCCGCTTCCACAATAGCCTACTGGTCATTGAAATGGCAATCGTTAGCCCTCCATTCATCCTCGATTTTGCGAAATGTCATCTCGATCACCCAAGGGAATTCGAAGAAGGCGGCAAGGAGGAATGGATGGCGTATTCCGAGGAACTATTCGAGCATAATTGGCGCAAAGTACGATCTGTCCTCTATTCGTTGCAGCAAATTGGCATCTACTACTACGACGCTAAGCCGGGAAACATCGTATTCAAGGATACCGGTCTTTGAGGGCGGCTTTCTTTTTGCGCCGCTCCTGCTCGGGTATGATGGGGGCATGGATGGCCCGGACGACGAACTGGACGAGGTAGACCAACGGCTCGGCGATTTGTGGTCAATGAGCAACAAAGAGCAAGCAGGATGCACCCGCATGATCTGGGCGCTTATATTTCTGTTGCCGGTGGCGATTGTCGTGGCTCTCCTCTGCGGATGGCGTCCATAGCTGCCAGGCACGGCTTAAAAATTCCTGATTTCAAACTGACCCACTACCAGAGCCGCCGCCAGCTTGACACGTCCTTTCCGCTCGCCTCAAAATAACCTGTCCGCTCTCTCCGCCATCGCCGAGTCAAGTCAGGAGGCCATTCCATGCGATCGGCTCGTCTCTTAGTTCTCGCTCTTTTTCTTGGCCTCGCGGGCCGGTCCGCGCGGGCTTACGACGCTCTGAACGTCGGCGACCCCGCGCCGGAGATTAAGGTCGCGCGGTGGGTGAAAGGCAGCGCGATCGAGAAGTTCAAGCCGGGGCGGATTTATGTCGTCGAATTTTGGGCGACCTGGTGCGGGCCGTGTCGGACGACGATTCCGCATCTCACCGAGTTGGACCATCAATATCGGTCGAAGGGGGTCACGTTCATCGGCGTCGATGTGTGGGAGCCCGAGGTTTCGAGCGTGAAGCCGTTTGTCGAGGAGATGGGGGCCAAGATGGGCTACAACGTCGCGGTCGATTCGGTTCCGCCCGATGCTGATCCGCATCAAGGCGCCATGTCGAAAAGTTGGCTTAATGCGGCCGGGGAAGTGTTCATTCCCACCGCGTTCGCTGTCGTGGATGGCAAGGTCGTTTGGATCGGCAATCCGATGAATCTCGACAAACCGCTGGCCGCGATGGTCGCCGGCACCTGGGATTCGGCCGCGTTCGCCAGGCAGCGCGAAGAGCGGCGGATCGTCGAGCGAAAGACGGCGAACATCGAGCAACATGCCGTGCCGCTCTTCAAAGCAAAGAAATATCAAGAGTTTCTCAAATCGCTGGACAAGATCACCGCCGGCAACGAAACGGTCGCAAAACATTTCGCCGGCCTGAAACTCGCCGCGATTTGCAACAGCGGCGACATCGACGCCGGCCTCGCCCTCGGAACCAAACTGCTCGAAGATCACAACGACGAGCCCAACGTGCTCAACAACATCTTCCGGCCGGCCATCGATCCCGAGAATACCGACTCGCCGGATCCGCGCGTCGTCGCCTTGGCGCTCAAAGCGGCGAAGCGCTCGGTCGCATTGAGTGAAGAAAAAAACGCCGCGCAGCTCGACACGCTAGCCCTGGCGCAATTCCTCAGCGGACATCCGGCCGTGGCACTGGCAAGCGAGCAAAAGGCGATCAAAACCCTCGAACCCGACGCCGAGGCCGAGCGGAAGGCCGCGTTCAACGAACGATTGCAGCGCTATCGCAAAGCGGCGAAAGGAAAATAAGGGTTGTCCCTTTTTTTGCCCACTTCCATGAATCACCTTCGTTTCCATTTCTCGATGGGCGGGATGTTGGGCCTCGTGGCCTTGCTGGGCCTGGCGTGTTCCGCGCTAGCTGCCGCGACGCCGCTGGTGGCCAGCGCCGCGCATTCTTTGAACTTGGCGCTCTTGTCGCTGGCGGTTGTCGGCGCGATTTGTCGCCAGGGCGGGGCGCGCGTCTATTGGGTGGCGGTGGCGGTCGTCGGTTGGGTTTATTACTTTTCCGCCGTCGCCTGGCCCGCGCCGCTGACACCGCAAGTCTCTGCCCAATTTCCGAGCTACAACGCGACGCAGCCCTCGCCCGATGATCGGCCGCGGCTGCTCACCTCGAAGCTGCTCGATTGGATTGAATCGAAGCGAAGCGTCCGGCTGCCGGTCGGCACGCATGTCGAGGCTCAATGGGCCGGCGGCGGCTATTGGCCCGGACGAATCACCGACGTCAACGAAAGCGGCTATCTCATCGCCTGGGATGACGGCAGCCCACCGACATGGGATACGCCCGTGCAACTCGGTTCATCGGTAACGCCGCTCTATCAAGTCGGCCACGCGGTCTTCGGCATGTTCCTCGCGCTGCTGGCCGGCTGGGCGATGTCGTGCGTGTTTCAAGAGGCGGGCGATGCTGCCACGGCGTCGAAGCGGACATAGGGAATGAAAAGGGGACATTCTGGTTTATTGAAAAAGTAGAATGTCCCCTTTTCCTTTTCCTGCAACGGCATCGACAAGTAAGACCGTTTGATTTATCCGAACTCAACCCGCCGTCGGCAACGTTTGACACGAAGACATTCAGCTGCGCTGGTATAATGCAGCCATGGAGGATCCGTTTCAAATCTCGATTCGCCGGCTTTTGGTGGTGGTGGCGTTGTTCTGCATCGCGATGGCGCTGTTCGTGAGAGCCGATCACTATTACCACGACGTTGTCATGGAAGACGGAACGGGCCAGGGCATCTACGATGGCATTTGTGTCGCCGGCTGCGTGGTCGCCGCCGCGGGGATCGGCACGATCTTCCGCAAGACGTTTCTATGTGCGGGAATCGTCTTCCTAATCCGCCTCGTCTGGGCGATGCTTCCGCACCTCGATTGACCATAGTCCGATTGTCGAAGAATTTCAAAGGGCATCGCCGCCCGTTCACTCACCCGCTTGATTTTCATCGCTAACCGACCGAAAATGACTATATGAATCTTCAAGGCCGGGTGCAAAATGGCGTCGTTGTTTTGGACGGGGGATTGGTACTGCCCGAGGGGGCAGCCGTAATCGTGTCATACGCCGCACCTGCAGCGGAGCGGCGGAAGCGCATCGCGTTTCCGCTGGTGCGGTCGGCGAAGCCGGGCAGTCTGAATCTCACCAGTGACCAGATAGCGGACATCCTGGAAGAAGAAGATGTTTCTTCCTGATGTAAACGTCTGGCTGGCGCTGATCTTCGACAGGCATGTGCATCATTCGGCTGCCAAGCAATGGTTCGACGGAGTTCCCGATCGTGGTTGTTCGTTTTGCCGAATGACCCAACAAGGGTTCTTGCGGCTAGCGACCAATCCGAAGGTTTTTGCCAACGAGGCAGTGGCATTGACCGACGCATGGCGATTGTATGATCGCGCGTTGAGCGATGTGCGCGTTGCATTCGCGTCCGAGCCGGAAGGAATCGAGGCGCTATGGCGCGCGAACACCGATGCGAGTTCCTTTTCGCCGAAAGTGTGGAACGACGCATATCTGGCGGCCTTCGCGCAAGCCGCAGCCTTTGATCTGGTTACATTCGACCGCGGATTCGCGCGGTTTGCCGATGCCCGCTGCGTCATCCTTTCGTAGCGCAGCAGTTTATGGCGGCGTTCGCATCCCAATAGCGTCCCGCCGCTCGCTTGCGGGGAGCGCGCGTCCCCACCTCTTCGCCGCCAAAGTTTTCCCTCGCTGCCGGGTTTCGTCCCGCTGCGCCCGAGGTTATTTTAAGATACTTGGCCGATCGCTCTCCGACTCCGTCCCACCCAGAAACCGCCCCAACGAGATTCCCCGATGCGCCTGCACTCCATTGTTCGGCATATTGCGCTGCTCGCTGTTTTGATCCTTGCTCTGTCCGCCAGCCGCACGGCCCTCGCCGATCCAAACATCGTCGACGCCCCGCCTCTTTCGCCGGCCGAGCAACTCAAGAAATTCCACCTGCCGCCCGGCTTCGAAATCCAATTGGTCGCCGCCGAGCCGGAGGTTCGCAAGCCGATCAATATGAATTTCGATTCCCGCGGCCGGCTCTATTTCACGCAGTCGATCGAATATCCGTTTCCCGCCAAGCCGGGCACGACCGGCCGCGACACCGTGACCATCATCGACGGCTTCGACGAGCATGGCCACGCCACCAAAATCAGCACGTTCGTCGATGGCCTGAACATCCCCATCGGCGTCACGCCGGTTCCCGACGGCGTCATCGTTTACAGCATTCCAAACATTTATCTCTGCACCGATCCCGGCCACGTCGGCCACGTCACCGAGCGCAAAGTCCTCTACGGCTCGTTTCAATATCACGACACGCACGGCATGAACGGCTCGTTCACCCGCTTCCTCGACGGCTGGGTCTACGCCAACCACGGCTACACCAACGACGACACCGTCTCCGGCGCCGATGGTTGGAAAATCCACATGCAATCGGGCAACACGTATCGCATGCGCGCCGACGGATCGCATCTCGAATACTTTTCGCACGGCCGCGTGAATCCGTTCGGCCTCTGCTTCGATCCGCTCGGCAATATGTTCGTCTCCGACTGCGAAACGATGCCGATCTATTTGCATCTCCGCGGGGCTTATTATCCGAGCTTCGGCAAGCCGGACGACGGCCTCGGCTTCGGCCCGATCATGATCGACCACATGCACGGCTCGTCGGCCATCGCGGGCATCGTCTACTACGCGGCCGAGCAGTTTCCGCCTGAATATCGCGGCACGATGTTCATCGGCAACCCTGTGACGCATCGCATCAACCACGACCGGCTCACGGCGCGCGGTTCGTCTTTCTGGGCCGACAGCACCGACGATTTTCTGAGTTGTGACGACGAGTGGTTCCGCCCGGTCGATTTGAAACTCGGACCGGATGGCGCAATGTACGTCGCCGATTTCTACAACCGCATCATCGGGCATTATGAAGTGCCGCTGACGCATCCGGGCCGGGATCACGATCATGGCCGAATTTGGCGGATCGTGTACGTCGGCACGAAGGATCATCCGGCAGCGGCGGTGCAAAAGAGTCCCGATCTTGCAGCGATGTCGGCCGCGCAATTGATCGATCGACTGACGGATACGAATCTCACGGTCCGCACGCTGGCCACGAATGAAATTGTAGATCGCATCGGTCAGCCGGCCGTCGCGCCGCTGGTCGAACTGCTTTCGGGCGACAAATCGGAGCCGACGCAGCGAGCGCATGGCCTGTGGATACTTCAGCGCCTCGGGGCGCTCGACGACAAACTCGTGACCAAGCTCGCCGCCGATCCCGAGCGACTGGTGCGCGTGCATCTCGTCAACGCGCTGGCCGAGCGGCCCGAAT
>Ga0182024_10016461_pt1 | contig 14025 bp, 11 predicted proteins | sample P32metaG_FD_120480 | JGI IMG/M metagenome (GOLD analysis project Ga0182024, IMG submission 120480) | Permafrost microbial communities from Stordalen Mire, Sweden - P3-2 metaG (Illumina Assembly) | ecosystem: Environmental > Terrestrial > Soil > Wetlands > Permafrost | place: Sweden: Stordalen... | reverse complement strand
CGCTGGTCTGCACCGAGTACATGGCCCGGCCGCAGGGCAGCACGTTCGAGGCGATCCTCCCGTACCTCAAGTCGGAAAAGATTGCCGCCTACAACTGGGGCTTCGTGGCGGGCAAGACCAATACCATCTACCCCTGGGACTCCTGGCAACACCCCTACCCGGCCGAACCCAAGGTCTGGTTCCACGACATTTTCCGTCCCGACGGCACGCCGTTCGATGACAAGGAGGTGGCGTTGATCCGCCAGACCACAGGGGCTGGGAAACAGGCGGGGCAGCCATAGCACGCTTTTGAAAGATTTGAAACTCAGATCATTTGGGCCGGGCGTCTCTTAATGTTGGATATGGAAACTACCGATTTTCCCCGTCCCAGCCGAAGCGGACCTGCTGGGCCAGCGAGCGTTCTGCGGGTTGGCAGCGTCAGCTTCCTCAATGCCAAGCCCTTGATTTACGGGCTCGACAAGTGCCCGGGCATCGACCTGCGACTCGAAGTGCCGTCGAAACTGCTCGGCGGGTTGCAGGACGGACGGTTTGACGTGGCGCTCCTGCCTGTCATTGACTACCAGCGACTGCCCGGGCTGCGCGTGCTCACGGCAGGCGGGATCGGCTGCGACGGGCCGACGCTTACCGTCCGGCTCTTCAGCAAAACGCCGATCGAACGGACGCGTATCCTGGCCTGCGATACTGACAGCCACACCTCAGTTGCCCTGGCGAGGGTGATCCTTGCCGAGCGGTTCGGAGTTCGCCCGGAGTTTGTCGACCTGCCCATCAGCCACGCCGCGCCCGGCGATGCCGCCCAACTCCTGATCGGCGACAAAGTCATCTGCGAAGAACCGGAAGGCCTGCCTTACCAGCTCGATCTGGGTGAGGCGTGGAAGGAATTGACCGGGCTGCCATTCGTCTTTGCCGTGTGGACGGCCCGCCCGGGTTTGGATGGGCCGGTCGTTGGCAACCTGTCGGCACAATTGGATCGCGCCAAACGGCTGGGCCTGGAGAAAATCGAGGAGTTGCTGAGCCTATACGCCGAACCGCGCGGCTGGCCGCGGGAAATCGCCAGGCGATACCTGTGCGAGTCCCTCAAATTTGACATCGGCCCCCGCCAACTCCAGGCGATCCGCCTGTTCCACGACCTGGCCGCCCGCCATGGAGCGGTCCCCGGGCCGGTACGGGCGTTGGACGTATGGGTGTCAAATTCGAAATCCGAAGCTCGAAATCCGAAATAAATTCCAAATACAAACAAGAAAATTCAAAAACGTGATCACGGACGCGTTTCCGTAATCGTTGCTCTTGTTTCGGTAATTGGGATTTTTTTGGTTTTTTTGAATTTATTTCGGATTTCGAGTTTCGGATTTCGAATTTGGATCATGCTCACCCGGTCGGCACAATGTCCTTCAGATCCTCGGGGTGGCTGACGTGCCGGCGAATCAGGCTCGCCAGTTGCTTTTCCAGTGCGGGGTCCCGGCCGACCGGATACCAGTATAGCGGCGGGATCCCGGCGGTCGGGTCGCGTTCCCGTTCTTCCTGCATGTTTAATTGCTGTGGGGTCAGCGTAAACACCTGGCGGTATTCGGTTTCGTTGGTGACGCGGCGTTCGGATACCTGGTATCGCTCCACCAGGACCTTCGGCACGCATTGCCAGGTGGCGGCGGGACCTTCTCCGACCTTGGTCATTTCAAAATGAATGGTGCGGCGCATCGTCGCCAGCGAGCATTGGATCAGGGAATGCTCGTCCACCACATCGTGGAGCCAAGGCTGGAAGAATTGCTTGGAGGTGAGCGGTTGCGTGGTCATGAGCCCGTCGCGGTAGCCGGGACGGTCCAGGATGAAGCCGTCGTCGCGGGCCGCCAGCTTGCAAGCCTTCCAGAGCGTGTCGAAGTCCGGGGTCTCGGCGCTGGTGACGCCGGGCTTGTCGTACCAGTAGCCCGGCTCGGCGGTCTTGGGGTCGATGGCGGTCGCCGGCTGTGTCGCCGCCGGGTTGGCGGGACCGCCGATGCAGCCCGGAAGGAATACCGCGGCCAAGGCCGCGACCGCAAGTGTTCCGTTCATCAGCCTCATTTAACCTCAACCGCCGCGCGTTTCTCAGCGGCGCCGGAATGGGGAACGTCGTCGGGACGGACGATGGTCCATTTCTCGCCGACGGTGTGAATGATAATCCCGTTCATCGTGTTTGGCATGGCCGGCGACCACCCGGCGACGATCACGATCCGGTCGCCGGAATCAGCCAGCTTGAGCGAACGGACCAGGGCGTCGGCATCGGCGACCAGCTTGGCCATGTCCCCGGCGGGCGCGCCCAGGAAGGGGATGACGCCGTAGTCCAGCGCCATCCGCCGAACTATGCGCGGGTCGCCGCTCATGGCGATGATCGGCACCGGGAAGTGGTGCTTGGAGAAGACGCGTGCCGTCGCCCCGGTGCCGCTCCAGGTGACTACCAGCTTCGCCTTGAGGTCGGTGACGATCCGCCACGCCCCCCGCGCCAGCGCCACCGACGCCTCGTTGGCTTCGATCCGCGGGGCGGCGACGCCGTCTGTCTCGTCGTTCTGTGCCACGTATTGTTCGGTCACGTCGGCGACGTGCGACATCGTGTGTACCGCCAGCAGCGGGAACTTCCCCACCGACGTCTCGGCACTGAGCATCAGGGCATCGGTGCCGTCCAGGATCGCATTGGCCACGTCGCTCACCTCCGCGCGGGTAGGGGAGCTCTGCTCGACCATGCTCTGCAGCATCTGCGTGGCCACGATCACCGGCTTGCCCGCCCGCTGGCACCGCTTCACCAGGCTCTTCTGGATCAGCGGCACCTGGGCCAGGTCCATCTCCACGCCAAGATCGCCGCGGGCGACCATCAGGCCGTCCGATGCCTGGATGATCCCGTCCATCTCCTGCAGCGCCTCGGCCTTCTCGATCTTGGCGATGATCTGGATCTCGCTGTGACGGCGCTGCAGTTGCCAGCGCAGCATTTTGAGATCGTCGGCCTTGCGGACGAACGACAGCGCGAGGTAATCCAGGTCGTTGTCGATCGCCCAGTCGACGCACTCCCAGTCCTTGTCGGTGATGGAGGGGACGGTCACGCGGGTGTTGGGCAGGTTAATGCCCTTGGAGCTCTTGAGAACGCCGCCCGATGTGCAATTGCAGCGGACCGAGTCGTGGTTTTTTTCGATGCAGACGAAGCGGAGCAGCCCGTCCTCGACCATGACGCGATCGCCGACCTGCACGTCATCGACGAACTGCTCGTAGGTGGCGTTGACGCGGTGATCGTGGCCGACGATCGGGTCGCGCTGGAAGACGAGTTCGTCGCCCACTTCGACGGGCATGCCGCCGGTGCCGTTGACGTCGGCGACCTTGCCGAGCCGGATTTTCGGCCCGCACAGGTCGCCGAGGATGGCCACCGGCCGATGGACGAACCCTGCTGCCTCACGGATCAGCTTGAGCATTTCCAGGTGCCCTGACAGCTCGCCGTGTGAAAAGTTGAGCCGGCAAACGTCCACCCCCGTCTCAAAGAGTCGCCGCAATGACTCCACGCCCCCGCAAGCCGGCCCCATTGTCGCTACGATTTTGGTACGAATCATGCCAGAAGCCCTGTTTTCGCGCGGAGGACGCTGGTTACAACCGAATCTCCGAAAGAGGGTAGGCACTGCGGGCGGGCCGTCAACAGGCAAACGGGGGCTGAATGCGAAAAGTCGCCGCGCACGTCGCGCTTTTACACCTCGCACCGATGCCCGGTTGCCCCGAAGATGTTACAATCAATTCATGCATAACGAGTTCACCGCCATCATCGAGCAGGACGAAGGGTGGTTCATCGCGTATTCGCTCGAAATCCCCGGCGCCAATGGCCAAGGCCGAACCAAGGACGAGGCCCTGCAAAGCTTGCGCAGTGCCATCGAACTGATTCTTGAAGACCGGCGTGAAGACGGGTTGCGAGGCGTTCCCTCAAGTGCCATTCGCGAAACAGTGGTCGTCGGATGAATACCGGAGCGCTTGTGCGGCACCTTCGTCGGCATGGCTGCGTCCTCAAGCGCGAAGGTGCGAGCCATTCGCTCTGGACGAACCCGCGCACCGGGCAAACCGAGGCCGTCCCGCGACATACCGAAATCCCCAATCTGCTGGCTCGCAAGATTTGCCGTGGATTATCTGTTCCTGAAATCGGCGGATGACCCAGGCGGGCCTCTGTATTCAGCATTCGGGCTCAGCTACACTCAAGGTGCGATGCCGCCCAGCAAACCGCGTAACCTCAACAAGAACGTCTCGCCGAACTGGAAGCCTGTGGCCGCGCTGGAGCAGCGCAAGCCCGGCATGGCGTGGTCGGACCGCGTCTGGTATTGGCTCGTGTCACTTGGGGGGCTGGCCCTGATTGCATGGGGCGTGCTCGTTATGGCCTACCTGCACTTGGGCCGCATGGGCGCGTGGTTGATCGGGATCGGATTTGTCGTGTTGATTCTTGGCTCCCCAAGTCGTGCCGTGCGGAACGGCTATCGCATCGACTGAATACGGGTACGCGCAGTCACGAGCGTACGGCGGCTAAAGCCGCCCCTACGCCCGGCGACTACGCCATGACGTCACGCGGTCCCCGGCTTCTGCCCCTTCTTCGAATGATCCGGCTTATCGACCGGGTCGACCGGCCCGATATCCTTGTGCACGACGCCATGCACGTCGGGCATGACCGGCTTGCCGGTCGGGGGGACGATGGCGCGGATGTTCGCTTCCTTGAGTTGCTTCTCGTCGATCGGCGACGGCGCGCCGCACATCAGGTCCGCGCCGCTCTGCGTCTTGGGGAAGGCAATCACGTCGCGGATGTTGGAGATGTTCCGCAGAATCATCACCAGCCGGTCCAAACCCAGGGCGATCCCGCCGTGCGGCGGGGCGCCGTATTGCAGGGCGTCGAGCAGGAAGCCGAACTTCAGCTTCTGGGCGGCAGTGTCGATGCCGAGCAGCGAGAAGACATTCTGCTGCACATCCATGCGATGGATACGGATGCTGCCGCCGCCGACTTCGCTGCCGTTGACGACGATGTCGTAGGCCTTGCTCTTCACCGACTCGATCAGCGCGCGGTCGTCCTTGCTGTCAAGCTTGGGCAAGTCGGCATCCAGCGGTGATGTAAACGGATGGTGCGTGCTGGTGAAGCGCTTCTCCTCCTCGTCGTACTCAAACAGCGGGAAGTTCACCACCCATACCCAGGCGAACTCGGTTGACGGCGGCAGCTTGAGGTCGCGCGCAAGCTTCAGGCGCAGCTCGCCGAGCACCTTGTGCACGACCTTGGGCTTGTCTGCGACGAAGGTGAGCAGGTCGCCTTCTTTGGCGCCGGTGCGCTCGAGGAGCTTGGCGGCGATCGGCTGTAGGAACTTGGCGACGCCGGTGTCCAGCGTGCCCCCGCCAGCCACTTTCGTGACGGCGAGTCCCTTGGCGCCGAAGCCCTTGGACCATTCGGCCAGGGCGTCGGTTTCCTTGCGGGTCATCTTCGCGCCGCCGGGGACGGCGATCGCCTTCACCATCGGCGCCGTCTTGAAGACGCCGAACTCCGTCGCCTGCACCAGGTCCGTGATGTCGTGCAACTGCATCCCGAAGCGCAAGTCCGGGCGGTCGGAGCCGTAGCGGGCCATCGCTTCGTCGTATTCCATCTGCGGGATCGGATCGGGAATCTGCTTGCCGAGGATCTCCTTCCAGATCTTGCGCAGCAGCCCTTCCATTACCGAGGTGATGTCCGGGACGTCGATGAAGCTCATCTCCACGTCGAGCTGGGTGAACTCGGCCTGCCGGTCGGCTCGCGGGTCTTCGTCGCGGAAGCAGCGGACGATCTGCATGTACTTGTCGCACCCGCTGACCATGAGGAGCTGCTTGAACAACTGCGGCGATTGCGGCAACGCGTAAAAACTGCCGGGCGCCAGCCGGGACGGCACGATGAAATCCCGCGCCCCTTCCGGCGTGCTCTTGGTCAGGAACGGCGTCTCGATCTCCCAGAAGCCCAGGTCGCCCAAGTAGTCGCGCATCATCTTGGTCACGCGATAACGCGTGCGCAGCGTCTCCTGCATCTCATGGCGGCGCAGGTCCAGGTAACGGTAAGCGAGCCGCTTCTCCTCATTCACCGTCTCGTGCTCGTCGGGCGTGAAAGGCGGTGTCGGCGACTCGCTCAGGACGTGCAGCTTCTTGACGCGCACCTCGACCTTGCCGGTCGCCAGCTTGGGGTTCTCCCGGCTCTTGCCCTTCTCGTCCAAGCCCCTGCCGGCGACCGTGCCTTCCACGCTGACCACCCATTCGCTACGGAGCCGGCGGGCCTCGTCATGGACCGCGGGACCGCATTCGTCCACGTCGAACACGACCTGGGTCAGGCCCTCGCGGTCACGCAGGTCGACCAGAACCAGCTTGCCGTGGTCGCGATAGTTGTGGACCCAGCCGCTAAGTCTTATCTCTTTGCTAACGTCGGATGCGCGGAGCTGGCCGCAGGTGTGTGTGCGATAACGGGTTTCGACGAATTCCATTTTTTCCGGATGTTAGGTAATTGCGGGGGGAACTAGTCACTCGTTAACCGGTGATCTCTTGTTTTGGGGAACGCAACTGTTCCGCGAAGGGCAAGCCAAAGCGCCGGCGTTCCTGACAAAGGACAAATGACCAAGGACAAAGGACCAGTGATGAGTGACAAGTGACCAGTAACAAGGAATCATTTCACTTCCCATGGTCCCTTGGCGAGCCATTCTTCCAAAACTTTTTCCGCCGGTTTGTTTTCGGGGGAGTAACCTTTGTTGTCGGGCCCGACGCCTCCGAGGGCCCACTCCCAGATCATGAAGCCGCCGAGGTTGGGGTTGCCGTACCAGGAGCGGAAAAACCCCTCGTAAAGCTTGCGCTGAATTTCCAGATCGAGGGCCTCCTCCGTCTTGGTGTAATCCCACGGCTCATTGGCGGCGTTGGCCAGGCTGCACCAGCCAACCTCCAGCAGGATGATGGGCTTGTTTTCCCTATTGCTGAAGGCAATCACGTCCTTCTGGATGCCACGCCAACGGTCCTGGATTTCCTTCACTGGCACTTTATTGTCATCGCCGAGCTTCCAGTAGCTGTTCATCCCGATCAGGTCGAGCTTGTTCCAGAACCCGACCGACGTGTAATGGTCCCAGTTGGAAGAGTAAGTTAGCTTACCGTGGAACCGCTCGCGGATGCCGGCGATGGTCTTCTCCCACTCCGATTCGTGCGCCTCGGTGGTAACCAACTCCGATCCGACCACCAGCAGGTCTACGTGGTTTTCCTCGGCGATCACCGCGTAATGGTTCTCCATGTCGCGGTAGCTGTCGAACCACTCTTCCCACACCTCCGGCTTGATCGAGCCGCGCCACTCGTTCCCTCGGGGAGCTTCGAGCAGGACGATCGGCATGAGCACCACGCGCAGCTTCTTCTCCTTCGCGTGCTGGATCAGTGCCGCGAGCTGATCGCCGGTCGGCGTAAGGCGCAGGTCAAGGAAGATACGGTCGCTGGTGCCGTTTTCCTGACGAGCCGAAACCACCAGCTCGATCGTATCCAAGCCATCGGCGGCAATGCTGTCGATGCACTTTTTATAATCTTCGATCCGGTTGACGTACTGGATCTGCAGGGCCGCCCCGCGGTAGGGCAGCCCTTCCAGGTTGGGGCGGAACGCCACGTTGTTGACTGTCGGCAGATCGACGTCAGCGGGCCTGGAAACGGACTTATCCGGCCAAACCACGCACCCGACAGCCGCCAGATACAGCGCCGCGGCCCCACCGAACAAGAAATAGGATTTCATACCAGCCATGCACCTCTCCAATCGGTTCAGCATCTTACGAAAGCCGAGGCGGGGAGGAAAGGAGGAGGTTGGTGGGGTTTATCGGGCGGGGGATCGGATGCCATGGTTAGCGCCAAGGGCGTCGGCAGCAAATCCCATTGCGTTTTGCGCGGTCGATCGGGCAATTTGCAATGCGCGACGGTCGCCTTCCCGTTCTGAATGGCAAATCCGCACGATATGGAACGGGCATTTCCCTTGATCGACGCCTGGCACCGAGATTGCGACCCTCCCACAGGTGCTCCCACTGAAATTGAGCGCAAGAGGTGAACCATGGTAGCCCTGCTGACGGGACGGACCATCGCCATGATGGTGCCGAGGATGGGTCATTACCCAGTGGTTGAGCTGGACGGCCTGATGCTGTCCGGCTTTCTCTCGGTATTCTTCACATTTGCATTCTACATGGTCCGCAACGACGCCAGGTCGGCCATGGTGGCGCTGAGCGTATGCCTGGCCGCGACGGCCATTTACGGTTTTCTGCGGGGGGCTTGGCCGCTGGGGGTTATCCAGGCCGTCTGGTCGGCGACAACGTTCCGGCGGTCGCTGGACTCGCGAAACTTCCGCACCGTGAACCGGCGCCGGGCGCAGTTGATGCGGGTGGCGCCGGATCGCATCAGCCGGATGTTCGGCACGCGCTAGCGGTCCGCTCAGATGGGGTAGCGACCCGCTCAGATCCCGTAGCGCTTGCGCCGCCGGTAGAGCGTGGCCGCATCGATCCCAAGGACAGTCGCGGCTTCCTCCAGTGAGGGAGTTGCGGCCAAGACCCGGCGGATGTGGGCTTCTTCCAGAGCGTCCAGCGTGACCAAATCGCCGACTTGCGGCAGCGTTGACTTGGTGGTGAGGTTGCCCGGCAAGTGGTCGGCAAGCACCGTGTCACCCCGGCACAGGATCGCGGCGCGCTCAATCACGTTTCGCAATTCCCTTACGTTCCCGGGCCAGGTGTAGGCGGTCAATGCCGCGGCGGCGCCATCGGCAAAGCCTTGGATCGGGCGGCGCCGGCTGAAATAATTCAGGAACCCCTCGGCCAGCGGGAGAATGTCCTCGACGCGCTCGCGCAGAGGGGGCAGGTCGATCTGGATCACGTTGATCCGGTAGAGCAGGTCTTCGCGGAAGCGGCCGTTGCGGACGGCTTCGTTCAGGTCGACATTGGTTGCCGCCACCAGGCGCACGTCGGCCCGGCGGGTGACGGAATCGCCGACGCGTTCGTATTCGCGGTCTTGGACGAAGCGCAGGAGCTTGGGCTGCAGGTGCAGAGGCAGATCGCCGATCTCGTCGAGGAAGAGCGTGCCGCCGTTGGTGGCCGCGATCCGGCCCGGGTTGTCGCGGACGGCCCCGGTGAATGCCCCTTTCACGTGGCCGAACAACTCGCTCTCCAGCAACTGCGGCGACAGGGTCGGGCAGGAGACCGTGGCGAATGGCTCGGAGGCCCGGCTGCTCCAGGAATGGATGGCCCGAGCCAGAACGCCCTTGCCGGTGCCGCTTTCGCCGCGGATGAGCACGGTGGCGTCGCTGTCGGCGACCTGCCGGCCGAACTCGATGGCCCGGCGCATTGCCGGGCTGCGCGTGCCCAGGTCCACGGTGAGGTCGTCGCCCCCTGCGGCACCCTGCAGCCCCGCCACGCGCTGTTCCAGGTCGCGCACCTTTGCCACGCGCTCGACCACCAGCCGGACCTGCCCGGGCGTGAACGGCTTGGGCAGGTAGTCCGCCGCCCCGCGCTGGATCGCCTGGACCGCAGTGTCGACCGACGCATAAGCGGTGATCACCACGACGCGGAGCCACGGGTTTTGCGCCAGCAGTCGCGGCACCAGGTCCAGCCCGGTATCGGTCCCCAGCCGCAGGTCCACGAACGCCAGGTCGAAGGCATGCCGGGCCGCTTCGGTGACGGCATCGCCGGGATTGCTCACCGCGGTGACGCGGTGCCCATCCGTGCTCAGGCATAACGACAGCATCTTGCGGATGTTGGGTTCGTCATCGACGACCAGCACGCCCAGCCCCTCCAGCTTGCGCGGGGGGAGTTCGCTCGGACTCAATTGGTTTCCTGTCGGCTCCATCAAGCTGATCTCTCCGTCGGGTTTAAGACTCATTCTATACCATGCAGACGTCTCTTGCTCTCGAACGAGAGAAGTTGGGGCAAGGACCGTTTACGATTATCATCAGGAGATGATGCGATTCGCCACCCCCCTGCTTCTGGTCCTCTCCGTCATCGCCCTTCCCAACCGCGCCAGCGCGACCACCGCCGACGGAAAGCACAAGCTCGTCATCATCGCCGGCAAACCGAGCCACGGTCCCCGGCAGCACGAGTTCCGCGCCGGGTCGCTGCTGCTGCAGAAATGCCTGGCCAACGTGTCTGGGCTGGTCGTCGAGGTGGAGGACAACGGGTGGGTGCAAGACGAGAAAACTTTCGACGATGCCGACGCGGTCGTTATCTACGCTGATGGCGGCAAGGGCCATCCCGCTCTCCAGGGCGACCACCTGGCCAAGCTCTCGGCGCTGATCCACAAAGGCGTCGGCTTCGGGTGCATGCACTACGGCGTCGAGGTCCCCGCCGACACCGGCGGCCCGGAGTTCAAGCGGTGGATCGGGGGCTATTACGAAGACCACTTCTCCTGCAATCCCGTCTGGGAGCCGAAGTTCGACGACCTGCCCGACCACCCGATTACGCGCGGCGTCAAGCCGTTCTCAACCCGCGACGAATGGTACTTCAACATGCGCTTCGCCGAGGGCATCGACGGCGACAAGCCGGCGGAGGTGAACGGCATGAAGTTCTGGCCGATCCTCTCGGCCAAGCCGAGCGACGCCGTCCGCAAGGGGCCGTACGAATGGCCCAAAGGGCCGTACGATCACATCGTCGCCGCCAGCGGACGAACCGAGACGATGATGTGGGCCGTCGAACGCCCCGACGGCGGCCGCGGCTTCGGCTTCACCGGCGGCCACGCCCACGACAACTGGGGCAACGATAACCAGCGCAAGGTGGTCCTCAACGCCCTGGTCTGGGTGGCCAAAGCCGAAGTGCCCGCCGGGGGCGTGGAATCGAAGGTGACGAAGGAAGACCTGGACCAGAACCTCGATCAGAAGGGGAAGAAGTGATGGTTGGGGCGCGCGGGACCGACGAGCGAAAAAACTCCCCGCCGGGTCATGACAAGGTGACAAGGTGAGGGGACGATGGGAGCAATGACGAACGTGCATCCACTGCTTTTTGAACTTGATGCATGGGATGCCGCCGCATCCAGCGAGCGGTTGGCGGCCGCGCAGAGCGTCAGCGATTTGTTGGGAGATTCATTTTCATTCGATCGTCTGACGGTGCACCGCCTCGGTAACCAACAACATGAGATCGGCACCTTCCGCGTCGGCGATACCGCCTTTGCGCTGCTGTCCGGAACGTCATCGGCGCTTCTTGGTTATGACCGCTCCCGGCCATTCCAGCCGACATCCGAGCAAGCCTTGGACTGGGAAAGGACCGAGAAGGAATATGCGATGACGCTGCATGATTATCTCGACCGATATCTGAGCCCGTTGCGTCGGATCCCAATCCGGCCTTTCCTCAACCAGATTGTTTCGGAGCAGTTTGTGTATGCCCAAGACGGCGACAATCAGGCCGAAGGCTACAAACGGGTGTTGGACCACTGTCTGCCGGATTTCCGGCTGCCAACCTCTGACGAATGGGAGTATGCCTGTGCCGCCGGCGTTCGCTCGCTGTTTCGCTGGGGCAATCACACTCCACCGTCTAACTCATATGACGAGAAGACCTGGGTACTCCACAGGCAGCCGAATGCGTTCGGAGTCGTCATGAACGCCAGCACGTACGACATCGAGATTTGTCAGGGCCCCAAGCTACGTGGCGGCGACGGCGGTGGCTCGGTCTGCGGAGGCGAGGGTAATCTCGCCAGTTGGCTTCCGTTGGCCTCGTCATTCCAGATACCCAATGACGAGCTCGACGGCTGGTGGATCGACGATGTTCTGGTTCGGCGGGTTCGATCACTTTAGGGCTTTTGGCTCTCGAATCGGCGATTTCAATCCCGGCCAATCACGGAAACGTGCTGAATGGGTGCCATGGGCAAGCGTACTCGCTTGCCCGTGCTTTCTCGTTCTCCCGAACCGGCTCCACGGGCAAGCGGGTACGCTTGCCCATGGCACCCAGAAGGGTTCTCAAATCGCTTCTCATTGTCCCACCGAAAGCTTATCCACGCTCGTAAGCCCTTGCGGCGCTGCGACCATTTGTCCCGTTGCCTTGCCGCCCTCATAGAACACAACGGTTTCCGGCTTGGCCGACGGGTTCCAGACAATGTAGGTTCGGGCGTTCGTCGCCCTATTCTTGTACGCCATCGAAGTTGGACTGCTGCCGTGGCAAGCCCAGTCGATTTCGCCGAGCGTGCGGGTGGAGTGGGCCATGTAGTACATGATCGTCATTTCGCCGGCGTCATGCGCGATCTTATCGCCCGGCTGGTTCCATAGCGTGTCCAACTGCTGGCAGGCCCAGGTGGGGTCGTACATCAGGACGTAACCGAGCATGACGCTGCCCAGGGCCGGCCCGAAGTTCTCGATGGTTGCCTTCTTTGCTTCGTGCAAGCCTTCGCCCGATCCTTTTTTCGATGCCTCAGCCAGATCGTGGGCTTCATAGTCCGTGCACATGTTCTCGTAACTTCTGCGCGCGAAGGCGGGGTCCTGGACCAGGTATGAAAGCATGGGCGAGGCCGGAAGCCACTGAATGGCGTAGATCCAGGCGGGGTCTCCGGTGAAATAGGTCCCGTAGACTTTTCCGCCGCTCCAGACCATGCCGGTGACAGGATGCTTCCATTCGGGCGGGAAGACGTCGCCGCCGGCGTTGAACCAGTATTCCAGAGTCGCCTGCGTCTCCAGGGCATACCCCATGATGCCGGCGTCGCGCATCTTCTGATCGCCGAGCGCTTCCCCGAGGTAGATCAGGCCGGCCCAGCTTTGCACGGCTTCGGAGGACGACTCCTGGTTCTCCCCGCCGGGCGAGCTGGTCCCGCCGGCCCAGGAATGGCCGGCCCACAGGTCAAAGGTGCGCATGAATGGGAAGCGCGCATCCGCCCGGTCCCAATTGGCATATTCCTTGGCGACGAGGGCGGCGATCGGCCCATAGTCAGAGGCAAATTGCGGATCGTGCATGGCTAGGAGAGCGGATGCGAACGTGAAGTAGCCATAATGGAAGTGGTGATCGTTGAATCCTTCGGAGCCATAGCTCGTCTTGACGCCGACCAGCGCCTTCCATCGCGGATACCAGGTGAAGTAGTGGTCCTTCTTGCCCGGCGTGTAGGTGAACCAGTCGGTCATCGCCTGACGCAGTTGATCGCGGAAGACATTGTACGTTGGGTCTTTGGTTTGTTGAGCCATGAGCGCCGCCTGACCATAGCGTAGGATGTCCTTCCCGCCCCAGTATGTGTCGGCGCCGAATTTGGGCTTGGCGGCCAGGTCCTCCAGATAGGCATGCATGCGGGCTGCGTCGTAGTCGTTCGAAGCCCCGACCGGCTTGGGCGCAGGCAGGTTCGGCAGGATCCCGTTGTAGGGATAGCTGATGACGAACTCATTCCCCAAGGCGCAGCGAAGCGGGCCGCGCGGACTGATGTAATCAATGTGGTTGAAAGCAAGATCGTTGGTTGTCTTGCGGTAATGGTGCGGGACCCAGCCCTGGATGATACGTTTTTCCGTGCCCTTCAAGACCTCGGTGGTAATCTTCCAGGAAGTGGTGACGCGGCCGGCGGCGGCATCGTATTGCCAGGAGACTTCGGTATTCCGCGGAATCGCGTAGGCATAGCGATGGAAATAGTCCAAGTCTTTCGACGCCGAGAGCGGGCAGACCACGAGGTATTCAGCTTTTCCGGTGAATTCCAATGCTAAGCCGTTGCTGATTGGACTGAATTTGGTTCCGTCCGGGGTAAAGATTCCGTAGCTTCGGTCGCTATAGGTGATGCCGATGCAATCGCCGCTGTATGGCCCCTGGATCGCCTTCCCGTCGAGGCCGAAAAAGCTTGCATTCGGGCCTTTGGGGATGGTCAACACAGGGTGCACGCCGTGACATTCGATCCAGGCATATGGCATTCCTTCACCCAGCGTCACATCCATGTACTTGTCCGGCGTCTGGGCCATCCGGAACGAGACCAGCCAATCGGACCAGTCCTTGGCCCGCGCGTCGAAGGGGATGAAATCCTTGCCGCTGACGTTCAACGGCATGTCACACTCCGGATCGTTGCCTGCCGATGCCCAGCGGATCGGGAAATAGAGGTTCAGCCCCT
>Ga0182024_10016460_pt1 | contig 14025 bp, 10 predicted proteins | sample P32metaG_FD_120480 | JGI IMG/M metagenome (GOLD analysis project Ga0182024, IMG submission 120480) | Permafrost microbial communities from Stordalen Mire, Sweden - P3-2 metaG (Illumina Assembly) | ecosystem: Environmental > Terrestrial > Soil > Wetlands > Permafrost | place: Sweden: Stordalen... | reverse complement strand
TCTTCCCGGACCGGAACCGACCACGTCCCTCCGGCAAAGGATTGAACGCATGACAATGCTCGCAGATCAGGTCGACCTCGTCATCGGGGTCGATACCCACAAGCACACGAACACCGCCGCGGTTGTTCGCGCAGCGACTGGCGGCGTCCTCGCTGAGGTGACCGCGACCACAGGCCCCGACGGTCACGAGACGATCTTTGAACTGGCTGCTTCGCATGGCAACTTTCGGGCCTGGGCAATCGAGGGTGCGAACAGCTATGGGGCCGGGCTCACTCGGTTCCTTCGTGAGCGCGGTGAATGGGTAATCGAGCTCGATCGACCCAACAGGACCGCGCGTCGTGGAGCGAAGAAGTCTGACCCGCTCGACGCCATTCGCTCGGCGCGTGAGGCCCTTGCACGCCCCGAGCTCGGAGAGCCGCGCTCGATGGGCGACCGAGCTGCACTCGGCGTCCTGCTCGCGGCCCGTCGCTCTGCCGTCGATGCCCGCACGACCGCACAACGCCAGATCCACGCGCTCGTTGTGGCAGCGCCCGAGTCGCTGCGATCACGGTTCCGCACCAAGACCACCTATGCAATTGTCAGGACCGCAGCCCGGCTGCGCGCTAGTGCTCACCAGGACCTCGAGACCAAGATCACGACCGGCGTGCTGCGTTCACTGGCGAAGCGTCTCCTCGAGCTCGAAGCAGAGACCCGCGTCCATGAGCGCTCTCTCACCGAGATCGTGCGTGCCTGGCACCCCGAGCTCCTCGAAGAGTGCGGAGTCGGTCCAGTCGTGGCCGCGACCGTGCTGTGCGCCTGGTCACACCCGGGGCGATTCCGATCGGAAGGGGCGTTCGCCAGTCTCGCCGGCGTATCGCCGATCCCGGCTTCGTCGGGCATGACCGTCCGCCACCGACTCAACCGACGCGGCGACCGCCAGCTGAACCGTGCGCTTCACGTGGTGGTCATCAACCGCATCCGCCACGACCAAGCGACCCGGGCCTACGTCGAGCGCAGACGAGCCGAGGGCAAGACCGATCGCGAGATCAAACGGTGCTTGAAGCGCTACGTGGCTCGTCAGCTCTCTTCCGTCAGTTAGAGGGCGAAAAGGACTTGACGAGTTATAGGAGCGTCCGGCCACCTCGCTTTGTGGCCTGAGGTTGCCAAGAAATAGGCCTCCAGGCCCGCCAACTCCCGGACGGCCGCTCCAATGCCTGGAGACCCAAATCAGCCGTGGCCCTTCGCTCCCGAGTTCGGAGCGCCGCTTCTCGAGAGCGCCCGGCTGCGATCAGGCTGCGATCGCAAGCTCCTAGAGTCGAGCACGTGAGCGCTCATACCACTACGCCGGAGGGACCTATGGACCGTTGTCTTTTGGTCTGCAGAAGAACGTGCCCTAACTTGGCCGAGGCCGACTTCCAAGGGGACAAGTGAGGATGGGACGGCCCGGATCTTCAGCAAGGAGCTGGCGGCCAGTGAAGGCCGCGATGGCGCTGGTGGCAGCCATGCTCGCCTCCGGCCTCCACAGCGCGACCGGCGAGGCTGCCGGGGCCCTCCTCGGCTCAAGCAATGTCTCCGTGGCGGCCGACCGCTCGATCGCCGCGGCCCCAGCTCCCGTTCCTGTTAAGGCCAGCCCGGCATCGAGCCGGGCCGAAGTTGCAGCGCTGGTCAAGCCTGCTTACGAAGCGACCTTCACACCACTGACCGCCCTGCCGGCGCAAGTAAAGGCACCCTCGGTCAACCAGACGGCCGCTTTCGCCGCCCTCAACGCCCTGCTTAGCGCCGACACGCGCTTTAGCGAAGACGTCATCGGGATGAACGTCTCGCTCCAGCGCGCCCAAGCGGCCAACGCCGCCGGCGCACAGCTGTGGTACCTGCGCCAGACGAACGCCAGTGCCGAGTACGCCGGGTTCGCGGCCGCCCAGGTCTCGAGGTTCCCCGCCTTACAGACGACCATGGCCGGCGCGTTCGTGGCCGACAAGATGAGCCTGACCCTCAGCCCTGCGCAGGTGGCGGCGGCCAAAGCGAAGCTCCTGCAGGGCCCGCCGGCGGCCTTCACGCAAATGCTCCAGGTGGCTGCGGCACCCTACCAGCACTCCAGCGCCCCCGAGGCGGCCGCGTTGAGGGCCGCGATCCTCGGCGCCACCCTGACCTTGCAAGCCGAGTTGGCAGACCTGCCGTCCACGGCCCTAGTACTGCCGGCGGTGCTCGCCTCCAGCTCCATCACGACCCCAGAGGTTCGTTTGGCGAGCACGTTCAGGAGTTATGCCAATAGCATCTTGCAGCCGGTCCGCGTGGCGTCGCCCGCCGCCGCGACCGAGCGGCCCGAGCTCGCAGCGGGGCCCGTCCTCGATGGTGAAACGCAGGGACAAGCGACCGAGGCCCTCGACCAACTGGAAACTGCTCTCGACGGCGTTTCCGCACTGGCCAAGCAATTTGGGGGTGAGGCGGCCGCGGGCGCGGCGGAGGGGACGACCGAACCGCTGGGTGAAGCTTTCGGCTACGCTTTCGCCGCCTCCACCTTCATCGAGGCCGGTGACGCTCTCAGTGTCGGCGGCGAAGCCGGTGAGGGAGGCGGGGAAGGTGGTGGTCAGGGCGCTAGTGGCGGCTCCTACGGCGACCCCCACCAGATGACCTTCTCGAGAGCCGAGTACGACTTCCAAGCCGCCGGTGAGTTCACCCTCGTCAAATCGACCACGGATGACCTCGATGTCCAGGTCCGCCAGGAGCCCTTCCCGGGCGCCGGTAATATCGCTCTCGACACGGCTACGGCTATGCGTGTCGACGGAACCGTGGTGGAACTTGCTGCAAACGCGTCCGACAACCTGCAGCTGTGGGTCAACCGCAAGCCGGTGGCCTATGCGAGCCGCTCACTGGCCGGCGGCGGGAGGATTTCCGTTGGCCCCGACGGGGCCACGGTGACCTGGCCCGACGGGACGTCAGTGTCAGTGTTCTCCATGAGGACCTTTGCTGCCGCCGGGAGGGTGACCTGCAACACCGGCAACGCCATCGACCTGACCGTCGGGGTACCGCCGGCGCGCTCCGGCCACCTCGAGGGCCTGCTGGGGGACCCGGGAGCGCCACCGGACGAGCTCCTGGGGGGCAATGGTGCCAAGTACGACATGAACGTGCTCACCGAGCCATGGGCCAGCGCCCACAACTTTGACGTGCTCTATCACCAGTTCGCCCCGAGTTGGCGGGTCAGCCAGGGGTCCTCGCTGTTTTACTACCCGAAGGGGACGAGCACGGCGACCTTCAGCCATCTCGATGCCCCGAGCAAGGCGCTCACCGTCCAGTCGATGGCGCCCAAAACGGCCGTCGCGGCGGAAAAGGACTGCAAAGCCGCAGGCATCACCAACCTCTATCTGCTCAGCGAGTGCACTTACGACGTGGGCCTCACCAATGGTCGCGGCGTCTGCTTGGCTGCGGCCGATGCCCAGGTCCAGGCGACGATCGGAGGCCCCAGCGCCAAGGGGCTGCCCGACAGCAGCGGCTCCCTCCCGGCGCCCAGCAGCGCAACGACCACAACCACCGCTCCGCGGGCGACGACCACTACCGTCGGCCACGGCCCCGCCACAGGTAGCCCCGTGCCCGGTCCCCAGGGGCCGGGGCTCGTCCTCGTCCCCTTCGCCCAGCACGCCCGGTTTGGCCCTGGTGGGTTCGCGGCGGTCTCCGACGGCCAGGGCGACACTTTTGTGAGCTGGACCAACCTTGGGAAAAGGGGCGGTGTTGTCCTGTGCACCCTGAGGACGGGCGCGTCCGGTTGCCTCAATGGCGCCCAGGCTGCCACATCAACGGAAACTTCTCCGGCCCCCGGGACGGACATCTACCTGCTGGCCGGGCACCGCTCCGTACGGGTGCTCTGGTTCGATGACAGAGCCGGCGGCGCCAGCGTGCAGGAGGCCACCGCCACGGCCGGAGGCGTGCCGTCGGCCGGTCACGCCTTGGAGCCAGGGTTATCGGCCGGTGTCCTCATGGACGCCAGAGTGGGCCCAGGCGGTCACCTATGGACAATCACCAGCAATGGGGGCGGCACCCATGTGCGCCTGGCCAAGGACGGGACGGTGGTGGCCGGCCCGGCGGTGCCCTGGCCCCTGGGTTATGCCCAACTGGCCTTCGCCGGTGGCACGGCCGTGATCGCTGTCCAAAAAGCGGGCAGCCTGAGCACCCCGGTCGACTACGCGTCGGACGCCGGAGGGGCGTGGTCGGCTTTACGTCCGCTGACGGGCACCTGGAGCGTCGGCTACGCCCCGGGGCTGGCGCAGACGGCGACCGGCTTGCACTTGGTCACCGCGGTGGGCGACGCGTCTTACCGGCCGGTGGTTTCCCACTGGACGGGCCACGCTTTTTCTAGGGCCACGCTCATCGGTGACACCAATAACTGCGCTCCCAACAGCGCCCAAACCGGCAGCGACGCAAGCGGCCGGCTCACCGATGTGACCAACGAGTGCGGGATGATCACCGTTGACAACATGCCTACCTCGTCTCGCGCTGCCATCTTCCGTTTCCCGGCCATCGGGACCGTTGCTGGTAGTACCCCCGAGCTGGCCACGCTGCCCAGCGGTCGGGGCTGGGTCGTTTACGCCCTACAGACCGGTACCGGTTACGACCAGTTACTGGCCGTCCCGGTCCTGTTGCCGGCGCTGACGAGCACCACGGCCACCAGTGCGGTGGCGGGCTCAATCCGTGTTACAGGGCCGATTTCGTGCCTCCCGGTAGTCACCACGCCAGTGGCCGTGGCTGCCTCCGCCGCTGCCCATTGGCAGGTGTTGAGCAAGGGGCTCACGCTATCGGGCAAGAGCCAGGGCAGCGTCCTCAACGGTGCCCGCCTGCGGCCGGGTGCCTCCTACAGGCTCGTCGGGACCGTCACCTTCGGCGATGGCCAACGGCGGCTCAGCGTCAAAGCGGTGCTCGACTTCAAGGCCTGCCCCGCCCCCTGAGCGGCGGGGCTGTGCCCCGCAACGCTGCCCACGAGTCGTGCGCGCCGGCGCTACGCACAAGGACCGGCTCGAGCACGCTCACCCCCACTCGCAGAACTACCGGCCGCGCCAGGGCGTGGCCTCTGGACGGGAACACCCGCTCGGTCTGCTGCCACGGCCCTGCGATCGTCCTGCGATCGCCACATGGTCTATTTAGGCAGAGCCCCAAGCGGGCCGAAAAGGAGAAGAAAATATGGACCGCTTCACCCGACGGAGGCGGCTTGTCGTCAAGCCGTCGTTGACCTCGGCAGGGACGAGGGTGGGGCTGTTCGCCCTATCAGCATCAGCGTGCCTTATTGCGGCGGCCGTTCCCGGTCCCGAGGTGGCCCAGGCCTCGCCAGCGCCTACGCATATCCCTATGGCCGTCCGCGCCGCGGTGTCCAGCCCCTGCACCGGCGTGAGCGGCAGTTCATTGGCTTCGGCGCTTGGTTACAAGAGTTTGCCGGCACCCACGTCGACAACCCAGCACGAACAGAACGGGTCAATTTCGGGCACGAGCACGGTTTGTACTTACGGAGCCGTGACGTCGGCCGCCGCGGTCAAGAACGACGTCATCGTGGTGTACGAGGCCTTTACCAAATCAGTCTCCGATACACAGGCCGTCGCCCTGTTTAAGAGCGGGCTGTCCCAAGAAGCGGGGCCCGGTGCCAAGGTCAGTTACTCGTTCGGTACCGTCGACGGTCTGGGCTCCATAACTGCCAAGGAGACCTTCAAGGAGGGCACGGCGTCGATTACCGCCGAGTTCATGGCGGCATGGCACGGAGCCAAGGCATGCAGCGTGATCTTGGAGAAGGTGGTGCCAACCAGCAACCTGCAGGCTGCTCTCAAGCTCACTATCAACAACTTCGGCATGTGAGCGAGCGAAGCTCGCGTTTGACATGAACGCTGCGCCCAATAGATCCGAGGCGGCGAGGTGATGGTCGCCGCAGAGCGCACCGGGCCCCGCCAGCGGCCTGGCGAGGAGGCCTCGACAACCTGCGATCGGCAAGCGTTTTTTGTCTACCTTGCTTCATTCCCGCAGGCACCTGCCGTCTACGCTCAACAGGGCGCGCTGTTCTGCAGCGTCGAGCTCAACATTGACAACAGCAATGAGGTTGGCCTGCCTTCGAGCTCGCCTGCCCGGGTGACGCCTGGCAGGGAGGCTGAACGAGCCAAGAAAGAAGGGGCCTTTTGCACTGATGTGTTCGGGCACGCGTAGCTGAGAGTGCCGTTCCGCGGAGGCTCTGTTGGCGATAATTACTCGCCCGTGAGCCGTCTCTCGTTCGGTGGCAGGGGTTGGTCGGCAATCTCGCGAGACAGCGACAGAGCGCGTTTGCGAGCTGCCGGAGGGCTTAGGAACGGACCGGCCGGGTCGCGGCCGGCCGCGGCGGCGCGTGCCCGGGTGGCCTCGAGGTCGCCCAGCTCGGTCGGCGCCCCCGGTTGGTGGATGGCTGCTCGGACCGCGCTGGAGAAATCAAGTAGAGCGCCCGCGCCAGGCCGGCCGACGGCAACTACCAGGCGCGCCAGTGCTTCGAGGGCTTCGACGAGCACCCATCGGTCAGCCTCGGGGTCGATGACCTCAAGAGAGCGGGCGAGGTGGTCAGCGGCCGCCGACCAGTTGCTTGCGTCAATATCGAGACGAGCCAGGTTCACGTGCGCTAGCGAGATGGTCGTCCTGGTGCTCGATTGCTCGCCGGCTTTCATTGCCATAAGGGCGTAGCGACGAGCGGCGCGACTGCGCCCCAAGCCCCGGGCTATGGCGGCAAGACGGTATGCGACCGTCCCCTCCGTCGGTCGGTGGCCCAGGTCCCGGAACAAATTGAGCGCCTCACCGCCAGTGCCCAAGGCAGCGGCCAGGTCTCCCGCCTTCCAGTGGGCCAGGGTCATCGCAGCCAGTGCATGTCCCCGGGCCAGAGGGTCACCACCGGTGGCAGAGATGGCGAGGGCACGTTCCAGCGTCGTAAGGGCCGCGTCGACCGCTCCCATGTCGGCCAGCAGGGAACCCAGGTGGAGCAGAGTGGTCCCTATTTCGTTCTCGACGCCGGCTTCGTCCAACAAGGTCAGCGAGGCTTCCAGGAAGCCTCGGGCGGCGGTGAGGTCGTCGGTAGCCGCGGCAATAGCGCCGAGCCGGCGCAACGCCCGGCCCTGGCCAAGGGGGTCGCCGAGCTGGGCGAACAAATCCTGGGCCTCGTTCAGGATCGACGTCCCCTGTTCGAACTGGGTGAGCCAATAGGCGAGGTGCCCGCGCCGCAGCTGGGCTTCTGCCCGTAGCGCAGGCCCGGGCGCGGCCGCGTCGATCAGGCGGCCCAGCCACTCCAGCCCTTCGGCGGGGTGACGGCCAAGCCAGTAGTCGCTCAAAGCCACAGCCGTTCCCAGGGCCACCGTCGCCTGGGCGGAGGTCACCCGTGCCGCACAGACCTCGCCCAGGACGGCGCGGACATGGGGCATCTCCCGGTCCAGTAAGCGCAGTGTGGCGCTCCGGTCCACGGATCCGATCCGGGTCGCCAGCTCCCCTGCGCGGGCCAGGACCGCGTCGACGTAGCGGGCGCGAACGGTGGCCACCACCGCCGGTTCCGCCGTTTGCAGCACATGGACGATGACCGTGCGCAGCAGGTCGTACCGTGCGGTCCTGTCGCCCCGGCGGGCCTGTACGAGGCTGGCGTCAACCAGCCGGGCCACAGAATCGAAGACCTCTGGCTCGCTAGTGGGCGCAACCGTGATGGCGGCTACGAGCTGGATGTCGGCGTCGGCCACCATGACCGCCAGGGCAACCAGGACCATCCGGTCATCCGGCTTCAGTCGGGCGACGCTGGTCCCGACCGCAGCCCAAAGGCCGCGTCGCCCACCGGCCACCTCGCCTGCCCACCGGCTGAGGTCGGTCTCGACCCTGTCGGCCACTTCGCTCACCCCGAGCAAGCGCAGGTGGCGCGCCACCAGCTCGAGGCCGAGGGGGAGCCGGTCGACCAAGGCGCATAGCCGGTCGGCAGCCACCACCTCCCCGGGTGCCACCACAAACGCGGGGTCGACAAGGCGGGCGCGGTCAACGAGCAGCGCCAGGGCGTCCTCCTCGGGCAGCGGGCCGATGGGGACCAGCGCCTCGTCGAGCAAACCCAGCCGTTCGCGGCTGGTCCCTAGCACCCGGAGCGCAGGGCAGGTCCTGAGGAGGGCCTCCACTTCAGCCGCCACCTCCCCGGCGCGACCTTCACAGGCATCGAGCACCAACAGGCCGTCGGACCCCGACAGCGCGTCAGCGACCCCTTGGCGAGCATCGACAGCGCGCGACGACGGGGCGACAACGTCAAGTACAGCGGCGGCGACTGACTGCTCAGCGGGCAACTGCTCGACCGAGACCCACCAGAGGGCGGTCCCAGCGCTGCGGGCTGCTTCTAGCGCCATCCGGGTCTTGCCCGCCCCGGGCGGGCCGACCAGGGTGACCAGGCGGGCCCGCGTCCATGCCTCGTCAAGTTCACCTCGCTCGCGCGACCGGCCGATCAGCCTGGTGGCGGCGCCCGGCACAGTTGAGCTGCGCTGCGGTCCGTCCACCGGCCCGGGTCGCTCCAGCCGAGGATCCTGGGACAGGACGGAGTGCTCCATGCGGCGCAACGCCGGTCCAGGTTCCAGCCCGAGGTCGTCGACGAGCCGGCGGCGGGCCTCTGCATAGGCGTCGAGGGCCTCGGCCTGGGACCCTGAGCGGTACAGGGCGAGCATGAGCAGCTCCCAGCGGTGTTCCCGGTAAGGCTGCTCGGCGGCCAGGCGCCGGGCCGTGCTGACCAGGTCCTGAGACGTGCCAGTTTCGAGCTGAGCCGCCAGCAGCGCCTCCTTGGCGCCCTCGGCTACATCCTCGAGCCGCCTCGCCTCGATGATTGCCTCCTCGACGTGGTCGAGCTCGGGGAAAGGACGGGAGCGCCAGAGTGCCACGGCGGCACCAAGAAGCAAGCACGCTTGCTGGGGGTCGCCTGGGTCAGCATCACGGCTGGCGGCGATGAGACGCTCGAGCTCCGCCGCGTCGGTTGGCGATTCGAGGCAGTAACCGTCCCCCGTGGTCCTGATGGCGAGCCCGGCCTGGCGCAAGCGGAGCACGTGGGTGGCGATGGTGTGACGGGCGGTGCGTGGCGGAGCACCTGGCCACGCCGCCAGTTCGAGAGAGGCCAGTGGCACCGATCGGGGTGCGTCCAAAGCGAGCCGAGCAAGCAAGCGTCGGGCCTGCCGCCCTCCAATCGCTACTTGCTCCTCGTCGTTGACCTCCACCGGTCCGAGGATGCACACGATCACGCCCGAAATCTACCGGGGCCCGTGGCGGAAGCAGTTCCTCGAGAGCGCCCGGCTCCGATCTCGCTGCGATCGCCGGCTCCTAGCGTCCGACACGTGAGCGCTCGTACCACTACGCCGGAGGGACCTATGGACCGTTGTCTTTTGGCCTGTACAACAACGTGCCGTAACTTGGCCGAGCCCGACTTCCAAGGGGACAAGTGAGATGGGACGGCCCGGATCTTCAGCAAGGAGCTGGTGGCCTAGCCACCAAGGCAAGTATCGACTCGTGCGACGGCGGCGTCGCGCCCGCGGCCACGATGGTCATCACCACCGAGGTGGCCATCGCGGCCGGGGACCAGGTACGAATGGTCTTCACCGGGGCAACCAACGCAAGCCAACCCGGGGCGCACACTTTGCGGGTATCCACTTCCACCGATGCCGGTGGCGGAGCCCGCTACGACCTCGTGGCATCGAGGCACGGCTGAGAGCCCCGTTCCTGCTTGCGATCGGGCTGCGATCGTCGTGGGGGACAATCGTCGTGCCCGTCTCCGTCATTGGCAGCGGCGCCCACACCCAAACAGGAGAGACCGATGAAACACATCCTGCTGGCCCAGGTTCTGGCCGTTGGCTTGGCTTTTTCGGCGACGCCAATTGGCGGGACAACAGTTCCGAGCCATTTGGACGCCGTCACCGGCAAGCCTCCGTGTTCAGCCAAAATCACCAAGATCGACGGACATCAGGCGGTAATAAATTGTGGCCCTGCCACCGCGTCGCTCCGTCTTGGGGGTAAAACTTACAACTTCAAGAACGGCCACTGTGTATCCGGCAACGGCCAATACTTCTCACTCGATCTCGGCGTAGCACTCAGCACCGGTGGGGCCAACGAAGGAAAACCCAATCTCTCCATATTCGCAGTGTCGGCTACGTTCGCTTCACTAAGCGCAAGTTTTGGCGGGCGGTTAGTCGTATCGGACTCGATTATCCATCTGAAGAGCCACGGGTTGCTTTCAGGCACATTCAAGTCGTCGATTACGGTAGACGGGTCGTTTACCGGCTCCTGGGAGTGCAACGGAGCTCTCTCGGCCTATTGACCGGTCGCCCTGGGCGCTCGACCTCAGTCCAGCTGGTACGGCAACCCCAGCCCCCCGCCCAACGGCGTTGGTGACGCGTAAGGGAGTGCCCGACCAGCCTTGAAGCCTCAGGCACGGATCTAGCCTCGGGTGACCTCGGCTTAGAAAGTATTAGACTTCGCATGACGCCCGGCGGGGAGTTCCCAAAGAAATCGGGTACCCGGTGGGTGGTCGTCTTGTTTGCGGTCAAGGACCGACTTGGGCTGCGGCCGATGCTTGAGCTCGTTGGGCACCTTGGGGGCAACGTGCCATCTGACGCACCTCGGACGGTGCCCAGCTAGGCTGGCAGCCAGCTATGAGAAGGCCCTGAGGTGCGGTTCTGCCGTCTGCTGCTGTCCAGGTAGAAAGGTTGCCGTGTTGAAGCACATCTATTCCGGGAAAGTCCGCGACGTCTACGAGATCGACGAGGAGCGGCTCTTGTTCGTGACCTCCGACCGGATGTCGGCATTCGACGTCGTGATGGCCGAGCCGATCCCCAGCAAGGGCAGGGTGCTCGTGGCGCTGACGGCGTACTGGACGGCTCAGCTGTCAGAGGTGGCCCTTACGCACCTGATCTCCGTGGGCGCCCCGGCAAACCTGGACCTGGGCTCAGTGGGGGTCAGCCGCGAGTTTGCCGAGGGCCGCTCGATGGTGGTCCGCAGGGCCGAGATGCTGCCTATCGAGTGCATCGTGCGCGGTTACCTCTCCGGCTCGGCCTGGGCCGAGTACAAACGCTCGGGGACAATGCACGGCCAACCGCTGCCGGCCGGGATGTCGCAGTCCCAGCAGTTGCCGGCACCGGTCTTCACCCCTTCGACGAAAGCGACTAGCGGCCACGACGAGAACATTTCCTTCGACGAGGCAGCCAACCTGGTCGGTGACAAATTGGCCTCGGCGGCTCGGGAAATTTGCCTTGAGGCGTACCGCTGTGGTGCCGCCCACGCAGCCGGGCGCGGGATCATCATCGCGGACACCAAGTTCGAGCTCGGCCTCATCGACGGCGAGCTAGCCATCTGCGACGAGATCCTGACGCCGGACTCGTCGCGGTTCTGGCCGGCCGACCGATGGCAGCCTGGCACGGTGCCGCCGTCGTTCGACAAGCAGCCGCTGCGCGACTGGCTCGAGGCGGCCGGGTGGGACAAGGCGCCTCCGCCCCCGCTGCTCCCACCCGATGTCATCGCAGCGACGAGGGAGCGTTACGTGGAGGCCTACGAGCGTGTCAGCGGGCTCAGCCTTGCTGACTGGCCCGGGACCGACGGCTGACGGCCGGGGAGATCTCATGGCTAATTTCGAAGTGCTCGTCGAAGTACAGCTGAGACCGGGCATTTCCGACCCCCAGGGAGCGACGATAGAGCGCGCCCTGCCGGCGCTCGGTTTCGCCGGTATCAGTGAGATCCGGGCCGGCAAGGCGTTCCGTTTGCACGTCGACGCTCCTGACGAGGGGGAGGCGCGCCGGGTGGTCAACGAGCTCTGCGCCCGGCTGCTGGCCAACCCCGTCATCGAGGACGCCACTGTTTCGGTCCTCTCCTAGGCGCCGGCCGAGGCCGAGGCGCCTAGACGTGGCTCCTAGATGTCGGACGAGGCCGAGGCCGGACGGGGGGCGGGGGAGGAACGGTGCATCGCACCGCAGTTGGTACGGTGGTGCAGTGGCGCCGCGAGTGGGTGTGGTCGTTTTCCCCGGGACGAACTGCGAGCACGATGTCGTGGAGGCCGTTGAAGGCCTTGGTGGGGAGGCCGAGCTCGTTTGGCACGCCGCCACCTCGCTCGGCTCGCTGGATGCTGTCGTGCTGCCTGGCGGCTTCGCGCATGGCGACTACCTGCGCCCAGGAGCCATCGCTCGATTTTCTCCCGTCATGCACGCGGTCGGCGAGTTTGCCGAAGCCGGTGGGCCAGTCGTCGGGATTTGCAACGGTTTTCAGGTACTGACCGAAGCGCACCTGCTACCGGGCGCCCTGCAGAAGAACAAGGGCCTCACGTTCCTTTGCCAGATGACCGAGCTGGAGGTTGTGAGCGACCGTTCGCCGCTGACCGCTGGCGTGGAAGTCGGCCGGCGGCTGCGAGTGCCGATCAACCATTTCGAGGGGAACTACACGGCCAGCGCGGGCACGCTCCGGTCCCTCGAGGCCGAAGGGCGCGTTGTCCTACGTTATGTCGGCAACCCCAACGGGTCGGTGCACGACATCGCCGCCGTTTGCAATGAGGGTCGCAACGTCGTCGGGCTGATGCCCCACCCCGAACGGGCTACCAGCGAGCTCCTCGGGTCATCCGACGGGCTCGTCCTTCTCGGCGCCTTGCTGGCAACAGCGGGCTCGAACTTGCTCGCGGCCCCCGCCCGCGCCGGCTCGCCGGCGTAAAACCGTAACAAATCTGTACCAGGCGCCATGCGCCGGCGGGTCGTCTCGTCGACTTTTATACGGTGGCGTCGCGCTTGGCGCGAGTTTTACGCGTTTTTCGAATAGAGATGGGCCAGACGGTTAAAGTGCCGCCGCCCTGACCCTGTAAAGCATCTCGCCGGACCTCGGCACGACGAGCGTCCTGCCATCTCCGCCGTCTCCGCCGCCTCCGCCGCCTACGGAAAGGTCGACCGAGCGCGGGCCCACGTAACCGAGGTTCAGCCGTGCGCAGTCCTCCGGCGATATCTGGCTTGCCAGCTTCACTTCTATGCGCGGGTGCTCCGTGCTCGTTGCCACGTCGAAGGTGCCCGCGCCTTTTACGTGTGTGCTGTGCGCCAGCACCGCAAGGGGAACGTGGCTGAAACGCTCCCACTGGTCGAGGAAATACGCCAGCACGTGGTAACCCACAGCGAATATGTCCTCGCCGTGAACGGCGCTGACGGTCGAAAGGTGCGGCGCGTAAATTACCAGTTCGCCCCCGTCGGCCACGGCTGGTTCCAACTTGTACATCGCCTTGCCGGCAGTCCACAGTTCGGAGTAAATCGGCATCGCACAGGAAATGACACGGTTGTAGGGGCGATCGACCCACGTCGTGTGCAGTCGCTCGGCTTGCGACACCGACGCCGACCATGCACCTTCGAGATCGCCGGCGTAAATGCCCGCGATGCTGTCGCCTCCACCTGCGCCGTCGGTCACGAGCGCGACGGTGCTCACTGGTGTTGGTAGCAACGACGCGGCCTGCCTTATGAGGGCGCGCACTGGGGTTTCTTTGACGCCGATGGTGGCCAGGATGCCCGAGAGGGCGGCCAACCAATGCATCACGTCGATCATTTCTGGCCCGGAGATCCCCGGGAATAGGTATTTAGCACCGCTCGAATACCCGGCCACCTCGTGAGGCAGCGTGGGGCCGACTATCACCACGCGGTCCGCCTCCACGGCAGCCTTGTTGACCCGTACCACTAGGTCACCGCCGAGAGAGCTGTGCCAGGTTGCCCCCGCCACCTCTCTCAAGGTCTCGGCGCTCACGGTGCCGATCGATTGGAGTGCCGAAGGGTTTGACCAGTCGTGGTTGGAGATCGCCCCCAACGAGCCGAGGGCCTCACCAGGGAGGCCTATGAGGTCGCGAATGTCACTTTCCGGCAGTGCCGGGTGCGTCCCGAGGGCCACCATGACGTCGATGCGGGCAGCCCGGTGAAGCGCAGCCTGGACAACAGGGAACAGCTCGGCGAGGGGCAGGTTGCGGGTGCGGTCCGGGACCAGCACCAGGACACGCTCCCCCGCCACGGCGTCTTCGAGAGCGGCCGCGAGTACGCCGGCTATCTCGTCGTAGCCAAGGGC
>Ga0182024_10016459_pt1 | contig 14026 bp, 15 predicted proteins | sample P32metaG_FD_120480 | JGI IMG/M metagenome (GOLD analysis project Ga0182024, IMG submission 120480) | Permafrost microbial communities from Stordalen Mire, Sweden - P3-2 metaG (Illumina Assembly) | ecosystem: Environmental > Terrestrial > Soil > Wetlands > Permafrost | place: Sweden: Stordalen... | reverse complement strand
AAGCCGCCGCGCTGCGAGGCATGCTCAACTGCAATGCGAGCTACGCTGCGTGCAAAGCCAAGCCGCTACGCGCGACGCCGCCTCGCTTGCGCGAAGCCGTGCACAGGGGCAGAGGCGCGGGGGGTTATCGGAAGACCCGCCATAGTGTGGTAACCATTTCTCACGGATCATCTGACCGCGGAGTTCCATCCCACCCAGGCGGCGCTGAGCGCTTTTCCCCGGGCCGAATCCATCCGCGAACGCTATCGGTGCGTGCCGAGATAATAGGCTGCTCCGCGCTGATAACATCGATTACGTCATTGCTAGCGACAACGAGATAGTGCTTGACGTCCCAGTGGGGATTAACGTGCGGATTACGCCCCATGAAGTCTCGGAGCAGCGGAGACTCCTCCACCTCGTAGAGCCAGTGCCCACGGTTCTCACTAGCGATGAGCTTACTAGCGAGGTCCCGTCCTATAGAAAAGAAGCTTTCATCTTCTCTGCTGTACGACAAGTAGCTTAGAAACTCGACGTTGACGCCTCTGTCAGCACGGTCTCGCAGACGTATAAGGAGGGACGTGAAGTCGCAGACCTCATCGAACTCAGGAGTTGTAAGTGTAATCTCAGGATGAAGCCGCACGAAACGCGTTTGCGGCCCATCCCGATCTTGAAAGAATGTGATTTCGTAGCTTAACAGATCATCGGGCTTCCCGTCGTGAATCTCTACTCTAAATCGGCGCTCGGGAAAATCACGTTGAAGCTTGCACGACCACATGTCCTTCAGAACCCTAGATATTTGCACAACCACTTGAGGCGTCGGTTCAAAGCCCTCGCTTGTAAACATGTCCAAGATGTGAAGGTGGTTGATCATCGCCTCGACCTTCGATCGGTCACCATTTAGCTCGGACATCCATGCTGCATAGTTTTCGCCTTTCAGGTCGAGACGAAATACGCAGTCATCGTGGAGAATAAAATCCGGCCAGAATATCGACGCGTACGCAATGGCGTGGTCGTACCTACCCACTGCATTGGCCCAATCGGCAAGACTAATCCCTCTGCCGTCATTCCACTCATGCAGTTCGGGGATTACCTCAGCGGCACGATTGTGCAGGTGCTCAAACATGATCGATCATCCGGCGCGGCTTCGCGCCCGGCGCGCCGATCGGCAGCTGCGATCCGCCGCATCCCACAAGCTGCAAAGCGGCTACGTATCCAAGTGCGAAGCAGCCGAACGTGTGGCTCTTCATCTCAATGAAGTAGTATGCTGGGCAGTGTCGGCGCTTTGAGTTCCCCTCCGTCAACGGCCTGGTGGACTAGTGCTTTCTGGACTCGGTGAAGTATCAGCAGAATCAAAGCGCCAGTTTGCTGTTCCTTTTGTGTCAATAACGTTCACCTCGACCTTGTAAGCCTTTCCTCCTGCGGTCGCGCTGCAACTGAATGTTGCAGGCGGTGTAACCACCAGGAGGCCCGGTTTGCAACTTACGACTCCGTCAACCGCATGACCAGCTCGTTCTAATTTTTGATTCAAGTCGTTTTGTATCGCATGCTGCACCATGCTCAGGTCCACTGGAACGTCGAGCGTTCGCGTATCGATTCCCTTGACGGGATCGATGAAGACTTCCCTACGGATGTCCTGTCCCTCCATCGTTACGATGCAAATGGCATGGTTCGCTCCCGAAAGATCGACCGTAGGCGGGCACCGATCCTGCATCAGCGGTTGCGGCTCGTTTGTCGCGGCGACGCCCTCTTGAAGTAGTTGTTGAATCCATTTCGCTAGCGTTGATCCGTCGATGATTGTCGGCTTGCCTTCATCGTGCTGCGCTAAAGCCGTTGTCATCCACGCCGGTGAGCTCTGGCCCGTCGGATTGAATGTAAAAAGCTGACCATCGGCCTCGGCGCGAATGCGCAAGGCTGACACCGTGCTGGAACCCACGACGGAGCATGTAAAGATCGTTCCGACCGGCAGGAGTCGGTAGCGAGGCGCCCCGCAGCTAATATCCGCTTTGACTCCGTAGCTATTCAGGAGTAGCGTCTTTTCAAGGCGCTCGACGTGATCGAGTTCGAAAAATGAGGCTGGCGATATGGAGATGCTATTCGCGGACGGATCATATGAGATATCGACCTCCACGGGAACTCCATTGACCATTATCGTGCAGTAGGGGGTCCTCTTACCTGAAAAATCCAGCTTGTCAGGGCAGCTCGCTGGCGAAACGGAAAGGTTCGCGTCGCTTCCGCGAATTGCTGGAACGATTTTCGAATCGATGAATTGCTTTGCGGTTGCGGAAGAAACGCTCGCAGCGTTGTCCGATCCACCGGCAGCAGTCGTAACAACGAGCGCCGCCGCTGTGGCAAGAAGTCGATTTAGATTCAACGCGCCTCCTTGACCTTGCTCTTAAGTGGACAGCAGGTCGTTGCTTGTTCGCTCTCTCCTCTCAGTTTTCTTCGTGACATACCAAAGGTGCTTCCCCAATGAGCCCAGGAAGCGACTCCCAATGCCTCGGATACGGCACCTCGGCAGCGGCCCGGATGCGCGAGCAAGCTGCGAACGGCCGTTTCGTGGTCTTGCCAACGGAGAGGGATATCCGCAGCAGAATAGAGCTACCTGTGAGCGATGGGAAGATGAAACTACAGTATATGCCGCCTCTTCTTCACCCGACCGATCGTGATAACTGTCCGTGTGGCGGGAAGAAAAGGTGGCTTCGCTGCCACGGAGCCGATCCTCGCGTACCGCCTGTGACGGATGATCCCAGCATTGATCCAACGCTGCTCGCGTTGGGGATGAACGTGCTGGCTGTTCTAAAGGAGGCGATCGAGTCAGTCGTTATCGATCGGACCAACCTCGAAGCCAAGATGCGCCAGACGTGCCTCTTATATTTTACCAAGAAAATGTATCGCGTTACGCTGGCTGGTCTTACGTTACTTCGCGTTGGCCAGAGCTCGCAGGCTTTCACACTAAAGCGCGACCAATACTTCGCCTGGATCGCTTTTCATTATTATCTCGAACACGCACGCGAATCGATCCTGTTTGTCGCCGCGGGCGCGCTACGCCAACGCGACGGACTTCGAAAGCTCATGGAAATGGATCATGGAGCTGGTGTCAGCGAGAAACGTAAGGCATTGTTGCGCGATCTTGAACAACTTGCCGATTCACTTTATAAACAGTTCTCTGACCTGAAGGTCCCTAAAGGGAGGTCAAGTGAAGCGAAGACGCCTGTTCTCATCGATTGGAAGGAACCAGATGAGTACAAAATGATGGAGGCGATCGTTGGTAATTGGCCCGAGGAAATGGTTTCAGCCGGAGAATCTGTTCCCGATGAACTCGAAGATTGGAAGAAACGCGAGCTTCAATCATCGCAGTTCTTTCACTCAACAGTGCCGTCGCAAGATAAGCATGCCACGCCGATGGGCCTTGTGGCAGAGCTTTCAGATGAGGAAGACGTAAACACTGCAGTCAAAATCGGCCAGCATGAACCGAATGGATTGTTGTATATTTATCTGTGGTATCCGTTGGGAGTCGCGATTAAAATGGCTGAGTTCAGCGGGGGTAAGGGCTTTAAGGACAAGTTCACAAAGGTGCGTAAAGCTCTGGAGGTGTACCGCGCGTACTTCGAAGCACAATGAAGTCTTCTGCGAGTTGGCGCGCTCTGACGACTGATTCTGTCAGCGCCCAGTTTGCGGCATGCGTACGCCCTGCCCGGATCGCCTGCGCGTCGATTTGTTTTTGCGCTCCTTAAGTACGTCGACCCAAGAATCGCTTTATGGCTTTGAGGTGCTCCGCATGCGGCCTCGCGCCCTTGTTCCGGTAGCGCTGCATTTGAGCGCGGCTAATGTCGGTCCCCTCGCAAGCAGCGCGAACCAGAACACGCTGAAGTTTGGGCAGGAGCTTTGTCTTCCATTCGTCGCGCCCCGGATCGGGATACTCTGTATACACGTCGCCCGCATCCGAAGCGCTGCCCTCGTCAACCTCTTCGAGCTTGTTCGACTCTTTGCCGATGAAGTGCGGAGGCCATTCGATCGTCACGTGCCGTCGCTGCAGCAGCCCTGCGGTCTGTTCATCGCACGGGTTGCCGCGGGCATCGGCACACTTGGCCTCTTCGTGGAACTCATACTCTTTGAGCACGTCGCCGTAGCTTTTCACGCGCGCGATCTGACGCGTGCCGATGGCGAGGGTCGTGCTGATCCGGTACTGCTTGCCCGAATACTGATCGATCCACGGCAGCGCGAGCCACTTGCGCGGATCGGTCTCGTACGGTGCGATAAGATGAAAGCGCTCCGGATCGGCGTCGGCAGGGTGGCCATACGGCGCGACATGGCAGCTCAGGATGAAGTTAAATGGCTTGATCTGCTGCGCATACGTCTTTCCTGCGTTAAGCTTCGCCAGCGGCCGCAGCAGCTCGGGGCTGCTCACGGTTATCTGCCCCAAGGCCACGCGATCGGCGAAGGGTAGCTGCTCTGTCGCGAGCCCCAGCGATCGACGCACGATGCCCAGCCATGCCTGCGCGATCCAGCTGCGATCCTCGCTGGTCGGATCGTTCCGGATTGAGCAGATGCCCGAGGCCGTGCTGCGACCAGCCATCCTCGCCGTTGTTAAGGCCTTTGCGTAGCAGGGTCGGCTCGCCGTCGCGATCGCGTAGGAAGAGCACGTACCGCTTGGCGGAAATGGCCACGCACCAGAGCCGACGCTGCTTGCCGGTCTTCGGATCGAAGTTGTCGTCTTCGATCTTGAGGATCGAGTGCGGCACCGCCGTGCGATCGTATGGGTTCAGTTGCGCGAAGAGCGCCACGATCTCCGCGACTTGTTCCCAGGATAGGGCGCGGATCGCCTCGCGTCCGTCCTTCATCTTATATGGGCCGCCCGGGCACGGCACAAGGCCGCCGCGCTGGCTGGCTACGATCGCCATGGAGTCGGTGTCCTCCATCGCGTACGTGCCGCCGCGATCGGTAACGAGTCGCTCCAAGAGCGCGAGTAGAAGATGGCCGCCGCTGGTAATGAGCGACGCTAGCGGCGGGAAGCAGTATTCGCCCGGCGCCTCCGGATGCTTCACCTTGGAGCGGTAGGGCGTCGGATCGATGCCGTAGCACGTAAGCTCGACTTCCTTGTCGCTCTCCTGGCGATCCATCTGCGCGAAGATGCCGTAACTCGTCGCGCTGCCCAGCGTCTTGAGCGAGCGCCGCAGCCGATCGCGCTCGGTGTCGCTGAGATCGGTGCGAGCCGCGAGTCGCGCTCGCTCCTCGATGACCGCTTGGAAGAAGTCCTGCGAGCGCGGACCGATCGGGACTTGCCCGCGAAATGCGAGCGTCTTCAATCCTTTGGCTTTACCGATCGGCACGATGCGAAAGGCCTCCACGATCCGCGGGACCTTGCCAGTGAGCAGCATCGAGGCGACGAGATCGGGCCACGCATACCATAGCCTGTCCTCGGGATCGTCCGAGCTCGCATGAACGTAGTTCACGCCGATCTGCCAAGAGTTGCCGCGATACTTGGCTCGCAATGGGAGCACGTCGCCGTCAGGGACAATGCGCGCGAAGCCTGCGAGGCGCTTCCAGTTGCTCGCATCGAGCACCCACTCGGGCGTCACGGCTTGCAGCAGCGCTGCGAGCTCCTCGCGGCAGTCTTCGATTACGCGAATCTCCCTCGCCGTCACGAGGCGCCAGAGTCCCATCAGCACGTTCACGGTCGAATACTGGCTAAGGAAATCCGTATAGACGACCGGCACCGGAACCTTGCGCACGTGCGCGCTTGCACGGCCGCCGAAGAACGCCGACTCGGTATAGCCGCAATAGCGCTTTGGGAAATCCGGCATCCGCGCCATGATCGGCGTCACGCCCATGGCTTGCAAGTACGCCTTGCCGATCGATGCTGGGGAATAGGCCTTCGTTACCTGTAGCTGGATCGGATGCAGCGCGTATTCGGCGAGTAGCTTGGCCGCGAGCTCGGTCGAGGCGAGCACGTCGCGCCGGTTGTAGTCGATGTATTCCGGCGTGATGACGCCATGCCGGGCGGCTTTCTGCTTGCCGTGCTCGACGCCGAAGAGCTCGCAAGCGCCTTCGAGCGAGAGGCTGCGATCGGTGAGCGCAAAAGCCAGCGTGCGCAGATCGAGCATATGCCCGCGAAAGACGTAGCCCTTCTTGGGCTTGAGCGCACCTTCGGGAATCTGATCCACCTTATCGGGATCGATGGCGCCCGTAAAACCTTTGAGCGCGCGTTTACTGTCCATGTGCTTGATCGCAATGCCGGGGCGGTACGGATTTGCTCGCACCTGGCCGTTCTTGTCGCGGTACTGGAAGAACTGGAACGTGAAGCCGCCCAAGAAGCGATCGCGCGACTCGACATAGCCGAGCGCGCAGCGGCTTACATCGAAGGGGAAGTTGAACGCGACAAGCAGGCCGCGCCCTTTGTACGCGACGCGGTAGAGGAGCGTGCGAAAGTCAGCGACCGGCAGCAGCCGGAGTTCAGGATTGCTCGGGATACCGCGCTCGGGAATGCCGCGCGCATCGGTATCGGCACGATGCTCGCGCGCGTAGCGCTCCAGCACTGTACGCTCGTCATCGGTGAGATCGTCGGCGTAGAATAAGCCTTCTTCGAGGCAGCGTCCGGCGACCGAGAAGCGATAGCTGCCGAACGTCAGCGCCTGCGTCTTGTCGGTTCGCGTCTCGCAGTCGAAGATGAGCATGCCGTCGATCTGCGGGGCCTTGCGCTGCGGCTGCGTCGGCTTGAGATCGGGATAGACGCGAACTGCGATCGGGAGTTCACTCACGTTGTGCGGGTTCGGCCAAGACGAATCTGCTGGGAGTCGAAAAGCAGTACGTGTCTTCTTGCGTGAGGTTTCCCGTCGGGTCGAGCAGCCCTAAACGAAGACGGTGCGCTCCGGTTTTCAAGTGAGGAAATGCCAGGGCGATCATCATGTGGTTTGACGCAACCAGAGGGTGGACCGTGGTCAGGTCAGAGGCGTCGATCTGGTACGCGAGCCCCCAGCGATCCTTTAGCGAAGCGAGGGGATGCCTCCGCACAAAGCCGCGCTCGATTCCGAGTTCAATCCATCCTGTGAAGTAGTCACCGCGCAAGGTCGCCTTGCGCAGATAGACATATTGCGCTACGTCAATGTGTACGTGTACTTGGCCGTTACAGGCAAGAGTAAGTACCGATCCCGTGCTCGACGTATTTGGTGCTGCCGCAATTAGCGTTGCCGCGAGGATCGCTCCTGAAATGCGCATGGGCTAAACTCTCCTTACACGGGTGCTCAGTGACGCAGGCTTCGGGCCTGCTGCCTATTGCCCAAGTTTCCCTCTCTTGGCCGCGCTGGTGCGTTTCTTGGCGGCTGCTGCTTCGAGCTTCTCAGGCCAGTCCGCCCCGTACACCGCGACGAGCTGGTCTCGGATGTGCTTCATCTTCGGTAAGAACTCGATGCAATCAGCGAGCATGTGCACGACGTTATTATCGAGTCCATGGAATCGCGCCATCGCTTCCAGCAGCGGGTCGCCGTTGACGTTTTCGAGCGTCTCCGGCGTCCAATCCAGCTGCTTCACGTTAAAGACCGCCCGGTGATCGTTGATCGGGTAGCGGATCGTCAGATCGCTGTTGCGCTTGCCGAAGGCGTGGTTGAGCTCGTAGGGCTCGCGCTCTTGAGCGATGCGATCGCAACGGTAGCAGCACGGCGGCTCGCGACCAAAAATCAGCGCGTACGGCCGCGATTCCTTGTCGCACGATGCGCAGACCGCTCCGGGCCCGACGCGGCGCTGGGAGCGCGAGCTGCGCAGCCAGGCGCCGAACGGATCGTGTTTGCGCATCAGCCACGCCGAGCGTAGATGCTCTCAAAAGAAAGCGCTCCGAGGTCGCCCTGACGCGCGAGCTCTTCCGCATCGGTGAGGAACGGCACCTCGCGGCCGCACGCGTCGAGAATCCTCGTCTTGCGCAGCTTGCGCAGTTTAGTATCGTCGCCGGTCGCAAGGAACTCGCGCTGCGCGATCGCGCGTTTGGACACTTCGGATGCGGCGCGCGAGCCGCGGACTCCAACCTCGATTCTGCCGCCATGCACCGGCACGACCAGCGGGCGAAAGAGATTATCGATCGGCTTGGCCGCGTATCGGCCGCCCTTGGTCTTGCGCAGCGCAGAGCCGCCCAGTTTGACCACGGTACGCGGATCGGCGCCGTATTCGGCCGCGGCACTCTTGAGCGAGTAGCCCTCGCGCATGCGCGTGACCACGTGCGCGACGTTCTCGATCGCCAGCTGCGAGCGACGCGGCAGCTTGTCGAACTGCGCGAGCGTCTTGGGAAGCCGCGGGCGTTGACCGCTGCGCGGGCGCTTTGGTATCTTGGCCATAGTTCAACTACGAGGAAGGGCCGAGACTGGCAGGTCTCGGCCCTTAGCCGTTAGCGGTCTCCATCGCGCAGGTAGAACGCATTGCCCGAACGGTGGAGGCGCTTATTCTTGATCGTGCCGCCACGTGCGAGGTGAGCTTGCGCCGCCGCGAGCTCTTCGTCGCGTTTGGGGTTGCAGCTGAGGGTGAGAATCTCGCAGTCGCGATCGGCCGGTTTGACGGTAATCGCCCAACGGTCTTTTCCAGGTTCGTAGCCGCGGCCAACCTCTCGCGCGATCGCGAGGATGTCGAACGAGAGATTCTGGCTCGCATATTCCGCGTTGTCTGCATACGAGTATCCGGAACCGAAGGAAAAGTTTTCCACGGTCTCCGAGACACCGATTTTTCCACGCGTGGATTGGGTGTTACGTTTCATTATTTTCCTTTCTGTAGTCGAATGGACGTGGAGACGAATCCGGAGACTGTGGCGACTCCGCCAATGGCCCCCAGCGCACACGGGCCCAGATCGCGAGTGCGAATAAAGCGACGACGCCACCGAAGACGAGCCAAGAGGTGACCGCCGAGACTTCTTCCGTGGACTCTTGCGGTCGTGAGCGGTGCCGCTTCATGGGTCGCGGATTGCCGTCGAGTTCGCGAGCGATCTTGCGGATCGTCCAGTCTGAATATCCAGTCTCTCTCGCGATTGCTCGGCACGAAAGCGACGGGTCTTGGAGTAATTCCTCGATACGGGCGCGATCGGCGGGCGTCACGATGCGCTCTCGACCCGGTCGCGCACAGGCTCGAACAGAGACTCCGTCTCCGTACCGAAATGGCGGCCGAGCGTTTCCAGTTGCTGCGGAGTTGGACGAAGCCTTCCGCTCTCCAATAGCGCGAAGGTCGATTCCCCGATGCCAAGCAACCTCGCCGCGCGCTCTTGTGTGAGGCCATGCTGGAGCCTCCAGAGTTTAAGTCGAAGCATGTAATCCTCCGTGAGTGTTGACGCATGCTTTTGCGCATGAGTAAGGACTACGACGTGGCGAAAAGTAACCTCCATCGCATAAAAAGTAGGGTGCAGCGCCCTTACTTTTTCTACGAATTCGGCTTTGAAGTAACGGGCCTGATGGTATGACTGGTAGCTCCGACTTTGGGCGGCCGCCCTCAACCAAGCTGAGCACGAACGATGCTGAGGTGATACGGTGCGCTGTCAGGACTGCGACCAGCTATTTTGGCATTCTGATCGGGCGCCTAGACGGGGGTGCCAGTTGGGTCGCCGCCGCAATGCGAGGCGAAAGCACAATGACTGCGACAGTGGCCGAACGTCTCTTTAGTCTCGTCCAAAAGCCAGACCTGAACCTGATCGGGGGGAAGCCTCCGCAAGGCCCTTCGATAACTGAGACGGAGCGCGCAATCGACCTGCATACAGAAGACCCCGAAGGATGCCCGTTGTATCAAACGCCGACGCTCGAATATATCCACCTGATATTCGCCGCCACGCGGACGGTCGAGCGATACGCCAGAGCGTTCCCCGGCTCGGTCTTGTTCGTACTTCCGGGAAGTGCTCAGGCGGTAGCGGAGTCTCTCGCTGACGAGATCAACGATGCGCAGATTCTTGGGCAAATTGGCCGTAGTCGGCGCCGCAAGTTCGTCAAGTTTTTGTCGTTCTACTTCGAGCTGGCGGAGCGACCGCTGAAGACCAAAAAGGGTGAGAGCATTCTCGGGACATTGAATACACTCGGCATCGACTATAATGCGCAGACCGCCGCGCGTATCGATGAAGCGTTGCCAAACGAAAAGGCATCCGATCCCACCCCGAACCTAATGGCGCTTGCCGAAGCGGAGGCCCAGCGCGAAAAAGTGCTCGCGGAACGACGCCAGAAGAAGGCCTCGCGAAGCAAGCGTCGAGTGCTTATGCCGCGAATAAGGGAGAAGCTAGAATAAAAGGTGCCCCCGGCCGCGCAAACGGCCGGAGGCGTCGCACTCAGGAGACTGGAGCTCCAGATGCAACAGCAGAACTTTACGCCCTTATATCCCCCGCTGCAAGTCCGCGCAGGCGTCCTGGTCGTGGACGGCTTCGGCGTTGCGCTGCGCGTCCTGAACCGCGGCAAGCTGCGTGTGGAGGACGGGATCGGCAGGCAGCGCCGATCGCTGACGCTCGATCGCGCGGGCTGCGGCCTCGAACGCCTCGTTCTAATCGGCCACGCGGGCTACGTCACCCTAGAGGCGCTCTCGTGGCTGCGTGCGATCGGCGCCGCATTGGTGCAGATCGGCCGCGATGGCGAGGTGCTCGCACACTCCGTGCCGTTCGGCTACGACGGGCATCCGATCCGCCGCGCGCAGGCGCTCGCGGTGACGAACGGCTTAGACCTGACGATCGCGCGCGAGCTGATCGCCGACAAGCTTGACGGCCAGCACCGAATTCTCGTTCGGCTTGGGGCCGATCTGCGCGAGTTCGACAAGACGCGAGGCTTGCTCGCGTCCGCCGATTCGATCGAGCGCGTGCGCGTGATCGAAGCCAGTGCCGCGGCGATGTATTTTCCAGCCTGGCGCGACGTTCAGATTCGTTTCCGCGAGCGCGACCTCGCGCGAATCCCAGCGCGCTGGCTTCGCTGCGATTCCCGCGCCTCGGTGCTGACCGGCGCGCCTCGCGCGGCAACGTCGCCGATCAATAGTATGAGAAATTACCTTTTTGCCTGTTTGGAGTCGGAGGCGCGCCTCGCGCTGCTCGCACACGGCTGCGATCCCACGATGGGCGTTTTGCATGCTGATCAGCGCAACCGTGATTCCCTCGCACTCGACGCAATTGAAGGGGTGCGAAGCGACGTAGACTCCTTTCTGCTCGACCTTTTAGAAAATCGCGAGTTTACCGCGCGAGACTTCGGCGAGTTGCCAAACGGCATTTGCCGGATCGCGGCGCCGCTGACGCACGAACTCGCACTGACGCTGCCGCATTGGCGCGAATGCTTGCGGCCGATCGCGGCGAGCCTCGCGCAAACCTTCCGGGAATCGCTGGTCAATAAGGGCGCGCCACCTCGCAGTCTCGCGGCTAAATCGGGGAACAAGCGCCGCAGCATCCCGGCTCCGGAGCGATCGCCGCTGCTCGTAACCCCTCGCAAAGCCTCGCAGCCGCGGCCGTACGCGACACGTGCATGGCGCGCGCCTAGCGTCGAAGCGCGCCCGGCCAATCCGACCGCGTGCGCGATGTGCGGCGAGCCGATCCTCAAACGCAGGCGCCGACACTGCGATGCGTGCATGCCGAAAGCACGGCGCGAGCACGGACTGCGAGCGATCGAAGCGGCTCGCAAAGTGCTCGCAGCGCAGACTGCCGCGGGCAACGATCCGCGGCGCAGCCCCGACGTGAACCGCGTGCGTGGCGAGGCGATCAGCGACGGGCATCGCCGCAATCGAAGCTGGGCACGCGAGCATCCGGAACAGCGCGACGAAGCGTGGTTCAAGCGCGAGATCACACCGAAGCTCGACGCGTTCTCGCTCAAGGAGATCGGAAAGGCCACGGGACTGTCGCTCGCGGCTTGCTCGCGTATCCGAGCTGGCGCAAAGGTTCCGCATCCGAGACACTGGGCGGGCTTGCTCGCGCTGGTCGAGGCTGGGAACTGAGCATCAGCGCCGAACGTCCTAAGCCGTCGATCCGTTAGGTGGATCAGGGGGCGCGGAGAATGAAGAGCTTTAGTCTTGGCACGTACGCCCTAACCGTAGGCGTTGCTGTTGCGTTGCTCGCGGGCTGCGGTGGCTCGCAGCCGCCGATTGGTGCGCCGAGCACGGTGCCACAAACCTCCGCGAACGCGACGCACACCGATCGTGGCAAGTCGTGGATGTTACCGGAGGCCAAGAACGAGGACTTGATTTATGCCGTGGGCGGCTGCGGTGGGACTTGCGTCCTATCGTATCCCAAAGGCAAACTCGTTGGCGAGTTAACCGGTGTTGACGGAGGCGCTGACTGCTCCGACAGCAACGGCGACGTTTTTATCTCGGAGCAAACCGACGTAGTCGAGTTCGCTCACGGTGGCACGACCCCGATCGCAACCTACGATACGCCGTATACTCCGCCCTCTGGCTGCTCGGTGGACCCTGAGAGCGGAAGCCTAGCAGTTGTCAACCAAGGCTCCGTCGCAGTTTTCCCGGCAGGTTCCCAGAACCCGACCTCTTACAACACTCTCTTAAACGCGCAATACTGCGGCTACGACAACGCGGGCAATCTTTTCGTCAACGGCTTTGATGCCCCGAATTTTGGCCTCTCGGAACTGCCCAAAGGGGGTAGCACTTTCGAGAAGCTGACGCTGGACCAAAGCGTTGGACAACCGGGCCAAATACAATGGGACGGTCAATACTTATCTTATGAATCCCAGGAGAGTGGTCAACCCACAATTTCACGGTTGTCCATTTCTGACTCAACAGCAACGGTCGTGGGACAAACTCGTCTTAAGAGGGTCCCTAGGGCGCTGCGTTTGTCCTGGATATATCAGGGTTCCGTCGTAGCTCCCTATGTTGTTAGCGGGCCAGCTAGTAAGGATATCGGCATTTGGAAATACCCCAAGGGTGCTTCCACAAAACGCATTATGCAGTTTGGTGACTTCAACAAGAAGCCGTTTATCTTCAGCGGTGTAACTGTCAGCGTCGGGCCCAGCCGCTAATGAACACATCGACTCTCATCCGCTATTCGCTGAGCATCGGCGCAGCGGTACTTCTTGCAGCGTGCGGCGGATCGCAACCGCCGATCGGTGCGCCGGGCCCGGCGACGCAAAGCTCCGCAACGCACGCGACGCCTCGCTGGTCGGCGCCTAAGCCGGGCGCGTGGAGCCTTGGATACAAAGTCACCGCACCGCTGCTCTATGCAACGAACGTTGGGACTTTCAACGTGACGGTATATCCGGCAAAAGCCAGCGACCCGGCGCCGCTAGCAACGATTTCAGACGGCCTTGACGTTCCAATTGGTGACTGCATTGATGATCAGGGCACACTCTATGTGACCAATAATGCGCCTAGCGGCGGTTGGGTTTCGGAGTATTCGCTTGGGAAGACGACGCCATGGAGGATGATCACGGACGGCGTAAACGAACCGCTCTACTGCGCGATCGATGCAAAAGGGAACCTGTGGGTTGCCAACGCCGGTGGTCCCAATGTCACCGAGTACCTTAAAGGCTCGGAGAAGCCGCATACCGTGATCGCCAGTGGCCTCACGGACCCAGAAGGCGTCGCGATCGATCGTTCCGGGAACATCTACGTTGGGAACGGACCTGGCGCCCAGCAGCAGAACGTGCAAGTGTACGCTCCCGGAAGCAAATCGCCCTCGAGAACGATTTTGAACGGCGTTACCTCACCGACGGGCCTCGCCGTCGACTCAAACGAGATCCTCTACGTACCAAATGTCTACCAAAACACTGTCGCAGAGTATCGGTCCGGTCAAAGCGATCCGTTCCAAACGATTACGAAAGCGATTGATCATCCTGGAGCCGTTGCCGTTGACAAAAAAGGCACGACCTACGTTAGCAATATAGGAAACAGCACGGTTGTCGAGTTTGCACGTGGGTCGCTCACACCATTGAAGTGGCAAATCAGCATCGGCCTAGACGAGCCGAACGGCGTCGCCTATTACCCCGCATTATTGCCCTAGCCCCCGCGCCTCTGCCCCTGTGCACGGCTTCGCGCAAGCGAGGCGGCGTCGCGCGTAGCGGCTTGGCTTTGCACGCAGCGTAGCTCGCATTGCAGTTGAGCATGCCTCGCAGCGCGGCGGCTT
>Ga0182024_10016458_pt1 | contig 14027 bp, 10 predicted proteins | sample P32metaG_FD_120480 | JGI IMG/M metagenome (GOLD analysis project Ga0182024, IMG submission 120480) | Permafrost microbial communities from Stordalen Mire, Sweden - P3-2 metaG (Illumina Assembly) | ecosystem: Environmental > Terrestrial > Soil > Wetlands > Permafrost | place: Sweden: Stordalen... | reverse complement strand
TCCTCGCTCCGCAAGTTTCAGTCCCCATCTCCGCAGATCACTGTCTGCTCCAAAAGGCCCCAGAATGTAATGCGCGCCCTGTACCATCATGGTTCTCAGATACCGGTCTCCTTCTTTACTGATTCTCTTCTGTGGCTCGCTCTCTCCGGAGTTCCTTCGGCCAGGTTTCAACCCCAGAAAACAACCTACCTCGCGACTCTTCAGAAACCGATGTGGGTCTTCTATGGTCAGCACATACGTCAGCGCGATCTGCGTTCCTACACCCTTCACTTGCTTGAGCAAGGACACTTCCGGGTACACTTCCTTGGCGATTTTCGCCATCCGCGCGTCGTATTCCTTGATGCCCTCGTTCAGCGATTCGATTTCTTTGAGCAACGGCTCCAGAACATCCCGCAACTCGGTGCTCAATGCGGCGGCCAGCTCCCGGCCCACCTGCTGCGTGCCACACTTGGGCAGCCGTTGACCATATGACTTCACCAACCCGCGGGCTGCGTTCACCAAGGCCGTGCGAGCACTCACCAGTTCAGCTCGCGCCCGGATCACCGTCAAATGGATTTGTGCTTGCACACTGCGATGCCGTAGCGGCCCCAATAGCTCGGGATCGATTCGCGCCAGTCGTGCCAGTGTCCGTGCATCGTGTCGATCATCTTTTCGATTGCTCTTGGTGATCAATTGCACTTTTTGTGCGTGCGCCACGATCACTTCGTGTCCCAACTCCGTTAACAGCCGGCTTACCCATGGCGAATGTGTTCCGGTCTCCAGTGCGATGCGACTTTGCGGTATCCTCGAAAATGTCTGCTTCATCGCTTCCGGTGCCGTCGGCACTTTCTGTTCTAGAATGATCTGGCCGGCTTCCTCCAAAACACAGTAGAACGACCAGCGATCTCCCAGATCTACACCGATCGTTAGCTTTTGCTCCTTCAAAATTTCGTTCCCAAATACCTGCACAGTGCTAATCTTCTTCATCGCCGGTCTCCTTTTCTTGTGCTTAAAAGCACGTCGATCATTGGGAGCGTAACGCATCCCGTGGAGACCGGCCTTCTCATCCCATCTGATAAACGCGGTGGTCTCAAAGGGTCGACGCAACACTGGCACGAAGTTTAATCGCAGGAGTTTGAAAGCCTAAGGTTTTTCTGGGGCGTTCATTTAAGCGCAGCGCTACTTGTCCAGATCCGACTGGGTATAGTCGGAGAGGTCTATTTTCTTCGGGAAGTATTGTCGTAATAATGCTATCTGCACTTCCCGCATTCGTCGTTGTTGGTTCGCTGTACGGAGTCTCGGAAGGATGGGCATCAATCAGGCGCCTGGTTCGGCGTCTCCTTTTTCGTTCAGACTTTTTGAGATTACTAAAGCCTTGGTTCAAACGAGTGGGAGAAGAATGGCCCAAGAACATTTGGATGTTTTCCGGGAATGGCTGAGATGGCAGGGGCTATCCACAACTAGCTGATGATTGTGCCTTTAAATTGGTAGGGGCGGCGGGGATCGAATCCACGCATTTGGTGAATATAAAGGAGTTTTGCGGTGCGGCCTGGTCTTCTAAGGAACTGAAAGTAATGAGAGGGAACTTTGCGTGCCCCCTTAATGCCCCTAAGAAATTCAAATCGGGTTGCAGGTTGTTTGACGCACTGTGACCTGAGACTCAACGTCGCTCGTGCAAGTTTTTCAACGTTCGATGACGAAGCGACAATCCGACCGAGCTGAAATGCTTAGAACTCATCTTCAAAAACTTCAATGCGGCGCCAGCCCTTGCATTGGAGTTGACGATCAGACCCTGAGGCTCTAGACTTCCGCTTCGGGACGCAACCAGGAGGACCGCCTTGACTCTCAGAAGTACTGCGCCGTTAAGATTCTGGCGCGACCGATCCCCGGACCCGGAATGCTCAACCGGCTCAGCCGTCGCGTTTTCGGGCAGAACCCTGCGTTCTTGCTGTACTCGAGGATTTCAGCTGACAGAGAGAATGTACGCGGCTGAGCGGCAGAATCCCATCCACACACACGCGAATGCCTATGTTGAGGTAACTCTGAAAGGTCAATTCATTCTTTGCCGCGGGCAGAAAAAGCAAACCTGTCTACCGTGGACCATAAATTACCATCCGCCAGGTGAACTCCATTCCTCGCACTATGTCCCCGGAAGCGGCACGCGTATTATGATTATCGAAATTGATGGACAAGAGCTCCGATGGATCCGCGACTTTTGTTCACTTACTGAAGATTCGTTGGTATTCGATGGCGGAAGGCAATCATGGCCTGCCGCGCGCGTTTATAAAGAATTGCTTCACTTAGACGAAGTCTCGCCCATCATACTTGAGGGTCTCGTCCTTGAGCTGCTCGGAGAAATTCTGGGTGGACGGCCTTTCAAATCGGTCGAAAAGGTTCCTGTGTGGTTAGTCCGAGCGGAAGAGTTGATCCAGGCGAGATTCTTGGAACCGCTTAGCCTTAGCGAAATCGCAAAAGAGGTCGGAATTCACCCCGTCAATCTCGCTCATGAATATCGCCGCCGATTCCACCGTACGATCGGCAGTCATATGCGCCAATTGCGGATCGAGAAGGCGTCCAGGCAGATTGTGCAAACTGATCTACCCATAGTTGAAATTGCTCTGGCGTCTGGATTTTCGGACCAAAGCAGTTTCACGGTGGCATTTAAGAATGTTACTGGAATCACCCCTTCCGCATACCGCAACATCAGCCGTCCGGCTAATCGCTCAAAAGACTACTAAGAGCAGACAAGACAGCCGAACGAAAACTTGTGAACATGTTGCACAGATAGTATTCGCATAGGTAGGAGTGGCAAAGCGAAGTTGCGAAATGTCTGTGTCCTGCACTCGGAACAACCACCGCAAATGCACGTCAACCGCAGCCAGGGCGGAAGTCCTGCTATCGAAGCAGAAGGCAGTCGGTATTTGGGGCCGATTGCGGGACTTCCCCAGATGTCAAGGCTGTTGTAGCGCGCGGTCGGCTCATCCTCAGGCTGGAGCCACGTCCGAGTTTTACGGGGTAACGAAAATGATCGCAGGAGCTAAAAAGCTCGGCGTGTTGGTTCTCTTCGCGATGTGTTTACCGCTCTATATGTTTGGGCAGGGCGGATCGACTGGAGCCATAAGTGGCATCGTATCTGATCCAAGTGGCGCGCCCGTTCCAAGTGCCGAGATACGCGTGGCTAGAGCCGGAGGGGGCGCGACGGTGAGAAATCTCTCAACAGGTCCAGACGGCTTATTTGACGCGGCTCTTATCCCTCCAAATATCTATACCATAACTGCTAAGGCTACTGGGTTCGCCGACGCAAGAATCGAAAACGTTGAAGTCGTTGTCAGTGAGACTACTCGACTAATTATTAAGATGAAAGTGAAGGAGCTATCGCAAGAGGTCACGGTCCTTTCCGCGGTACTGACGGTTAATACCGAAAATTCAACAACTGGGATACCCCTTACTGGGGCAACGGTTCAGAATTTACCCCTAGCCACCGAGAACTTCCAACAATTGTTAAGCATTTCAGCTGGAACTACGTCGCAACTGAACAATTCCGGTGCCGTAGGTCGAGGCGATGTGCGCATACAAGTAAACGGCCAACGAGAGGGAAACAACAATTATCAAATCGAGGGAATTAGCGCCGCGGACTACAATATTGGAGAGCTGGCCACGACGCCCGTTCCTAGCCCAGATGCTCTCGAAGAATTCAAGGTGCAGACCAGCATGTATGACGCCAGCGAAGGTCGCAATGGCGGCGGCAGTATTAATGCAATCCTGAAGAGCGGGACCAACAATTGGCACTTCGACATTTTTGAATTTTTCCGAAATGACGTACTCAATGCGAACGAATTCTTCTTCAAGGCGGCAGAGCAGCCAAGACCTTCAATAAAGCAAAATATTTTTGGTGGTAGCGCGGGTGGACCCCTGGGTTCTAATGGAAAATTCGGCAACATATTCGCGAATTATCAAGGCACTCGTCAAGTGAGCGGTCTATCGCCCGGGACATTTATCAGTGGTATTTTCCCAGTGGTCCCTACGGATCGCTCTGCTCAATCGATTGCTAATGCATTCTTTAACGGGGATACGTCACAAATCGACCCTGTGTCGTTGAAAATATTGCAAGCCAAAAGCAATCAATTCGGAGGGCCGTATCTTTTCCCTTCAGTTCCCCAGGATCCCTCTCTCGGGCCTGGCCAAGGTCGCTTCGCGCTAAGTCGGCCGGGTTCGTTTAATGATGATCAGTTCACGATTGACTGGGACCGATCCTTGCGTGGGGGAAGAGATCGTTTATCCGAACGCCTTTTCTTCTCGAACTTTGAATCTACTCTACCTTTTGGGTCAGGTGGACTGTCCGCAACATTTGGCGGGGCTCTGAGTACGGGGGACCTGAACTTTCCACTATCCACCCCGGTTAAAAATCGGTTTTTTAGTTTGGCAGAAACGCATCTGTTCAGCCCGAGTCTGGTGAATGAATTCAGAATAGGGTACGTCCGTATCAACAGCAACTTGGAAAATACGCCGACTGTTGTGACCAATTCGGACGTAGGAATTCAAATTCCTACATCCAATCTAACTTCTCAGATTTACAAGATTACCCTGCCGGGCTTTCAGTTTGGTCCAGCCCCTTTTCCTTTCTACAAAGATGTTCAGAACAGTTTTACATTCAAGGACCAACTCAGCTACACGCGAGGGAAACATCAGATTCTATTTGGAGCAGAAAAGGACCGCATACAGTTGAATAAAAACTTTCCTCAAATCTTCAGCGGCCAGGCTTTATTCGCGGCAGGCGGCGGCTTCACGGATTTCCAAAATTTCTTGCGGGGTTCTTCTTTTTTTGCATTTGCGCAAGGTGGAAATCCAACACATGAGTATCGAATGAGCGATTATTCCTTCTTTGTGCAGGATAACTACCACGTCGCAAAGGATTTGACCTTGAATTTGGGATTTCGAACGGAGATCGTCGGAGCGCCCATAGATCAGCTCAATAACATTGGAAACCTCGATGTGGCTTTGGCTAAGGCTGGACAAGATCCTTGGGTCTATCCCCCAGGCGTAAACAAATTTAATGTCCCCGGTCTTGTAGGGAAGGGGAGCGCGACGACCCTTTTCAACGACTTCGCAACTGTTTTTGAGCCGAGAATTGGATTGGCTTACGATGTGCTGGGACATCACAAAATTGCAATCCGGGCCGGATATGGAATCTATGGTTCGCGAGAAGATCTAGGCCGCGTCGATAATCTTTCGTTTACACCTCCAATGGTTACAACTGGAGCGGGACCATCAGTTCCAGGGCAACTGGCAACGTTGTTCTCTACCACTCTGCCGATAGCGCCTGCTGGAGTTGTTAGCCCGTTGTTCGTTCCGCAGTTTCCGATTTTCCAAGGGTTTGTCGATGGAAACGGCAACAGAACAATGGATACGACACAAAATGCAGTCTTTAGCGGTAACGCATATGGAATTTTCCAATTAGCATTGCCTCGGCACTATGTTGCGCCATACGTCCAGCAATGGAATCTAACAGTTCAATACAATCTGTCGGCTGGTTGGATTCTTGAGGTCGGATATGTTGGGACCAAGGGAACTCATCTGAGGGAAGTGAGCACGACAGTGCAGCCATTCGATGCCAGGATACACCCGGTGGACATCACGGCTCAAGACGGCACCAAGTATGTAATTACTCAAGACACGGCTGCCAATGCCGGCGCCCGCTCAAGAATCCCCGGCTTAAATCCCGGTACGTTCCAACTTTTCGGCACGGACGCAAATTCGATTTATCATTCATTGCAAACCACACTTTCACATCGTTTCTCGAATGGGCTATATTTCCAAGCCGCCTATACTTTTTCGAAATCCATTGACGAAAGCTCATCAGATCAAACGGGCTTAAATACAACCTACAACGATGAAACCAATCTGAAAGACAGTCGGGGACTTTCCGATTTCGATCGTAAACACCGGTTTGTAGCCAGTTGGTACTACGCGCTACCTTTCTTTGCGAAAAAGCAGGCGTTTACCGGCAAACTATTTAGCCATTGGTCCATAAGTGGAATTGTGACATATCAGTCGGGTTTACCTTTTACGGTGATCGACTCGGCTGGCGGGACCGCGTTCCCGACTGCGGGTTCCAACGTAGTCACCGCGAATCTTGTACCGGGTGCAACGCACGTTGACACAACTGGAAGCACAGAGCAGCGCTTGAACCATTGGTTAAACTATTCGGAGTTCACATTTGCGCCGGTTGTGGGCCCCGACGGCTCGACAGGATTTGGAACTTTAGGGCGTAATACTTTTAGAGGGCCTCACCAAAGCAACTGGGACATCTCAATCGGAAAAACTTTTGGCATTACGGAACACCAGCATCTCGATTTTCGGGCAGACTTTTTTAATGCATTCAATCACCCCAGCTTCGCGACGCCATCATTCCCCGACGTGGAAAGTCCGAGCAGCTTCACGGCAATCACCTCAACAGTAGGCACACCCCGGCTGATCCAGTTTGTTTTGAAGTATTCATTTTGATTAGATCACCGCAATGAAACGGTGGAGTCAGCGATTGCGAGAGATTTCAAGGAAAGCTCCGGGGTTTTCATGAATGAAATATTTGGATTACTAAGCGAAGCAGAATTATTAAATGACGCTCGTGAGTACGTGTTGCGTGCTCGCCTAGATAAGGATGATGTCTCGGGTCCGGTCCTGGTTTGGGGCGAAGGATCGATAGTCTGTGACGTCAGTGGCAAGAGTTATTTAGATTTTAACTCGGGGCAGATGTGTTCGGCTCTAGGGCACCGTTTTCCGCGAGTTGTTGACGCTATAAAGCAAGCCTGTGATCGGCTCATCCACGCGAGCAGTAGCTTTTACAACGTTGAAGAGCTTACTCTCGCGAAAAAGCTCGCCAGCATTTCGGTGCCGCCGCTCAAACGATCGTTCTTTATGGAATCGGGCAGCGACGCCAATGAAGCTGCGATGGAGATCGCAAGAATCTATACAGGCAGATACGAAATCGCAAGTCCGCATACTGGCTTCCATGGTCTCTCGGGGTTCACCCGGTCTGTCACTTTCGGTACGCAAAGTTGGCGGAGAGGTCACGGCCCATATATGCCCGGCACCTATGCGTTTATGGCTCCTTATTGTCATAACTGTCCGATCGGCCTTAAGTTTCCAGAATGTCGGACCGTCTGCTTGGACGGGGCCTTTGAGGTCCTCGACGCCCAAATGGAAGATCGGCTTGCTGCGGTCATAACAGAGCCTCTGTTCAGTGCTGGAGGTGTAATTGAACCCCCCCCGGGGTGGCTCGCAAATCTCAAAAGGAAATGTGAAGAGCGGGGCGCTCTATTGATCTTGGACGAAGCTCAGACCGGGCTGGGAAAGCTTGGCACGATGTGGGGATTTGAGCAGCATGGGGTAGTTCCCGATATTGTGACCGTATCGAAGCACTTCGGAGGTGGAATTTCCATTAGTGCGATAATCACAACTGACAAGATCGCTGATGCTGTCCAAGAAAAAGGATTTATTTTTGGACACTCTCATTCTTCAGACCCGCTAGCTTGTGCTGCCGCCTCTGCCACGATAGACACCATCGTCTCTGAAGACCTTCCGCGCAAAGCTACAATACTTGGCAAGTCGTTGCGAATCCGCCTAGAAAAATTGGCTAAGCGGCATCCCGTCATCATGGACATTCGGGGAAGGGGGCTTCTTCAAGGCATCGAGCTCGAGACGCGTCCGACTGGTCCCGGACTCCCTCGTGGGATAGGTTTCGACATAGAGAAAGCGTGTGTCGCTAACGGTCTACTGCTGAGCGTTAGAAGAAATGGTAGTGTTTTGCGCTTTGTACCGCCATGGACTACTACGGAAGAGCAGTTCGATCTCGCCGCTGACATTCTTGAAGCAGCTTTCGACAGCGTGCTTTCCTGAGCTTGACATATCGAATCTTCAAGGAACCTATGTTTCTTGTCGAGCAAGTTGGTCTTAGTTGTACGACAAGTTAGGAGATCTGAGATTCCGGTCGCCCGTGGCTGTCGGTGCTCGCATTCGGAAAGGTCAAGATTGATGTTTGTTCCACACAGTTACGCAACAGCTCTATTAATGATCATTACGACTGCGATCTGCTGGGGATCATACGCCAGTACCTACAAAGGTGCGAAGAATTACCGTTTTGAGCTTTTCTATTGGGACTATGCAATAGGTATCTTCGTTATCTCCCTATTCTTGGCATTTACGGCCGGTAGCACGTCAAGTGATAGCTCCAGCTTTCTGAGAAATATCCATTCCGCCGACAATTTCAACATCGTCATGGCATTAGTAGGCGGTGCAGTTTTCAACCTCGCGAGCGTACTTCTATTTGCGGCTATTTCCATGGCTGGTCTTGCTCTTGCTTTTCCAGTATGTATCGGCATTACGCTTGTGGTTGGTGTTATTTTGAGTTACATCCTGCAGCCTAAGGGCAGTCCTGGCCTGCTCGCCGCCGGTGTTGCGTGCGCTCTGATCGCCGTTATTTTCGACGGTAAAGCCTATGGGAGTCTACCTTCTACAGGCCGTTCGGTGTCGAAAAAAAGTATTGTTATCAGCATCATATCAGGTGTCCTCATGGGATTATGGGCTCCGTTTGTCACCCGCGCGATGACACGGGGGAACGCCCTCGGGCCATATAGTACCGGCGTCTTCTTTACACTAGGAGCTTTACTCTCTTGCTTCATCTGGAATGTTTACTTCATGAAGAAGCCATTGGCTGGGGAGCCTGTCAATTTTGGCGAATATTTTCGCGGACCTGCTATCGGCCACATTCTTGGTCTCCTAGGAGGCATCATCTGGGGGATCGGAACAGTCTTCAATCTCGTTGCCGCCAATTATACGGGTGTCGCCGTTTCTTTCGCGATTGGCCAATCTTCGGCGATGGTTGCTGCGCTCTGGGGCGTCTTCGTATGGAAGGAATTTCGCGGCGCCAATCGGCAGGCTAGAGCCTATTTGGGATTCATGTTCGGCTTCTTCCTTTTGGCTATCTTGCTTATTTCGAGTGCAATTTAATTTTATGAGTGCGAAAAAGTGTTCCTGTAGACGAGATCTGGAATGCGATCGATGGACAAGCGCGTAACAGATGCAGATGCAGCCATTGCGCGTGTCAACGATGGGGCGACGATTTTGCTCGGTGGCTTTGGCCTCTGCGGAATTCCTGAAAACTTGATCGCTGCGCTGCGTCGTAAGGGAACGAAGAACCTCATACTTGTATCAAATAATCCTGGTGCGGAAGATTTCGGTATTGGCCTTCTGCTCCAGAACAACCAAGTAAAGAAAATGATTGTCAGTTATGTAGGAGGGAACGATACCTTCGAGCGGCTCGCACTCAATGGGGGGATAGAAGTCGAGTTGAACCCTCAAGGGACCCTTGCTGAGCGTATTCGGTGTGGAGGCGCTGGAATTCCAGCGTTTTTTACGCCCACTGGGTATGGGACATTGGCCGCGGAAGGCAAGGAGGTCCGCGATTACAATGGTCGGCCTCACATCCTCGTCCCGGCCCTTCGTGGGGACTTTGCATTCGTCAAAGCTTGGAAGGGTGATCGCTGGGGCAACCTGATCTATCGCAAGACTGCGCGGAATCACAACCCATCGATGGCAACCGCTGCAAACAATGTGATTGCGGAGGTAGAAGAAATCGTCGAGTTGGGAAAGATTGAGCCCGATAGCGTTCATACGCCTGGAATTTTTGTGGACGCAATTTTTCAGGGTACAAACTACGAGAAGCGCATCGAGTGCCGCACGACGCGTAAGAGTTCGGAGACATAAATGCCAGCAATTGTGGACAAGCGCGAAGTGATCGCCCGGCGCGTAGCACGGGAATTGCGTGACGGCTACTACGTGAACCTCGGCATCGGCATCCCTACGTTAATCCCGAGTTATCTGCCGCCCGAGATCCAAGTTATTTTGCAATCGGAAAATGGCATGCTCGGCGTCGGACCCTATCCTTTCGAGGGCGAGGAAGACGCGGATCTTATCAACGCAGGCAAAGAAACGATTACGGAAATCCCGGGCTGCTGTTATTTTTCGAGTGCGGAATCTTTCGGAATGATTCGTGGGGGGCGAATAGACGTCACGGTGCTCGGTGCGCTCCAGGTCGACGAAGAAGGGAACCTTGCCAACTGGGCCATCCCCGGGAAAATGTTAAAGGGAATGGGTGGTGCGATGGATCTTGTCGCTGGAGCGAAGTACGTCATTGTCGCCATGGAACATACGACGAAAGAGGGCAAGGCAAAAATCGTGAAAAAATGCACCCTTCCTCTCACTGGTGTTGGAGTCGTGGATCTGATCGTGACCGAGCTTGGTGTGATTGAAGTCACACCGCGAGGTCTTGTCCTGATTGAGGTTGCTCCGGGCGTCACCCCCGAATATGTCCAGGTGGAGTCTGAGGTAGCTTTGCAGGTCGCATCGGATTTGAAGGCGATGTATTGAGGCGAGATGGATTGCCTCGAGTTGAAACGCGTGCATACATTTTTTGCGATTTAAACCAAGACGGGATGTCCATTTAGAAATCTGAGCGAAACTTTTGGATGAAGTTCGAGGAGGCTACAATGAAGGACCGATTTGGAAATCCTCACGCTTCGGGGCTACCGTACGCCCGAGGAACGATTATTACGAGTACAGAAGATGATTTCGACAAGCTACAACGGGCGTGGGAAATTATTCGCGATAAGTATTCTCAGGGCGGTATGACAAAACTGTTTAACTTCACTGGGCTTGAGAGAGGGTTACCCAGCGGAATAAAGGAAGCAGAGTTGATGGACGATGATATGTCTCCAGCGTTGACGGGGGGACGGGTTAAGCAATTAGGACTCGATCATATGGGCGGGAATCCAAGTGCACACGATGCTCTTGTACTAAATCGACTCACTGCTGGAATTTTTGTGGCTAGCTTGATCATGGTTAAACCGGGCGATACGGTAGTTGGCGTGTCTGCTGGTTATAGTCACCCCGCTGTGACAAGAGCCGTTGCTCATTGCGGCGGAAAATTTGTAGATACCGTCGGACTGGAAAGCTTCGCCAAGGCTATTGAGAACATACCGACAGTGAGTCTTGTAGTATTAACTCGTCTTGCCGTTACTTACGATATCCTTCCATTAAAGGAGATCAATGAGATTGTCAGATTGGCTCGCCAGAAATCCGCTCGACTCATGGTAGACGACGCGGGAGGCGCCCGTGTCGGACCAGCGATTTTTGATCAACCTCGGACCATGGAACTCGGCGTAGATGTTGGCGTAACTGGGTTAGATAAGTATGGTACCTTCGGGCCGCGTTTGGGCTTGTTAGTTGGCAACACAGAACTGGTAAGCAAGATGCGTGTGCGTGCCTATGAGTTAGGTATCGAAGCACGACAGATGCTTTATCCTGCCGTGGTTAAATCTCTCGAAGGCTACACGCCTGAAAGAGTCAAAACGCTGGTTGATTGCACGAAGGAAGTTGGTAGAGCGCTCCGCAGTCAGCTCGGTGATTTAATTCAGGAAACACCGGTTATTGTGCGACTCCAAGGGGAGGACATCCTGGAGACCATAATGGAAAAAGCTGGCGTGAGTAAACCTCCTATAGTGCCGTACGAAGCGACTGCGGCGTTGGCTATGCTGTTACTCCAAGACTATGGAGTTATGACTGTCCATTTCGCTGGAATGCCGCCAGGCACTTCCGCACTTCTTGTAAAATTCGTACCCCCAGAGACATTAAAACGTTTTGGGGGCGCAAAGGCACTCGCGAAAGCCGTCGCTGATTCGATTGACAGACTCGCATCTATTCTTCGCCAAAAAGGTGATCTCAGAGCGCTTTTGTTCGGTGAGAAGCGCCGCACTGAAACGAAGCAAGTCGATCGTCGAGTCGCCGTTTGAGCATGAGACGGATTCGCAAACGGTGACACATACTTTTACCTTGTACCACTCACAAACAGGGGAGCTAGGAAATGATCATTGTTTACGGCAAAGAGGTGCCGACAGAACCCCGCGAATTGGTGGATCCTTCGAAAACTGCTCTAGTCATTATCGATTATCAGAATGATTGTTGTTCCGAAGGAGGCACAGGGCATAAGGCGGGCGCTGACCTAAGCATGTACAACGTAACTATCCCAAGAACCGCGGAGTTTGCCGCACTTTGCCGGCGAATACGGCTACCCGTAGTAAACGTAGGAATGAGCACGCTTCGCGACGGACGTAGTGATTCCCCTGCCTGGTTGAGGTTGCGGATGCGGGCTAACAAGAACTTTGATCCTCATAACGAGGGGATTTGGAATTTCACCGTTGAGGGCACTTGGGGAGCCGAGTTCGTGGATGCGATAAAGCCTCAGCCAGGAGACTATATTGTAACCAAGTATCGATCAAGTGCTGTTATAAACACAAATTTGGATTTAATTTTGCGGTCGAACGGGGTGCGGAACGTGCTGGTCGCGGGCTGCACGACGGAGGGCTGTGTCGAGTCCACAGTAAGGGATCTTGGTTTTTACGATTACATTCCTGTCCTGTTGTCAGATTGTGTTGGTAGTGATTGCCCTGACCTCCATGAAGCCTCAATGAGGGTCATGAGCGCATATCGATGCGATGTTATGAGCTCTGCGCAAGTAACCCATATCTGGAAAGAATGTTTTGGTCAACCTGATTAGTTAACAAGGAGGATGTCATAAACAATCAATTCTTCGTAAATTCTGACCGGCCGACCGATGGGCCAACGCGCGAAATCATCGGTTATGGAGAACACCCGCCGCTAATTCGTTGGAAAGATAACGCGAAAGTTGCGGTCCAAATCGTCGTGAATTATGAAGAGGGCTCTGAAAAGACCTTTCCTATGGGTGACGATCGAAACGATTTTTTACACGAAATTCCATGTAACTTGGAAGGTATTCGCGATTTGGCGGTTGAATCAGTCTATGAGTACGGGTCGCGGGCTGGGATTTGGCGATTATTTCGAGTTTTTGATCAAGCTGGAGTTCCAATTACTGTGTTCGCTGCTGCTGTTGCTCTTGAAAGAAATCCCGCCGTCGGCGCAAAGATCGCTAGACGTGGAGATGAAGCTGTCGGGCACGGCTATCGTTGGAGTAATGGGTTTGAAATGACTCGGGATGAAGAACGCGAGGCAATTAAACTAGCCATCGAATCGATCAAGAAAACTGTTGGAAGCCGCCCGTTAGGCTGGTACTCACGCGAGATGAGTATAAACACGCGTGAGTTAGTCGTCGAAGAAGGTGGCTTTGTCTACGACTCCGAGTGCTACAACGACGATCTACCTTATTGGACTCGTGTGAAGGGAAAAAATCATCTCGTGGTCCCGTATTCGCTAGTTGTGAACGACATCCGTTATGTGCTGCCGCAAGGATACGGCAGTCAGGAGGATTTCCTGGACGTCATGAAAGCGACGCTCAATCGGTTGCGCAATGACGGCGACGATTGCGCCCGGATGATGTCGATTGCGTTACACTCCCGTATAAGTGGAAATCCTGCCCGTGCCGATGCGCTTGCCCGCTTTATCGAATACGCTAAGACGTTTGATGACGTTTGGTTTGCGAGAAGGATCGATATTGCGAATATTTTCCGCGAAAAAATCCGACCGGAAGGGACTGAATCATGATAACGGAAGCGACGAAAGACTTGTCATCGAGTGGTGTGTCTCTCCGGGTTTGCTTAATTCACTAGCCCGCTACGTCTTAGTGCCGAGTAAGTATTTAGTTTATTTACTAATAAAGTATAAATAGACCATCCGGGTTTTTGGTCATTCGATCGGCGGCATTCAGGTGCGTATCTATCAGAATATGTACCGGAAGACGTTGTCAGCATGGTCCTCGTCGATTCCGGTCATCTTAACCAGATGAATCGATTTCCGCCGCAGCTCATGAAGTGGATCGTTCTGCAAAGGTTCACCTCAAACCTCGACAGATCCGGATCTCGCGCTAGATGCCTGATAAACGCTGCGTTAACCGGACATCTCTAACAATGTCAGCCCTGTCAAACTGTTTTTGCGCGAGCTTCTCCGTTCACTCCTGGGAGCGCTCGTTTGCGTTACTCTTTTGACTTCAGCGTTGATGACCACGGCTCGCCTGTAATCTA
>Ga0182024_10016457_pt1 | contig 14027 bp, 11 predicted proteins | sample P32metaG_FD_120480 | JGI IMG/M metagenome (GOLD analysis project Ga0182024, IMG submission 120480) | Permafrost microbial communities from Stordalen Mire, Sweden - P3-2 metaG (Illumina Assembly) | ecosystem: Environmental > Terrestrial > Soil > Wetlands > Permafrost | place: Sweden: Stordalen... | reverse complement strand
TTGCGAAGTCATCTAAGATCGAGTACAAACTGGTGACTGTGGAAGAAGCCGATGCGGCTCAGGGCCTGATTTCGACGAGCTCGCCGATCGGGCGAGCGCTGCTCGGGAAAAAAGTGGGTGACGAAGTGCGCGTAACAACCCCTTCCGGCGAAAAGGATTACGAAGTCGTCCGGCTATCCACGATATACGAAGAGGAATAGCAGTTGGAGTTTATCGCATGTTGACCCGGACTATAGGCCGCTACCTGAGCTGGCCCGTTGACCGCCTGGCGGCACTCGTCGCGCCCACGGGAATTCCTCCGAACGTCATTACCTGGCTGGCACTGTTTCTGAATTTGTGGGCGGGGATTCTTTTCGCTGCAGGGCGGTTTGCCGCAGGCGGCGGGATGATGATTCTGGCAGGATTGTGCGATTTGCTCGATGGCCCGGTGGCGCGGCGCCAGGGACGCGTGTCGCTGTTTGGCGCGTTCCTCGATTCGATATTGGATCGGTACGCCGATCTGATTCTCTTTCTCGGGCTGCTGGTTTACTACTCGCACGTGAATCGGTTTGGCTACGCAATGCTGGCTGGCGCAGCCATGGCGGGCTCGGTAATGGTGAGTTACGCGAAGGCGCGCGCGGAATCGCTGGTGCCGACATCAGAAGTGGGATTCTGGGAGCGGCCGGAGCGACTGGTATTGATGATTTTGGGCGCCATGAGCAATCGAATGGACGTAGTGCTATGGATTCTGGCTATCGGACCCAATATCACCGTAATACATCGGATTCTGCACACCTGGAAGGAAACCAAAGACATCCATCCTTCCTCAACATCGACGAAGCTCGGTGGCAACGAACCGCGGAATAACATTTCGGAGCTTTCCAATCCGGCAGCGGCCTCCTTGCGGAGCAGCGTGACGGCTGCAGAAGCACACCAGAATCCCAACGTACTTACACGCACGGCCCGCCGAGGCAGCTAGAGCAACCCAATTCTGCACCGTGGTTGCCGTTAGTCCTCATTTACATATCCGAACGGCGCGCGGTGGTTCGCCATTTTGACTGCATTCGCTTGCGGTATCATCTTCACGGTGACCCTGTTCACAGTATTTGGCCGGCCTTGAAACCTTCTCTGATCATCCACGGTGGCGCATGGAATATCCCTGACGAAGCTGTCGAGGACTGCCGCGCTGGAATCCGCCGCGCACTTGGCGCGGGCTGGAAGATTCTGGCGCGGGGGGGGGCTGCGATTGATGCGGTGCAGGCTGCCATCGTGATTCTGGAGGATGATCCGGCGTTCGACGCGGGTTTCGGGTCACATTTGAATTCCGAAGGGCGTGTGCAGCTGGACGCGATCGTGATGGATGGCGCCACGCTCAAAGCGGGTGCGGTGGCGGCTGTGGAACATGTGCGCAATCCGATCCTGCTGGCGCGCGCCGTGCTTGAAAAGAGCGAGCACATGATGCTGGTCGCCGCGGGCGCCGAAAAATTCGCGGCGGAACATGGAGTACCGCTTTGCGCGGCGGAGACCCTGATACACGAACGAGAACACGCGGCATGGATGCGCTGCCGTGAGGATTCCCACGCCACAGAAAATCATCAGGGCCATGAATCCGGAACTGTAGGGGCGGTCGCGCTGGATAGCGGCGGCCATCTGATCGCTGCCACGTCCACCGGTGGGACTTGCTGCAAGCTGCCAGGGCGAGTAGGCGATTCCCCGCTTATCGGCTGCGGCTGCTACGCCGACGCCGAAGCGGGCGGAGTCTCCTGCACCGGGCACGGCGAAGGCATCATGAAGATTGTGATGGCGAAAATGGCGACTGACCTTCTGCACGATCAGCGCGTCCTCGTTCCCCATCGCGAAAAGGACGATCAGCCGCTATCGTTGCCGCAGGCCGTCGCTGACGCTTGCATACACAAACTGGCTTTGCGCGCCCACGCCACAGGCGGCTTGATCCTGCTGGACCACGATGGAAATCCAGCGGCCGCGTTCAACACGCCGCGCATGGCCTATGGATATGTCGAACCCGATGGCGGATTTCGCATAGCGCCGTAGCATTCTCCCGTAACTACAGCAGGCCGCGAGACGCTTGAGAGCCGCAACTGTAGCCCTCCTTAAATCCTGGTAGTAAGATGGCAGGGCAAAAATTTCTTTGGGCGGAGGCTTTATGGCGATACGAGATGCGTTGTTGGCCGAATTCGATCACGAAATGATCAGCACGCGGAAAACTTTGGAGCGCGTCCCGGAAGGCAAAGGCGATTGGGCGCCGCACGAGAAATCCATGAAGATGGGCCGGCTCGCAGGCCATGTTGCGGAGTTATCGGGGTGGGCCGCTTCGATCATCGGACAGGACTCGCTCGATTTCCGTCCCGTGGGCGCGGCACCGATGCAACCGGTGGTGATGACGTCGCGCGCGCAGCTACTGGAAGTCTTCGATAAGAAGGTTGCCGAGGCTCGCAAGCAATTGGCAGGCGCGAGCGACGAGACGCTGCTGAAGAATTGGACGCTGCTCAGCGGCGGCCAGACGCTTATGACGATGCCGCGGGTGGCGTTTCTACGCAGCTTCGTGATGAACCACATCGTGCATCACCGCGCGCAGCTTGGAGTCTATCTGCGAATGAATGATGTAGCGGTCCCATCGGTGTACGGACCTTCGGCGGATGAAGGGAAAATGTAAAAGGTCTTGGCTGCGAGAGGTCCTTGGAAAACAGAACGAAGGTAAGTGCCAGGCTACTTTCCTGGTGTTTGGGAAGGCGGAGCGATCGAGGACTTCATCACATGCGCTGGATTGGAAGCTGTTTTTGGACCCTGGCCTAGTTTGTACTGGCCGCTCTGGCCGACGGTGCGCGCGGGACAGCCTGTGCCGAAGCACGGTCCGGTGGGGTGCAGATAGGAACAACCGGACAAACAAGCCGTGGTTGCAACCAACAAGGCCACACACGCAAGCTTGCTCCGCATTGCTTTCCTCCGGCGAAAACCAGATTTATTGCTCAGGGCAAAAGGCGAAATCCAATGCCCTATGATGGCATAACCGCGAAAAAATCCACGCATTTTGGCGGAAGCCATGTCTGAAAACGCAGCAAACACCAGGCGAAAACTCTCGATTTGGCTAATTTCCAGTGAGGCGCGGCAGGAAAAAGCCGGTGCGGAAGCGGTGTTCCGCGAAAGCAGCGCCGAACTGAGCGGCCAGAAACGATTCTTCCTTCTTCGCTTTTTGTATGAAACCGACCGCGATAACAGCTAATCCCAGCAGGGCGCGGTACTCACCTATGGCCAAGGCCGTGCCCGCAAGAGCCAGCAGTATCCCGGTGTAGATGGGATGGCGGATACGCGCGTATGGGCCCGAACGAATGAGTTGATGATCTTCCTTGATTTGAACTGCGGCACTCCACTCTTTACCAATCGTTCGGCGCGCCCAGATCGCAAACATGACGCCGGCAAAAGTCAGATACGCACCGAGCCAGGAAATCCAACGGAGATCGGGAACGAAACGGTGATTCAGCCCATTCAAACTGTTCGGCGCGGGATACCGAAGAAGCACAAATCCGACCACCATGAGAATTATGTGGCCCACCCGTTCGCTGGCTCGCTCCGCTTTCGCGGGAGCTTTGGCTCCCAAGGCAGTGACAAACCAGTAGGCGGCAAAAAGCAGCCACGATGCGCCAATAAGATAGCCAGGCGACCAGCGCAGCCAGAGAGCCTCATCCGGGGAAAATCTCCAGAGCAGGCTAGAGCAGTGGAATGCGAAGTGAGCGTCTAGAAACATGTCAGATGGGAAGTGGCCCATTCATTCCTACGCGGGTTATTCAAGCGTCTCGCAATTCTCTACAAACGGGCAAACGCTATCAAGCACATTTCACATTTAACCGGCGCCTATCGCGCGCGGCACTTGTCGAATTCTTGCGGAGATTCAGCGCGGCATCGCCAGGCGGCTCTGCTTCTGCGCAGAAGAAGGCTGGCGATTTCCAATTTGGCGCTTGCGAGTGAACGCCGGCTTGCGGCAAGCTGGCGCCATGAAAAACTCCAAGAAATCGCGGAAACTGGCCGATGCGACAATTGCGATTCATGCCGGCGAGGAAAAATTCCAGAAGAGCGGGCCGGTGGGCACGGCGATCTCGCGCACCGCAAATTTCACGTTCGCCAACACCCAAGAACTGAAGCGATGGGCCGAAGGAAAAAGTTCGGCATACATCTACACGCGATACGGCAATCCCACGCTGGCGGTGGCCGAGGAAAAAATTGCGCGGCTGGAAGGGACGGACGCATGCGTCGTAACAGCGTCCGGCATGGCCGCGATCTCGAGCGCTTTGCTGTCGGTGCTGCGCGCGGGAGACGAAGTCATCGCAACGAACGCGCTTTATGGCGGAACGTACCGGCTAATGCGCGACATTTTCCCGCGCATGGGAATCGTGGTTCGTCAGGTGGACACGGATCTTTCGGGAATCGAACGGCTGGTCACCCCGCGAACCAAGGCTCTCTACGTGGAGACGCCAACGAATCCTACCTTGCGGCTGGTAGACCTGCGGAAGGCGGTGGCATTCGCGAAAGAGTGGGATCTGATTTCGCTGATCGACAATACCTTTGCGAGCCCGGTGCTGCAAAAGCCGATCGAAATTGGATTCGATCTGGTGATGCACAGCGCGACTAAGTATTTGGCGGGCCATTCGGATGTAATCGCGGGGGCGGTGGCGGGCCGGCACAGCTTGATCGAAAAGGTTCGCGAAATGGTGATTTACCTGGGCGGATCGATGGATCCGGAGGCCGCGTTCCTGCTGATTCGTGGAATGAAAACAATGGAAGTGCGAGTGAAGACGCAATGCGCCACGGCGATGACCGTTGCAAAATTCTTGGAGAAGCATCCCAAGGTGGCGCGGGTGCATTTCCCCGGCTTGGCGTCGCATCCGGATCACAAGCTCGCTAAAAAACAGATGAAAGGATTCGGGGCGATGCTGGCGTTCGATCTGAAGGGTGGACTGGCTGCGGCAGCGCGTTTCTGTGACCGCACGCGCGTATTTTTATTGGCGGCGAGCCTGGGCGGGGTGGAGTCGCTGGTGCTGCTTCCGGCGTATTCGTCACACTACCGCATGAATGAGCAGGAACTACGCGCATCCGGCATCGCGCCGGGGACCGTGCGCGTCTCAGTGGGACTGGAATCGCCTGTGGACCTGATCGAAGACCTGCGCCAAGCATTGGCGTAGTCAGGCCATTTCGACTTCCGATCACCTTAAGAATGCTGTGCAGGCTGCAAGTGCTGCCCACCTAAAAAAAGCCCCCTTCCGACTCACGCCGGAAAGGGGCTTGGTAACTGTTTCAGAGCGTGGTATTAGAACTCGAACTTCGCTCCGATTTGAACCTGACGCGCTCCGGTGCTTCCATCATTTTGACCGACTTGCGATGTGGAATAGCCGAAGTTGGGATCGCCTATGCGGTTGTCGGGTTTGGTAAATTGCGTTCGGTTGAACATGTTGTAGAACTCGAACCGCAACTGGAACTTCACGCGTTCGGTGATTGCGGTGGTCTTGGCGAGGTTGAAGTCCCAATTGTTGATTCCCGGGCCATACCAGTGGTTGCGTCCAACATTGGAAGGTATGTCAAATGGGACTGGCATAACCGTCGGATCGTCGGGATTAAACGCGGCTGGGTTCTCGCCCGTGAAGACTGCCGAGCTAGGAACTGCCCGGCCCATAGCTGGAACGGTCTTCAAAGTTGAGAAATCAACGACAGTGGCCCGGTCGTCGATGTTGGTGTGCAGAGTATCGGCGATACCGAAGATGTCGTACGGCAGACCGGTCTGGAAAGCTGCAATACCGGCAAGCTGCCACCCTTCCAAAACACGCCCGACGACGCCATCACTGAAATGGGCTTTGCCACGGCCGACGTTGAACTGATAGACGAAATTGATAACACCCCGGTGCCGAGTATCGAATCCGGAGTTACCTTTTTCCGCGCGCAGATTAAACGAGTTAACGGGGAAATTTCCGTTTCCAGCCGTAGTGACGAGGGGATCGGACGAGTCATCCAGAGCGTGAGAGTACGTGTAAGAACCCTGAATCTGCAGGCCGTGGTAGTTGCGAAACGTGACCTGGGTCTGCAAGCCGTCGTACCACGAATGGCCGCTGCTCTCGTCGAGGAAAGCATCTTGAAATGCGTTGTTATTGACCGCATCGAAAGGCAGCACTCCATTTTCAGCGCCGAAGAACAAGTTGCCGTTCTGAAGCGTTGATTCATCGCACTGGCCACTCACGGTATTAAATCCAGTGTTTGCCGGATTGCCTGGGACGCAAAAGGCTTCGAGTTGCGACACAAGGCCTGGTTGCGGAGGCGCACCATCGACCACGCGAAGAATGCGCGTGCCATGGTTGCCGACGTAGTTGGCCTCGACCGTCAAGTTCGAAGATACTTCGCGCTGAATACCGAGATTCCAGGTAGTGATGAGTGGGGGCTTGATGTTATTCGCAAAAATATCCGGGAAACTGCCAGTTCCGTTGACCACAATCGGCGAAGCACTCACCTGGGTAGGAGGAACCTGATTTTGCACTTGTGTACCGGGATCGGTGCCAGTGGTGAACAGCGGAAAGTTAACAAAGCTTGGTTGGAACGGCGGATTTCCGCGGGCATCCCCGATCAGGTTTCCGTACACGCGATCGCTGAATACGCCGAAACCGCCGCGGACTGACGTCTTTCCGGTCTTGAAGGGATCCCAGGCAAATCCAAGTCTGGGCTCAAAGTTCTTATCGTAGTCTTTGTAGAGTTGATGGCCTGTTCCGGGACCCACCGGAGTGAACGTGAATGGCGCCGGGCCGCTGGCATCCACAAAGAGGTTCGAGAGGTTCCCGCCGCGTTCGTAGGGTACTCCGTACCACTCGTAACGCATCCCGAACGTCACCGAAAGGTTGGATCTGGCCTTCCAAACGTCTTGAACATATCCAGCGATTTCATGCTGTACAAAGTTCAATTCGTCAGTCGCATGCCGGTTTCCGGCGATATCGAAATACTGAGTTTGGTTCTGGACGGCCACAAGGCCAAGGAGCCCGGATACTTCGTCTTCGATGTTGCGATTGTCGACACCGGGGTTTAGCGTTGCGGTGTTGAGCGAGTTTGCACCGAAGTCGCTATTAATGTTGAAAGCGAACGCAGCGCGCGAACTGAAGTTATCGTTATTGTTTGAGTATACATCGCGGTAGTCCACTCCGAATTTAATGGTGTGATTACCTTTCACCTTGGTGATGTTATCTGTGTAGGAATACGTCCCTGTCTTGCGGCTCTGGCCATTTGAATCGCCGAGATTCTGGCAACCAAAACCTGTCAATCCCGGAAGGTTGAAATCGGCGCCGTTCCCTTGACTGTCGATAAAGTTCCCACTGTTATTGGTGATGCCGTCAAATGTGCCGACGCCCGTGCAAGCGAAGCCCGAATTGTTGCGATTGGCTCCGAAGCGGAATTCGTTCGTGAGCGTGGCACCGAGCGTAGTGGTTAAGCCGATCGCCAAGTTCTGGGTCCGATTTGCTGAGGAGACGGCACCCAAGCCGCCCGGCAGCTCGTCATCGTGGAAGGGATCGGGGTCACGAAACCAGTTGTAGATGTAACGCGCGTAAAGATTATTGTGGGAGCCGATTTTCTGGTCGACCTTGATGGTGGCGTCCTCATCCTTCTCCCGCGATTCCGTTGGAAAAAACAGCAAGCCCGTGATGCCGTCGGAATTGACAATATTCGGAGCTGGATAGAAGGACAAAACTTGCTGAACGGTGGAGTCGAGTCCAGATGTTGTACCGTTGTTCGGCCCGCCGCCCGTCACGTTCAAGGATTGGGTGGCGCCCGTCACGGGATTGGTATAGGTGAAGATTCCGGACTTAAACGCAGCGGTAGGAACCGTCGATGTGTTGGTGAGCGAGGTCACGAACCGATCGGCCTGATAGTTAATGAAGAAAAATGTCTTGTCCTTGATTATCGGACCGCCGAAAGATCCGCCATAGAGGTTGCGAGTGTAAGGATTCTTCGCGGCTACATCACCGGTGAGCGGGTCGATTTGATGGTTGAAGTAGTCACGGGCTCCTAGAGCGTCCCAGCGTCCGAAATAAAACAGATCGCCATGATAATTATTGGTTCCGCTGCGGGTGATCACGTCAATGATCGCGCCGTTGTTTCGGCCGTATTCCGGAGCGAAATTGTTGGTGAGTACGCGAAATTCTTCGGTTGAGTCAGGATTCCCTGCGACAAGTCCGCCGAGGCCGCCCGGTACGTCCGCATCGTTGTTGTCGGTACCGTCTAGCAAGAAATTGTTGTTCCGCTCGCGTCCGCCGTTGACCGAGATGCCGCCGAGACCATCGGATTGAGTTACGCCAGGGCCAAGAAGAACGAGCTGATAAGGGTCGCGCAAGATTAGAGGGAGCTCGGTCATTTGAGTATGCTCAACGACGTTGCTCAGCGTAGGAGTTTCGGTATCGATTTGTGCGGCGGCACCGGAACTGACTTCGACCGTCGCGGTCAGAGCGCCTATTTCGAACTTGCAGTCTAAAGTCAGGTACTGATCGACGGTTAGCGTTACGTTGTCGATCTTCACGGCTTTGAAGCCCGTTTGGGTAAAGGTAAAAACGTAAACCGAGGGCGTCAGATTCGCCATGGTGTAGAAGCCGGTGGCGTTGGTAACGGCAGTCCGTTCGGCGCCAGTGCCAGTGTTGACTGCCGTGACGGTAGCACCGGTGACTGCTGCTCCGGACGAATCGAGAGCCGTGCCGGTGACTGTGGCCGTCTGCGCGTGAAGCAGGAAGGGTGCAACCAGGAAAACAAACGCTATCGCAAAGACCCGCAAGATTGTGGAACGCCCAAATGTGTTCATCATGCCTCCAAGATCTAAATTGCGCACTGCGGTCTCCAGAATTCGGGACTCAAAACAGCGAAAATCCATAAAATCATAGGGTCCGTAGAACCGAATGGCGCGTTCACAAAAATTCGCAAAAAAGGCGGTCCAGAACGCGCTGATTCGAAATACCTTAGGTATCCGGGGCATTTCTTTTAGGTCTTTACTGAGGTCGCTGATCTATTAAGATGCACGCTGCCGTCCAAACTCAAATCGAGATAATTTGTCTGCTGCCATGTCGTTTCGCGCAGGTGCGGAAGGATTTTGACGTTTCGGCAGGTGCGATTTGATGTAGAGGTACCTATAAATGTAAATAATGATATCCATAAACACGGGAGAATTTGATTTTTGGTACGGTTCAGGGTGGGGGAGCGGTAGTACTCGATGTCTTGGTTTCGGCAATGGCAGGTACGGCAATGGGATTGACCCGCGTTCTAGTACCCCGTAGAATTTTTGAGACAAGCTAAAGCGGAGATGCTGTGACTCGGGGCGCGAGCTGCGGGTCCGGGCTGCTAGTCCGAGTTGCTGGGGTCGAACAGGCCTATTGCGAAGCCAGCGACTTGCGGCGTATAAGGAAGCCTCGCGAAACGCTTTAAAGGCTCACGGAAAACATCATGAGATTCGGCGTTACATTTTGGGCGGGCATGGCGATTGGCGCAGTTCTGCTGTGCGGCTGCGACGATGGATTGTCTACGAAGCGGGCGAAATCCCGCCAACCGGCGGCGACACCGGCACCGACTGCCGGAGTCGAGCGCGAGTCCCTGCCTTTCCCCGAGAACCTGACGGCTCCAGCTGCTCTATATGACCAGAGACCAGCGATCGACGTGCTGGTATCCAAAGTTCGCGTGAGTTTTGACAAGGCGGAGAAGGAATACAAGGCCGGGGATTTCGACAAGGCTCGCGCGGATTACGATCGCGCGGTGGCTTTGATCGTAGCGAGCGGCTATCAGTCTGATTCCGATCCGCGGCTTTCCGATCTGCTCGACCAGATTGGGGAGACCTTGCACTCCTACGACGTGAACGCGCAGCAAAACGGGGACGAAGAGGAAAACCCCAGCACTCCGGCGCCTATTGATGAACTGACGGATTTGACGTTGCCGGCGGGCGACCCGCGGCTGGCGACGCTCGCGGAACAGGAATTGATGCGCGTGCAGCACGACCTTCCGCTCACCGTGAATGCCTCGGTGCTGCAGTATTTGAGTTATTTTTCGACAACCAGAGGACGCGCGACGGTGGCGCACGGGCTCGATCGCTCCGGCCGGTACAACGAAATGGTACGGCGGGTTCTGAAGGAAGAAGGCGTACCGCAGGACCTGATGTATCTGGCGCAAGCCGAATCGGCGTTTCAGGCGACCGCAGTGTCCAAGGCGGGGGCTCGCGGACTATGGCAGTTCATGCCGTTCCGTGGAGAGGAATACGATCTGGACCGGACATTCTGGGTTGACGAGCGTAGCGATCCGGAAAAGGCGACGCGCGCGGCGGCCCGGCACATGCGGGACCTATACGATATGTTCGGCGACTGGTATCTGGTGATGGCCGCCTATAACGCGGGGCCGATGAACGTGGTCAAAGCCGTGGAACGCACGGGCTATGCGGATTATTGGGAGCTCTCGCGATTGCACGCGCTGCCCAAACAGACCCAAAATTACGTGCCAATTATTATTGCACTCGCGCTGGTGGGGAAAGATCCGGCGCTTTATGGAGTGGAAGTAGCGCCCGAAAGACCGGCGGCCATGGACGTGATTTATCCCCGACATTCGATCGATTTGCATCTGGTGGCGGACGCGACGGGCGCGGACATTGATGATCTGCGGCAGATGAATCCGGAACTGCTGCGCAACGTCACTCCGAACGAAGCAAGTTTCGCCCTGAATCTGCCGGCAGGATCCGGCGAGAAATTCCAGGATGCGATCAGCCAGGTCCCGCAAGACAAGTGGACGAGCTGGCGCCTGCACAAGGTTGAAACGGGTGAAACACTTTCGGACATCGCGCGGCATTACCGCGTCACGGTGCCGGCGATCGAATTGGCGAATCACCTGGAATCGCACGCGGCCGTGCCCGCAGGATTCATGTTGAACATCCCGGCGGCTCCTCCGATCGTGCGGCTGGTGCATTACCGCGTGGTGCACGGCGACACCTTGGAAGGCATCGCGGAGCGCTTCGACGTGACGGTTGCGGAATTGAAACGCTGGAATAATATTCGCGGAACGAGCGTGCCGCGCGGTTCGCGTTTGCGAATTTATGCGGGCGGATCGCCCGACGATGCGTCGCGGGCTAAGTCGAAATCCGCGCAAGCCGAGCCCGATCGTAGTGCAGCGCACAGTGCGACGGTGAGCAAGAACGAACCGGCGACGGAGCATCAGCACCGCGTGAAGCAGGGCGAAACACTTTACTCCATCGCGCATGCTTATAAAACAACTGTAGATAATCTGAAGGAAGCGAATCCATTCCTGGAAGAACGGCCCATCCAACCGGGCGACCTGCTCGCGATTAGACGGTGACGAATGAACTTCCGAAGTAATATATACTACTGAAAATAAATCGGTTAGTAGGATAGATGTAACATTTTGTTACCTCCCTTGGGTTAGTGTCGGCGTGGTCCTTCCTGACCTACTCATTTTTTCTCCTTGTAGCTTGACAAATTTCCGGGCTTCCGTTTATATGCGCGGAGGGGCCTAAATGCTTCCTTGTTCGCCCGAGACCACGGAGGACCAATGTTCTACGCAAGCATGAATGAAGACGAAGACGACGAGCTGCCCCATTTCGAGGCGGACGATGACGAGGAAGGCGCGGAGCATGCCCACGTTGACGCCGTGGAAGTGGACGAAATCGTAATTGACGAAGAGCCGGAAGAAAACGACGAGGAAGAAAAGCCGGCGGCAGCGGCAGTTAGTAAGCCCGCTCCTAAAGCGAAGAAGGCGAAAAAAGCCAAGAAATCTGTAGCGAAGAAAAAGGCCAAAGCAAAAACGAAAGCAAAGCCGAAGAAGAAAGCGCCGGCGAAAAAAGGCAAATCCAAGAAAGCAGCGAAACGAAAAAAGCGGTAATGGATTCTGGTATCGTTTTTCGGGTCCAGTCGCGGAGCTAAGCTCTGGCGGTGAGCGGGCTTCGCGACCGCATCCTTCCCTCCTGCATTTCCGGGGCCTGCCAGAATGCTCGTCTCGTTCGCACATTCTCCGCATGTCGCCCGGAGTTCCGGCCCGGCATAAGAACCCCACCAATGCAGGTGTGTTTACTAAAGGTTTACGTAGGCTACAAAATATGAGGTTTTAAATTTGCCCGAGCGCCGCCAGGCCGCTAGGATACGTTCGGTATGATTCTGGCCGTCGAACAAATAAGAAGAATGCGAGGAGGAGCGCAATCGCATCTGATGCGGTGCTCTGACGATCAATATTACGTCGTAAAATTCCAGAACAACCCACAGGGACTGAGGATACTGGCGAACGAATTGCTAGGTACGAGATTGGCGGCGCGTCTAGGCTTACGTGTACCAGAAGCGGACATCATCGACGTACGGGAAAATCTCATCGCAAACACCGACGACATGGTGATGCAGCTGGGTCGGGGACGCACCCCTTGCAAAGCCGGAAAGCAATTCGGTTCGCGCTACCCAGGCAAACCCACCGAAACGGCGGTATTCGACTTTCTTCCGGACGAGCAGTTACAGGGATTATCGAACCTTACGGACTTCCTGGGCATGCTGGTCTTCGACAAATGGACCTGCAACACCAACGGTCGTCAGGCGATCTTTTTTCGAGATCGGGCAGCGCCGGAATATTCAGCACAAATGATCGATAACGGGTTTTGTTTCAATGCTGCGGAGTGGAATTTTCCTGATGCCCCTTTGCGTGGGCTTTACGCGCGGCATCGCGTTTATCGATCTGTCATCGGAATGGAGTCATTCGGGCCCTGGATTCAGCGACTTGAAAAAATTAGCGAGAATGTCCTCGAGGAGATCTACAGCGAAATTCCACCCGAATGGTATGCGTGCGATTCAGACGCCGTAGAAAATCTGCTGGAGCAACTCTTAAGACGTCGCAGCCGGGTACGCGAATTGATTGCCACCGCATGGAAATCCTCGGCGCAGCCTTTTCCAAACTGGACGTGATGCATGGCAGAACGAGCAGAAATCATGATCGGGACGAGAGACGAACCGAAAAACACTTTTCGTTACCGTATTCTCCGTTACGTTCCTAATATTTCCCGCGATGAATGGGTGAACATTGGCGTGCTGCTCGAGGAAATTCATGGTTCCCGCCGGGTCATGCGCCTGATTCAAGATGAAGCCGAATTGGCTCGCGTGCGGCGAATCCATCCCGACGTGGATGAAGAATTACTTCGAACTCTGCCTTACGAGTTCGACGCCCGCTTGCGCGGAGCAAATGCCGAGGTCTCGATATTTCTCGAGAAGCTTGAGCAAAATCTGTCGAATCTGCTTCAATTCAGCCCTCAAAAAGGAGTGTTTGCAGATAACTTTGACGAGGAACTCGCCCGTCTATATCAAGTGCAGGTGAGCCCCCCGTTTCGAAAGAAGGGCGGAAATCTTCAGTCCCAGCGAGATTTCATGCGCGTCAAGCTCAACGATGTTTTTCGCCGGCATCGGATCTTGGATAAATTGGTTCAAAACGTACCCATCGAAGGCTTTACGCACCCGGGCGATCCCATGACCATCGATTACGGCTACCAGAATGGAGCTCGAGGTTTCATCCAGACGATTTCGTTACGCCGCGATATTCAGCAGGCCAAGATTCTGGCATATACGGCGGAGCGCATTCACTCCAGTGATTTCGAAGCGACAATCACCGCGATTACCGAAGAGGAGACTTCGAGCAGCAACCGTCGACACCAATTCGTCGAAAGCCTTTTCGCCGAGCAGAGAATCGACATTGTTCCCATGAACCACGTGGAAGGATTTGCTGAGAAACTGCGCTTGAGCCTCCACTAAGTGCACGTGCCTTGATTAGACTTCGATTTTGCCCCACTTTGGAAGGTCTCTTTTCACCCCGGTCAATACCTCGGCGGCCCATTTTCCAAGAAAAGGCGCCAGCGCTACACCGTGCCCCGCATAAGCCCCTGCGACGATCGCATTTTTCTCATCACGGCTCCTTCGGTGCCAATCGAACACTGGTTGCCAGGAATCGCGGAACAGGATCGGGCCACCCCACCGGCGCGTAAATCTCATTCTACGCAGCGCGGA
>Ga0182024_10016456_pt1 | contig 14028 bp, 9 predicted proteins | sample P32metaG_FD_120480 | JGI IMG/M metagenome (GOLD analysis project Ga0182024, IMG submission 120480) | Permafrost microbial communities from Stordalen Mire, Sweden - P3-2 metaG (Illumina Assembly) | ecosystem: Environmental > Terrestrial > Soil > Wetlands > Permafrost | place: Sweden: Stordalen... | reverse complement strand
GTGGCCGGGGATGCCGCTTCCCGGCCCGCCGGGTCATCGCGTGGCGACGCTGGCCGACGTGGCCGCCGACGACGGACTGCTGCGCAAGCTCGATCTCAGTTCGACCCATCCCTACCCGGCCAAGGCCGAGCAACTCGATCATCTGATCGCCTACGTCGAAGCGTCGCCGGCCGGTTTGTCGCGTCGCATGGAGACGCTCGAAGCCCGGCTGACGGGCGATCAACGCGTGATTCTGACCGCTCGGCCGAAGCGCGTGGCCGAGCGACTGGCCGGCCGGCCGCGGATCGACCAGGTTCGCTGCTGGTCGTTGCCTTACGAATATTGGAAAGCGCGGGGCGCGCTCAGGCCGGGCCAGCCCTCCGCGGCGGCCGCCGATCTCGTCGTCTTCGAGGTGGTCGCGCCGCTGACCAAAGGCCGGTCATTGCATTTCAAAGGAGCGATCGACGGCGAGCGCGGCGCGAAGCACTACTATTTGAAGTCGCGCATTTGGAAGGAGCAGTTCGCCAAGGCGAGTCTGAGGCCCGAGCAGCTTAAGATCTGCGAGATGGCCAAGCAGGACGCCAGCTATTGGCTGGGGCTGATTGCCTTCGAGGAAAAGAACTATCCCGTCGCGATCGACTATTTTTCTCGTCGCACCTTGGAGGCGACGCCCGACGGACCCTGGACCGACGGCGCCCACTACAATCTCGGCCGCACCTACGAGGCCAACGGCCAACTGGCCGAAGCGATCGATCTCTATCAATCCGATCGTTCGCCGCAGAAGCACGGCAACCGGCTCCGCGCCCGCCGTCTCAAAGCGCAAGCCGGCACGAGCGACACGAGCGCGGTCGACACTACCACGAGCGACACGGCCGACGAAAAGAAGCCGTAGCTCAGGCAGCGGTGCCAGCAAGATCACCCATCGATTCCCTCGTGAGAATCGATTTCTCAGCAGCCGCGGTTGGTTGTCAGCGATCGACAGACCTGCGCGGAAATCACTTAGCCCATCTGAATTGTGCACGTTTGGCGCCCCGGTGACACGGCTGTAAATGCTTGACAACAACCGCCACGTCGCTATCCTTTTGTTTGGAACTGAGCGACTGTCGCAGGCGTTCGCGGCGACAGGTTCGTCCAGAGGAGGCACTCTTACCAGCGGTGCGCAGCTTCGATTGCGCAAGAATCCCTGGCAATTCCGTCCCGTGTCGACATCCCGGATCGATTGCTTGGACGGCGGCGCCAGCAGATTTCGATTTCTTGCGATCGGCTTGGGCGGCGGATTCTGGCGCATTGCGTTACTGAGATAAGTCCTCGCCGAAATCGGAACGCGGTTCACGCGAAAAACGAGGCGGTCGCGCGGCACTTGCCGGCCGAGAGCTTCAGAACGTTTTATTTGGATGCTGTTTCGCTGCCTCGCGCGATTCAGCTTGCGACGCATTCTGGATGGACTCTTTGCTTCCCGCACATTTCGAGACCACACGTCATGTGGACATTGCGGACACCGGCGAGTTCCGCCCGCCGCGGCTTCACTTTGTTGGAGCTGCTGGTGGTGATCGCCATTATCGGCCTGCTGATGGCATTGTTGCTGCCGGCGGTTCAAGCGGGCCGCGAGGCGGCGCGCGGGGCACAATGTGGCAATAATCTGAAGAACATCGGGATCGCGCTCCACAATTTTCACGCCGCACGGCGTTCATTTCCTGCCGGCAGCGACGCCCTGGGCGGCACCCAGCAAGCCTGGTCTTCCCGGTTGTTGCCATTTGTTGAGTACGATGCGTTGGCCAGTCAGATCGACTACACCCAAGCCTGGAACGCCCCCGGCGCGAACCTGGCGGCGGCCAGTCAAGACCTGTCGATCTACGTTTGTCCGAGCGGCCTGACTAGTTATTCCGGCAAGACGGACTATGGCGGAATCCAGGGAACTTCTCTGTTGTCGCTCGTGGCAGGCGTCGGTCCGACTCAGGCTTTTGGCTGCGGAGTCTTGATCTCCACCAGTTCGCAGCAGCCGAGCCCGGTCAATGCCGCCAGCATCACCGACGGACTGAGCTTCACGCTCTGCGTCGGTGAGTCGACCGATCGAGAAGGCCCAGCGGCCAGTGTTTGGGCTTGCGGCCTGAATTGCTTTGCTCAAAACGACCAGTGGGTCAACATGGACGCTCTCGGCAGCCTGCATAGCGAGCATCCGCTGGGAGCCCACGGTCTGTTTGCCGACGGCCACGTCGTGCTGTTGACCGATCAGATCGACCCGACGGTCCTGGGGGCGGTCTGCACACGCAATGGCGGCGAGATCGACGGGAGCGCAGCCTATGCGAACTGAAATTGTCCGATCGGTGAGGGAATGCCGTCGGTTGCAAGTGCGATGAAAGCCAGGATCGACAACTTCGCCAAGATGGCAGTGCGATGTTCGAAAAAGCAAACGAAGGAGGCGCAAAAAATTGACGATCGCCGCGCGGTTGGAACTGAGTAGCTGAACTTCATTTTTCCAAATCATTCAGAGTAAAGGGGTAAGAAGTCATGGTAACCACTCGTCGACTCGCTTTGCTGTTGATCGCCAGCCTGTTCGTAACGGCCTCCCCCGCCTTTGCCGGCGGCGGTGGTGGCGGCGGCACCAAGCGGTCCAGCCAGATTATCTTTGTCGATAATGCCACCACGGGCATTGCCGTCACCACCAACACCACCAACACGTTAATCGCCGAGGTGCTCGCTGAAGCCCCCACGATTCAGACCGGCGATTGGATTGCGGCCGGCGGAAAGTTCGCCAGCACGTCCGGCGCCCAGGCAAAATTCTCGGTTCCCGCCGGCACCTACGCAAACATCGGCGTCACCGACCAGGCGTTCGCGAATCTGCCGATGCAGACGCCGTCCGCGTCCGTCGTGGTCGGCGCGGGCCAGACCATTTATATCGTCGTTACGGGGACCGCTCCGGCTCTCGTGCTCACCGTCCAGGGGACTCCTCCGACGACGACGACGTCTCCCACGACTCCGGTGATTACTGCGTCGAAGGTTCGCTAACTCCCCCGGTCACCGGTGCGCGTCGGAGCCGGCAGTGAACCGAACTCCGGCGCTGGCGCAAGGATCCGAAAGAGACCGCCGATCGGCCATATGCGTCGGATCGTTGTAGACACGAAAAGAAGTGAATCCAGGTGAATCTCCGGTCCCATTTCGCTTCACGCCGGGCGGATCACGAGCGCGCTGAGAGCGGCCCGACGATCCGCCCGGCTGTTTCGGCTGCCGAGTCGGCCGGCCAAACCCCAGCCGGCCAAACCACGGCCGGCCAAACCACGGCCGACAGACTCAGCGGCATCCGGGCGTCACCCCCCGGCGGTGAAATTGCGTCGCCGTCCGGCGACAACGCTTTGGCTTCCGATGCATTGGCTTCCGATCAAACGATGGCACCCCGCCGCCGTGCGATTGCTTCACTGGCAGCGCGCGGGCTGACCGTCTGCCTGGTGGCGCTACTGTTGGCCGCACCCTGGCTCATGCCCCAGCTCGTCTGGTGTGGATGGCTCGGGGCCGCGGCGGCCCTGCTGTTGGCTTCTCGCCTGTCGGGTTGGTCCGGCTTCTGCTGGTCGAGCTGCTGGGCTCTGTTGGCCGTCAGCGTCGCGTTTCACTGGTCGCCCCGCGTTCTCGCCTATACGATGAACTCGAGCTACGCACTGGGCCTGCTGGTCTTCGTCCCGCTCGTGCTGTGGGAAGCAACCCGGTTCGTGCTCCCCATCTGGGTGGCGGGCCGTTTGGCCGGCAGTGCGGCAGCGACCTGGCTGCCGGCCGCTTTGCTGGCCGTCGTCTTGGAGGTTGCGCTGCCGTGCGTCTTTCCCTGGTGCTGGGGCTACAGTCAGGTGGCCTGGCCGTGGACGCTGCAAGCGGTCGACCTGTTCGGCCCGCAGTGGTCGACCTTCATTTTTTTCGCCCACGCCGGCGCAATCCTGGCCTTGGGCCAAGCGCTGTACGAGCCGCTCCGATCGCGCCCAAGCAATTCACGTGCTTACGTTCGACGGCTGCCATCGGTCGTCGCATCGCTCGCCCGATCCGGGGCCATTTGGCTTTGTCTGGCCAATCTGCTGTATAGCGCCGGAGCCATGGCTTTTTGGAGCCGGCAAATCGCCAGCTCGCCGACGCTTCGCGTGGCGCTGGTGCAGGTCGATCCCACGTTCAAAGAGAGTCCCGACGACCTGCGCCGGCTGACTGCCACGATCGCCGACCAGGTCGATCTGGTCTGCTGGCCGGAGTCGAGTGGCGGCAGCTATGAGAGCTCGCTCCGGCGGCTTTCCGACCCGCGTGAGGTCTTCAAGCGTTCGCGCGAGCCGAATCAAGGCCTGCGTCCTTGGGAGAACCCGGCTTGCGAATTGCTGCTGGGCGCCAAAATCTACAGCGGCGACAAGGAGCGCCCCGCCGAGTTGTACCAATCGGCCATCCTGCTCGACACGCGCGAGTCGATCGTGGGGCGCTATGACAAGCGCTACTTGATGCCCTTTGGCGAATTTGTCCCCGGCGAAAATTGTGTCCCCGGCATGAATTATCTGTTCAGCATGCAGGACGTCGTTTCGTCCGGCAGCCAACCGACGGTCTTGCCGTCCGCCGCGGGGGCGAAATTGGGGGTGATGCTCTGCTATGAGGACATGATTCCCGCGGCGGCCAGGTCGCTCGTCGAACACTCGGCTAATGTGCTGGTCTCGCTGATCAACGCCTCGGCGTTCACCGATCCGCTCACCCTCACCCAGCACCGCATGCTCTCCCAGCTCCGGGCCGTGGAGTGCCGGCGCTCGTTTCTGCGTTGCTCGGCCACCGGCGAAACCTGCGTCATCTCGCCGCTCGGCACGATCGAAGCCACCCTGCCGGTTCAAACCCAAGGCGTGCTGACCGCTCGCGTCGCGCTCGTCGAAATGCCGAGCGTCCACTGCCGCATCGGCAACGTCTTTTCGATCGTCTGCTTTGTGGCGCTGGTCGGCTACCTGGCCGCGCGGCTCGCTGCCCGACGAGCCAATCGCCAGCAGTTGGCCGCGGTCGCGAGCGAGTGAGAGCCGATCGATTCCGTCGCTATTTTTCGGAATCGCCCGGCAGGGCGTGTTGCAACAGATCCTTCGTCCGCACCTTTGCAAGAGAAACGAGGAGAAACGGTGTCAGGGACCGATTCCAATCACGCCCCCACTACCGGTGCGGCGCCGGCGGGCCATCCGACTGGGGCAAATCCCGCGGCGGCGTGCCGCCGGATAGCACGTCGAGCTCGACGACCAGCGATCGCAAAAACGGCTCGACGTCGGTCACCAGACCCACGGTTTGAAACGAGCCGCGATCGTTCAGCTTGATCACCGTCGACGGATTGATGTCGACGCAAACGACTTTCACCCAGGCCGGCAGCAGATTGCCCACGGCGATCGAATGCAGCGTCGTGGCGATCATCAAGCAAAACGTCACGTCCTGAATCTTTTCGCGCATCTGCCGCTGGGCCACCAGCACGTCGGTAATCACTTCCGGCAACGGGCCGTCGTCGCGAATGCTGCCGGCCAGCAAAAAGTCGACGTTGTGGCGGACGCACTCGTACATGATGCCGCTGGTGAGCACGCCGGTTTCGACGGCCCGGCGAATGCCTCCCACGCGGCGCATGCGATTGATCGCCCGCAGGTGATGTTCGTGCCCCGCCTCGGCCAGATCGCCCCGTTCGAGATAAACGCCCAGGCTGGTGCCGAACAGCGCCTGTTCGATGTCGTGCGTGGCCAGCGCGTTGCCTGCGAACAGTCGGTCGACGTATCCCTCGCGGATCAGCCGCGACACATGCCGCACGCTGCCGGTGTGCACGATCGCCGGCCCGCCGACCAACAGGGTTTTGCCTCCCGAACCGCGCGTGCGCAAAAGTTCCTGGGCAATTTGCCGGATGGCCACTCCCTTGGGCTTTTCGGTCGAGACCGGACTGTTCATGAATTCGAACGTGGCCCGCTCGGCCGACCGCTCGTGCGGAAAGACGCGCACTCCGGTGTGTCCGATGACGAACTCCGTCCCCATCACCGCTTCGCACATCGCCACGCAGTGCGCGCGGCGGCTGGCCGCATCGACGGCGATCGCGCAATCCATTTCTTGATTCTCGACTTCCAGCCAGCGGCCCCCCAGGCGGACTTCGGTCCGCTGGTTGGTCGTGCTGTAAAATCCCTCGGGAAACGTGCCGGCGATATCGGCCGCCACCAGTTGGCAATCGTGCTGCGAGACCGGCACCGCTCCATGCGCGCCGATCTGACCCAAAATCTCGGCCAGCAGGTCGGCACGCGCGGCCCGAACTTCAACCAGGGCAAAACTCGGATCCGAACGCGCCTGGCCAATCGTAAACTCCTTGATCCGAAACGAGCCGCCGCCGGCCGTAATCAGGTCCAGGATCTTGGGCAGAATCAGGCTGTCGATGATATGACCGGCGATCTGCACATCCTCGACCGAATCGCTTTCGGCTCGCGTTGCAGGGCCAGTGGGTGGATGGGCCATCGATCGACTCCGCTTTTTCCAGCGCCCGGCGCCGATGGCCGGGGCGATTGGGACAGGCCGCCTACGAAAAAATCGGCCTCACGGTGCGGCGCGACAGGCCGCTCGCCAGAATTCTAAAGGTGTCTCCGCCCGCTGGGTAGCGGCCTGCGATTTCTCTTCGTTCTTGCCTCTTTCTCCGCGATCCTCTGCGGCCCCGCGGTAAAACATTCCCCGTTTCCACCTCGGGTGGCACCCATCGGCTTTGCCGGCCGGCCGGTCCGCGGCGGCCAAAAGAGCGCAAATGGCGGCCATCTACGCACTTCTCAGGGTTCGTGGACAGCTTTATACTAAGGAAACGCTAAGTCGTTGCTAAGTAGACGCTAAATAGCAGCGCGACCGGCGGCACAGCACCCCCTTTCTGGCACACCTCCGTGCGGTTTGTCCTGCCGCAAGCGAGGGGTCAAACGGCAGTTGCCATGATTTGAATCTCGGGGGTGACTGCCTTCGAGTCTGCGTCGCCGGCCGTCGGCCGCCAACCGAACACAAAATACCGAACCATCGAGGATTCGAGCTCAAACATGCCGAAAGAAAATCACTGGAATGACCTGGCCGAACAACTGGGAGCCGAAATCAAGCCCGAGCCGGCCGCCGGCCCGCCGGTGTCAAGTTCGCCGCCGTCCTTTCCCCCCGCTGCCAAACCAGCGAAACCCAAAACCACTCCTCCACCCAAACCACGCCCGTCCGATTGGTCGCAGCTTGCCAGCTCGCTCGGGCTCGAGCCGGTCGCCGAATCGGCTCCGGCCGCGACCCATCCCACCGCGTCCCATGCAACGGCGTCCGCTTCAACAGCGCCCCCGCCGCCGCGGCACCGAGAACCGGTCGCCCCTCCCTCGCCTCCGCCCAGGGCGGCCGAGCCCCCCAGACGCCCGCGGCGCGAAGAACGGGCCTGGCGCGAAGAAGTAGTCGAGAACGAAGTCATCGAAGACGTCGAGGTCGTCGAGGAATTCGACGCCGAAGATCGGATCGCCCCGCTTGACGACGAAACTTCTGAATCGGGCGATCAGCCGGCCGAGGACCGCGGACCCGCCGGCGAACGAGGCGAAGCGCCGGGCGATCGCACCGGGCGGCCCCGTCGTCGTCGTCGCCGTGGTCGACGTGGTCGATCCGATCGGGGTGGCGACGCGCCGTCCGAGCCGCGCGCAAGCACGTCTGGCGAAGCGGCTCCCTCCCGCCCGCCTCGCCGCGGACGTGGCGAAGGTCGTGGCGAAGGTCGCGGACGTGGCGAGGGCCGTGGCCGCAGTGATGAACCGCGCCGTGCCGAGCCGCGCGATCTGAGCGAAGAGCCAACCCTGCCGATGTATGACGAGAGTCGGCCACTGGCCGACGAACTGTTCGACGCCGACGACCTCGATCGGGGTGTTAAGGCCAAGCACGATCACGCCGCCGAGGCCGAAGGTCCTTGGGACAGCGATCGCGACAGCGACGCCGATAGTGACAGCGACAGCGACATTTGGGGTACGGTCGATCAAGACAGCGATGTTCACGACGTCGACGTGCGCGATCTCGATGATCGAGGTCGCGACGCCGAAGACAGCGACGACAGTGAGCTCGAAGATAGTGATACCGAAGGCCACGACACCGAAGACAGCGGCGATCTCGAAACCTCGCGACCCGGTGCCACCGGCGAAACGGGGGCCGACCGCGACAAGCGCAAGGGTCGCCGGCGCCGTCGTCGCCGTGGTGGCCGCGATCGCGGCGCGGAGACGTCTCCCTCGGCGGACAGCGACGACGAATTGCCGGCCGGTCGGCTGGACGAGCCCGCGTCGTTGGAGTCGGATCGTCGCGGCGAGCTCGACGGACTGGACGACTCGGACGAAGATGCCGACGTCGACCACCACAGCCATCGCGGCATTCCGTCGTGGGACGACGCGATTGGATTCATTATCGACACCAATATGGAAAGCCGGTCCAAGTCTCCCAAGAGCGGCGGACCGCGTGGCCGGCGTGGCGGCCGGGGCCGGTCGTCGGCGCCGCGCCGTGGGCGCGACGGCGAGCGTTCCTAGCGCTGGTGCCTGTCCCAATTTTTCAACACGCAGTTACGAGCCCAAACCGCCTTCCCCAGGAGCGTCGTGTGGTGCGCAGGTTGCTCGGTTTCGTCTGCCTCGTCGTCGTCGTTCTCGGTTGCGTCGCCCTTCCCTGTGCCCTGGTTGGCTGCTCCGGTCAAGCTGGATCCCAGGCTGACAGCCACTCCGCGGGCAAATCGGCCGGCAGAAAATTTCGCGTGGCCGTCATTCCCAAGGGAACGACGCACGAATTCTGGAAGTCGGTCCACTACGGCGCGGTGCAGGCCGGCGACGAGTTCGGTGCCGAGATTCTCTGGCTCGGCCCGCTGATGGAGATGGACCGCGGCGGGCAAATCGACGTCGTGCAAAACTTCATCACCAAGCGCGTCGACGGCATCATCCTGGCTCCGATCGATTCGCTGGCCTTGGTCGCGCCGGTCAACGAAGCCCACGAGGAAAAAATTCCCGTCGTCATCTTCGACAGCGGGTTGGACGAAAAAAGCCTTGCCGATCCGGCCGCGGTTGTCAGCTACGTGGCGACCGACAACTTCCATGGCGGCGAAATGGCCGCCGACGAAATCGCTCGCCGGTTGCCCAACGGAGGCAAGGTTGTCCTGCTGCGGTACATGGTCGGCAGCCAAAGCACGCTCGATCGCGAGGAGGGATTTCTCAAACGGCTGAAGAAATACCCTCAACTAGAAATCATCTCCTCCGACCAATACAGCCTCGACACGCCGCAGTCGGCCCTCGACAAGGCACAGCAGATGTTGGGAAAATATGGCAATCAAATCGATGCCCTGTTCGCCGTTTGCGAGCCGAATACCGCCGGCACCCTGAGGGCCCTGGAAGAGGCCGGGCAGACCGGCAAAATCGTCTTCATCGGCTTCGATCCCAACGAGCGGATCGTGCAGGCCCTGGCCGATAACAAAGTGCAGGGAATCGTGCTGCAAGACCCGGTCCGCATGGGCTATCTGGCCGTCAAAGCGATGGTCGAGCATCTCAACGGGCAAGACGTGGAAAAACGGATCAACACCGGCGAAACGATGGCCACGCCCGAAAATATGAACAAGCCGGCGATCAAACCGCTGCTCGCCCCCATCCAGTTTCAAGACTGAGTCGCGCTTTCGGCATGTCACGACTCACGAGCGCGCCTACTACCGAGACCGCCGCCGATCGGGCCAGGCCGCCCGGCGCCGACTGGCGGGTGGGCCTGCTCCGCGTGGCCGCACTTGCGGCGGCCTATCTTCTGGCCGTCGGCATTCTCTGGCTCTCGGCCGAAATGGCAACCCGGTGGCACCTCGGCTGGTTCCCCTTGGTGGGCCTGGCCGTCGACATCGGATTGCTCGTCGCGGCCGCCGCCTGGCTCAATCGCCGCGGCCACGCCGTCGGCGCAAGTCTCGGTCCGCTGGTGGCGCTGTTGGGGGTGGTCTTCGTGTTTGCCGCGGCCGATTGGCTGGTCAACGGCGAGCAGGCCAGCTTTTGGTCGATGCGATCGCTCCGCACCGCGGCGGTGCAAACGTCGACCATCGCCGTGGCCGCGCTCGGAATGACCATGATCATCATCGCCGGCGGCATCGATCTGTCGGTCGGCACCGCGCTGTCGCTCGCCGCCACGGTCTTGGCGTGGGGCCTCGACCGAGGCTGGGGAGCCGGTCCTTCGATCGTGGCTTGTCTGGCCACGGGCTGCCTGGCCGGATTGATCAACGGAGTTCTCATCAGTTTGCTCAAGGTGGTTCCGTTCATCGTGACCCTGGGGACGATGACCGCCTATCTGGGGCTGGGCAATATCCTGGCCAAAGAGACCACCGTGCGGCCCGCACGCAGCGCCGTTCCCGATTGGCTGCCGTCGCTCGTCACGCCCCTTCCCAAACCCCCCTGGCTCTGGAACCCGGTCGTGCCGAACTTTGGCTGGGGCGTCTGGCTCGCGCTCGCCTTGGCGGCACTGCTGGCCGCGCTTTTGCACCTCACCGTCTTTGGCCGGCATGTCGTTGCCATCGGGTCCAACCAGCGCGCGGCTCAGCTCTGCGGCATCAACGTCGGCCGCACCAAGGTGCTGGTTTATGCCCTGGCCGGCCTGTTCACCGGCATCGCCGGCATGTACCTGTTCACCCGGCTCAGCTCGGGCAGTCCCCCATCGGGCAGGGGATTGGAACTGAAAATCATCGCGGCCGTCGTGATCGGTGGCGGAAGCCTGAGCGGCGGCCGCGGATCGGTCATCGGCACGCTCACCGGCGCGGCGATCATGCAGGTGATCGCCAGCGGCTCGACGGCGCTCGAGCTGCGCAATGCCACGCAAGACATCATCCTTGGCGCCATCATCGTGGCCGCCGTAACCCTCGACCAATGGCGCGGCCGGCGGCTGGAACGCGGCTAAAACGCGTGGAATACACGGCACTGGCCGATCTGCCAGCCATCTGCGGCGTAGAATAGTGATGGAGCCAAGCGTTCGATGCCTTCCTACCAAAACCTGCTCACTTCGCTGCGCCAGGCCTTTCCGCAGCCGATCTCCGACCCCGTCCACGACGGTTATGTCGTCTTTTCGATTCTGCGCGCGCTCGATCAGGTCGATGCGCTGAAGTCGCAAACGCCGATGCTCGGCTCCCCCACCGCTCCCGACTATGTCGCTGCCCGCGCGTCGCGCACGCTCGACAAACCGCAGACGCTCGAAGCGGTCACCTCGCAACTGGTCCATTATCTGCAAGGCATGTTCATCTGGGGCCATCCCCGGGCGCAAATCAACGTCGTCCCCAATCCCACGATCGCCAGCCTGATCGGCGTGCTGTTGCCATTGGCCTATAACCCGAATCTTTGCAGCGACGAAAGCAGCCGGCTCTTCGCCGAGGCCGAGGTCCGCGCCGTCGCAATGACCGCCGCGTTGGTCGGCTACCCGCCCGGCGAAGCCGGAGGCGTCTTTACGTTCGGCGGCACCGGCGGCGTGCTGTATGGCGTAAAAATCGGACTGGAAAAAGCCCTGCCCGGCAGCGGGCTGCATGGACTCGGCGAAGGAACCGTCGTGCTCACTTCGGCTCAGAGCCATTATTGCTGCCTGACCGCGGCCGCCTGGTTGGGCATCGGACAGGAGAATGTGATCGCGGTCCCCTCGGGTCTCGACAACGCCATGCGGATCGACGCCCTCGAAACCGCCGCCCGCGAAGCGCTGGCCGCCGGCAAAAAGATTGCCGCCATCGTCGCCACGCTCGGAACGACCGACGCTTTCGGCATCGACGACCTCGAAGCGATCGACGCCCTGCGGCACCGGCTGGTCGACGAATTCTCGCTCTCCTACGTTCCACATCTCCATGCCGACGCCGTCATCGGTTGGGCTTGGAGTGTTTTCAACGACTACGACTTCGAGGCCAACCCGCTGGAGTTCCGCGGCCGCACCGTGCGGGCTTTGGCGGCGGCTCACGACCGGATCCGGCATTTGCCGCTGGCCGATTCGATCGGCATCGACTTTCACAAAACCGGCTATGCGCCGTACGTTTCGGCATTGGTGCTGGTGCGGCAACAAAACGACTTGACGCTCATCGCCCGGCCGCGCGACACGATGCCCTATTTGTATCAATCGGGCGAGCATCATCCTGGCTTTTACACCTTGGAAACGACCCGCAGTGCGCTCGGTCCGATGGCGGCCCTGGCCAATCTGCTGCTGTTGGGCAAGGAAGGTTATCGGGTGCTGTTGGGTCACGCGGTCGAGATGTCGGAGGTGCTGCGCGAGCGGATCGAGTCGAACCCGCACCTGACGGTGCTCAACCATCAGAACGTCGGGCCGGTCACTCTTTTCCGGGCCTACCCGGACAACGTGAATACGTTCACGGTTCCGCAGCGCGAGCAGCACGACGCCGGCTATCGCGACCGGCTGCATATCTACAACGATTACAACCGCCGGATTTTCGCCCGTGTCCAGGCCGAGGCCCTGTCGGGCAATGGCGTGGTGATCTCCCTGACGAGTTGTTATCGCCAGACCGATTACGGCGAGCCGATCGTCGCCCTGAAGTCGTATGTCTTATCGCCCTTTTCCGACGAGTCGCGGATGGAATCGGTCATCGCCCACGTCCTGCAGGCCCGTCAGGCCGAAGCGGCCACGTGAGGCGTTCTCTCGGCGCGGTGCCGTCGTGGTCGGGCGTATTCGCCGCCAGCGCTCCAAGCTCGCCTAGCGCTAGAAAATTACGGCCCTTGTCGGCGCAACCCATTTTCGCCAACTTCACTGCTCGAAGTCACCCTGGCGGCGTCGTCCGTGAGACGCCAAGGAATTGCGCGAGAGGAACGCAAATTGCCCCCGCTCAAAACTGTGTCAAGCGATTTATGGCGAAGACGTTTCGGAACGAGCGCGCTGAGTGCATTTTGAATTCACGCCGGGTAAACTGACTTGCGCCAACCAACTCTCAATATTCTCAACCGCGGAAAGGAGCACTCATGTCCACTTCAACCAAAACCCGCAATGAGTCAGCCAGCGGATTGAAACAGAAACCAGCGGCGTCTGCCGGAAAGGGAGACGCCATGAATTACAAAGCCTGGGTGGCGAAGGCGGCGAAACAGCCGATGGTGCTGGAAACCGTGGATCTCGGACCGCTCGGGGTCGAGGACGTGGAAGTCGCTGTCGAACACTGCGGTTTGTGTCACTCCGATATTTCGGTCTTCAACAATGAATGGGGCATTTCCCAGTACCCCGCGATTCTCGGACACGAGGTCACCGGTCGGGTCACGGCCATCGGTCCGAATGCCAAAGGTCTCAAGGTCGGACAGCGCGTCGGCATCGGCTGGAACTCGGGTAGCTGCATGCACTGTCACCAGTGCCTGTCGGGAAGCCATAACCTTTGCCCGCAAGTGCAAATGACCATCGTCGGCCATCGCGGCGCGTTCGCGAGCCACGTTCGCGCGCACTGGGCCTGGACCATTCCGCTTCCGGAAAAGCTGAACGTTGCCGATGCCGGGCCCCTTTTCTGCGGCGGTGTCACCGTCTTCACGCCACTGGCAATGTACGCCAAGCCGACTGACCGGGTCGGCATCATCGGCATCGGCGGGTTGGGCCACATGGCGGTCAAATTCGCGGCTGCCTACGGCTGCGACGTGACGGCGTTCACTTCGCGCGAGAGCCAGTTCGACGAAGCCAAAGGTTTCGGGGCGAATCATGTCCTGACGACCAAGGACTCGGCGGCGATCAAGAAACTCGGCGGCAGCTTCGACCTCTTGATCAGCACGGTCAACGTGAAGCTCGATTGGGACGCGATTATCGGCTTGCTCGCCCCCAATGGCCGGTTGCACGTCGTCGGTGCCGTGCTCGAACCCATTCCGGTCGCGGCGTTTTCGCTCATCATGCAGCAGCGCAGCGTTTCCGGTTCGCCGGGCGGTTCGCCCGTGACGATCGCGACGATGCTCGACTTCGCTGCCCGGCACAATGTCTTGCCCGAGACCGAGCACTTCCCGATGAGCAATATCAATGAGGCCTTCGCCCGACTTGAATCAGGCAAGGCCCATTACCGCATCGTATTGGATGCGGATTTTTCATCCGCTTGACCATCGAATTTATTTTGGTGACCGGACG
>Ga0182024_10016455_pt1 | contig 14029 bp, 12 predicted proteins | sample P32metaG_FD_120480 | JGI IMG/M metagenome (GOLD analysis project Ga0182024, IMG submission 120480) | Permafrost microbial communities from Stordalen Mire, Sweden - P3-2 metaG (Illumina Assembly) | ecosystem: Environmental > Terrestrial > Soil > Wetlands > Permafrost | place: Sweden: Stordalen... | reverse complement strand
GCGCGGACGCCGGAATACAGGACGCATTCTCTTGAAGCGCAATGACATTTTGTTCAAGGAGTTGCCGCCGCTTTTTGACGGCTTCACCATACTCCACCTTAGCGACATGCATGTGGACATGAATGAGGGTGCAATGCGGCGCCTGATCGAACTCGTCGGCGGCATACGTTACGATCTATGTGTTCTAACCGGCGACTATCGCGGCAAGACTTTTGGACCGTTCGAGGCAACCTTAGAGGACGTCGCACGAGTGCGAGCTCATCTAAAGGAGCCCGTTTATGGGGTGCTTGGCGACCACGATACCATCCAAATGGTTCCGGGGCTGGAAGCTATGGGCATACGGATGCTGCTCAACGAGTGTGAGCTGATCGTGCGCGGTGATCAGCAGATCTATCTAGCCGGAATCGATGACGCGCACTACTTCAGGGTCGATAATATCGAAAAGGCTGCGTTGCAGATACCATACGGCGAGTTCTCCATCCTATTGTCGCACACACCGGAAATCTATCGCCAGGCGGCTCATGCCGATTTTGATTTGTTGCTGAGCGGACATACGCACGGTGGGCAGATCTGTCTGCCAGGATCTATTCCGATCATACTTGACTCGGTATTGCCTCGACGGATGGGGGCGGGAGCTTGGCGGTATCAAAACATGACCGGCTACACCTCTGTGGGTGCTGGATCGAGCGTCGTTCCTGTTCGTCTAAACTGTCCACCGGAAATCACCCTGCATTGCCTTCGTCGCGGCTGACGGCGACCTAATATGGTTCATCGCGCAGGTGGACCTTGTATAGAAGGCGGGACAGAATTAACTCGCCGATAAAAAAGATCCCGACGCCAAGCGCTATGTCTGCGATCGTCAATGAAAGTGCGTCGCGGCATGCCAGCATCGGAAACAGCGATTCGGGCACTTGATCGAGTCCGAGCGCCTGGCTGCTCGGCGGCAAGTTTAGGCGGCGCTTCACGAAACTGGAGAACAAATCGCCCGCTATAGTCGCGCCTGCTACGATGGCACCGATCGTCAGATCCAGACCGATGAGCGGGGCGCTCGCGGTCGTGATGAGTATCGAAGCCACGATGCCGCGGATGGTCTTCGATGGCCCAAACAACGGCCGCCCATCAAAAAAAAGGATTCCGGTATCCAGCGGGCGAGCAAAACGCAAACCAAAAATCTTCTTCGCAACGATCGGTGTGCCGTTCGCCAACGTCATAAGCACCAATAATTGTAGGATACGCATAGCTTGCATTCCTGCAGCCTATCTCAATACCGACTGTCGTTCAATTCGCCTGCCGGAGACGATTGGAGCGTCTAGCGATTCTGCCCAGCGTTTCCATCTGTTCCCCCCGAATTTCGGTGTTGTCACTCGAAGCGGCGCGCATCAATGTGGGCGACGAGCTGGGTGACTGAATGTGAATTGCTTCACGTCAGGTAAAACAGAATTCGGAAATATTTACTTTGAGAGCGGTCGTTAACACGGCGCGTTTCGGAAGCGCCTGTCGTTGCTGGACCATCGCGACAATCAATTCGCGATTACTTTCCTCCCAAGAAGCTAGCGAAGGACTCTGCATATTCCGGAAGCCAGCGCGAGAGAGCGGGTCGGTTCTCGACGATGTCTCCCGCGGCCCAGAGTATCCGGCGCTCATCAATGCGTCGTGGCACGTCATTGTCTGGACATAGGATGTAGAAATCCCCTGCGGTCAGCCGTCCGATCATGAAATCGACGGTTTGCTCGGGAGTCCAGGCGCCAGCCGGTTTCTCGATTCGGCCTTTAGCGGTAAGCCCAGTGAAGACGAAGCCGGGGATTAAAAGGTGTGCGCTGAGATGGATGCCTGCGGTATTTCGCAATTCATGTTGTAGCGCTTCTGTAAACGCCTTCACGCCCGCCTTAGAAACGTTGTAAGCGGGATCACCGGGTGGTGTGGTTATGCCTTGCTTAGATCCTGTGTTGATGATGAGACCTCCTATAGCGTTTCTGCTAGGAGGTCCTCAGTTGGGGGAAGACCCCGTAACTCATCACAGACCCGCGGATTGCTGAACCTACATTGCGGGGGCCAGCAGCAACGACGTCGGCTCGATCTTAACCTGGATCTCAACTACTTTTGGGGCGAGGCGTGCGGCTCAGGGAGCATGTCACAAAGCCAAAGATGAAGACTATCCGACAACCCAAGATGTCTTCCCCCCGGCATTGGTGCGGGCTCGATGAACGCCTGACGCGCAGGTGATGCTGAATCTCGGTTTGGCCGATCCGCAGTGACTTACGTTTTTACTGCTTCTGTGCGGCTGTTTGTGCATTCGCACCAAAGCTCGCCACCCCAATGCTCATCATTCCAGACCATATGATCGGTGCAGCGTCGAAAGGTCCCAGATGCCAGCCTTGCTCCGTTAGAAAAGAAGGCGGCGAACCGAGGGTCACTGCGGCAAATCCCATAGCTGCGAACCACAACGAAACCATCAAGGTATTCGCCGCACGGTCAGGGTCCGAATGGTTCATCAGGCGGGATGCGCGACGGATACGCTCGGCGGTCAAATCAACGAACCGGTGCCTTGTCGCCGCCACTCCCACGGCCGCAACAAGATAAATCAGTTGCAAAAGAGGGATCAGCGACCGAACTGTCGGATCATCTACAGGCACCTGCAGATTTTCAACTCTGTGGTGTGCGTAAACGAAAATAAGCAGCGTTGCTAACAATATTGCGATGCACTGCATCAATGCTGCGATCACTCCCGCCTGGAACAACCGCAACATTGAACCAATTTTCAAGACGTAACGGCGCCTATGTCCGCCCGTTCGAGCAGCGCAAGAAGACCTTGCAGCATAGCCGTTGGAGTAGGGGGGCAGCCGGGAATGTGGCGATCGATGGGGATCACCTCGGAAACCGCTCCAACGACCGCGTGGCTGCCGGCGAAACATCCGCCATCCCGCGCGCAATCTCCAATCGCGACCACCCATATGGGATTGGGGGTCGCATGATAGGTGCGCTCCAATGCGTCGCGCATGTTCCTGGTCACGGGACCGGTCACCATCAATACATCGGCATGGCGCGGCGACGCGACGTACCGGAGGCCGAAGCGCTCGACGTCGTAATAGGCATTGTTAAGCGCGTGGATTTCAAGTTCGCATCCATTGCAAGAGCCGGCGTCGACCTCGCGTATCGAAAGACTTCGGCCGAGCCGTCGCCGCGCGGCGTTGCCGACGGCTGCTGCGAGTTCCGTCACGGCGGCATTGTCCAGGGACGGCACCTGTTCGGTGAAGGGCCGGCGAAAAAGGCTTTGAAAAAGCAGCTTGCGCATCTTGTGCCGTCCTTAGAGATCGTGGCCCCAGTATGCCTGATCGAACGATGCCACCTGCGCGATCCCTCGTGGTTTCAATGGCCGCTGCTTGAGGTTGTCATCGAGGACAACATTGTCGCGGACTTTCCGCTCTGCAACAAGTCGTTCAACTGTTCTTATGAGTCTCCGCTTCAGCCGCCGTCTGATAGCTCACGGCAGCGACCTCACCATTAGGTGCAATGATCACGGCCAAATAAGGAAGGTCCTCTTTCGGCGGATTATAAACGGCGAAGGTAATTTTCCGCATTTCGACATTCCCTTGTTTTTGCGTTAAGCGTACCACAGCTTGCGGATGGCGGTCATGGGCCCATGACGGCGACGCCATGACCGCCTTGGACGCCCGAGCAGGACAAAGAGCTCCAGGCGCTTATCTTTACTGGGAACAGCGTCGAAACTATTGCCAAGGTGCTAAATCGGACCACTTTGGCGGTACGTCGCAGGGCAAGCATACTGAGGCTTCCACTGAGAAAGATTGCCAAGCGTCGCGGCTGGTTGATCGGTAGGCTGTAGAGCTGGGGCTGAAAGCAAAAAGATGACTGCGTAATGCCTAGGGTAAGTTGGACGCCCGAAGAGGAAAAACGGCTTCTCAATTTGATCGCCGCCGGTAAATCATGGACGCTAATCAGCGGCATGCTCAAGCGCAGCATGAAGTCCGTCAAACTTCACGCGAAGACGCTCCGACTGGTCGGCGCAAAAAAGAACGAGGGCTGAAGGCGAAGGGGAATTATTGCCAATTAGAGCGCAGCGTCTTTGTCCGCGTTTCTGAAACGGCGCGTCCGTCGGGTGACAACGTGAGGGCCATGTCGATTCACGCGGCAACTGGAATAGGAAGAGGCTTTACCGCGCTCAACCGACAACCATGTATGCCGGCCGAACGCGACGTGTCCTTATTCGGCGCTGCTAACTAGCCGGATGCGTGGCGCCGAAGATTCCATCAGGCTGCGATATGCCGCGAGATAGTCGAGCGCCATGCGGCGGGCGGTGAAGCGCGCCTCGAATTGCTTTCGGATTGCATCGCGGTTCAAGTTGGAAAGTCTGCCGACGGCGGCGACCGCACTGGTCTCGTCTTCGACGATGAAGCCGGTCAAGCCCTCATCGATGATCTCAGGGACAGAGCCGCGGTTATAGGCAATGACAGGGGTACCGCATGCCATTGCCTCGATCATGACGAGGCCGAACGGCTCCGGCCAGTCGATGGGAACGAGCAGGCCGATCGCGCCGCTGAGGAAGTCCGATTTTTCGTGATCACCGATTTCGCCGATGTAATCGACGAGCGGGTGGTCCATCAGCGGGCGAATGATTCCGTCGTAATAGTCCTGATCGGCCCGATCGACTTTTGCCGCGATCTTGAGCGGGATGCCGCATCGTATGGCGATTTTGATCGCGCGATCGACCCCCTTTTCCGGCGCGATCCGGCCCAGCACAGCCAGATAAGAAGGGGTCACTGGCCGCGGAGTCAGTAACTTTTCCGGCACCCCATGGTGGATGGTGTGAACCCAGTTGGCTTGCGGTACCGGGCGCCGCTGCGCGTTCGAAATCGAAATAACCGGGATGGCTGAGAATGTGGTGAAGACCGGCTGGTGCTCGGGCAGGTCGAGCCTGCCATGCAGCGTGGTAAGGAATGGGGTCGGCTGCCGGGAAAACAGCGAAAACGAATAGTAATCGAGATGGAAATGCAGAAAGTCGAACTCTTCGTCGTCACATTTCTGCCTGACGCGTTCCAGCATCACCATGTGTAACGCATTGGGATCGCGAACCGATCCGTCGAGGCGCAGCGCCTTTGGCCATGTTGCATCGAGTTTCGCCGAGGTCCTGGAATCGCCGCTGGCAAATAGCGTGACGTCGTTTCCGAGCGCGACCAGTTCCTCTGTCAGCCAGTGCACGACCCTTTCTGTACCGCCATAAAGCTTGGGCGGAACTGCCTCCGTCAGCGGAGCAACCTGCGCGATGCGCATCCATTCGTCTCCTGTTGTTGTCGTGGGGAGCAAAAGACCCTGTACGTCGGGATGTCACCAGCATGCCGCGGAGGGAACGTTTCCGCATGTGCGAAGTTCCCAGAACGGATGCCTTCTCGCCCGATCAGATCTTTGCCAATGCCAATGTTGCAAGATTGTTGCGCAGCGATGGCGGCACGACGGGAAATTCTCGGGAAGCGAGCTACGGCCCGACGCGCGGTTAAGCCGGACCAACCGCGCATGCAGCACAAAACAAAAAGACCGCCCAAAGGCGCCCCGGCTGTCAACGGCTGCATTTCATCAACAAGACCACCGGCAAATTGTTAGGCCAAAAGGAAAAGTAGGCCGCGCTACGGCTTCGCTCCGAGGCCAAAGAGACTCAATAATACCCATTCTAAAACCCTTGAGGGAGATCAAGGCGTCCTGCGATCTGACGAGCTAAGTTTGCACGAGCATTTTACCGAGCGGTCCTGAGGGGGACGCCTGTTCCGGTTTAATGTCAGGGGCACGGAAGGCCCCTCGTCCGGCCCCCGCAATCCGCCACGGTATCGTGGCCTGCACGGCTCCGCCCAACCCCGACGGGGCCGTGCTTTCATCTAGGGCGGCCAAAAGGAGGCTTCAATGGCACGGTACATTGTCCGGTTTATGAAAGACGTTCTTGGCGAAAACGGGCACGAAGCTGAAATTTGCCAGCGTTCAATGGAAGTCGACGCTGCAGATAAGCTGAATGCTTCAGACTTGGCCAAAGTCAGGTTTTGTGAAACCGAAAGCGTGACGGAATGGTCCCTCCATGCAGATCGTGTTCACGTTACGGATGCTGAGTTTTCGTCTTAGAACAAAAAGTGGAACTGACGAAACACGGCGGCATGGTCGAACAGATCGCCGCTTGCCGGAGCTAGTGCGGATCGCGCGGGGCGTTGATCCGGTGAGGCGTGAAGGGGACAACTCTCTTGAGATTAGGGCGCTCGGGGGGTAGTAGGCTCCTTTGAATGTGGCGGTCGAATTCGGCTTGATCCGCCGCACCGGTCTCGCGCGCCGTCGAGCGGGCTGGACAAATTCTTTGCCGCCCAATTCTTGGCGGGCTACATCACGAATATGTTCGGATTTGATTTACGACAGGCACACAAGTTCTACGCAGCCGGTAACGCTCACGGTTTTGGCTTACTGGGTTGCGACCGAAGTCTGCGTTTTCAGTGTACAAATTGATATTTAAAATATCTAGAATAATCATTGAGCTTGGATGATACATGTAGTAAATGGCGTATATCACGTATAGGAATCGCTGAGCGAGAGATCGTCCATGATTACAGCCACGCAGGTGCGGGCCGCGCGTGCATTGCTGAACATTGATCAGCGCCAACTCGCCGACCTCTCGGGACTTTCGGTGCCGACGATCCAGCGAATGGAGGCGAGCGAGGACATGATTCGCGGCAACGTCGATTCGCTTGTGAAGCTGATTGCCGCACTGGAAAAAGCTGGCATCGAACTCATTACTGAAGGCGCGGTCAGCCAAGGCGGCGGCGGCCGCGGAGTGCGGCTCAGCGCTCGCCCCACGAGCCCACCACAAGCGCGCACAACCGGACAACGGGTACGCTGATGGTGGTCTACGCACTTTACGGCGTGGCGGCGCTGCTGGCCTTGGCCCCCATAGCGATCGCGCTCGGCGCGTCGCCGCGCAACAATGGCGTGGTCACCGGCGTCGTCTATGGCGCCAGCCTGATCGTCACCCTGACCTTGTGCGTGATCGCGCTGCTGTGTCTGTTCGAGCAGCGGGCAGCATCGACCGTCACGCTGCCGCTCGGCCTGCCCTGGCTGGGCGCGCATTTCCGCATCGACCCGCTGGCGGCATTTTTCCTGGTGGTGGTCAATCTCGGCGGCGCGGCGGCGAGCCTGTTCGCGCTCGGCTACGGACGCCACGAGCATTCCCCGCAACGCGTGCTGCCGTTCTATCCCGCCTATCTCGCCGCCATGAATCTGGTGGTGGTGGCGGACGATGCGTTCAGCTTCCTGGTGTCGTGGGAATTCATGTCGCTCACGTCCTGGGCGCTGGTGATCTCGCATCATCAGCTGCGCGAGAACCTGCGCGCCGGTTACGTCTATCTGCTGATGGCGAGCTTCGGCACGCTCGCGCTGCTGCTCTCGTTCGGCTTGCTCGCCGGCGCCGATGGCAATTATGCGTTCGATGCCATCCGCGCTTCGCACCCGACCGCCGCGCTGGCGGCGCTGGTGCTGATCCTCACCATCGTCGGGGCCGGCTCCAAGGCCGGCGTCGTCCCGTTACACGCATGGCTGCCGCTCGCGCATCCGGCCGCGCCCAGCCATGTCTCCGCGCTGATGAGCGGCGTGATGACCAAGGTCGCGGTCTATGGCCTCATCCGCATCGTGTTCGACCTGCTCGGGCCGCCCGACTGGTGGTGGAGCATGGTGGTGCTCGCCGTCGGCGGCATCACCGCGGTGATGGGTGTGCTCTATGCGCTGATGCAGCACGATCTCAAACGCCTGCTTGCCTATCACACGGTGGAGAATATCGGCATCATCTATATCGGGCTTGGCTTGGCGCTGGCGTTCACGGCGCACGGCATGCCGTTAGCCGCGGCGCTGGCGCTCACCGCCGGCCTGTTCCATGTGTTCAACCATTCCGTCTTCAAAAGCCTGCTGTTCTTCGGCGCCGGCGCGGTGCTCAACGCCACCGGCGAACGCGACATGGAGCATCTCGGCGGGCTGATCCACCGCATGCCGCAGACGGCTTTCGTATTCCTGGTCGGCTGCGTGGCGATTTCGGCGCTGCCGCCGCTCAACGGTTTCGTGTCCGAATGGCTGACCTTCCAGGCCATCCTGCTCAGCCCGCAATTGCCGTCCTGGGGCCTGAAATTCCTGGTGCCCGCGGTTGGCGCGCTGCTGGCGCTGTCGGCGGCGCTCGCGGCCGCCTGCTTCGTCAAAGCCTTCGGCGTGAGTTTCCTCGGCCGCGCCCGCACGCCCGCCGCCGCCAACGCGAAAGAGACCGATAGCAACTCGCTGGCCGCGATGTACTTCCTCGCCGCGCTCTGCCTGGTCGCCGGTATTGTGCCGGGCTTCTTCATCGACGCGCTGGCGCCGGTGACCAAAAGCCTGGTCGGGGTCAGCATGCCGCATCAGGCCAGCGTGGAGTGGCTTTCGATCGTGCCGATCGCGGAAAGTCGCAGCTCCTATAACGGGCTGCTGGTCTTCATCTTCGTGCTGCTGTCCGGCTCGTTCGCGGCCTTCGCCATTCATCGGCTGGCCTCCGATAAACTGCGGCGCGCACCGGCCTGGGATTGCGGCTATCCGGACCCGAGCCCTGCCACGCAATATACCGCCTCAAGTTTCGCGCAGCCGATCCGCCGCGTTTATGGCACCAGCGTATTCCGCGCGCGCGAGATCGGCGAGATGCCGCCGCCGGGCGCAACGACGCCCGCGCGCCTGACGGTCGAGTTGCACGATCTGATCTGGGACGCAGCTTACGCGCCGGTCGCCACCGGCATCGAATACGTTGCCGAAAAGCTCAATTACCTGCAATTCCTCACCATCCGCCAATATCTCTCGCTGGTGTTCACGGCGCTGGTGATCCTCCTGCTGGTGCTCGCGATATGGCAGTGATGATCCGCGATTTCGTCTTGCAAGGCGCGCAGATGCTGGTGGTGCTGCTGCTCAGCCCGCTGCTCACCGGCTTCGTGCGCAAGGTGAAGGCGCGCCTGTTGCGCCGGCAGGGTCCGCCGCTGCTACAGCCTTACCTCGATCTGGTCCGGCTGACGCGCAAGGAGGTGGTGCTGGCGGAAAACGCGTCCTGGCTGTTCCGTGTCATTCCCTACATCGTGGTCGCCGGCACCTGGGTCGCGGCCTCGCTGGTGCCAACCTTCGGCAGCGGCTTGCTGTTTTCATGGTCGGCGGATCTGATCGCCATCATCGCGCTGCTTGGCAGCGCGCGCTTCTTCCTGGCGCTCGCCGGCCTCGACGTCGGAACCAGCTTCGGCGGCATCGGATCGAGCCGCGAGGTGATGATCGCCTCGCTCGCCGAGCCGGCAATGCTGATGATCGTGTTCACGCTTGCGCTGGTCGCCGGCTCCACGCAGCTCTCGACCATGGCCGCCTACATGCTGTCGGGCGAAGAGGGCCTGCGGGTTTCGCTTGGCCTTGCGCTGCTCGCGCTGATCATCGTGGCGATCGCCGAAAATGCGCGCATCCCGATCGACAACCCGGCAACCCATCTCGAGCTCACCATGGTGCACGAGGCGATGGTGCTGGAATATTCCGGCCGCCACCTCGCGCTGATCGATCTGTCGTCCGAACTCAAACTGCTGCTCTATATCTCGCTGGTCGGCTGCCTGTTCGCGCCGTGGGGCATCGCCGGACCCGACGCCAGTGCGCAGGCGCTCGCCATCGGCGTGGTCATATACATCGCCAAGCTCGCGGTCGGCGGCGTCCTGCTGGCCGTGTTCGAGACGGCTATCTCCAAAATGCGCGTGTTCAGGGTGCCGGGATTCCTCGGCGCGGCGCTGATGCTGGGCCTGCTCGCCACCTTACTGATGTTCGTCTCGCGGAGCCTTTAGAGAATGCGTGGCATCTCCTTCGACGTCGCTCACATGCTGGCCGGCTCGCTGGTGCTGGTGAGCTTCATGCAGCTCTATCAGGCCCGGCTCTACGCGCTGCTCAATATCTTCGCGTTGCATGCCTTGATCCTGGCCGCGTCGGTCGCCTGGCAGGCCTTCATCCAGGATGCGCCTCATCTTTATCTGACGGCGCTGATTGCGCTGGTATTCAAGGCTATCGTCATTCCGGTGGCGCTGCACCGGATCATCGTGCGTCTCGGTATCCACCGCGAAATCGAAACCGTGGTCGGCGTCGGCCCCGCCATGCTGCTGGGCATGGGGCTGGTCGCGCTGTCCATGGTGGTGATGCTGCGGGTGACCGCGGAAGCCGACCCACTGGCGCGCGAGGACCTCGCCTTCGCGCTGTCGGTGGTGCTGCTCGGCCTGTTGATGATGGTGACGCGGCGCAACGCGGTGAGCCAGGTGATCGGCTTCATGTCGCTGGAAAACGGCCTGGTGCTGGCGGCGACCGGCGCCAAGGGCATGCCGCTGGTGGTCGAGATCAGCATCGCCTTCTCGGTACTGATCGCCTTCATCGTCATCGGCATCTTCCTGTTCCGGATTCGAGAACGCTTCGACACCGTCGATGTGCGGGCGCTCGACCGTTTCCGCGGCGAGCGGCGATGATCATCGATGCGCTCACTGGCGTTCTGCTGATTCCGGCCTTGTCGGCGTGCCTGCTCGCCGCCTTGCCCGGCTACCGTTTGACCTCGCGGCTCAATGTGCTGGCGGCATTCCTCAGTTTCGCGACCGCAGTGTCGCTTTTCTTTGTGGAGCCGAAGTCCGGCCCCTACCTTCTGGTGGATGACCTCAACAAGGTCTTCATCGTGCTAACCACGTTCGTTGCCTTCACCACCAGCGTGTTCAGCGCGAGCTATATCGGCCACGAGATCGAGATCGGCCGGCTGAAGCTGACTTACGTTCGTTTTTATCATGCCATGTACCAGGTGCTGATGTTCGGCATGAACCTGGCGCTGGTGGCCAATAATATCGGCCTGATGTGGGTCGCGATCGAGCTGGCGACGCTCACCACCGTGTTGATGGTCGGCATCTATCGCACGCACGAGGCCCTGGAAGCGGCCTGGAAATATTTCATCCTCGGCAGCGTCGGCATCGCGCTGGCGCTGTTCGGCACCATCCTGATTTACATGGCGGCGCGGCCGGTGATCGGCGAAGGACTCGAAGCCATGGTGTGGACCGTGCTGGTCGCGCACGCGGCTAAATTCGATCCAGCACTGCTCAATGTTGCCTTCGTGTTCCTGCTGCTCGGCTATGGCACCAAAGTGGGTCTGGCGCCGCTGCACGCCTGGCTGCCGGACGCGCATGCGGAAGGCCCGACGCCGATTTCGGCGGTGCTGTCCGGCCTGCTGTTGAACGTGGCGCTGTATGCACTGCTGCGCTTCAAGATGCTGTTTGCGCTCAATCCAGTCGCGATCGCACCCGGCCCGCTGATGGTGACCATGGGGCTGATCTCCTGCGTGTTCGCCGCCTTCATGTTGTACAGACGCCGCGACATCAAACGCATGTTCGCCTATTCCTCGATCGAGCACATGGGCATCATCGTGTTCGCGTTCGGCATGGGCGGTCCGCTCGCCAATTTCGCCGGCCTGCTGCACATGACCATGCACTCGCTGACCAAGTCGGCGATCTTCTTCGCGGTCGGCCACATCGCGCAGGTCAAGGGCACGCAGAAAATCGCCGACATGGGCGGGTTGACGGTGACTAATCCGGTGCTCGGCTGGGGTCTGGTGCTCGGCGTCGTCGCCATCGCCGGGCTGCCGCCGCTCGGCATTTTCATGAGCGAATTCCTGGTGGTCAGCTCGACCTTCGCGCGCCAGCCGTGGCTGGTGATGATCCTCGTGTTGGGAATCCTGGTCGCACTCGGTGGCTTGTTCCTGCGGCTCAACACGATTGTGTTCGGCGAACCGCGCGGGCCAACCGCGCCGGCGCAGGCCTCTTACGTGCCGATGTTTGCCCATCTCGCCATCGTGTTCATGGCGGGCATCTACATGCCGCCGGCGCTGGTCACCGGCTTCCAGAACGTCGCCAAGCTGTTGGGATAGCGCGATGGCCTTGCTCGACAACATCACCCACCGTGACAAGGCCAAACAGCACCGGCCATGGCCGCGCGTGCCTGTGACCGACGACGGCTGGCGGCAGGCGATCGATCAGTTGGCCGCTGGCCACTTGACGCTGCTGGGGCTGTGGGGCGATGCGCCGGCCGTGCATATGGCGCTGCTGGCTGAGACTTTCGACGACATCGCGGTGCTCAGTTATATTTGCAAGGACGGCACATATCCCAGCGTTGCCGCGCGCCATCCGCCGGCGATCCGGCTCGAACGCGCGATCCGCGATCTGTTCGGCCTCGACGCCACCGACGCGCCCGATACGCGCAGCTGGCTCGATCTCGGGTTCTGGAACGTCCGTTACCCGCTGGGAAAGAAAGAAGCGGCCCAGAAGCCCGCGCCTTACGCATTCCTGCCGGCGGAAGGCGAAGGCTTGCATCAGATTCCGGTCGGGCCCGTGCATGCCGGCATCATCGAGCCGGGGCATTTCCGCTTCACCGCCAATGGCGAGCACGTGGTGCGGCTGGAGCAGCGGCTCGGCTATGTGCACAAGGGCATCGAATCCTTGATGCAGGGCGCCACGCTCGAGCAGGCGGCGCCCCTGGCCGCCCGTACCTCCGGCGACAGCACGGTCGCCTATGGCTTTGCGTTTGCGCAAGCCGTCGAGGCCGCGTTGCAGCTGAAGGTGCCGCCGCGCGCGCTCTATCTGCGCGCGCTGATGGCCGAGCTCGAGCGCCTGGCCAATCATTTCGGCGACATCGGCGCCATCTGTAACGATGCTTCGTTTACGCTGATGCATGCGCAAACCGGAATCCTGCGCGAACGCACGCTGCGCGCCGCCGCCGCCTGCTTCGGCCACCGGCTGATGATGGATGTCATCGTGCCCGGCGGGGTTGCGCGCGACATCGCGGCCGACGGTGCTCCGGAGGTTCAAGCCTTGCTGGCCGAAATCCGCCGCGTGTTTCCGCGCCTGATCGAGCTCTACGACAACACTGCCTCGCTGCAGGATCGCACCGTCAGCACCGGCATCGTGCGGCCTGAGTTCGTGCGCCAGTTCGGCGCCGGTGGTTATGTCGGGCGCGCCTCGGGCCGCGCCTTCGACGCGCGCCGCATGCCCGGCTACGCGCCCTATGGCGATCTCGCCTTCGATGTGCCGGTGCTGGACGCCGGCGACGTCAATGCGCGGGTGTGGATCCGCATTCGCGAAGTCGAGCAGAGCCTGTCGCTACTCGACCAGATTCTCAGCCGCCTGCCGGACGGCAAAATTCAAGCCCCGGTCGAATCTAACGGCAAGATTTGCGAAGGCCTTGGCCTGGTCGAAGCCTTCCGCGGCGACGTTCTGATCTGGCTGCGGCTCGACGGCCAAGGCCGCGTCGAGCGCGGCCACCTGCGCGATGCATCCTGGTTCCAGTGGCCGCTGCTGGAAACCGCGGTCGAAGGCAACATCGTGGCGGATTTCCCGCTCTGCAATAAGTCGTTCAACTGCTCGTATTCGGGGCACGATCTTTAACGCATGATCCCGAATAGTGGGGACCGGTTTTCGGGATCATGCGTAGATAATAAGGCCACGCCATGCGCAAGACGCTGTTCGAAAGCTTTACTCACGGCCCGCTCACCGAGCCGGCGCCTAAGCCCGACGAGGTGGGCCTCGCCGAGCTTGCGCAAAGCGTGAACCGCGCCGCCCGCGCCCGGCTCGGCCGCTCGCTGTCGATCCGCCACGTCGACGCCGGCTCCTGCAATGGCTGCGAGCTGGAAATCCATGCGCTGAGCAATGCGTTCTACGATCTTGAGCGCTTCGGTTTGCGTTTCGTGGCTTCGCCGCGGCACGCCGACGTGCTGACGGTGACCGGTCCCGTGACCAAGAACATGCGGGAGGCACTGGAGCGCACATATCATGCGACCCCCAACCCCAAGTGGGTCGTCGCGATTGGAGATTGCGCTCGGGATGGAGGGTGCTTCGCGGGCAGCTATGCGGTCGTTGGAGGGGTCTCGCAAGTCATTCCTGTCGACCTCCACATTCCCGGCTGCCCTCCCACTCCGACGGCCATGCTGAGAGGGCTGCTTGCTCTGCTC
>Ga0182024_10016454_pt1 | contig 14030 bp, 14 predicted proteins | sample P32metaG_FD_120480 | JGI IMG/M metagenome (GOLD analysis project Ga0182024, IMG submission 120480) | Permafrost microbial communities from Stordalen Mire, Sweden - P3-2 metaG (Illumina Assembly) | ecosystem: Environmental > Terrestrial > Soil > Wetlands > Permafrost | place: Sweden: Stordalen... | reverse complement strand
TCGCGACGGGAAACGGCCCTTCGAGTTCCCTCACCATGTGCTGGGACCCGATGCCGGCAAGCCTTATTACGTCGGCGTGTATCGTGCCAGCAAACATGGCGAATGCGAGCTGTATGCCATCGACCTGCGTGAATCGCTCCCGGTGATCGCGATTCCGTTACGCCCGGAGGATGCCGACGTCTTGCTCGATCTTCAGCCGCTGATCGAGCATGTCTATCGCAGCGGACGATTCCCCATCGACTACGATGATCCGTGCGACCCACCTCTTGAAGGTGATGACGCCGCATGGGCTCGGGCGTTTCTTGACGCGAGGGCCATCAATTAAGATTCGACCGAAGGAGTATTGAGCATGCGGAATCAAATTTCACGACGAGAGCTTTTGGCGGCAGCGGCAGCCGCCGGGGCGGCGGCGACTTTGGGGGCGGCGCGGCTGCCATCGGGCGTCAACGGGGGCGTTGCGGGCGATTACCAGATCGGCTGTTTCACCCGGCCCTGGAGTGACGAGCACTATCTGGTGGCCTTCGATGCGATCGCCGAAGCTGGTTACAAGCACGTCGGCTTTATGACCACCAAGCTACCCGGCAGCTACATCATCACCTATCGCACGTCGATCGAAGACGCCGCCAAGGCGGGCGAAGAAGCAAAGAAGCGCGGCTTGTCGGTGCCGGCCGCGTGGGGTGGGGGGCTGCCAGTTGAAAAGTCAGTTGAAGAGGGCATCGCCGCGTTACGCAAACTGGTGGACAATGCGGCGGTTGCCGGAGTCGGCACCCTGATCATGGGCGGAACGGGGCAGAAGGGGTACGACGCTTATTACAAAGCCATTGCCGAGTGCTGCGACTACGCGGCGGAAAAGCACGTCGCGCTGGTCATCAAGCCGCACGGCGGATTGAACTCGACCGGCGAGCAATGCAAGAAGACGGTGGAGAAGGTGGGCCAGAAGAATTTCCATCTCTGGTACGACCCCGGCAACATCTTCTACTACTCCAACGGCAAGGTCGATCCCGCCGACGACGCCAGCGCCGCGGCCGGAGTTGTCAGCGGGATGTGCGTCAAGGACTTCAAGCCGCCCAAGAACGTCGATGTCTCGCCGGGCGACGGTCAGGTGAACTTCAAGAAGGTGCTTCAGGTCCTGCGCCAGGGCGGTTTCACGCAGGGGCCTCTCGTCGTCGAAACGCTGGGGCCTGTTCAAGGTGCTAAAGAGCGAATCGCCGAGGCGAAGATCGCCCGCGAGTTCGTCGAGAACGTCGTGGGAAGCCTGCGATAGTCACGCGGGAGCATCACGCCCGCGCTGAGCCTCTTGAAAACCCCTCACGCCGGGGCAAAGCGGCGCCGCGCACGCATGATCAATTGAAAATCGTCCCGCCGCGTCGCCCCGGATTCTCCATGCGCGCTTGGAGAATCCGGGGCGACGCGGCGGATATTCGTTCGAATGGGTGCGTTGCCTGGCGCCGCTTTGCCCCGGCGTGGGGAGACAGCATCGGGCGCTTGAAGATCTCGATTCTTTTCAGCCCTTGAAAACCGCCGCGTGCTGTCGGACAAAATCGGCCAGACGGTTGGGGTCTTTCTTGCCGACATCCGACACTGCGGAAGTCAGCCGCGCGTACTCGCCGCCGCGCATCTGATCCATCAGTTCGTTGATGCCGTCGACCTGCCACGCCGACATGCCCATCCCGAGCATCGCGTCCCGTGCCGCTGCCGGCGGAATGTCTTGATAGCCAACCGGTTTTTGAATCACTTCGGAGATCGTTCGCGCGATATCGTGGTAGCTCAGCAATTCCGGGCCGGTGATCTCGTACGCCTTTCCTTCATGCCCCGGTTCGGTGAGCGCTTCGACAGCGACGGCCGCGATGTCGGCGGTATCGACGAATCCCGCCTTGGCATCCCCGGCGGGTTGATAGATCGTCCCGCCCTTCACCATTCCCGCCAGGCCAAGCAGATTTTGCATGAAGAACGTGGGCCGCAGGAACGTCCACTGCAGCCCTGATTCGCGAATGAGTTGTTCGACCTGGCCATGAAGCTTGGGGAATCGCGAGCGGGAATTGGGATTGGCCGTCATGGCCGAAAATTTAACGATGTGCCGCACCCCAGCCGCCTTGGCCGCGGCCACCATATTGCTTTCCAACTCCGCTTGATTCGGCACCGGCGGCGCCAGCAGCAGCACCTGGTCAATGCCATCAAGGGCCGCCCGAAGTGACTCGGCGTTGTCCAAATCCCCGCCCACGATTTGCACGCCGGTCATCTTGAGAACGAGCGCCTTCTGCGGATTGCGCACCATCGCCCGGAACGGTGTGCCTGTCGATGCCAGTTGGCTGACGATCTCGCCACCGGCCGTCCCCGTCCCGCCTGTCACCAGAATCATCACAAGCTCCTTTCACGCCAATTGATCGCGGCGAATTGTAGGAAGCCTGTGGCTGGAGAAGAGGAAATTGCAAATTGCAAATTGATAATTGCAAATTGCAAATTGGAGGAGAGGGGAGCGTGCGTTCTCTCAATTTGCAATTTGCAATTGTCAATTTGCAATTTGCAATGTCCCCGCGTTTCTCACCCCCATGTCGGCGCCAAATCACCAATTTGATAAACGTCCGTATCGCCAATGAGAGTGGCTGCCCCGGTATTTAGATCGATCCGATACAGATCGCCCGTGGTGACCGTGCCGTAGAACAGCCCATCGGAGCCGAAGGCGGTTTGGACGCTGCCGACCGAGCCGTCGGAGCCAATGTACGTCGCGGTCATCGTCGCCACGTTCGCGGCATAAAGTGCGCCGCCATCATCCACATAGAGGGCGCCATTTGGCGCGAAGGCCATATCGCCAGAGGGGCTAGCCAGCGGCGAGCCGTTGGCGGTCAGCGTTCCGACAGACGTCGCGGCGCCGGTGGTCGTGTTGATTGTGTAGAAATCGCTGTTGCCCGCGGTGATGTAAAGGACTCCCTGCGCGCTGAATGCGGCGCGCATCACGGGGCCGCTCAATGAAAGCGTCGCCAGCGTCGTGTTGGTGTTCGTCGTCGGGTCCCAGACGGCGACGCGCGGCGTATTGGTGTTCTGCTCGAGGTAATAGAACTTGCCATCGATCGGGCTTCGATCGCCCGCGGCGGTGCCGAACGCCAGCGTTCCGATCTGCGTCGTGGCCGCCGTCTCCAGGTCGATGGCTTCGACCTCCGCGTTGTTGGTCAGCCCATACACCAGGCCATCGGTCGTGGCCGATGCCATGTTCGACGCGCCGGAGGAGCCGGTGGCGTTGGTCGCCACGACGCGGTAGTAGTAGCTGGTGCTGAAATTAAGCCCGCCGTCGTCGAACTGGGTTTGTCCGGCCGCGAGGGTGGCGATGCTCGTCCAACCGGTGCTCCCGTCGGAGGATCGCTGCACCACAAAGCCGGTTTCGCCCGACGCATCGGCCCAGGTCAAGTGGATCTGGCTCGGGCTCGTCGCCGCGGCCGTAAGGCTCGCCGGTGAGGCAGGAATGGACGGAAGGGGCGGCAAGCCCGGCTCGGCGCCCTCCTTCGGCGCACCAACCGATGTCTCGAACGCCGAAGCGGGAATAATCTCCCGCTTGATCGTCGGCGTCGCCCAAAACAGCTTCACCATTGCCGGCGGATCGCCGTTCTCGAAATAGTCCAGCCGGATGTCATAGGTCTGCCCCCCCTGCAGCGTGATGGATCCGCGGGCGGCGGTGGCAAACTGGTCTTGCCAGTCGTTGATGATCAGTTTTCCCCCGACCCACAGCCGCACGCCGTCGTCGGCCACCGTCGAGAAGGTGTAGGTTTCGCTCGTCTGCGGCGTGATCTGCCCCGTCCAACGCACGGAAAAGGCGTGATGAACCAGCGACGGGGCCGGCGCGGAGCTTCCCCAACTGAAATTGACGGTCGCGTCCGTGCGGACGAGCACCTGCTTGCGCCAACTGGGCCCCTGGTAATACGTCCCGGTCAATCCCGCCGTCGCGGTGCTGATGGCGGGAGCGGGCGCGCCCACCGCCAGGTGCGGGTGCGGCGCGGCGCTGAACATCATGCGGCGTTCGACAAGCTCGGCAACGGGAAGAACAGCTCGGACAAGGGATGCACTCAACACGGCGTCTCCAACAAACCAACTCACCCGCGCATCGCGGCGCGACCCAATACGAAGAGTCGCAAGTCACGCGGGACGGCTGTAGCGGATGAATCGGATAACGCGGAGAAGCGGTTTAGACCTGCGGGCCGAATGGGATTATCGGGCCTCGCGAACATACTGAGAGTGGGGATTGCCTCAGTCCGAAGGCTGCGCAGCGGGTGGGCGAATGTCGATCCCATCCCGCCGCAGTTCGTCCGGTGTCGCGGCGGAGGCGACCGTGCCGGGGAGGAACTTATAGTCGCCCGGATCCTCGAAACCTTGCAATTGTTCGCGCACTTTGACGAGCGTGAACATTCCGCCCATGTCGACGACGCCGAACTGTCCGTTGCCCATCAACATGGGAATACTGTTTTTCGGGACCGGCATGTGCATGTCTCCCATATCCCCCATGCCGGTCTCGCCCATGGACATGTAAGCCGGGAGGAGGCGGCCGATCTTTGCATCCATCCCCTTGGCGTTCACGCCGACCATGTTCGGCACGTTGTGGCCCATCTGGTTCATCACGTGATGCGTCATGTGGCAGTGCATGGCCCAATCCCCAGGATTGTCAGCGATGAATTCGACGGCCCGCGTGCTGCCGACTGGGACCAGCACGGTGTTGGCTGAGTAGCGGGCCGACTCGGGAATGATGCCGCCGTCGGTCTCGGTCAGGACGGTCTGGAAGCCGTGGAGATGAATCGGATGGTGGTCCATCGCGCCCAGGTTCCCGAAGCGGATGCGCACGCGCTCGCCCAGCTTGGCCACCAGCGGCTGAGTTGCGGGATAAACCTTCGAATTCATTGTGAGGATATTGAAATCCACCATTTCGATCGGATTGGGCCGGCTGGCACCGGGATCGATGCGCCACTCGCTGAGCATCATCACGTAGTCGCGGTCCGGGGGATTCTTCGGCCGCTGCCGGGGGTGGACGATGAACATCCCCATCATCCCCAATCCCTGCTGGGTCATTTCATCGAAGTGCGGGTGATACATGAACGTGCCGGGATCAGCGGCGGTGAACTCATAGCGAAACGTTTTGCCCGGCTCGATCGCCGGCTGAGTCAGGCCGTTGACTCCGTCCATCCCGTTGGGGACGCGCAGGCCGTGCCAGTGGACCGTCGTGGGCGCGGGGAGATGATTGGTGACATAGATCCGCAGGCGGTCACCCACAACCGCCTCGATCGTTGGCCCGGGGGTCCGGCCGTTGTAGCCCCAGCAGTGGGCGCGAAGGCCGGGGGCAAACTCGTGCTCGACCGGCTCGGCGATCAGATGCATCACCTTCACGCCTGCCACCACTTTGTATTCCAGCGTGGTCCCATTGGGAGTGAAGATCGGCGTGTAGTCGCGCCCTGGTTCGCCGGGCGGAAGAGGTGTGGTGTTTTGGTTGGTATGCCCGGCGTTGGCGTTCACCTGGCTGGCTTCGTCGGCCGTCGCGCTTGCGGGAGCGAGCAGGCCGACCTGCTGCAACAGCGTCGCGCCACCCGCGGCCGCCGCCGTGGCGATGATCGTTCTTCGGGTCATCATTCTCATTCTCCGTTCATGTCGGATGGCGTGGTGCGAGTCGTCGCGGGAACGCCGGCCGGCAAACGTCCGCCAACCGCGCGCTCCAATTCCGCCCGCGCCATCCAATAGGTCCGCAATGATTGTACGTACTGGGCGGCGGCGTCGATTTGATCGCGCTTGGCTTGAAGGAGTTGAAACACGCCGACCAGCATGCCGTTGTATCGAAGCTGCGTCTGCTCCAGAAGGCGCGTCTGGGTGGGGAGGATGTCGTCATGGTACATCACGGCGGCCTGGCGCGCGTTGAGCATTCGGGTGCGGGCGGCGCGGACTTGCGAGCGGATTTCCACCGCGAGCGCCACATACTTCTGCCGGCTCTGGCGCACGATCGCAGCGGCACGCGCGATGGCCGCCTGGCCCTGATCGAAAAGCGGAACGGGAAGCGCGATCGTCGGCCCGATTCGCCACTGGCCGTCCGTCTCGCGCTCGGCTTCAATGCCGGCGTCGGCATCGGCGAAAAAGCGCGTATCGACGGTAAAGCCATAGATGCGGGACTGGGTCAGGATTTCCTCTCGCGCCGCCGCCAGGTCCTGGCGCTGTTGGATCGCCAGCGCCTCCAACCCATCGGCCGGAACGTCGCCGGCGGGCAACTTTGGGAGCCTGGCCGGCGCGCCCCATCCGATCCGGGCGCCCCAGACGCCCATCAGCGCATTGAGCCGCTCGCGGTTGTCGGCCGCTTCGGACTGGGCAGCGGCCAGTTCCACTTTTGCCCGGGCGGCTTGGGCGCGTTCGCTCAGGTAATCCAGCTCGGTGGTGTTTCCCGCCTCGCGAAGGCGCTGGGCCGCATCGAGCGATGCCGACGATGCGTCGGCGATGCTCTGGCGAAGCTCCACCATCTGCTGGGCGCCCTGCCAGGCATAAAACGCCGACGCTGTTTCACCGGCCAGCGAGAAAACGTCGTGAGCGACGTTGGCCTCGGCCTCGGCCAACTGCCCGGCGGCGATTTTCTTACGGGCGGGGATGAGGAAAATATCGAGCAGATTTTCCGCCGCCGCGAAATCCAGATACGTCTTGAACGGCTTGCGGTCGGGGAAACGAACATTCAGGTCCAGCACCGGGTTTTTCAGCAATCCCGCCTGCACCAGGTCGGCCTGGGCGATGCCCAAATCCTCGAACGTGGCTTGGAGCTTGTGATTGTTGAGTAGCGCGACCTGCACGGCCGCTTCAACAGTGAGCGGCCGCGCCAGCAACCCGTCGATTGCCCGTTCGACTTCGCGGTCATCGGCGGTATGCCCGTTCCACTGCACGCGCTGCCCGAGGCGGTCCGCCGTCAGCGATTGCACCTGCGAGAATCGATTGTCTGGAACTGGCCCGCATCCCGCGACCCACGCCGCGGCGACGAACACCCACACCCGCCTTCTCATCAGCGCTCCGATCCGCAGATAGTGATCGCGCGGCTAAAATAGACGCCGGACCTGCTCAGTCTCTATGCTATCCCGCGGCACGGGCCCTCTCCCAATATGAGAGGGAGCCAGGACGAATGCCGCGGATCAAGCATTCATATCAATCTTCACTGCCTGTCCCGTTTCCGCCGCCTTGTAGATGGCTTCGATGGCGATCACGTCCTTCAGGCCTTCCTCGCCCGGCGCGCGGCTCGGTTTGTTGTTCATGATGGATTCGCAGAACGCGTCCATCTCCGCGGCAAATTGGAAGATGTCCGGCAGCTCGGGGCGCTCCACGCCGTGGCCGCGGTTCACAGCAAACTTCAATTCGTGATAGCTCAGTGCCGGATCCAGCTCGGCCCAGCCCTTGGTGCAGTGTGCGGTATAGCGATTCAGCCCTGTGCTGTAGCTGGAGGCGCAGCTCGCGAGCATGCCGCTCGGGAAGCGCAGCTCGAAGTTACAATGCTCCTCGACTTCCTGGAAGCGCGGATCGTCCTTGGTGGCGTGCATCATCGCGCGGACTTCGATCGGCTCCTCGCCGGACATGTACCGCGCGGCATTGAGCGCGTAGACGCCGATGTCCATCAGGCACCCGCCGCCGGAGAGTGCTTTTTTCAGCCGCCATTGCGTTGGGTCTCCGATGCCGAAGCCCGCGCCGTTTTCAATCAGTTTTAGTGCGCCGCACTGGCCCGATTTGATCGCATCAATGAGCGCGAGATTGTTCGGCTCAAAATGAAGCCGGTATCCGATCTGAAGGAGCTTTCCCGCCTCCTTGCATGCCGCGATCATCTTGCGGCAATCTTCGCTGCTGTTGGCCATCGGCTTTTCACACAGCACGTGCTTGCCGGCCTTGGCGGCGCGGATGGTGTACTCGGCGTGCATGCCGTTGGGCAGCACGATGTACACCACGTCGATCTCGGGATTGTCCTTAATCGTGTCGAAGCTTTCGTAGTTGTAAATCCGCTTCGGGTCGATCCCGTGCTTGGCCGCCTGCTTCTGCGCCTTCTCGGGGTGTCCGCTGACCAGCGCCACGGGTTTGGCATATTTGGAATGATGAATCTCGGGCAGCAACGGGTTCATGCACAGGTTGCCGATGCCGACGAAACAAAACCCAAGCTTCTTGTCCGACCCGGGTTCATCGCCGCGCACGTGTGGCGTCAGCAACGCCGCCGCCGCAATCCCCGCCCCGGCCCGAACGAAATCACGACGAGAGGTGGTTGGTTTCATAATCAGGAGATGATACCGGCAATTGCTTGCCGCCGTCACGGGGCCTCATCCGTTGCGCCGCGCTCTTCCTCCCTCTCCCTTCGGTGTAGGGGCACACGGCGTGTGCCCCTACACCGAAGGGAGAGGGGACAAGACGCGGAGTCGCAACCGACTCGCCAGTGATCCAGCAAAAATGAAAACCGTTCTAGAACAGGCTCGGCGCGTTCTCGGCGTGGGTGTTGGGCCGCTCGTAGAGCTTGTTCAGTCGAAAGCGAACTCGGAACCATTGCTTCCGGTCCGTGGCGTGCGCGGGATAGAGCTCCTGAAGGAGACGTCGCATTTCCGCGGCGGTAGGAAACCCGTCGGAGTTGGCGTCGTCATCACCCAGATCATCAAGCCGGACGACTTCAACCGCTTCGATCGCCAGCCACCCGAGGCCTGGACAGAACGCCTGCTGGCCGGCCTGCAGCAGCGGCTTTGCCCATCGGCGGATGGTGGTTGTCTTTTGGTTGGCGCGGATCGCGTCCTGGAAGCGTTTCTTGAAGAAAAGCTGCGACATGCCGTGGGGGAATTCTAACGACGGCGTCGTCCCGGACCAACGACACCTGACCCTTCCACATCCCTTCGGGTCCACTCGGCGGGAGTGAGTACCCTCCCGCGCTCGCGGCCCCGAGGCAGACAAGAATGTCCGCCCCACCGGGGGGATCGCCAGAACCTGGCGGTCCAGCGCTTATCGATTCACGATGACATCGTGCGTGGATGCCACTCGCGTCAGCAGATCCTTTTGCTGATCCGCCGGCACGTGGAACTGATCGAGCGTCAGCTTGAGATCATCGAGCAGCGCCAGCCACTCGCCTTCGCTGATGTCCATTCCCTGGTGGACGTCGGCGAGGTTGCGTCCCTCATAGACTTGCGTCCCCTCGGCAAGCAGATCGAGATATTGCGCCCAATACAATTTGACGTGAGCCTGTGCATCGCCGTTGAGGGGATGTGGATGGGCAAGCCCCTCGCGCTGGAAGTTCACGCGCGGATCGGCGATGGCGCGATTGATGAACTGATCGGTGATGGCATAGATCGCGGTGGATCTGCCGAGCCGATCATAAAGTGTTTGTTCGCCCGGAGGCGGGACCGGCTCGTTTCGCAGCTCCGTCGGCGTCGCCGCCGGGCCGCAACCGGACAAAACCCATCCACTAATAACGACCAACACCCAACGATGCCGCGCGCTCAACAACATCGAGAACTCCCGGTCAAACCATAGCACGTGGCGGCCTAAAAGGCACTTGGCCCAGGAATCATCGGCTTGACTCATGGCTTAGATTTTCCGATAGGAGAACTAGGAATCTCTTGATTTCGTCGGAACCACGGATAGGATGAGCACCTATGGTCCTTGCCCACATATCCGCTCGCCGCCGCTGTTGTTGACCGATCACCTAACGCCTTGGCCGTCAACCCTTCTTGTTTTCTGGATCATTGGAGGTTGGTTATGCCAGCCTATGAAGTGGAATCTCCGGCTCTCTTTGAAACATTCGCCGACCGGGACGTGAGCGGCCCCTTTGATTCTCTGGATCATCCGGGTGCTTGCCGCCCCTATGTCTCGGGGTACGAACAAGCGTTGCAAAACCTTCTGACGTCGCTGGTTCCCTTGGCCGAGCAGCATCTTGGCCGGCTCGGACCAGGTTCAGCGCAGGCACGAAAGAACGTGTACGCATTCATCGAGTTTCTGGAGCAACAGATCGAGCGCGCCTCGGCTGAGGTGGAGTACGTCGCTGGCGGGTTGGGCATTTAAGGAGCCGTTTGGCCCGCCGAGTCGATGAAAGGGTTTGCTTCATGGATGTCGCCGCCGCTTCTAATCCGCAGTCTCCGGCGTATCGTTACGCTCCAATGGGTCGCCATCGGTTCTGCGAACTCGGGCTGCTCGTGCTGGCAATGCTGGCGACCGTCTCGTGCGATCGACGGGAGGGCGGCGCGACGTCGGCGGTCAAGGAAGTGCGGCTGGGTTATTTCGCGAACATGACCCACGGCCAAGCCGTTCTCGGCGTTGCCTCGGGTGACTATCAGAACGCAGTGGCCCCGGCCCAGCTCACCACGCGGCTCTTCAATGCCGGTCCTTCGTTGATCGAGGCGCTCCTCGCGGGCGAAATTGACGTGGCCTACATCGGTCCCGGCCCCGTTCTCAACGGCCAGGCCAGGACGCATGGACAGGGCTTGCGCGTGATCGCGGGTGCGACCGACAATGGCACCGTCATCGTCGCCCGGGACGGCAGCGGCATCCGCAATCTCCAGGATCTCAAGGGGCGCAAGCTTGCCACCCCACAGCATGGCAACACCCAGGACATCGCGGCCCGGCACTACCTCAAGGATGTGCTGCACCAGCCGGACCTGGAAAACGTGATCCCGGTCTCGAATGCCGAGCAGGCCGGCATGATGAGTCGTGGCGAAATTGACGCGGCCTGGGCAGCCGAGCCGTGGGGATCCTTTTTGGTGGCGCAGAACGGCGCCCACGTCATCGCCGAAGAAAAGGACCTCTGGCCGAACAAACGGTTCACCCTGGCGGTGGTGATTACGACACCCGACTTCCTCAGCGATCATCCCGACATTATTGAAAAGCTTCTGCGTGTCCATGTGCAATGGACCCGCCGATTGCAGGAACACCCCGTACAGTACGTTCCGCAGCTCGAATCGGCGTTGTTTTCGCTGACGGGCAAGAAGCTTCCAAAGGGCGTCGTGGCCGCGGGGCTCGGCAGGGTGGAATTCTCGGACGAGCCGCTTCAGGAGACCTTTCAATCGCTTTCGGACTGGTCGGCGGAGCTGGAGTTTCTGCCCGAAAGGGTGGATCTGAGCGGGCTGTTCGACACCACGATTCTTCGTAAGGTCCAGCGGGAGGCCAGTTCAACCCAGCCGCAGAAGGAGGGCGCCGATGCGAGCCGCCGTGCCGGCAACGGTTGATCCGCCGACCGTTTTGCAAGCGTCCCTGCCCGGGCTGGCCCCCGGCTCCGTCGCGCGCGGGCATCTGCGCATTGCGAAGGTCACCCGCTACTTCAACGGCTCTCCCAACCACGGCGTTCAGGACATCACCCTGGAGTGCGCCCCCGGCGAGTTCGTGGTTGTGGTGGGTCCCAGCGGCTGCGGCAAGTCCACGCTCCTGAATATCGCGGCGGGAATGCTCGCGCCGGATTCCGGGACTGTTTCGCTGGACGACAAGCCGATCACCGGCCCTGGCCCCGATCGCACCATGGTCTTTCAGGACCACGGCTTGTTCCCGTGGCTCACGGCGTCGCAGAACGTCGAATTTGGGCTGAAGATGGCCGGCATGGGCCGCTCCGAGCGGCGCGACCGTACCGAAGTCGCCCTCAAGCTCGTGCATTTGAGCGCCAGCGCCGACAAGCTGATTCACGAATTGTCCGGCGGCATGCGCCAGCGGGTGGCGATCGCCCGCGCGATGGTGATGGACCCGGCCGTCCTGTTGATGGACGAGCCGTTCGCTGCGCTGGACGCCCAAACGCGCACCCTCATGCACGCGCAACTCCAGGAATTGTGGGGCCAGACGCGCAAGACGATTCTGTTCGTGACCCACTCGGTCGGCGAGGCGGTGCGCCTTGCCGACCGGATTATCGTGTTGCATGCTCACCCCGGCCGGATCCGGCGCGAAGTCTGCGTGGACCTGCCGCACCCCCGAAATTTCGACTCTCCCAACATCACCGACCTGGTGCGGCTGGTGCGTAAGGAGATCGAGGACGAGGTTAACCGTGTCAACCGCCCGACGGCTGATTCCGACTGGTTCCCTGCGCCGCCTCCTGATCTGGATGGCGATTCTGGCCTTATGGGAGGCGGCATATAGGGTGATCCACGGCATTCGGCCCCGCGCCTGGCAGCCGTGGAATTTCCCGGCGCCCAGCCACGTGCTGGATGCACTGCTGGCATTGCTGAAGGTTCACACCGGCTTTGGCAATCCGATCAAGACGCCCGGCTGGCCGCTCGAACACGCGGAGGGGCAGGCCGCCGGCGCGGGTTGGCTGCATGCGCTGAAAACCAGCCCGTTGATCATCGCGAACGTGGTGAGCCTGGGACGACTGGTGGTCGGCTTCGTGATCAGCATTCTCTTCGGTGGTGTGATCGGGCTGGCGATGTGGCGCTGGAAGGGGTTCGATCAGTTCATCGGCCCGCCGCTGCTTGGCGTCCAGACGCTGCCCAGCGTCTGCTGGGTGCCGATCGCCATCCTCGTGCTGGGACTCAATGAGCGCGCCATCCTGTTCGTTCTGGTCCTGGGAAGCTTCGCGGCGGTGGCGATTTCGCTGCGAGACGGCTTGAGGGTCATCCCGCCGCTGTTCCCGCGAGCGGGGTTAATGCTTGGCGCGCGGGGCTGGCGGCTCTATCGATACGTGTTGCTCCCGGCAAGCCTCCCGGCTCTGGCGACCAGCCTGCGGCAGGGGTTTTCGTTCGCATGGCGGTCGCTGATGGGCGCGGAATTGATCTTTCAGATCAGGCCCTACGGGCTGGGCGCCCTACTTCAGCAGGCACGCGACTTTTCCGACGTCGGCGAGGTGGTGGCCATCATGATGGTAATGGTGTTTATCGGCATGCTCGCAGACCGTTGGATCTTCGCCAAAATCCAGGCGCGCATCCAGGCCCGTTTCGGCCTGGCGTAGCAGCTCTTACTTTCTTAGTTCGTGGACGAGGTGCTTGAGCTCCGGCAGAATCAGCTTCGTCATCGCCAGCTCAACGGCGCCTGTGGATCCCGGCATTGCAAACAGAAGCTTTCCCCGAGAGATGCCCCCGACGGCGCGGCTGAGCATCGCGCCGCTGCCGATCTCGTGCCAGCTTAGCATTCGGAACAATTCGCCAAAGCCGGGAAGGGTTTGATCGAGATGGCTTTCGACGACCTCGATGGTCGTATCGCGACGGCCGACGCCCGTGCCGCCGTTGGTGAGGACAACATCGACGTCGTGCTGGGAAAGGATCTCGGTCAGAAGGGCGTGCAACGCGTTCAGATCGTCGGGGATTAGCTCATACCGGACGATTGCGTGGCCGGCGGCTTCGAGTAATGCGCGAATTTGTTGCCCGCTCTTGTCGGTCTCCGGCGTACGAGTATCGCTGAGCGTGATGATCGCGCAGCGGACACGAATCGAGTCTGAGGCGCGGACGTGGTCCTGATAAGCCATCGCTCTATTGCTGCGACATCAGCGTGACCGGCTCTTCCCGCGAGGAAACCAATTGCTCGCCCTGCTGGGTGACCTCAAATCGATTGAGGCCGGCGTGCAACGGGATATCGATGCGGTTGGGCTGCCCCCGGCTGATGGCCATCATCCCCTCGAGCCCGAGTTTGCCTTCATAAACGCGGAGGATCGCCTGCGAATCGCGGAAGAATCGTCCCTTGATCGCTCCCGTATCGGCAGTCTTCCCCGGCGGAACGTGCTCCCACATCAGGGCGCTGGGCTTGCGGTCATTGCTGAGGGCCGCCTCGGGGGCTTCCCAGTCCGGCTGAATCGGGCCGCCTTCCTTGATTAGGCCGATGGTCAGCCAACCGTCCGTCTGATTTTTGACGGCTACGTCGTACGTTCGATTCGAGGCGCACCCGACCGACAGGCACAATAAAGTTAAGGCGATGGTGGTTCGCATGGAGTGATATCGTACCGTTCCGAATCCGCCAGTGGAATAGCCAGTTGGCATATGTGCCTCTGCGGGGGTGTGGCGCGCCAGTGTGGCGAATCTGGCATAATGGATTGAACCCTATTCAAGGAGGACCATTATGGGCTTGGATTTCAATACGCTGTCGCCCGCGGAACTTCTGGCGGCGGAATCCGC
>Ga0182024_10016453_pt1 | contig 14030 bp, 13 predicted proteins | sample P32metaG_FD_120480 | JGI IMG/M metagenome (GOLD analysis project Ga0182024, IMG submission 120480) | Permafrost microbial communities from Stordalen Mire, Sweden - P3-2 metaG (Illumina Assembly) | ecosystem: Environmental > Terrestrial > Soil > Wetlands > Permafrost | place: Sweden: Stordalen... | reverse complement strand
TCGATCTTATCGTCCGGCAGGCGCGAGCCGCGATCGATCATGGTGTGCAGCGTGTCTTTCCAGTCGTCCAGATTCTTGTGGGCCTTGGTCAGGTTCGTCAGTCGATGGCAATCCTGGCAAAATTCCGTGGCAATGGGCTTGCCGTCCCCCTCGGGCAACTCAACAGGCTTCGCTGCGGCAGGCGCTACCGGTGCGGGTGCGGGCTGTCCAGCATCTTGAGCTGCAGTCCAGCGCAGGGCCATGACCGGAACAGCGATCGACGCGCGAACAACCGTAGCCAATGAAGGTGCTCCCTGGGCCGCCGCCTTCCGACCTTGACTCAAAAATTCCTGACCCAACAAAGGCGCGGCCAGGATTGCCAAACTCACAACGCAAGTGACGCCGGCCGTTACAGTTAAATATCGCGAGAAGTGGTTACTTGGTCTGTGCACTATTTCCATTCCTCCCGCGAGTCTCGCGTTACCTGTGGAATCCTCTTTCGACTCCACCGCTGCAGAGAATCCCTGTAACTACAACTCAAACGCTTCCAATTTCGTTTCCCATTTTGATATGAACACTGAAAAGAATCAAGCGTGCCCGGGAAGTGGTTCAGATGGACCAAAAATCTGCCCGTTCCGTCCCAAAATGCATGGGACGGAACGGGCGCCACAAAACCGTCCTGCCGTTCGATCCTTGGTTTTGCAGCGGCCGCCCGTTTTTGGGGCGGCCATCCGTTTGCTCAATCAAGACTCAACCCGAGTCATAATCCATTGTTCATCCAATAATCTTCCCCGTAACAACTCCAAGCCAAACCGCAAGAAATCCCACGACCACGCTCGAAACCACGTACAGCAGCGACAATAAAATGTCTCCGCGGCCAATGCTTCGAAACGCTTCCAGCTCAAAAGTGGAAAATGTGGTGTACGCCCCGATAAATCCGATCGGAATGAAATACAGCAGATTGGGACTCCAATGAACATGCTCCCCCAGTAAAGTCACAATCAGCCCGATCAAGAACGATCCGCTGATATTGATCACGAATGTGCCATACGGAAAGCGCGCACCCATGCGGTAGGTGATATAGGACCCCAGCCAGAATCTTGCAATCGATCCGAGGAACCCTCCAAGGCCAACCATCCAGTATTTGGTCACGTCCGCCCCCGCCGGTAATTCCGTAATTTAAACGCTGCCTCCAGGAAATTCGAGCCCGCCAAATGCCATGGAACTACAGAACAATTCGCCGGCGCAAAAAAAATACTCCCATTCCGTGCGCCAATTGCAAAAAATATTTCGTTTGCCTGACAGTTCGTCGCCGGGGACATGACTCCGCGACAAGAAGCTTGTCAGGAGTCATCATCTGTCCGGCCAAAAGGACAGCGGTTATAAGGCGAACTCCATCGCCTCCGGCAATCATACGTTTGGCGTGATGGAAGTCAACCTTGCGCTTGTAGAAAATTCCAAATTGCTGTAGCCCGCCTCTTCCGAGGCGGGGTTTTCCGCCACTTCGGCAACGTTGCCCACTGTCGGAAAATCCCCGCCTCTGAAGAGGCGGGCTGCAAAAACCACGCGGGAAACAGCTTTACAGCAGAACGGCTTGTGACTCGTCCTTGGGTTCGTCTTTGGGCTCGATGGGTTGTTTCGTGGGCACGATGCGGCGGTAAACCCGGAATGAGAAAAATCGATTCCTGCACGGGGCGCAACGATATGTGGGGGCACCCAAAAAGCGAAAAACCCACGCGAACATGCCCATTCCATGTTCGCTCGAAATGCGCTGCACGTCGAAGTTGCCGCACATCAGGCAATGCACGTACCAGACATAGCGGATGGGAGATGCCCAAGCGTAAAAACGTTTGTCGCAGGCACGACACCGCCAGGGGCGCAGTTGTGTCACACCTACAAGGTAATCCTTTACACTGCTCCTCCGGGAGCGGCGAGGACTGTCACTGTGACAGACCGGACAAAGCAATTTATTTACCCCTGGAAAACCTAAACAGAGAATACGTTAGCGCTCGGAGGATTTGCAAGTTCCATCTGGTAAATGTTGCCTCACAGCATACAGTGAGCCGAATTGAAACGCGAAGCGGAAAATGGCTGATTCCAATTCAATTCATGCCAGGCTGCACTTAGGCTATATGTTCCAGAGTGGGTCGCGCGTGCACAAATTTGTCGGCGCGCTGGCCAGGGAACATCTCTTCGCGCAAATCGTGGACAACCTGTTGCCACTCGGTAATAATCACAGCTAAGTGGCGGATGCGCAGATATCCTCACAGCGACTGTCGCGGTAAAGCGGGTTGTGCAGCCCGCAAGAATCACATCGAGGCCGGTGCATTACTGGCTATCATTGATGACAAGAAGGAGAAAAGATGAGCATTTCCCCGAACGTTCCCGAACCGGGAGGAATGGAGCACAATCTTTACGAAGCAGCGGCAACGCCTCGCTGGATCCTTGTGGCTTTTGGCGCGGCCTTCGTCTTGATTGGATATCTGCTGTACGCGGGCAACACCACGAAATCCAAGCTGGAGACCGACCTCGCGCAGGCCAACTCAAAGGAGGCCATCCTTTCCGCGCAGATCGATCAAACCAATTCGCGCGTGGCTGATCTTAAAGGGCAGCTGGAAGTGACCACGCAAAAGCTTGGCTTCACGCAGGCGGAACTTGCACAGGCGCGCGCCCTGGCCCAAAATATTCGCGAATCGCAGAAAGAATCCGACGAAAAACTCACTTCCCAAATCGGCCAGGTGAAACAGGACACCGACGCCAAGCTCGGGGCGGTGACCACCGACCTTTCGGGTGCAAAGGGCGATATCACCGCGACCAAGCAGGATCTGGAAGCGACCAAATCGAAACTCACCAGTACCATTGGCGATTTGGGATTGCAGAGCGGCCTCATTGCGCGCAACCAGGAAGAACTCGATCAACTCAAGCGCTCCGGCGAACGCAATATATTTGAATTGCACTTAACAAGATCGAAAACACCCACACACGTCGGTCCGATCCAGGTCACGCTGACCAAAACAGACCCTAAGAAATTTAAGTACACTCTCCTTGTCACAGCGGACGACAAGACCGTCGAGAAGAAAGACAAGACCGCGGATGAGCCCGTGCAATTTATTATTAAGGGCGCAACTCGTCCCTATGAAATCGTCATCTTCGACGTGACCAAAGACAAAGTGAATGGCTACCTCTCAACGCCAAAAGATACCGGCACTGCAAGGGCGCAGTAAGCAGCACAGGCACTCTGCCTGTGCGCTTTTTGCGATAGATTACTTTATGTGGATGCGCTAAGCGTTTAGGAAAGCGCACAGGCAGAGTGGCTGTGCTACATTTTGATTTTCGATTATTTTTACGACTCGAATGCCTTCAGGGTCGTGGCCATCTCGTGCAATCGCTGGTCTACTTGCGCGTACACAGTCCCTGCCTCGAACGCGCCTTTTGAATCGCGGCGCCCGGCTTTCACACCGGTCAAAATTTCAATTCCTTCTTCCAGCGAAGCAACCGGCAGAATGTGAAACTTGCCCGCGGCAACCGCTTCAATCACGTCATCGCGCAACATCAAATCTTCTATATTTTCGGATGGAATCATCACGCCCTGTCGTCCCGTCAACCCCGTCTTCACGCGGCACACATCGAAAAAACCTTCAATCTTCTGATTGACACCGCCGATGGGCTGAATTTCACCGTGCTGGCTGACCGACCCGGTCACGGCAATGTCCTGCCGGATGGGCAATCCCGAAAGCGCGGAAAGCAGCGCGTAAATTTCCGTCGAGCTGGCGCTGTCTCCATCTACGCCGCTGTAAGATTGCTCGAAGCAAATGCTGGCCGCAAGCGACAGCGGTTTATCCTGCGCGAACTTGGTGCGCAAATAGCCGGCAATGATTTGCATGCCTTTGTCGTGGAAACTGCCGCTCAAATTGGATTCTCGTTCCACATTGATCAGCCCGGTTTTTCCGAGCGACGCCGAAGCCGTAATGCGCACGGGCTTGCCAAACGCGTAGCCGCCGATTTCCAGAACGCTCAAGCCGTTGATCTGCCCCACGCGCGTGCCGTCGGTTTCAATCAGCAGCGTGCCCTCTTCGATCATTTCGCGGATTTTGGTTTCCGTAAGGTTGTGCCGCTCGATGCGCGCTTCGCGCGCGCGGCGAACGTGCAGTGCGTTCACCAACTGGGCGCCATCCTGCCGCGCAATGTACGCCGCCTCGCGCGCCAGATCGGCCAGCTCCGGAAATCGCGCCGTCACTTTATTGCGCCGCCCCGCGAGGCGCACTCCGTACTCCAACATGGTGGCCACCGCGGTGCGATCGAAGGGGCCGATGTGTTCCTGTTCGGAGAGCTGCCGCAGCCGGTCGCCGTAATGCCGCACCACTGCTTCGCTCATCACCATTTCCTCGTCGAATTCCACGCGCACCTTGAAAATCTTCCGGAAATCCTCCTCGAATTCGTACAGCACTTCGTACATGTGCCGGTCGCCAATCAAAATAAGCTTCACGTCGATGTCGATCGGCTCGGGCTTCAGGGCCGAAGATCCAAACGGAAAAAACATTTCCAGCGGCTGAATCTCCAGTTTGGCGTGATTCAACATGCGCTTCAGCGTTCGCCACACTCCCGCTTCGGTCAGCGCGTCATAGGCATACATCACCAGAAAGCCGCCATCCGCACGAAGGATCGACCCAGGACGCAAATCCATGAAATCCGAATTCCATCCGCCACGCGAATCGTAGCTGCGCTGGATTGTGCCGAAAAGATTCGTATAGGTAGGCGTGGTTTCAAAAATGACGGACGAGCGGTCTTCGTCGGTATGCGCAAGGATCACATTGACGCCGTACACGCGGAAGGGATCGCGCTCGGTCGATGCGGAACGCGGGCCTCCATCGGGCGGCGGGACTCCGCCGGGCTCCTCCTCGCCTTCCCGCTCCTTGAACGGGTCGAGATTGTCGAGAATGTTGTGGCGAACCTCTTCCAGATATTCCGCCACCAGATTGCCCGAGTATTTTTCCTTTAGCTCCTCGATGAAGCCGTCCACCAGCACCGAGGCCGCTTCCTGTTCGAGGTAGCTCAATTCGCTGGCCAGCTCTCGCGAAAGCGTAAGCGTCTTGCGGTAAACAACGGTGAATTCCTGCCGGAACTGTTCGTACTTGCGCTCCAGATCCTCGGCTACAATCGTTTCCAATTTTCCTTCGTGCACCATTTTCGGAATGTCTTCGATGGGCACCATCTGCCCCTCGAGCACCGGAAAAATTTCAGGCAGCGCCACGGCCCCGACCTGCATGTGTCCCAGCGCGAATTGCTCGCGGGCGATTCGGTGCGTGAAATCGTCCATCAATTCTTTTTCGCGAACAGTGAAGCGGTCCACGATCCGCCCTTTTTGCCGCTGAAACGGCTCGCCCTCGAATACTTGCGGAATTCGCCGCCGCAAAAATTCGATGCCGCTCTGCATGTCTTTCTTGAAACTGTTGGCCTGCCCGCGCGGCAGCGCCAGAAGCCTCGGCCGATCCGGGCTTTTGAAATTGTTGACGTAGCAGCGGCCCAGCGAAGCCTTTGCGGCTGGGTGAATTTGATCGATGAGGTGCGTAATCGTACCGCCGCGGCTGGTGCCTGCAAGTCCGCACACAAAAATATTAAAACCCGGCGCGTTCAGCTCGACGCCCATTTTCAGCGCGCGAAATGCGCGCTCCTGGCCTAGCAACTCTTTCGCCGGCTCGGCTTCCGCCGTGGTGGCAAACGGAATGGTTTCCGGATCGCACCTCCAGCGAAGTTTTTCAGGAGGCAAGCCGGCATGCAAAGTTATGGGTTCAATGGCCATCGTGGAATCTTCTCAAATAGGACAGGCTGAAGCCTGTCCTACTTGACCCCAGGCGCGTTACTCTAGCACACGCAAGACGGTGGGCGCACAGCGGCTGCGTTGGAAATTTCCACCACCTGCAAACATTCTAATTTCACCTTCCGAAACTCTTTCTGAAACTTATGATGCGGGACGGGATCGCAGCGTCACGCTACGACGCCGGAACATCCGGCGCACTTTCCGTCAAATCAATTCCGGAATATACATCCAGAATTCCGACGGCGGTTGCCACCACGATCGGCCCAAGGATCACACCTAGCACACCGAATACAGCGATGCCTCCAAGGACGCTGATGAACACCAGCAATCCGTTCAGCGAAGCGCGCCCTCCTACCAGCGCGGGCCGCAAAACGCTGTCAATCACGCCCCCGAGCGCACCGCAGATGAGCGCCAATAATATCGCGCGGCCGGGGTGTCCCGTCGAGAATAGCCAGATCGCCCCCGGAATCCAGATCGGCCACGCGCCCACCACCGGCAGAAGCGACAAAAATCCCATCACCACGCCCCAGAAAATGGGCGAGCCCAATCCCACAATCGCAAACGCGCCCCCGCAAATGATTCCCTGAACGAGTGCGATCACCACGCTGGTCGTAACGCTCGCAAAAATCAATTCGCGCGCCTCGGCCAACATTCGCTCGGTCATTTTCTCCTCGAATGGCAGGAAATGACGGAAGCGATTCAGGATCGAGTCGCCGTCTCGGAGGAAGTAAAACAACGCGAAGAGCATGACGAATAGTTCCAGGAGAAATAAAACGATATTTCGGATCACCGCGCCCAACTCCGTGGCCATGTACTCCCCGGCCCGCCCGGCTCCCTGGCGCACCAGGCCCGGGAAATCCACGCTGACGCCTTCCGCCGTTATCCGTGCGGCAATCCACTCCCAGGCGTTGCCGAACCAGCCGTAGCGCCCCTGCGCCACGGCTCCCTGAATATTTCGCGCCGCGGTGATCCCTTCGCGCACAAACATGGCCGCAAGCAGTAACGCCGGGACGATCAAAATCAACATGACTCCCAGTGTGATCAGCACGGCGGACCATGTTCCTCCCCATTTCCGTTCGAGATGCTTATTCAAGGAATGAAATATCACGCCGAACACCGCCGCCCACCCGAGCGGTGCCAGAAACGGCAGAAAAACCCGAATTACGAAGTACGCCAGGCACAGCACAACGCCATAAAACAAGAGATTGGCAAAGCGATCATCGGAATTTTGGGCCACGATGTTAGCGGATCCCCCTTGGATTCGCGGCGAACTGTAGGGGCACGCTCCGCCGCGGCGGATGCCCCTAAACTGCAAGGCTCTTCTTATAACTCAGGTCAGCACCTTTTGGGGGAGTTCCTTGAATATCATGTTCGACTGGGGACGCCGACGCGCGTGTTATGATTCGTTTGGAACGTTGAGGAACAATTGCGTGAATGACCCCGCCACTTGCCGCCATACACGTACGAAACTCATTGCCAAGGACTCCGACGCGGAATATGTGGAGTGCCTCGATTGCGGAACCATCGTCGAGTCCTGCGAAATTCCCGAACCTTCCGCGGGCTTCAACGAATCTCTCTCCGATGCGTAACGACGGGAATATTTATAATCATTATGAAAAAGCCTTAACACCGAGAACACAAAGAAATTCAAGAGAGAGAAAAGCAGAGAGACGCGGCCAAGAATTCGCGAATCACGATTTACAAATCACGGGTCACGAACCACGGGCCACGTTTAAGTGATTCCCAGCATGCCAATAATCCGCACCACATCCGCGGCAGAAACATCATAAAGCGGCCGTTCGTCTTCCTGCTCCAACTGCTCCCGCAAATAGTGCGCGGCTACGAAGCTTGCTTCACGGTCCGAAATCTCGCGGTTGGCTTTGTTCGTAAACTGAACAATTCCCGGGTGCGATAGGCCCACTATCGAGCCCTTGCCGTCCACCTCGAATTTGGTGTCCACGGTGTCGCTGTGTCGCGTGGCGATGCCATTCCACAAGTGCGAGAACCGGCAGTGATAAGTGCGGTCGGTCAGCCGTGAGGTCACGTCAAATTCCCCGACGAACTGGCTCATTGCGCCCAGATTTGGAATTCCAGTTCCTGCGCTCATTTTTTTACTTTCCGCTGCCTACGGGAACCGCCTCGGCATTTGTAAAACTTCCAGCCGCTGCCGCAATTCCCGCGCCCACGGAGAGTTTCATGCCCTGATCAAGCAGTATCCGTTCCAGCGCATTGAGGAACAGAAGCACATTCCCGCGCTGGCTGGAATATCCCATCAATCCCACGCGCCAGGTTGTGGACTTGACCTCGCCCAGCCCTCCGGCGATCTCAATATTGAACTCATTCAACAGGCGGCTGCGCACTTTCGCGCCATCAATGCCGCTGGGAATACAAACGCAAGTGACTGTCGGCAAGCGGTCCTCGGGATTCTCCACAAACATGCGCATGCCCATGGCTTCCAGGCCGGCAATGAGCGCCGCCTGATTTTGCCGATGGCGTTCCCAACTTCCCTCCAACCCCTCTTCCAGAACCATGCGCAGCGCTTCATGCAGCGCGTAAATCAGAGGAATCGGGGGCGTGTGGTGATAGGTGCGCTCTTTACCCCAGTAATGCATCACCGTGGTGAGGTCGAAATACCAACTCTGAATCTTGCTCTTGCGGTTGCGCAGCATGTCTTCGACGCGCGGGTTCACGGTGATGGGCGACATGCCCGGAGGCGCGCTGATAGCCTTCTGCGTACCGCTGAAGCAGATATCAATGCGCTGCCGGTCCACATCCAAAGGCACGCCGGCAAGCGAAGCCACGCTGTCCACGACCAGCAGCGCGCCAAGTTCGTCGGCAACTTTGCGAAGAGGGTCGAGCTTGGTTACTACGCCAGTGGAGGTTTCTCCATGCGTGAGCCCCACAAACTTGATTTTGCGGCCCTGTCCCGCGCGGCGCACGTCATCCGGGTCCACCGTGCGGCCCAGCGGGGCAGGAACGCGAGTAATCTTGGCTCCGGTGCGCTCGGCGACTTCCGCCATGCGCGCTGAAAATGTGCCATTCACGCAAACGATGCCTTCGTCGCCCGGCTCGAGCACGTTAACCATCGCCGTCTCGATCCCGCCGGTTCCCGATGCGGAAATGGGAAACGTAATATTGTTCTGCGTTTGGAAAACGCGGCGCAGCAATTCCTGAACTCCGCCCATAAATTCCGTAAACCACGGGTCAACATGGCCCACAATCGGAGCGGACAGCGCGCGATAAACGCGCGGGCTTACGCACGAAGGGCCCGGCGTAAGCATCAATCTTGTTGGCGGTCGCAATTCGTCCATCGGATTCATCATGGAACCAAACCTCAGCTTTCACGCGGTTTCTTGCCGGCTTATCCAATAATTCGCCTTAAGAAAAGTGCTAGGACCATCTATGATGGCTCAGTGGATAGAGCAATTGTCCCGGTCGCGTTCCGTGACAACTCTTCTGATCTTAAAGAAAAACTCCCGACCAGCATATAGTTTGCGCGATTCCCCGCCCCCACGCAACCGCCAAAATGGCTGTGTCTCAATAATCAAGGGTCAAACTGCAAAATTTAATATGGCCGTAAAAATTTGCACGCCCTTCCTCCGCTCTTCTCCTCTTTTCTCTGTGCCCTCCGTGTTAAAGCCTTTGCACGCTGTCCACAACCCCGGCTTGGCCGGGTACCATGGCCCCCTCAAAGTGGCGGTATCGCCAGCTAGTTCTCCCGAAGCAGTTCCGTGCGGTACTTAGGCGCGAGGGTCTTCACTTTCTCGATGAATGCAGCCTGCTCTTTTTCGCCCAGCTTCGGCGGGGGTGTCGTACGCGTGGCCACCAATACGCCAACCTCTAGGAAGAATCTCTCCTGTCCCGCGGGAGAGCAGATACAGATCATTCGTGCCGGCTCGGCAGAAGCGTTATGAAACTGATGCGGAGCATTGGCGGGAATGTTCAGTGTGTCGCCGGCGCGCACGGCCGACTTCTTGCCGCGGAAAGTCGCCTGCATCTCCCCTTCGAGAAGGATGAAAGTCTCCTCGAAGTCATGCCGATGCGGTGGCGGCCCGCCACCCGGCGGAATGTGCATATCAATTACGCAAAATCGTCCAGCGGTGTCGTCTCCCGTCACAGTAATGGTATAGGTATCGCCGACCAGACCGATGTGAGAGAGATTGTCTGGTTGCCCCAGCGTGAGATTTCGTTTTGGGTCGTCCGGTGGGGTCGTCGATGGAGGAATTGGCATTTCGTTCTCCTTGTAAAGTTTGCGTCTCATTGTGGCTGCATTCCAAGTCCCCACGCTTTGGAAGGCATGGGGGCTTGGAAAATCCTCAGAACTTGGCTATTAGTCGGCGGCCTGACGCATCTTTGGTACGGTGGCAATCGGCGGTTGAATAAACCAGGAGCCCTAAAAGGTGCTCCAATCCTGAACCTACTCGTCGATTGCGGAATTGGTCCTTGTCAGCAGCACTTTCCTAAGCGGCTACTGCCCGCTCTTGCCAATTCTGTACGCTTTCTCGGGCAAAGTCTTCATACCGGCGAGGGGCATGCCCCAGAAGATTCGTTAAAGTCTCGACATCTTCCGACTCCGCGACGAAGCCGCGTTCGAGATATCCCTGGAACATCATGCGTATGTCGAATGCCGACCACGACGGAGCCCCCTTTCTCATCTGCTCCTCGAACGCATCCATGTCGTGCCCGGAATAGCGAATCTCCTTCCCCAATAAGCCGCTCCATATCGATGCCATCATGGGACCACACAGCACCTCCGGGCCGTTGAGATTGTAGGTTTTGCCAAAATGCGCGTCGGAGGTCAGCGCAATCGCCGCAGCCTCGGCAATATCCCGGATATCGACTGTTGAAATGCCCACCTGGCCGAGAGGCATGGGGTAGATGCCCCCCTTAGTGAGCGCGTCTTTCAAGGTTGCGTCGTTCTGATTGAAGTAATTTGGGCGAAGAATCGTGAACGGGACATCGAACTCCCGCAGAGCGCTTTCGATAGCGAGTTTGGAGGCAAAGTGTGGAACATCCTTGAAGCGATCCACACGGAAGACGGAATGGTAGACGATATGTTTCAGCTTCTGTCTCTTGGCCAGATCGTAGGCGATGAGGCCCTGCGTTAGTTCATCGGGAGTAACAGCGTTTAGCAGATAGAGCTTATCCACTCCCTGCATTGCCCTCTGTACGGAGACCGGGTCAAGCAAATCTCCGATTGCAACTTCAATCCCCTGCGGCGCCGGAGGGCTTTCTTTCCGGACAAACAGGCGAATGTCCGCTTTACGCTTCTGCAGCTCTTTCACAACTTCCGCACCAACGTTGCCGGTACCGCCTATCACTAGAATCTTCATCTTGTTTATCTCCTGTAGAACTCGCGTACAAAAAAGATTGAACTCTGTGCTCCGAAATGCAGTTCCTGCTTGGCATACCGTTGCTCAGTGCCACACTATGCTCGCCGTGCTCGGAAACCGTGGAGTCTCTGGTCTGATTCGGCGCTTCGGCAAGTAGCCTGCCGGAGATTGCCATGAAGGCGCAGTGCGACGCTGTCCCTTTTTGCTCAAACCTGGATCAAATTATTTTCAGTTGGACGGAGTCGGCGTTCCATATCATCCGAGTAGCCGCGCGAATTTTAGGTCTTGCCCTGCTGGTGTCCGGAGCAATCTCTTAGCTGAACCGGGGGCGAACGGCTTGTTCCCCTCGCCGCGAGCTTGGCGCCCGCCCAAGAATAACATCATTGCGGAAACGAAAAACGCAACCACGCGCACACATTCGGCAAGCGCGCCGACGGGATGCTGTGTTATCTTCGCGTGGCACTGGAGGAATTCGCAGCGATGGCGGAAAAACTGGTTCTGGTGGGCGTAATACCCGAAATTGTCGTGATCGGCCCCGATGAGCAGATCGTCTGGCTGTCGGACAGCGGCAATCTCAAAATCCAATTCGACCCCAACCGCTGTCCCTTCCAATCCAACGTGTTCCAGGCTCCCCCGGGACGCCAATTGCAAAGCGGTCCACCGCGCCCCGGCACCAACCCCGGTTCCTTCAAGTATCGCCTCTGGCTGAATGACCAGCCCATCGGCAACGGCGAAGTCATTTTAAGGGAAAAATAAGCCCTAGTTCCCCGTCGCCCCTGCGCGGTTCACATCAATCGAATGCGCCAACCCCCGTCGAACAGGCGCCAGCAAGAATGCAGGAACGGGTTTTTCCGGCGACAAGGCCACATTCGAGGACCTGACCGGGAATTCAGCCCGACGATCCAGCCGCAATCCCGCTTCGCGCACAAGCTCCTCGGAAAAATTCGGGTCATCGGAGCGTTCTACTCCCCAGAAACGCAGGCGTTCTTCCTTGCGCTGCAGAAACTGCAGAGCCTCTTCCAATTTGCGCATGGCATGGTCAAAGGTGGAAGACAGGAAGAAAACGGGCAAAGTCCAGGCTTTGCGCGCAAACAACGCTCGGACTCGCACGCAATACTTGCCATTCTGGTTCACTTCAATCGAGCACTGATATTCGTTGCGGTGATTGCTTTTACCCTGCATCTTTCACCTCATTCCTTATCTTGCGTTCTAGCTGCTGCGAATGGCACGCGAAATAGCGGCAGTCATACCTTTGAGAAACGCTTCAATGGAGGGGGCATGAGCGCAGGGAAGGCTGCGTACTTGAAATCTTGAGCCCCTGGCGTAGGGCCGAAGATTTATTGACTCGACTATGCTAGCGGAAGGAGCGGAGCAAAGCAAGCTCCGCTGTTCTATCAGTAACCAATGTATTTTCTTAGTCTTACATCTACGCGGGATTCGTCAGCCGCTTCAAACTCTCGGCATTAAAGTGCAGTTGCCCCTGTTGCTGCAAGCGCTCTTTTAGGCCGGTTCGGAACAGTTCGTAGGCGGTTTGCCGCTTTTGCTGCAGAACTTGCGCTTCAATCTTGGACTTTTGTTTTTCAAAATCGTCCTGATTGACGGGATCGTGCTGCGCCACATGATAAACAGTCCAATTTTGCCCCACCGCCATGGGATCGCCAGTCTGACCGACGGGCATCGTAAACGCGGAGGCAAATTGCTTGGCGCTGCCAACGTCTGGAATGGACCCAGTTCGAGAAATTAGATCCGAAGTTTTTGCATCGAGCCCCAGGGCTTTAGCGGCATTGGTGAAATTCTCTCCGGCTTTGCCGCGCTTAGCCAACTCATCGGCGCGCGACTTGGCGAGTTCCAAAGCTTTTCCCATGCGGAAATCGCTGGCCACGCGGTCGTGAACTTCCGCCAGCGTGGCAGCGTGAGACGCCTGGATGTCCTTCACCGAAAGGACCACATAGCCGAGATCGGTGCGAATCGGCGCAGCTACATCTCCCGTGCGCTGGTGAAAGAGGGTGTCCATCAGCCCCGGCGCGTTGCCCAGCTCCGGCAGCGGCTGTGTGGCCTCGACCAGCTTCGCCTCCCCGGCGGTCATGTTGAATTTCTTGGCCAACTCTTCGACGGGAATACGTCCGCTGCGCCGGATTTCATCGGCGATCTGGGTGGAGAGTGTTTCGCCCAGCGTCTCCGCCTTTTCCTGCTGCAACTGATTGTCAATGGTCGCCTTGACCTCATCCAGGGTCTGCGTGCGCGCTGACTCGCGGTCAATCACCTGAATGATGTGGAAGCCGTATTGTGTCTTCACCAAATCTGAAATCGATCCCTTGGGGAGGCTGAACGCGGCGGCCTCAAATTCGGGCACAGTCTGTCCGCGGACAATCCAACCCAGGTCCCCGCCCTTATCCTTGGAAGTGTCCTCGGAGTTCTGCTTGGCAAGATCGGCGAAATTTCCGCCATGCTTGGCCTTGTTGAGGACGTCCTCGGCCTTTTTCTTGATTTCCGCGGCTTCTGCGTCCGTCTTGCCTACGGTCTTGAACAAAATGTGCGCGACGTGCGCGCGATCTTCCAGCTTGTAGGCATCAACGTGGCTCTGGTAGAAGAGCTTTTCATCATCCTCTGTCACCGGCGCGCGCTGGCGAAGCTGCGCCAGGCTCAAAATTGCATAATCGACGGTCCTGCGTTCGGGAATGACATACTGGGCTTTGTTTTTGTCAAAGTAGGCGGCGATATCCGCTTCGGAAGCTTCCACCTTGGATTGCAGGTCTACCGGCTTGATCAGCACGTAATCCAGCTTGATTTTTTCATTTTCGCGGCGGAATTCCTCGCGCACTTCGTCATCGCTGGCCGTGACGCCGTCGGTCACCAGTTGCTGGAACTTTTGCTGCAGAAGCGCATTTTTCACTTCGGTT
>Ga0182024_10016452_pt1 | contig 14030 bp, 13 predicted proteins | sample P32metaG_FD_120480 | JGI IMG/M metagenome (GOLD analysis project Ga0182024, IMG submission 120480) | Permafrost microbial communities from Stordalen Mire, Sweden - P3-2 metaG (Illumina Assembly) | ecosystem: Environmental > Terrestrial > Soil > Wetlands > Permafrost | place: Sweden: Stordalen... | reverse complement strand
GGGTTCACTCCAGATGACAAAAAAGCGAAGGAATGGATTTCAGAGCGCGCGGAAATGCTTTAGAATGAAGGTCACTCCAAACGTGGGCGTGTAGCTCAGCTGGGAGAGCACCTGCTTTGCAAGCAGGGGGTCACCGGTTCGATCCCGGTCACGTCCACCAGAACTTTACTCTTCTCCCTTCCACAATTTACGCTGCAACTTCGGCCTCCGATTTCACAGAGGGATTTTTTGGAGCATTTGGAGCAACTACGATTTTTGGAAGGTCGAAGCCGTAGCCGACGGACTCGGCCTCTGCGAGGCGCACATCTACTTCCTCGTGGAGGTGCGAGTACAGTTCAGACATCGTCTCCGGCTTGTGTGCCATCCAGAAGTTGTTGATGTCCTCTAAACGGCGGCACCCACGCAGCCACGTCTTGCGGAACCGCTTGAAGGAATGCCAGCCCATTCCCCCTTCGTCGAGTCCCATCTTAGCGAGTCGGGGCGTAAGCCAGCGGTCCTCCAGGTTGCCGTACAAATGCGGCGTGTTGCGCCGGGTGTGGAAAAGCAAGCCCCTCTTCCCTACCATGTAGCGCTGTAGAAACTCCGCAACGTCCGAATGCAGGTCGATTTCACGATGCGCCGCGTCGGACTTCAAGTATTTCACAATGCGCGGTGCATCCTTTTCGACCCTGGGGAAGGGTGGGCCACCGGCTAATCCCTGAGATAGCCTTCACTTGGTTCAAAACGAGAATGAACCACCGAATCATTGCCAGACTGCATTCAGCGCGGCGGCCAAACGGATCCCCGCCTTCGTCAGTTGCTCTTGAATCACACCTTCCGCGGGCGCCTCATAATCAACGCCGATCTCCTCATGGAGATTAAGCATTCGCGTAGAAATGTGCTGGTCGTCCGAGCAGGCGCTGACCTCTACCGGTGTTTCAATGGCCACTTTTCTCGGCAGGACTCCGTAAACTCTATCCTCGGCGAGTTGGTGACTTTCCCACGCCCAGGACACAACGTCAACCCGCTCGCGCAGCCATGCAGGAATCCGCGCTTTGAACCGAATGCCCATCTCGTCCGCAAACTGTTGGGGCGTCTCTCCGTGAGCGAAGCGCTCGAGAATGTCGGTATCCCAGATGCCGTGGAGGTTCGGCGCGTAGCTCTCCTTCGCCACGTTTTTTTCCTGAGGCGCAGCGCCGAAGAATGAAACCGGAACACAATTTCCGCCTAGGTCATCGTTGGTTGTTGCATGCAGAGGCTGATGTAGATCGCCAAAGAAGTGAATGACATATCGCAAGGCGTCAGCACGCGCCTGCGCGCTCACATTGATATTACGAAGGATTGCCATCTGCTCGTCAATTGCGCTGGTGATGCAGCTGATTGAAGGTGGACAATACGGCGCGATGTCGCCCTTCGCCACACCGCGCGGGATGTCTATAAAGTGCCAACCCGCCGTAGCGGGCTGAACACTGCGCTGGTCATCCGCCCAGGTGGACGAATCGACAAACGCGTCGAGGGTATTTGCGCCACAATACCGCCGCAAAGTCGGGTCTATGGGACCAGCGGCAAGAATCTGCGCCACCATATCCCGAGCATGAGGATTGAGGTGTTTTTCCGCTATAGCGGCGACAACTTGGTGTCCTGTACACCCCCAACCCCACGCGGACGGCGCGAGTCCCACGCCTACCGCCAACACAAGGCCAGCTAAAGCCGGCCAGTTGCTCTTCACGGTCGCTCCTTGCACAATTCGGCCTAGAACGTCAGGTGGAGTGCCATTTGGAGAAATCGGGGGCTTCCGATCGTATGCTGGATTTCACCCAGGTGACCTCCCGGAGGGCACGCGTATGCATTTGCCGGAGGCCCAATGCAGGGATTAAGACCCGAATTCGCTTGGGTGTAAACCGGAGGATTGCTGAAAAACGGATTGAATTCGACGTTATTGTTGGGGATATCGAAGCTTGGGTGGTTAAAAATGTTGAAAGCTTGAACGTCGTACCTCAACACGAAACGGTCACTGATTTTGAAATTCTTAAAAACGGCAAAGTCCCATCTGGTTTGGAAGGGCCCCCTGAATATATTGCGTCCGCCCACCGCGTAGCCATTCTCATAGAAATCGCAAATCTGGCTGGCACCTGTGCCCTGACAGGGTGGGACGCCATTTGTGCCCGGAGCAAATGGAGCAGGTATTCCAAAGGCCGCCGCGTTTAGAACAGGTTTCCTGGCGTTTACGCCGGTGGTGCCTTGCAGAATAGGATTCGGAGCGCTCGACCCTACGCCGCCGACCGGCACGATGGGGTTGGTAATCGCATCCTGACCGCCGCCGTAGAAAATGCTTGCCGCGCCGCCGCTGAAGTCATTGACGCTGTAGGGCTGGCCGCTCTGATACACGGTAACGCCGTTAAGTCCCCAACCGTTCACCAAATATCGCTCGAGTGTGTTGGCATTCTGCATGGTCGGGAATTCGTAGTGGTAGTTGAGTGCAAAGACGTGCGTGCGATCGAAATCCGAAGTTCCATACGAGGAGTGTGGGTTGTTCGGGTCGTTGCCCGTAAAGAAAAGTCCCAATCCGCTTTGTTCATCGAGCGTATGCGACCACGTGTATGAACCGGTAATCTCCAGACCGTGCGTGATGCGCTTATGCACGCTCAGTTGCAGCGCGTTGTAGTTCGAGATGCCCACGGCTTTGTTGAAATCGGAGTTTGGATCGTAGCCTATAAAAGGCGCACGAAGGGCCGCATTGCCAGTTGGGAAGCCATCCACCAGCGTGCTGACATTTTCGGCGTCTAAGCCAGGCACGTTGTAACCATATGAGAAATTCTGTTGATTAGCCCCTCCCTTGAGAACAGGATTCTGAGGTGTGGCGATCACCGCTTGATTGAATGGAAGAGGAATCAATTCGTGAACGCCGTGGTTGCCTATGTAACCAGCGGTCAGAACCAGACTATTAACAGGCTGCCATTGCAGATCGAGCGTCCAGTTTTCGGAGTAAGGCAATTTATTGGCGGGATCATATCCACCGAAAAACAGCGGGCCGCAACCCGACTGCGCGGTCGCGGTGCAGAATGGTGTGGTATTGCCGATTAGCTGCGCGGCATTGGGAACTAAAGCTGCGACCGAAGAAAGATTCGACGGAGGAGGTGGAACAGGATTAGTACCAAACGGATTGGCGAACGTTGCACCCGCGGGTGAGAAGAACGGCACCACGAATGGCTCTTCAACCGTTACACCAAACGGTCCGCTGATTCCGCCTCCGGCCGGCGGCGAGAGCTCCGTAAAATACTCGCCGCGGTCGTAATACAATCCGAATCCCGCGCGGACCACAAGATTCTTGAGGAACGACGGACTGTAGGCGACACCGATCCTGGGTGCAAATCCCCACTGCCGGCCTGTGAGCGTGGAATCGCTTACACCCTTGGTGCCAAACGTTCGATTATTCCCAGCAACGACGAGGCCGATATTATTGATTGTGTCGCTCGCGACGTTGTACGAATAATCGTTTGCGTAAAAATTCGTCAGAAAGCCGTTTTTCTCTTCGAGTGGACCATCCCAATCCCAACGCAGACCGATGTTCACCGACAAGTCTTTCCGGATCTTGATGTCGTCTTGCACGAAAGCGCCTACTTGCTTAGCGCGGTAATAGCGATTGCTCGCCCCATTCAAGATTTCGGAAGTATCTTGGCCGCTGCAGGCCACGGTGTTGGGCCCGCAGATTTGCCCCTGCAAAAATCCGGGAAAATCAAAGAATGTTATCCGCGCTACTTCGTTGTTCTTGTTAATCACGTTTAATTGCGTGAAATCAAGGCTGGCCCCCGCGGACAACGTGTGCCGCCCGTGGACCCAGTTCAGGCTTGTCTCACCTTCAAAATTGTTTTCAAAGATGCCGGCGTTCGCGAAGTTATTTGATGGACCAATCCCCAGCGCGTTGCCTAAGTTGAAATTTCCGCCGAAACCACTTTTCCCGTCAGCCTCTTTAAGATTGATTTGCGGGAACAACGAAAGGCCCAGGAGATTCAGATCTGCATCGGACGGGGAAAGCGATTGACTGGTCACGGCGAAGGCTCGTTCCCGGATAAAACCGAACCTTTGCTCCCAGCTCAGATTCGGCGTAATGATCGTCGTATTCGTCAGAGAGAAAGCCTGGCTGCCGGCGTTCATCGTCTGCGGAAACCCAATCAGTGAGCTGTTTGCAAACGGAGTCGTATTGGGATCCCGCTGAAAGTAGTATTTTGCGGCAAGGCGGTCCCCGGCGTTGATTTTGTAGTCGATGTTTCCGTTTGCTTGATCGGCCGTGAAAAGAGAACCGGAACCCTGAATGCTGGCGTCGGCGCCCAGATTTTGCAATGTCGCCAGTGTCGCTGGATTGGTTTCGGCACTTGGGATAAAGAACTGACCCGATTTCGTTTTCGCTTGTAGGATAGCCAGGGCTTGGGGCGTGATGTTACTGGCGGTAAGGGTCGTTCCGAAATCTTTGTTTGCTACGGCTGCGATTGATGCTGCGTCTCTGGCATCTGTCAAATCAGGCGGGACCGCGACAAAAGATGTATCCAGCAATTGATCTGCAACACGCTGGCCTTGGTAGGAGGCGAAGAAAAAGATTTTGTCTTTCTTTATCGGACCGCCAAAATATCCGCCATACACGTTGCGATGCAGCGGTGGCCGTGAAAGGCCGTTGTCATTGAAGAACCACTGATTGGCGTCGAATGCGGTTGTCTGGTAGTACTCGTAGACGCCGCCGTGAAAGCCGTTGGTTCCCGATTTCGTGCTGAGTTCGATGTGCGCCCCGCTGTTCGCCCCTTGCGACGCGTCGTACATTGCGGAGTTCACGCGAACCTCCTCGATTGTTTCGATCGGAGGCGACGGCAGCGCTTGCCCAATCGCGCCGTACACCGATGTGCTGGTTACGATCTGCCCGCTGGGATTGCTCGTGCTGTTTCCGCTTTCCCCGATGTTCACGGCGACGCGGGCCGAAGTGACCTGACTTGACGATTTGCCATTGAAAATGTTGTTCGCCGAAACTCCATTAAAAGTAAAACTGTTGCTCGAATCGCGCTGACCGTCGGCCCAGATCGATTGGTTGCCAAACCCCGCATTGGTTCCTGACGTGTTCAGCAGGTCCGCACTCACCCCAGGGCTGAAAATGGCTAGTTGGGTGAAGCTTCCCGTACCCAATGGCGTGTTATCAATCTGCAGTTCGCCCAGGATGTAGCCTGTCGTGGTGTCCGTCTCGTTAAGCAGAGGCGTGGAGTTTACCGTTACCGTCGCGGTAACCGATCCTGGCTCCAATCGCGCGTTTACCGTCGCGGTGCGGTCACCCTGCACCAGAATATGCGGATAACTGGACGTTTTGAATCCGTCCTTGGAAAACGTCAACTCGTAATCGCCAATGGGCAGGTCAGCAATGTGGAACGAGCCATCGCCTTTGGTGATGGCGCTGACTTCAAGGTTCGTCGCGGCATTGCGAGCTTTCACAACTACGCCTTCCGCTACGCCTCCAGATGAGTCGGTGACTGTGCCGTCGATCCAACCCAAGGTCTGCTGCGCGAACGTGGAACCATGACCAAAACCCGTAATCAGAAATACGATGACACACCCAATCCGTGCGAAGTTCAATTTCATTGCACACCTCGGGCAAAAGAATGATGGATCCGTATAGAGAGTATGAGTATTACTAAAGCGACCACGACGAACGAGTCTACGATTTGCTCTCCACCACACAGACTCCCTTTCATCGCGCTTCTCCACCGTGGTCTTATACCCGGAGAAGCTAAGTCTTGGCTAGCTAAATTTCCGGAAGCAGGTGAAGCCCACCCAAAAAAACCCACCCAAATTCTCGCTGCAAAAGACTTACGGGACGCACATGAATGAGGGAAGAATGCATTGTCAAAATTAAGTTAAAGGGTCACTGGGCTGTTTAAATGACCCTGTCGGCTCTTTCCTCCGAAGGAGACTTGTAGCGCTAACGACCAAGGGCCGGAAGAGTCGGAGTGCCGGATCAGACGTGTCCACCCGGCGAAGAAGCGCCGCCTTGTTTCGCGACAGCTGAGTGCGCTCGAAGAACTGGGTGGCGATCTGGCGGTCGAGTTGTTGCCTTCCGCTCGGATTCGCTGCCGCTCTCGGAGCCAGCGCCGCGAGCGTTTTCTTCACGACGTTGCGTCCCTGGCTTTTGGGTCTCTCCGTTGTATTGCTAGGTCTCGGATTCTGGCAACAGCATCGTGCCAAGCAGTGCGCCGTGCGGGGTAGATTGCTCGGCAGTGTGCTGATTTGGGTCGCATTGGTCGTTGTCGTGAGGATGATTCTTTTTCCCCAGCAGATTGCTGGATTCATTGCCGACCGGTTCTACGAGACTGGAAAATGACGAAGAAGAAAGTAATCGTTCCGGCGGTGATCGCCATCGTTTCACTTCTGGTTGTCATGCATCTGTGGGGTCCTTCGTCAGTACCACCAGGCCAAGAGCCTCTCGTCGCCCTATCGAATACAAATTTCAGTGACTTCGAGAATGCCTTTGACCGTGACTCCGATGCTTCTCGGCTGGTGCTGCTCCTTTCTCCCACGTGACCTACTTGTCTGCGGGGGGTCCTCCGCAGTTCAGGAACTCTTGATTCGCCACCCTGAGAGGAAGATCCGTGTGCTCGTTGTTTGGGAGCCGATCCTCGCGACCGACTGGAGGCCGCCTAGCGAGAGTACGCTGGCGCGAATGCCAGACTCGCGGGTAAGACAGTTTTGGGATCCGACGCACGCCGTCGCAGGTAAATTGAGTGAGATTGTTAAGCAGAAACCCCCGCAGCCTGAGCCAGGCTGCTGTGTGCAGAACGGATTCTCCTGGGATGATGCGATACTTTACGCACCCCGCGAGCACTGGAAGGACGAGCCAACCTCAGTCTTTTGGAACGGACCGGTCGTGCGAATTATTCCGGCGCTTGAGAACGCACTCAACGAGCACCGTTGAAGGTAACGATTGTTGGGTCTCGGATTCCAGCTGCAAAAGCGGGCGTCCGTTTCCTGTGCACGAAGTGTGCAAGAATGCATCGTTTTCAACAGATCCGAGTTGGCTTTGAGCGACGGCCGCCCCTTCGGGGTGGTTATATGATTCAGAAACTCTCTCAGAGCGCTCGATGGCTGCGGAGCGGCGTGGCGCAGTTAGAATCTGAGGCACAACATGGCCTGGCAAGCTAAGGCCGATTTTTCTCATTGGAGCGTTCCTGCCCGACTTTGAGCATGGCTCGGTATTGACGATTGTGTGGATGGTGGCGGGCATTGTCCTGAATAAGGATAACGGCCCGACCCCGCTGGGGAGACTGAGTAGGTTTCGTCGACCGGGACTGGCCACGTTGAATTCAACGGAGAAAGGTGCGCAATGAAACCCATGGCAAAGGAGAAAACCCAAAAAGCCAGCGGCGGTCCAACGCAGCCCCATTGGCACGAGATGAACCGCAAGCAACGGCTGGAGACGATGCGGAAGATTCAGAGCGAAGACCTCAGCCTGGAGATGGTACATCCTGATGCCGCTGGCATTAATATCGGCAATGAATCTCACTACGTAGCTGTAGATCACTCGCGTGGATCTCATCGGGAATAATACCTCCGATGCGAACTTGCTTTTCGGATTCACGCGCCGAGCAAACCGACGCAATAATTGATGCAGGCGAGAAGCGAAGTATAATCTCTGCCATGCCACGACACGACCTCAGCAAACTCTGGGAAGAACACACCGCAGACGAATTCGTCACGCGCGACACCGAAGCCACGCTGGCCACTATGACCGAGGACGCTTACGTCAACCACATACCCGTCATGACGGGCGGTTACGGCAAGGCCGCCCTGCGCCACTTCTACGCCCACGAGTTCATACCTGTGATGCCACCCGACACCTCGCTTACTCCCGTCTCCCGCACTGTCGGCGAGGATCAGCTCGTTGATGAAATGATTTTCTCCTTCACCCACACGCAGGAAATGCCCTGGATGCTGCCCGGAATTCCGCCCACCAATCGCCGCGTCGAAGTGCCTCTGGTCGCGATTGTTCGTTTCCGCGACGGCAAACTCGCCCACGAGCACATCTATTGGGACCAAGCATCCGTCTTGAAACAGCTCGGGCTTTTGAACGACCCGTCGTTGCCCGTCGTTGGTGTGGAAAGCGCCCGCAAAGTCCTCGACCCAAAATTCGAACGGAAATATTAGATAACGCGTAATCTGAAGAGGTCCCGCGTAGAGAGCCGCTTTTCCTTCGATATTCCAAGCTGGCCCATGTGGTCCGTTGGGTCACTCCATGGCGCGAAGGATCTCGTCGGCTGCCGCCATCGCGAAATCTATTTCCTCATCCTTATTGTAGAAGTGTGGCGACATCCTCACGCCGCCGCCCGGCCGCCAGTCAACCAGAATGTCGCGCTTGAGCAACTCGGCGCACACTGCCTTTGCCTTGGGCATATTCACTGCGACGGTGCCGCCGCGGCGCGCCGGATTGCGCGGCGCGCTGACGTGCCAGCCGCATTGGTCTGCCAGCGAGACGATCCGCGCCGTGAGGCGCTGCGATTTTTCGCGCACCTGAAGCATGGCCAGTTCGCGGAGAATCTTCAGTCCGGGAAGAGCAGCGTACAGAGCCGGAATGTTCGGCGTTCCGTTAATGAACCGATAAGCCCCGTGCGTGTAGCGCGTCGCGCCAGTTTCAAAACCGAAGGGATTCTCGTGCGCAAGCCATCCCGTAAACTTCGGCGCTAGCGTGCGGGCCAAATCCGGGCGTACGTAGAGATAGGCGGCTCCGGGACCGCCGCAGAGCCACTTCATCAGTCCTCCGCAGGCAAAGTCCACGTTGAGCTCTCGCACGTCGACGGGAACGCCAGAGCCGAGCGATTGAAAGGTGTCGAGAATCACGTGCGCGCCCACCCTGTGCGCCTTCTCGCAGATCGCCTTGGCATCATTGATATACGAGCTGCGGAAGATCACGTGCGACACCGGAACGAGCAGCGTGGTTTCGTCAATCGCATCGAGCAGCCGTTCGGTCGGAACCTCGATCCCATCATCCGTCTTCACCATGTGGACGCGCGCGCCGCGCTGCCGCTGCGCTTCCCAGAAATACATCACGGAAGGAAAGTCCAAATCCGTATAAACCACCTTATTGCGCTCGTCGCTGAAGTCAAAGCAGGAAGCGACCACTGCCTGGCACTGCGTGACATTGCCGTGAATGGCCACTGAATTCATCGGCGCGTTCATCAGCTCACCGATTTGGTTGCAAATCTCCAGCGGCAGCGTCCACCAGTATTCCTCCCACGCACGCACTCCGCGCGCAGCCCAAACCCCGGCATAGTCGTGGAGTGCGTCAAAGACTCCACGCGGCATCGCGCCCAGTGAATTGCTGATGAGATAAGTCGTCTTCTCCAGGATTGGAAACTCCTGGCGATAGCGCAAGAGAGGGTCAGTCATGCCGGCACCTAATTCCGTGAGCGTGCTTTTTTCGCCATGAGATAGAAGACGGTCAAGAGAAACAGATACGGACCTGCACTGACAATGGTAATGCGAGCCTGCGGTGTCCACCACGTGCACAGCACGATCACCACGATCGCCGCGAACGCGACCTTGGATGCCACTGCTCCGCCGGGAGCGCGCATCGGCAGCGCCGCCACTTGCTCTGGCAACAGCCTTTTGCGCATGGCCACGTGCGAGGCGAGCGCGATGCACCACGCCAGCATTCCGCCGACCAGCGAAGCCCCGATGATATACAAGAAAGCATTTTGCGGTGCGACGTACTGCACGACCAGAGCGACTACGATTCCCGACGCCGATAACAGCACGGCGTTGCGCGGCGAGCCCTTTGCCGATAGCTGCGCGAGTCTTGCAGGCGCATATCCAGACTCAGCCAGCGAGTACAGCATGCGCGAAGTCACATACAAGGCGGCGTTCGCACCGGAGAGCGCGGCCGTCAGCACCACGAAGTTCATCAGCAGTGAAATGGCCGGCACGTGCGCCACCTCGAACACCGTCACGAAGGGACTCTGCCCCACGCCAACCAGGTTCCACGGCACGACTCCTACGAGTACCGCGGACGCGCATAAATAAAAGAAGGTGAGAACGCTCAACGATATGTAAGTTGCGCGCACGATGTCCGAAGTGGAACGTGCTTCGCCCGAAGAGATGGCCACCATCTCGGTTCCAAGAAAATTGAACAGAACAAACGGGAGCGCCAGCAACGGACCTGCGGCGCCATGCGGCAGGAAACCGCCATCGCTGGTGTAGTGCGCTTGCGCCCTTCCGCCTAGCAGCAATCCGGCCCCGATCAGAATGAAGGCCGCAATCGCTACGACCTTGATCATCGCGAACCAGTATTCAAATCTGCCGACGGTGTGTACCGCCCCCCAATTAATGATTAGCAGGAGCGTCGCGAATCCCGCAATCCAGGCCGCGGCGGGAATATGTGGAAACCAGTAACGCATGTACGTGGCGGATGCCACGAGTTCACCGCTGATGGCGATTACCAGTGAAAACCAGTATCCATAACGCGAAATGAAGCCTGCCCAGCGGTTCAGGTACTTATCGGCGTAGACTCCAAACGAGCCGGCGGCTGGATGCAGGCTCGACATCTCGCCCAGCGCCGTCGTCACGGTGAAAGCAATCAGCGCGCCCAGGATGTAGGAGAGGATGACTCCGGGCCCGGCAATCTGGACCGCCGCGCCCGATCCGAGCAGAAGACCGGTGCCGATCGAGCCGCCGATCGCGACCATGGCCATTTGTCCTGCGCGTAGCTCGTGGCGAAGTTGGGGAGGTTTTTGCTCCATGAAGTTGACGAGAGAAGGGTAGCCCGCCACCGCGATTCGGCCGCTGCTACTGTTTCCTTGGATGGATCTCCTTTTCGCTTCAAAAACAGGCGCCATTCTATACCGGTCTTGAAAGTTCGCAACGCCCGATCGGTTTAGCGACATCCTCGCAGTTTGAAATATCGGAGCATCTTTGGAGCAACAATAGGGGTATCGTTCTGGTGGATTCGTCGTGTTAAGCGCAGCCTGAACAACGGCTTGGATTTAATTCCCCCACTCGCTTTGCAAGCAGGGGGTCACCGGTTCGATCCCGGTCACGTCCACCACTTTTCTTGTTTATTCTTATTGAGTTAACTGTGGTTGTGTGGTCGCACTCGATGCGACTCGGTCGTCAGTGTGCCCAGTTTTGTGCCCACCCAACTTCGCCATTGCTGTGAGTACGGCATCTTCAGAAGGATGTACATACCGCGAAGACATGGACACATCGCTGTGGCCCGCGATCCACGCTAGCGTCCACGCATCGCAGCCTGACTCTCCGAGCCGAGTCAGGAAAGTGTGGCGGAGGTTGTACAACACAAACGGGCGGATTGCCTTTTCGTTGTTCTTCGCGGCTTCCTCCGCGAGGGTTTTAAACGCTCTCGCGTGTTGCCTCTTGAGGCTGGAGGATTCGATATGGCCGCTTCGGGTTGGCGCGTCCCACACCCATCCTTCTTCAGGCTTTCCCGCGGACTGCCAACGTGCTTCCAAAATGCCTCGGACTCGTGGGGTCATCGGCAGCACCCGTCGTGCCGCTGCTGTTTTGCCGTGCCTCACGAGAAGCGTGCCGTTCCGGCCGTTCATCCACGTTATCGCCTCCCATCGTAGACGAAAGCATTCCGCCGGACGCAAGCCCGTATCACAGAGGACAGCCGCCACCGACGCAATCGGCTCTGGCGCTACGGTCAAGTACTTGGCTTCCTCCTGTGGAGTGACTACTCGTTCGCGATGCCGTTCGCCGGCAAGGAATTTAATCTTGGGCGAGGATTCAGATGCGCCCCAATCGACCGCGAGTCTAAGGACACGGCGTACAACACGCAGCGAGCTATTGATCGTGCTCGCTTGCAATCCCTTACCCTGCCTATGCGCCGCAAAGTCGGCTAATGCCTCGCTCGTAATTTCATCGAGCTTGGAATCGGCAAGCGGTTTGTAGCTCTTGATTGCTCGCAATCCGACCCTGTACCAATCTAGCCACGTCTTGGGAGAAGCCTTCTCAAACGTCGCCTTCGCCCAAGGCTCGAATCGGTTGTCGATAAACTCCGCAAGCGTGACCGAAGGCTTCTTGTCTCTAAGTCCTACCTCACCCTTCGCAAGTGACGTGCGATGCGCGGATTCCATCTGACGCGCAACCTTGTCGTTACGCTGCTTGGTGGACTCACGGATGACTTCCCTGTGCCACACGAATTTGTACCAGTAAACCTTACCCCGCTTGTAGATCGACGTCGTTTTCCCCCTTTGGTCTTTTCTCGCGGCCTGCCGCCGAGCTTGCCCCAAGCACGCATCCGGCGAACAAATTCACGCCGCCCCCACGTCTCGATTCGCGCTTCAGCGCTTCAGCGCTCCTACGCCCCATCGCGCTCGCGGCACGGCTCACAGCAGCGAGATAGGCGGCTTCGCGGCCGTGATCAAGCACACTCTCAAGAAGCGGTTTTGTCGCGGCCAACATTTCGGCAAGCGTTGGCCGGTCAGTCGCTTTAAACAGCGGGTAGAGCAGACTCTCGACCTGTTTGGCATCGATCTCCGATACGCGATCGATTTTGTAGGTACGAAAATCCCGATCCATTGTGCCGCTGAATAGAACTGCGAGCTTTCGAAGAATTTCAAAGTCATGGGGAAGATTGGATTTCGTAAAGCGAAAAAGGTCGTACAGGTCGCGCGGGTGTCGGCGGTCGATCATGGCTTTCAGTTTTCCTGCGAACAATTCCTCGGTCGCCAAAACAAGAAACTCGCAAGGCTGGGGATCACCTACGGTCGCAGCTGGAAGCGCTTGAGGGTGCAGGGCAAAGGTGCGCATCAGAAAGTTTATTTCCACCTGTATGCGATCTTGGCCACCGCTGTGGTTGGAATAACCAAGATGCCATTCACGCAAAGCATGATCATCGACACCGTTTTGGATTCGGTATCCAAGACCAGTCGCGATCTGGTCCACGGCGCGAACGACATCGGGACGTTCGGCGAGCATCTTTTCGCGCTCGACTTGCGCGATGTAATTGAGATCGATACCAACAGAGAGACGAACCAAATCAAGGTAGAACAGATTTATCGCGGTGCCTCCCTTAAGAACGATTCGGTCGCGAAGGAAGGGAGGCTTGTGGAACTCAGTGAGGAGTTCACGAAGGCGAAGGATTTTTTCCAGGTTGTCTGGTGAGAAGCCAGTTGCATTAGCTATGGCTTGTAGATGTGCGGCATCGAATTTCATGTTTGTATGCGACTCTCGACGGATGGTGCGAGTGTTTCCGGCACCAGTACTTTCCACGCTGGCACCCAGCGATTTCCGGGACGCTTGTTCCCGAGGTAGGCTACTCCGGCTGGCAGGTGGCGGAGAAACTGGTCGCGCGCATCATCGCGAAAGAACAGTTTGTCCGCGTGTCGATCCAAGAGAAATCCAAGTCGAGAATATAGCCACGGTTTGCGGAGCGACTTCAAGTATTCCAGTGCCGCGTCAAAATCAAACGACGGAAACATGGCGAGTGATTTATCTAGTTCTTCGACCCCTCCGCTGTAATCGAGAAACAGCAAACAGTCTACGAAGGATCGTTCGCGGTTCGTGGCGAGAATGCCCTCGGAGGTTTCCTGTGTTTGGAAGCGCTCCTTCTGCGCGCGTGCGAGAGCAACGGGCGGTGAGGCCCGGTGGTGGGTCACGTTCTCGAAGACAACGTTCTTGCGCGCGCGCGCGGAGAAGTAGTAGACGGTCTGGAAGACTTGGTTGGCAACGCCGTGCAATTCAAGTGCGGAGTGAAGTGCCACTGCCGCGTCGTTACGAGGGGCAGCGGGGACGCGATAGCGGTTGAGTGAAACCGCTGCGAGAGCTCCCCGATAGACGCCCTTGGTAAGTTGGCGAACCCGGCCTTGTTGCCTGAGTCGGTGCAACATATTAAGGATAGAACGGCTGTGGGGCTTCTTCCGGTAGCGCTGGCGGAGTTCACCAAGCGTAAACAGGGGTGTCGATTGCACGAATTGAGTGAATGGCACGTCGTATTGCACTATGGACGGCGATTCCTCGATGCGGGGCCTCGTCTCGTCTTGGCCGAATTGGCCAGACTCGCTAGGGCC
>Ga0182024_10016450_pt1 | contig 14031 bp, 11 predicted proteins | sample P32metaG_FD_120480 | JGI IMG/M metagenome (GOLD analysis project Ga0182024, IMG submission 120480) | Permafrost microbial communities from Stordalen Mire, Sweden - P3-2 metaG (Illumina Assembly) | ecosystem: Environmental > Terrestrial > Soil > Wetlands > Permafrost | place: Sweden: Stordalen... | reverse complement strand
TGTAACCGACATTGACCACTCGCTCGGTTCGCTGAATTTCGGAGGCGTGAAAAACATTTAAGCGCCTCCGTTCCGGCAATCATTGCACTTGCGGCCTGATTCCGCAAGTATATTATTGCCTTTAGAAACCCGCGCTGGGCAAGGCTTTCAGGGGCATCGCAAGAAAAAAAATCATCCCGGATCCGCCTCAAGAGCCGGTCCGGTCCATCCGGGCAAGTGACGTCCAAACTTTTATTTCGCTCAGAAATCCACAGAAAAAAAGCCGGCGCGACCCCACGCCGCGCCGGCGTTCAAGCAAAACTAATGCCACCTATTTCGGCGGGAAGTGATCGAGCATTTTATCGACGGTCTTCTCCAGCTTCTTTTCGTTTTTCTCCGGCTTGTCGCTGAGTGCCTGCTGGCCTGTGCCGCGCCAGATTAGCTGCTTGTTGTGCGCGTCATAAAAATCCAGAACCAGCGTGCCCACGGGATAGTCTTGCACTGTGGTCGTCGTCTCGCCGAAGCCGCCCCAGCGCCACCCTCCCATGCCGTCATAGAAGGTCTGATACTCCTTTTCGTTACGGGCGCTGCCGACTGCGGCAATCGCAACGTCACCCCCACTGTCGACGCGCTGCCAACCCTTCGACTGAAGGTCGTGGTCCACGGCGTCCTGAATGCGGTTCTGCCAAAGAGGATCGGACGTTTGCACTTTCTCCCAGTAATAAGTGTGATATTGGGAAAAGTTGGCGTGATGGTCGTAATCGGTTTTCACGTCCTGCGCTGAGGCGCCAATCGCAAATACCAGCGCCAACACAATGGTCGAGGACAAAACCTGTAGTCTTTTCATAGGTTCCTCCATAGAAGAATTCGTGCGCAAGGCCAGGCAAGTTCGCCATCAGCAATTGCGCACCCTTACGATGCCACATGGCCGCGCAGGGATTACGACTACAGAAGACTTTTCGAGCGCCTTACAGGAAAGACTTCAGAGGGCTGCCTGCTCATAAGCATGAGCCAGCCTCAGCACCAGATCCTCCCGCCAGTGCGGCCCGGCGATCTGCAACCCGATAGGCAGGCCGCCTTTAGTAAAGCCGCAGGGCACCGAGACGGCAGGCAGCCCCCAAACGTTAAACGGCCGCGTGTTGCGCAGCAAAGCAAGCTCCGCTGGACGAAGCGCACCCGGATCTTTTTTCAGATCGGCAATCGCCGGCGCGGGAATCGGCATCGTGGGCGTTACCAGCAGATCCACGTCCGCAAACATTTCGTGAGCCCGACGGCGTTCCACATCCATTTCGCGCCGCCGCTGAATATATTCCGCCGCCGAAATGTTCGCGCCAGATCGAATGCGCCGCAAAGTCTCCGGCTGATAAAGCTCAGGCGTCCGCGCAACATGCTCGGCGTGATAAGCAAATGACTCGGCGGCTTGCACAGTTCGATCCGACGAAACTTCGATCTGCACTTCCCGAACATCCGCCACCAGTTCGCCGATCACGGCCAGAGCCCGCTCAACGGCGGTGCACACTTCATCGTCAAGATCGTCATAAAAATGCGCCCGCGGAACTCCAACGCGCAGAGATTTGGTCTCGTCGCGCAAACCAGAAACGTAATCGGAGACGCGGACATCCACGCTGCAAACATCAAGAGCGTCGTATCCCGCTATAGCCTGCAACACAACAGCCGCATCGCTAACCGTTGCAGCCAGCGGACCAACATGATCCAGCGACCACGAAAGCGGAATCACGCCCCGCACAGACACGCGCCCATAAGTCGGCTTGATCCCCACGCATCCGCACAGCGCAGCCGGTTCGCGAATGGAACCCGCAGTATCCGTTCCAATCGCCGCATAGCAAAGCCCTGCAGCAACCGCCGCCGCTGAACCTCCAGAAGATCCGCCTGCGATGTACGCTGGATTCCGCGGATTGTGAATATCGCCAAAGAAGCTGACCAGCGAACTCCCGCCATAAGCAAATTCGTGCAGATTGTTCTTGCCCACAATCACCGCACCCGCAAGCCGCAATCGTCGCACGACTTCAGCATCTTCGGCGGGAACGCGGTGCTCGAAAAGCGCGCTGGCCGCAGTTGTTCGCGTGCCCGCCGTATCGATCAAGTCTTTGATCGCAACCGGTATTCCATGCAGCGGACCGCGCCATTTCCCGCGAGAGATTTCGATCTCCGCGGCCCGCGCCTCCGCCAAAGCAGAGTCAGCCGTCACAGTAATGAAGGCATTCAGCGTGGGGTTGAGCTTCTCAATGCGATCCAGGCAATCGCGAGTCAGTTCGACCGGAGACACTTCCTTCCGACGCAATCGCGGGGCAAGCGCAACAATGGTTTCGAAAGTGGGCATCGGCGGCAACGGTCCTCATTGTAGTAGACACGTGAACATTTCTTTGCCTCAGAAAAAGCAACCACCTGCCCGGGCCTATAATCAAAACCGCTGTCTGCATCCCGGAGGCAACAATGGCGGAAATGACGATTGCCCCAGTCGCAACCCACGGTTTCTTGGTCGACGGCCGATGGATGGACGACGGGGACATCGTCGAAATCCGCGCGCCCTTTGATGGCACCGTAATCGCGCGAGTCACACAGGCTCGCCGCGAGCATGCCGAAGCCGCAATCGCCGCCTCAGTAAAGGCTTTCGGCACCACGCGTCGCCTGCCTGCCTTCGAGCGCCAGCGCGTTTTGCGGCGAGTGGCTCAGTCGATCGTCGAGCGCCGCGAAGAATTCGCCCGCACCCTGGCGCAGGAAGCCGGCAAGCCCATCAAGCTAGCGCGCACCGAAGTGGATCGCGCCACATTTGCCTTCAACGTTGCCGCCGAAGAAGCCACGCGTATTTACGGCGAGTATCTCCCGCTCGACTGGCAGGAGTCCACCGCGGGACGCTGGGGCATCGTGAAGCGCTTTCCGCTCGGTCCCATCGCCGGCATCACTCCATTCAACTTTCCGCTGAATCTGGTCGCCCACAAAATAGCGCCGGCAATCGCGGCGGGCTGTTCGATTGTGCTGAAGCCCGCGCCGCAAACTCCGCTGTGCTCACTGTTGCTGGCCGAGTGCGTGCAGCAGGCGGGCTGGCCCGATGGCGGACTCAACGTGCTCCCGCTTTCAAACGATGACGCCAGTCTTCTCGTCACCGACGAGCGCATCAAGCTGATCAGCTTCACCGGCAGCGTACCCGTCGGTTGGGACATCAAACGCCGCGCCGGCAAAAAGAAGGTCGTCCTCGAACTCGGCGGCAATGCCGGAGTGATCGTGCACAGCGACGCCGATCTCAACTATGCCGCCGAACGCTGCGTTGCTGGCGGGTTCGCCTATGCCGGTCAGACTTGCATTTCTGTGCAGCGCATTCTGGTCGAGCAATCGGTCTACGGCAAGTTCACGGACTTGCTTGTGGATGGCGTCAAAAAACTGAAAACCGGAGATCCCATGGAGGAATCGACCGATGTTGGTCCGCTGATTCGCGAGAGCGACGCCGTTCGCGTCATTCACTGGGTGGAGGAAGCGGTGCATTCCGGAGCGCGCCTGCTATGCGGCGGTGGTCGCCGCAGGTCCGTGGTCGATCCCATGGTATTGACCGGCACCCGGCCCGACATGAAAGTTAATTGTCAGGAAGTCTTCGGCCCCGTCGTGACCGTCGAGCCTTACCAGAATTTTGACGAAGCGCTGCGCCGCATCAACAACTCCAACTACGGCTTGCAGGCCGGCCTGTTCACTCGCGATGTGAAACTTCTTTTCCAGGCGTACGACGAACTCGAAGTCGGCGGACTGATCGCGGGCGATGTCCCTTCGTTCCGCATCGACCAGATGCCCTACGGCGGCGTCAAAGACTCCGGCCTCGGCCGCGAAGGCCTGCGCTACGCGATCGAGGAAATGACCGAACCGAAGTTGTTGGTGATGAATCTGCGCTGAAGCGACGTCCCACATTGTGTCGCAAGTTTCATTTTGAAATTTTTTCTTTCTCAGACGTGAAATTGCGCGACAACTGCTCGCAAAATATTTATAATCTGCTGTTTCATAGATAGTGCAGGGGGAATCTGTGGGTGTTTTCTCTGCGCTCCAACACAAGTACTCGGCAACATAGCTGGGACTGAGTGCGTCTGATCGTACTCCCTAAGCTCGTACGCAAGCATGCCGCAAATCTTTCATCGCAGCACGAACACTTTGTCGCGCGCCACGATTTTTGGCGCGGTCTTCGTGGTTGCTGCCCTGGGCTGGATGGCGATGGAGGTGCAGCGTTCTCCTTACATTACTTACGCCGGCGTGCGCAAGCCGCAACCTGTGCCCTTCAGCCACCAGCACCACGTTGCCGGACTCGGCATCGATTGCCGCTACTGCCACACCACAGTCGAGACCTCGAGTTTCGCCGGCATTCCTCCCACCAAAACTTGCATGAACTGCCATTCGCAGATTTGGACTAACGCCCAACTGCTTGAGCCAGTCCGCGCCAGCTACCGCACCGGACAATCCCTGCAATGGACGCGCGTCAACCAACTTCCTGACTTCGTTTATTTCAATCACAGCATTCATATCAATAAAGGAGTAGGTTGCAACACCTGCCACGGCCCAGTCGACCAGATGCCGTTGATGTACCAGCAGGAATCGTTGCAGATGGAGTGGTGCCTGGATTGCCATCGCGCGCCGGAAAAGAATCTGCGCCCGCGCGAGCAAGTATTCAATATGCGCTACCAGCAACCGACGGGCGCCAATCCAGTCAAGGTGGACGGACAGAGTTACGACGATCAATTCGACCTGGGCACAGCGCTGGTCAAGAAGTACAACGTGCGCAGCGTGAAAGATATTACCAGTTGCAACACGTGCCACCGATGAAAACGATGATGCGGAGTATTTGTCATCCTGAGCGGAGTGTTCGCTTCGCGAAGCGAAGCGAACACGGAGTCGAAGGATCCCTAGCGGCGCGTCAGATTCATGGTCATAGGGATCCTTCGACTGCGCGGGAGTTCGCTTCGCGAACTCTCGCTCCGCTCAGGATGACAGAGCTTGCGGATTTGTGATGTGGAACCAATGAAGATGGAAGAACAAAACGTCGGCGTGAAGAAAGAAGATGTTTGCCCGTCAAAGAAGGGCAAACTCGATCTCGCTTCCGTGCTCGCCGAGATTGAAAACGCAGAGTCGAAGGTGAGCGGCCCGGAATACTGGCGCAGCCTGGAAGAACTCGCGGGCAGCCCCGCGTTCCAGGAAGCCCTGCACCGCGAATTCCCCAAGGGTGCGTCAGAGTGGGTCGATTCCGTTTCGCGCCGCGGCTTCCTGAAAGTGATGGGCGCATCCATGGCGCTGGCTGGCATGACCGGATGCGTGCGCCTGCCGCTCGAACCCATCGTTCCCTACGTTCGCCAGCCCGAGGACGTCATTCCCGGCCGCCCGCAGTTCTACGCCACGGCGACGACGCTCGGCGGATACGCCAGCCCACTGCTGGTCGAGAGCCATCTTGGGCGTCCCACAAAGATTGAAGGCAACGACCGGCATCCGGCGTCGCTCGGCGGCACCGACATTTTTGCGCAGGCTTCGATTCTCGGCTTGTACGATCCCGACCGCTCGCAGAGCGTGGTGTCGATGGGCGACCAGCAATCCTGGCAGGCGCTTCTGACTGCGCTTCATGGACCCCTTACCGCCCAGAAAGCATTGCAGGGCGCGGGCATTCGCATTCTTACGCCCACCATTTCTTCGCCCACGCTTGCCGACCAACTGCGCAACTTCCTGAAGATTTATCCGCAGGCCAAGTGGCATGTGTACGAGCCGGTCAATCGCGACAATGTGCTCGAAGGCGCGAAGCTGGCCTTCGGTCAGCCGGTCGAGACGCGCTACGATTTTGAAAAGGCCGACGTAATCGTCTCGCTCGACGCCGACTTCCTGTATGCGGGTTTTCCGGGAAATGTTCGCTACATCCGCGACTTCGCCAAGCGCCGCAATCCCGACGGCAACATGAACCGGCTGTATGTGATCGAGAGCACACCGACGACGACGGGAGCGAAGGCGGATCATCGGCTGCCGGTCAGGGCTAGCGAGATTGAGGGAATCGCGTACGCGCTGGATCAGGCGGTTTGGCCCGAGGGCGCTCAGGCCAGCTCTGGCGCGGACGCGCAAGGTAATTTCTTGTCCGCCGTTAAGGCGGATCTCATCAGCCATCGGGGCTCGTCTCTTGTAATTGCGGGTGACCACCAGTCCGCGACGGTGCACTCGCTCGCGCACGTTATCAACGCGAGGCTTGGCAACGTTGGCAAGACCGTTTCTTATACGGACGCGGCAGATGCGAATCCGGTCAACCAAGTCGAATCGATCAAGGAACTCGTTAGTGACATCGGCACGGGCAGAGTAGATCTCCTGATTATTCTCGGCGGCAATCCGGCCTATGATGCACCCACCGATCTCGACTTCGCCAGTATCCTCAAGAATGGCAAGATTCCGCTCCGCGTGCATGTCGGCCTCTATCAGAACGAGACTGCAGAACTATGTCAGTGGCATATCAATCAAGCGCACGAACTCGAGGCTTGGGGCGATGCCCGCGCTTACGAAGGAACAGTAAGCATCACTCAGCCGCTTATTGCCCCGCTCTACAACGGAAAGAGTCCGCTGGAATTCGTGGCGTTGCTCTCCGGGCAATCCGATGCGACCGGTTACGACTTGGTTCGCGCTTATTGGCAAAAACAGCACACTGGCGCTGACTTCGAGCAATTTTGGCGTAGGTCGCTGCACGACGGCTGGATTGAAGGGACGGCCCTTACCACGAGGAACTCCGAGGCCAGGGTGGTCGATTCGGGTATTCGGTCCATTGCGACTGGCATCGAACTCAACCTCCGCCGCGATCCCACCATCTACGACGGACAATTCTCCAACAACGGCTGGCTGCAGGAATGTCCTAAGCCGATGAACAAACTTACTTGGGATAACGCCGTGCTCATCGGTCCCAAGATGGGCGAGCGGTTGCAGATCAAAACTTGCGACGTGGTCGAGCTTGAACTCAACGGCAGAAAAGTCACCGGCCCGGTTTGGATTCAGCCCGGGGTTCCCGATAATTCGGTCACGGTGACTCTCGGCTACGGACGCACTCGGGCTGGCCGCGTGGGAACCGCGCAGGGGTTCAATGCGTATGCGCTGCGCACGAGCGCCGCGCCCTGGTTCGCAACCGGCTTGCAGATCCGCAAAACCGGCGATAGATACGTGCTCGCCTCGACGCAGGGCTATCAGTCGATGGATACGCCCGATGGCGGCCATCGGGCGCTGGTCCGCGAGACCGCGCTCGAGGAATATCGCAAGGATCCCGACTTCGCCAAAGACCAAGGTGAAGAGCCGGCGCCGGGGCTCACGCTGTACAAGCCTTATCCCTATAAAGAAGAAGATTACGCATGGGGCATGGCGATCGACCTGAATTCCTGCGTGGGCTGCAACAACTGCATGATCGCCTGCCAGTCGGAAAATAATATTGCCGTTGTCGGCAAGGAGCAGAGCGCCATCGGCCGGCACATGCACTGGATCCGCATCGATACCTACTATCAGTATCCGGATGAAGCGGCCCGCGACCGGGACAATCCGAAGGCGTTCTTCCAGCCCGTGCCCTGCCAGCAGTGCGAGAACGCCCCGTGCGAAGTAGTTTGCCCGGTGGGCGCGACCAACCACTCGAGCGAGGGCCTGAACGACATGGTCTACAACCGCTGCGTGGGCACGCGCTATTGCTCGAACAACTGTCCTTATAAGGTGCGGCGGTTTAACTTCCTGCTGTTTCAGGATTGGACCACGCCGCAGTACAAGATGATGCGCAATCCCGACGTCAGCGTGCGCAGCCGCGGCGTGATGGAGAAGTGCACGTACTGCGTGCAGCGAATTACCGAACACAAGATCGACGCTGAAACCGCCTCGGTGCGCGAAGGCAAGCAAATCAAAGTCGGAGATGAATTGCAGACCGCGTGCCAGCAGTCGTGTCCGGCGGGCGCGATCATCTTCGGCAATCTGAATGACCCGGAGAGCAAGGTTTCGAAGTTGAAAGCGCAGTCGCGCAATTACAGTCTGCTCGGCGAACTCAACACGCGACCACGGACGACGTATCTGGCGGAAGTGAGTAATCCGAATCCGGAGCTGAAAGGATAAACGCGGCTTCCGGCTTCCGGCATGCGGCTTCCGGACGGCGGAAGCCGAGAAGAGTTTCGAGAGCTAGCAGTTTCATCGACACACATGGACGAGCAAGCCAAAATGATGGTCGACGCGCAACAGGCTCCGGTCATCGAACCCGGCTACACCTTTGGCACGGTCACGGAAAAAATCAGCTCCATCGTGCTGACCCGTCCCGCGTCGAACGGATGGTTCGTCGGCTTCGGCATCGCGTTTCTGCTGACCATGATGATGCTCTACGCCATCGGCTACCTCTTTCTGAAAGGCATCGGAATCTGGGGCGATACCATTCCCATCGGCTGGGGCTTCGCCATCGTCAACTTCGTATGGTGGATCGGAATTGGCCACGCCGGCACGCTCATCTCCGCGATTCTTCTTTTGTTGCGGCAGTCGTGGCGCAATTCGATTAACCGCTTCGCGGAAGCCATGACGCTGTTTGCCGTGGCTTGCGCCGGAATTTTCCCCGCTATCCACGTCGGCCGCCCCTGGCTCGCGTATTGGCTATTTCCTTATCCCAGCACCATGGGCGTGTGGCCGCAATTCCGCAGCCCGCTGATGTGGGACGTTTTCGCCGTCTCCACTTACGCCACCATCTCGGCGCTGTTCTGGTTCATGGGCCTGATCCCGGATTTTGCGACCCTGCGGGACCGGTCGGATAAGCCGGCGCTGCGGATTGTTTACGGCATGCTCTCGCTGGGCTGGCGCGGATCGGCGCGGCACTGGCATCGCTACGAAACGGCTTATCTGCTGCTCGCCGGATTAGCTACGCCGCTCGTGCTCTCCGTCCACACCGTGGTCAGCTTCGACTTCGCCATCGGCATCGTCCCCGGCTGGCATACTACGATCTTTCCGCCCTACTTCGTCGCCGGCGCCATCTATTCCGGTTTCGCGATGGTCCTCATGCTGGCGATTCCCATCCGCAAGATCTACGGTCTGGAAGATTTCATCACCGAGCGGCATCTGCAGAACTCGGCAAAAGTAATGCTGGCGACGGGATTAATCGTGGCTTACGGCTATGGCATCGAGGCCTTCATGGGCTGGTACAGCGGCGACCGCTACGACGCCTTCACGCTCTGGAACCGTCTGCACGGCCCCTATGCCATCCCCTATTGGTTGCTGCTTACCTGCAACATTTTCATTCCGCAACTGCTCTGGATCAAGAAGTTGCGCACCAGCCCGTTGGCGCTGTTCTTGCTTTCCGGCGTGATCCTGATCGGCATGTGGCTGGAGCGTTTCATCATCGTGGTCGTCAGCCTTAGTCGCGACTTCCTCACCTCATCGTGGGGAATGTATTACCCCACGCGCTGGGATTGGATGACCTACATCGGCACCATCGGCATGTTCCTGGCGGCCATGTTCCTGTTCCTGCGGCTGCTGCCGGCGATTTCCATCTTTGAAATGCGCACTCTGCTGCCGGAAGCGGAGGTCAAAGAATAAGGAATGAAGCGCGAACGCATGTACGGAATCATGGCGGAGTTCGATTCGGCGCAGGCTTTAATCGACGCGGCCAAGCGCACGCATGAGGCCGGCTATAACAAGATTGACGCCTACAGCCCGTTTCCCATCGAAGGCCTGGCTGAAGAAATTGGATTTCATCGCGACGAGGTTCCGCTCGTGGTTCTGATCGGCGGAATCGTCGGCGGCCTCACCGGATACGTGATGCAGTACTGGATGTCGGCCGTCGATTATCCGCTCAACATCGGCGGCAAGCCTGCGCATTCCTGGCCTGCCTTCATTGTCATCACCTTTGAGATGACGATTCTCTTTGCCGGAATCTCCGCTGTCTTCGGCATGCTCGCGCTTAACGGCTTGCCCATGCCCTATCATCCGGTGTTCAACGTTCCGCGTTTCTCGTCGGCATCGAAAGATCGCTTCTTTCTGATCGTGTTTTCTTCCGATCCCAAATACGACGCGGCCGGCACGCGAAGTTTCCTGCAAGGCCTTGCACCGCGTTCCATTTCGGAGGTGCCCAGCTAGATGCAGCGCCTTCGCCAAATGTCGAGCCATTCCCCAAGCGCTGGGTGCCCCACTTCTCGCTTCTTTTGCGAGGAGTGGGAAGTCGTCAGTAAGCGCCGTGGGAGTTTTGTAACTCTGCTCGTCGCGATATCGCTGCTCCCCGCCTGCCGTCTCGACATGCACGTGCAGCCACGGCAAAATCCGCTTTCCCGCAGCGACTTTTTTACCGACCAGCGCTCCGAGCGGCCGCCAGTCGAAGGCACCGTAGCCCGTGGCCAACTGCGTGAAGACACTTATTTCTACACTGGGAAGAACGGTAACAATCTCGGCGACTACATGCCTTTCCCGGTAACGAAGGAAGTTCTCGAGCGCGGCCGCGAGCGCTACAACATTTATTGCTCTCCGTGTCATTCGCTTGTCGGCGATGGCAACGGCTTCGTCCCATCGAGAGGTTTCGCGCGCAAGCCACCGTCGTACCACATTCCGCGCTTGCAGAAAGCCCCTCTGGGTTATTTCTACGATGTAATCACCAACGGCTTCGGCATCATGCCAGACTACGCATCGCAGATTCCGCCAGACGACCGCTGGAAAATCGTGGCCTACGTTCGCGCTCTGCAGTTGAGTCAGAACGCGACCCGGGCTGATGTTCCCGCCGGACAAGACGTGCCATCGCAGCCGCCGCAATTCCGCGGCCAGCCCGGCTCGGGCGCAACGCTGCCGGTGATCGATTCCGGAACAAGTTCGCAATCCGAAGTTCCGAAAGAAGTTCCGAAAGAAGAAAAGAAATGAGCGCCGTGGCCAAAACAAACCTCGATCTAACGGCGCCCGAAGTCGTAAGGACAATATCGCAGCGCTCGCTCGTGATCGGCGGCGTTTTTGCGGTGATTGCCATCATCCTGGCGTTCATCCATCCGGATGAGTTCTACCGCGCGTACCTTCTCGGCTTCATGTGCTGGCTCGGAGTCGCCCTCGGCTCCATGGCGATCCTGATGATCCGCCATCTCACGGGCGGCGGATGGGGCACGGTCATTCGCCGCATCCTGGGCGCAGCCATGCGCACGCTGCCGCTGCTCTTCGTGCTTTTTATTCCCATGTTCTTCGGGATACGTAAGATCTACATCTGGGCGCAGCCGCTCGGCAACATTGAGGACAAGCATCTCCGCGAGCATCTCGAACAAATCACGCAAACTTACTTAACCGTGAACGGCTTCATCATCCGCGCCATATTTTATTTCGCCGTCTGGAATGTTCTCTCGTTTCTGCTATCGAAGTGGTCGATGCAGACCGACAGTCCCAATGCGCCCGATAACAGCGGCCGTTTCAAGGCAGTCAGCGGCCCCGGCCTTATCCTTTACGGATTCACGATTTCGTTCGCCGCCATCGACTGGGTCATGTCGCTCGATCCCAGTTGGATCTCGACCATCTTCGGACTGATCATTCTCATCGGCGAAGTGCTGTCGGCGATGTGCTTCGCGGTGGTCGTCGAGCGCATCCTTTTCGACTACAAACCTATGTCGGAAATGCTGAAGCCAGACTTCGTCCACGACCATGGCAAGTGGATGCTGGCTTTCATCATGGTCTGGGCGTACTTCAATTTCTCGCAGTGGCTCATCATCTGGGCCGGGAACCTGCCCGCGGAAATCACTTTTTACCTGAGGCGATTGAACGGCGGCTGGGGTTACATCGGTTTAATTCTGGTGTTGTTCCATTTCGTAATCCCTTTCGCCACGCTGCTTTCGCGTCCTTTCAAGCGCAATATTCGCAAGCTGGTCTGGGTCGCAGTCTTGCTTTTGCTGATGGGCTGGCTCGATTTGCTCTGGATTATCGAGCCGACATTCTCAAAGACTCTCGCCATAACTGTGGCCGACGTTGTGGTGCCGATCGCAATCGGCGGTATCTGGCTTTGGTATTTTTTCCGCAACCTGGCTTCGCTGCCGCTTCTGCCGGCCTATGACACCGATGCCCATGAAGTTTTGCAGCCAGCACATGATGCGCACGCATAACTGATATCTAGAATTTAGAAATGACCGACGAAACCAAACACGAGACCCCAGCCGGACACGGCGGATACGAGCGCCAGGATCTGCAAACGTCGAGCATTCTCTATTTCCTGCTCACCATACTTGTCGCCACTGCGATCTGTATGGGCGTTCTCAGAGGGATCTTTGTATATCTCGACCACCGCGAAAAGGCTTCGCAGCCTCCGGTGAGTCCTCTCATAACGAATGTTCCGTCCGACACGCGCCACATCGCTCCTGGATATCCGCAGAGCGCTTTCCCTAACCCCAAGCTGGAGGAAGACGAGCGCGGTCAACTCAACGGAATCATCATCAACGAAGACAACGAACTCTACAGCTACGGCTGGGTCGACGAAAAAGCCGGCACGGTGCATATTCCCATCGATCGCGCCATGGAGTTGCTCGTCGAGCGAGGGTTGCCCGTGCATCCGCAGGGAGCGGCCGGCGATGATGCAAACAAGAAGGGCGAAAAGAAGTGATCAGCAGGCAGAACAATTCGATTTCCGCCGCGCATGTAGTGCTCGCAGTCGCACTGCTGGCAACTTCCGCCTGGGGACAGATGAACAACGGCGTAATGTCTCCTCCGGCGAATACGCGCCCTCCGCGACTGGAGAATGTCGGCATCGAACAGCACCTCGACGCGCAGGTGCCGCCAGATCTCATCTTCCGCGACGACGCCGGCAAGACCGTGAAACTAGGAGATTACTTCGGCCGCAAGCCTCTCATCCTCAACCTCGTTTACTACAATTGCACCATGCTCTGCGGAGAGGCTCTAGCGGGACTCTCGAGCGCCATGCGCCTGGTGAAGTTTGATGTGGGCAATGAATTCGACGTAGTAACTGTAAGCTTCGATCCGCGCGAAACTCCCGAGATGGCTGCGGCCAAGAAGAAGGACTTCGTCGGCCGCTACGGCCGCGCCAATGCCGCAGCGGGCTGGCATTTCCTTACCGGCCAGCCGGACTCGATCAACGCGCTCACGAAGGTTGTCGGCTTCCAGTATCAGTACGACGCAAAGAGCAATCAGTATGCGCACGCCACGGCAATCATGGTGCTCACGCCGCAAGGCCGCATCTCGCGCTATTTCTACGGTGTAGATTTTCCGCCGAAAGATTTGCGCATGGGATTGGTGGAGGCTTCGCAGGGCAAGATCGGCAACGCTGTGGATGCAGTGCTGCTCTATTGCTATCACTACGATCCTGAGACCGGAAAATATGGAGCGATGGTCGCGAACATTCTGCGGCTCGCCGCGGCGCTAACAATTCTGGTCATGGGAATTTTTCTTTTCATCCTGTGGCGGCTGGATCTTTCCGTGCCGCGGCGGACATTACCAAGCGGAGCGAGGACAAGGTGAGCGGAATGGCGAACGACCAACGACCAACGACTAACGACTGACGTTATGCTGAATAATTTTACATTATGGCCGGTGCAGGCTTCCACCATCGCGCGCAGCGTGGACGCTCTCTACATTTTTCTGCTCATCGTCACCGGAATGATGACGCTGCTCATCTTTATCTGCCTCGTCTACTTCGCCGCCCGCTTTCGTCACCGCCCCGGAGTCCGCGCCGTCCAGATCGATGGCTCTCATGCTCTTGAAATCACCTGGAGCACGATCCCCTTCCTCATCTTTATGGTCATCTTCGCCTGGGGCGCGCTGGTCTACTTTAAAGAGCGCACTCCACCCGCCGACGCGACCGAAGTGTATGTCGTCGCGAAGCAATGGATGTGGAAGCTCGAACACGCCGAAGGCCAGCGCGAGATCAACCAACTGCACGTCCCCGTCGGACGCGACGTCAAAATGATCATGACCTCGCAGGATGTAATTCACAGCTTCTATATTCCCGCATTCCGCATCAAGCAGGACGTGCTGCCCGGCCGCTACACCGTATCCTGGTTCCGCGCCACCAAGCCCGGCACTTACCATCTTTTCTGCGCGGAGTATTGCGGCACGCAGCACTCCGGCATGGTC
>Ga0182024_10016448_pt1 | contig 14033 bp, 7 predicted proteins | sample P32metaG_FD_120480 | JGI IMG/M metagenome (GOLD analysis project Ga0182024, IMG submission 120480) | Permafrost microbial communities from Stordalen Mire, Sweden - P3-2 metaG (Illumina Assembly) | ecosystem: Environmental > Terrestrial > Soil > Wetlands > Permafrost | place: Sweden: Stordalen... | reverse complement strand
GACGTGTTTCGCGTCCTCGACCGCGCGGAGAGTCTCGTCGGCCAGCAAGTGCTGTATTGCCGCCTTCGATCCGTACCGTGCGGTGACCATCTCGACGCGTTCGAACGCCTCGTCACGCGTTTCGAGTCGGATGAAGACGCCCGGACGCGCGCTCAGACCGCCCTGCGGCGCATGCGACACGTCGACGGGCACGACCTCCAGTGGCTCGCACAGCCGGGATCGTTCGAGGAAGAGCCGTGGCACGTCATCTTTCCGATCATTGGCGCCACGATGCTCGTGACGGCCCTCCTGGCGTCGGTGTACCCGGCGGCGGTACTGGTTCTCGCAGCCGGCAGCATCGCCGCGCTGCTCCTGCGATCGACGGCGGCCAAGCACCTGCGCATTACCGCGGGCGCATTTCGGCAGGTCGAGCCCGTGCTGGCTGCCGCGGACGCCCTTCGACTCGTGGCCGCGCCAGAGACGGCGCCGATCACGTCGCCGGTCGGCGGCGACATCGACGCGCTGGCCTCACTACGGCGCGTAGCGAGGTGGGCCGGTCGCGATCCCACGGGGGCGATGGCAGGCGAACTCGGTCAGGTCGTCCTCGAGTACTTGAATCTCGTCCTGGCGCTCGACGGCAACGCCCTCTATTTCGGCGCGCGACACCTTCGCGCGCACAGCGACGCGCTCCTCCGCGTCGTCCACGCCGTCGGCGAGATCGACGCCGCGTTGAGCATCGCCTCATATCGCCGGGCTGTTCCGGGTTGGAGCCGTCCGATGTTCGAGGTTACTGGCCCGGCGAGCTTCGACGGTCTTCGTCATCCGCTGCTGCCGGATGCCATAGCGAGCACGATCCGGCTGGCGCCGCCGCACGGCGTCATCATCACCGGGTCCAACATGTCGGGAAAAACGACGTTTCTTCGTACGCTGGGGGTCAACGTCGTGCTCGCGCAAACCGTCCACACGTGCGTCGCGGACCACTACCAGGCGCCGGTCCTCGTCGTGCGGAGCTGCATCGGCCGAGCCGACGACCCGGCCAGCGGCAAGAGCTATTACCTCATGGAAGTCGAGGCCGTCCTCGGCCTGGTGCATGCGTCGCGCCTGCGTCCCCCGCATCTCTTCCTGTTCGACGAACTGTTTCGAGGCACGAACACCGTCGAACGAATCGCGGCCGGCGAAGCGGTTCTCGCCGCGCTCGTGGCCGACCTGCCCGACGACCAGCCGACCCCACACATCGTCGTCGCCGCCACGCACGATCAGGAGCTCGTCGATCTCCTGGGCGGCCGCTACGAGTCCTTTCACTTCTCGGATCGCGTCGGCGATGACGGGCTGGAGTTCGACTATCAGTTACGAGCGGGCCCGGCGCTCACCCGCAACGCCATTGCGCTGCTGCGCCTCCGGGGCGCCCCGCCGGACCTCGTGGCCCAGGCGACCGCGCGCGCGAACGCGCTCGACGCGGCCAGGGACAGCCGGGCGGAGCCTACTGCCAGACGATGACGTCGCGAGCGTCGCCGCTCGCGGCGATAGCCCGCGAGTAGTTCTGTACTTCGGCGAGCGCTGAGTGCTGCTCGTCCCCAATCCAGGATGTCGGTCGAAGGTCGAGCACGACCGCACGCCCGTCCCGCTGGGCGTCGTCGAGGCGTGCGGCAAGATCCGCCGGCCACGCCCAGCCCGGACACACGGCTTGCCAGTCAGGGACCGGGAGGGACGGCGAGTCGTGCGCGACGATCGCGCGCTCGAGTGCGATGGCCGGACACTGCTGGCCGGTGACAATGACGGCCGTTGGGGGCACGCGCGCCAACATCGACGGCAGGCTGTGCAGCGTGGCGAGCAGCGGCGCCGAGCCCTCGCGAAGCGTGGGGGCCGCGACGACAAGCGGGAACGCGATCGCTGCGGTCGCGACTGCAAAACGGACCCGAGATCCGCCAATCCAGCGATCGATCGCCCACGCGCCGGGGATGGCGAAAGCGCCCGGAAGCACGGGGAGCAGGAAGCGGGGACTGTAGCTGATCCCGCGAGCGCCCAGCGCCACGACCAGTTCCAGGAGCGCCGGTGCGGCGACGGCAAAGAGCGCTCCGCCCAGCCGCCACATCGGCCCGCGCCGCGTCCAGGCGGAGATGGACGCAAGGGCGACCACCGGTCCGAGCGACGCGATCCAGAAGAGGAACAGGCCCGCGTCGCGCCAGCCGAACGTCGCCGCGGCGCGATCACGCGCCATGCCCTGGAGCCACGTCCGAATCGTGTCGAGGTAGCCGGGCTCGGTGAGCCAGACGAACAGCATGGGTACGGCGACGACCGCGGTGCCGGCGGCCGCCATGGCGAGTCCGAGGGGCCAGCGATCGCCTCGCCGCGCGATGGGCAACAGCAAGGCGAGCGTGCCCGCGGAGAAAATCGACTGCTCCCGCAGGCCGATCGCCAGTCCGGCGACGAGGCCGGCGGCGGCCGCCAAGGTCAAGGCACGTCGGCCGGGTGACGGGCGCGCATCCCAGGACTCGAGTACGGCCTCCAGGGCTAGCAGGCTCGCGAGTACGCACGCCGCCGTGGCCGGTCCGTCCGTGAGCACGGCCCCTCCGGCGTGCGCCATCGCGGGCGCCACTGCCACGGACAGCCCGGCCATCGCCGAGGCTCTGACCGTCAGCGCGGCCCGGCGCGCGAGGCGCCACGTGAGGGGTGCTGTGCAGCAGGAGACCGCCGCCCAGAACACACGAAGCACCGGCTCGAGGTGCGCGGCCGAGCCACCGATGGCGAACCAACACCACGCCAGCACGTGGGAGACGAGGATAAAAACCGGCCGGCCGAAACCGAGGCCGCCGACGTGCCCACTCATCGCCTGGCTGACGTAGCCGAAGCTATCCCAATAGAGCGGTCCAAGCGGCGCGACGAGCGCCATCGCGGCAGCCGCGGAGAGATAGATGTAGATGTCGACGCGCCGAGTTCGCACGGCTGAGTTTAAGCTGGGAGGCTTGAAGCCTGGGAGGCTGGAGAGCTCGAAGGCGGGCAGGCGCGAAGGCCCGTCCCGCTATTGCCACCGCAACGCGGACAAGGCTTCCATCCGGGCGGCACGGCGGGCCGGCAGCCAGCCGGCAGCGGTCGCCACGAGGAGCAACGCGATCGCCGACGCGCCGATCGTGACCGGATCTCGCGGCGCGACGCCGTAGAGGAACGTCGAGACGAACTGGCCGACCGCGAGCGTCGCCGGCACGCCGACGACGAGGCCGACGCCGGCGAGCATGACCACCTGCCGCAGGATCATCCACAGCACCTGTTGGCGCTGCGCGCCGAGCGCCAGGCGGATGCCGATCTCGTTCGTGCGGCGCGTCACGGCATAGGACGTCAGGCCGTGGAGGCCGACGCAGACGAGGACGAGGGCGAACCCACCGAACATCGTCAGCAATCGTGTAAAGACACGCTCTTTGCCCGTCGCTTCGTCGATTTGGTCTTCTTCGGATCGGACGTTCGTGATCGGCAGGTCCTGATCGACCGACGCCACCGCCGCACGTAGCGACACGACCAGGCGATCGGGTGCAACCGACGTGCGCACGCCGATCGAGGTGCCGTACGTGCCGCCCGCCCGCTGCAGGTATGAGTCGTAGAACACGGGTCGTGGCGCGTTTCTGAGACTGTCGTAGATCGAGTTGCCGACAACGCCGACGATCTCGACCGAGCGGCGCCCCACGAGGAACTGCCGGCCGATCGGCGAGGCATTCGGGAAGTACCGGTCGGCGGCCGCCCGATTGATGACCACCACGAGCGGCGCCGAGGCGTCGTCGGCCAGTGTGAGCGCCCGGCCCGCCACGAGCGGAATCCTCATCGTCTCGAAGAACCGGGGGCCAACGGCGTTCATCAGCATCGACGTGCTCTTGCCGGCGATCGTCACGATGGTGTTTGAAACCATCCCGTCGACCGGCGTGTTCTCGAAGACCGTGGCGGAGCCCACGCCAGGAATAGCCTCGAGGCGGCTCAAGATCTCCCCCGTCCGGCGGACCTTCTCGGGCGATGCCATCGCCACCTCGGAGGGCACGGCGACCCGGTCCTGCACCGGGTTGATCTCAAACACCGCGAGGTTCTTCGCGTCAAAGCCGAGATCAACCGCCGCGAGATTGTGGAGTGTGCGCAGAAACAGGAACATGCCGACGAGCAACGGCACCGACGTGGCCACCTGCGCGGCTATTAACACGCGCCCGAGCGTCAGCTTCGACGACTGGGGGCCCACGACGCGCGTCCGCAGATCGCCGACCGCGTCGCCGCCCGTGAGGCGAATCGCCGGGATGAGCGCGCAGAGAAGGGCCGTCACGAGCGTCGCCGACGTGGCGATCCCGAGGAGTCGCCAATCGACTGAGAGGTCGAGGGCGACCGAGCCCAAGCCGGCGGTGACGAGTCGTGCAATGAGCGGACCGCTCCAGGTCGCCGCCACGACACCAGCGGCTCCGCCGGCCGTGGCTAGCACGACGCTCTCGAGCACCCATTGCCGCACCAGGACGATGCGGCTCGCGCCCAGGGCACGCCGCACCTCGACATCGCGTTGCCGCGCGAGGCCTCGCGCCAGCATGAGGCCGGCCAGGTTCGTGCAGGCCATCAGGAGCACGACGGCCGATATTACGGCGAGGATCGTCAGGGGCTCTTCGGCGCCGCTGCGGACGGTGTCCAATCCCCGGTTGCCTGGCTTGAGGGTTACGACAGCCTGCCAACCCCGCTCGGCGCCGGCCGTTGCCTCGACGTGTTGCAGGACCTGCGCGAAGGCGCGGGCGAGCCCAGCGGCATCAACGCCGGGCCGCAGCCGAACCATGGCGCGCATCCACTGGCGATCCAAGTCCTGCGTCAGCGGAACGGAATCGCCGGCCCACGACGGCGCGACGATCGGTTGGGCCGCGATCGGCACGGTCACGTCGGTGGCGGGAAAGAACCCGCCCATGGACAAGCCGCGATACGCGGGCGGCGTCACCCCGACGATCTCGAACGGCACGCGGTTGAGCGCGACCGTCCGGCCGATCACATGGTCGTCGCCGCCAAACAGGCGCAGCCACAAGCCGTGGCTGATCACGGCCACATGCGGCGCAGCGGGTCCGTCGTCTGCCGCGCCCAGCGGACGACCCCGCTCGACAGCCAATCCCAGCGTCGAAAAATACTCGCTCGACACGATGAGCCCGTTCGCAACGATGGGCGGCCCGGCGGGTGCGGTGACGTTGACCTGTCGGATGAAGTTGAACCCGAACAGATCGGCGCGACCTGCAGCGGCCGCGCGCAGCGCGAGAAACGCCGGATACGAGAAGTTGCTACCGCCGTCGGAGTTGAAGTTCGACGCCTTCTGACGTCGCGACTCCGACTGGGTCCAATACACAAAATGCAGTTCGCCCGGCCGTGTCACCGGGAGCTCCTGGAACATCACCGCACGGATGACGCTGAACATCGCGACGTTGGCTCCGATGCCGATGGCCAGGGAAAGAATCGCGACCAGCAGGAAAGCCGGACTCGCAGCGAGCGTGCGCAGCACATAGCGCACATCGCCGATCGAACCGCGAAACCAGGAGCCAGGAAAGCGGGAACCGAACGACGAACGAGCCATGAATGCTCCTTGGGCCGGAGACGGCTGCGGTCGTACGCGCCGCGCAGCCACGATCGAGGCGAGCGCCTGCCGCCAATATCGGCGGCGCGCGCGATCGACCGGCGCGCCGTCGGCCACGGCGCCGCGGAGCCGTTCCTCGAGGTCGCCGAGAATCGCTTCGCGGGCTTCACCGCGCAGGCAGTGGCCGACCAGCCAGCGCGGTACGGACGGTGGCATCACGGCACGGCTCATCGCGGCTCGACCTTGGTCTTCAGGCCGCGAGCCATGCGCGCGAGCGCGGCCTGGGTCTGCCGCAGCGCCAGGGCGCCGGCGGGCCGAAGCCGGTAGTAGCGCTTCCGTTTGCCGCCGCGCTCCGGCGTCGGGTCGCCCCACCGCGAGCTGACGAACCCGCGCCGATCGAGCCGGTCGAGCGCGGTGTAGATGGCGCCGGGAGAGAGCACGCGCCCAGTCCTGGCTTCAATCAAGGACGCGATGCTGACGCCGTAGGCCTCCTCGCCGAGATGGGCCAGGGCGAGGAGGAGGACCTGCTCGAGTTCACCCAGATGACGACGCATATTTTGCCGCTAGTGTAGTGAATATTGTTCTGTTTGACGAGGGTCGACGACCAGGGGTTGGCCGGCCCGGCAGGCGACGAGAGGTCGACCCACTCGTGGCGGTGCGGCACGAATTCGCGGCTCGCGTTCCGCTAGCGCCGTGCCGGCTCCTGGCTTCGTACGCCGAATCGCGTCGCAAGTTCGCGGCGCCCGAGGCCGGTCACTGCCAGCGCCCGGTCGTGCACGTTCTCGACGACCCACTTCTTCTTCAGCGCCAGCGTCAGAAGCGCGGCGCCCAACGCGCCACCGATGTGAGGGCGCCGTTCACTCCAATCCAGACATGCGCAGGCGAACCGCCGCCGCCGGGCTCTGGCGCCCTCGACGTCAAGCCCGAGGGCCTCGAGGGCTGTCGCGCCAGCGCCCGTGACGTCGTACCGATTCTCGTCAGCGGTTGACCGCACGGACAACCAGCCGAGCGCCTCCATCCGATCGTGAAGCGCCACGCCCAGCGTGCCGGCGATGTGGTCGTAGCACGTTCGTGCGGCGCGCAGCCGGTGGGGCGCCCTCGGCACGAACGCCCCCCGATCGCCCGTGGCGACGACGCTGAGGCCTTCGAGCGCGCTCGCGACATCGGGCCCGTCCAAACTGTAGTAGCGGTGCTTGCCCTGCACGACGACCCTGACGAGATGGGCGGCCGTGAGGCGCTTCAGATGGGCGCTGGCGGTTGACGGCGTGACGTCGGCGACGATCGCCAGCTCCGTGCTCGTGCGCGAATGGCCGTCCATCAGACAGAAGAGCATGCGCGCGCGCGCCGGTTCCCCGATGGCCGCCGCGAGGGCGGAGACGGCAACGCCAGCATCGGCGGCGACATCCATAGTGTGATGATAAGCGAAGTATTGATGTTTACCAACCGGCATTCTGCCTCCAGTCGGTTCACGACGAGGACACCCATGATTACTTGCGTCATCCGCTATCAAATCGATCCGTTCCAGCGAGACGCGTTCAAGGCGTACGCGGAGCACTGGGCCCCGGTGATCCCCCGCTGCGGCGGGCACCTGGTCGGCTACTTTCTTCCGCACGAGGGCACCAATGACGTGGCCTGGGCGCTGGTGGCCTTCGAGAGCCTCGCGGCCTACGAACGCTTCAAGGGACGCATCAAGGCCGATCCGGATGCGACCGCCAACTTCGCGCGGGCCCGGGCGGCACGCGTCATCCTCCGCGAGGAGCGCAACTTCGTCGAGGTCGTCGACGGCACGTTCGGCCTTCCATCGACGCTCGCGGGTCCGGCGTAGCCGTTCACCGGCTCCTCGTCGGTCTTACGACTCGTCGCGGCGCCGCGTTCGCCGCCTGGCAGGCAGCGGGCGCTACAATCGGCGCCATGATGCTCTCGATGCTCTTCGTGCGACCGGGCCGCCGCCCGCTCGCCGCGGCGTTCGTGCTGGTGGGCGCCGCGGCCGTTCTCGCGCCGCTGGCCGTCGCCCGGCAAGCTGACGCGCCTTTCACGGCTGGTCTCCGCTGGCGCCCCGTCGGCCCGAATCGCGCCGGCCGCGTGTCTGCGGTCGCCGGCGTTCCCGGCGATCCGACCGTGTACTACATCGGCACGCCCGACGGCGGCCTGTGGAAGACGACCGACGCGGGCTCCACGTGGAAGCCGACCTTCGATGCGGTGCACGTCCCGTCGATCGGCGCAGTGGCCGTCGCGCCCTCCGACGCGCACGTCGTCTACGTCGGCACGGGCCACAACCTCATCGGCAAGGGCGTCTATCGGTCGGCCGATGCCGGCGCCACATGGCGGGCCGCCGGCCTCGCGGACACGAAGTACATCACGGCCCTGGTCGTCGATCCGCGGGACGCGAACATCGTGCTCGCGGGCGTGGGGTCGGGCGGGAACTTCGGGTCCATGGTCTTCTACAACAACGGTCCGAGCGCCGCGCGCGGCGTGTATCGCACGACGAACGGCGGCGAGACGTGGACGCACGTGCTCACGGTCGATCCCGGAAGCGGGGTCGTCGATCTCGTGCGCGATCCGAATAATGCGAACCGCCTCTATGTCAGCTTCAGCGGCGGCAGTGGGGGCGGGGGTGGCCGCGGACGGGGTGCCGCGGCTGCGGGCGGCGCGGCGACCCGTGGCGCAGGCGCGGCCCTCAAGGCGATGGACGGGCCGAAATCAGGCCCGATGACATATGTCGGCGGCCCCGAGATCTTCCAATCCGCCGATGGTGGTGCGACGTGGGCGCGGCTGAACGCTCAGGGCTTTCTGTCAGGGGTCGGAGCGGCCAACCTCACGGTCGCGCCGGGCACGACCAACCACCGTCTGTACGCGCTCGTCGGTGGTCGAGGCGGCGGTGGCCTCTATCGATCCGATGACGCGGGCGCGACCTGGACGCTCGGCACGAATCGTCTCGCGAGCGCGTCGGGCCACATCTATGCCGACCCCCGCAATGCGGACGTCGTGTACACGATGGGCACGTCGATGTATCGATCGACGGATGCCGGTAAGACCCTGGCGGCGGTCAAGGGTGCGCCGGGCGGAGACGACAACCGCAGCCTCTGGATCGATCCGACCAATCCGCTGCGGATGATCATCGGCGCCGACCAGGGACCGACCATCACGGTTGACGGCGGCGCGACCTGGACGCCGTGGTACGTCGTCCAGAACGGCGAACACTACTTCGTCACGACGGACGATCAATTCCCGTACTGGATCTACGCGGCCCAACAGGACAGCGGCACCGTGGCCATCAAGAGCCGGAGCGACTACGGCGCGATTCGACCGAACGACTGGTATCCGGTGAGCGGCTACGAGCAGGGCCACATCTTCGCGGATCCGCTGAACCCGCGCTACGTCTACTCGCACGGCGGCGGCCACACCGTCCTGCGCTTCGATCGCGAGACGGGCCAGGTGGGCCCCATCTACATTCCGAGCGCGCAGGATCGGTTCGGGCCGCGCCCGGGGATGGCGCTCTCGCCCAAAGATCCGCATCGGATTTTCCTCGGCGCGCAGTACGTCCTCGAAACGGACGACCGAGGCGTCACCTGGAAAACGATCAGCCCGGATATGACCGGCGGCAACGGCACGATCGTCGCCCTGGCGCCTTCCCCACTCGATGCCGGCCTCTTGTGGGTCGGCAGCTCCACGGGCCTCATTCACGTCACTCGCGATGGCGGTCAAAGCTGGAAGGACGTCTCACCCGCCGATCTCGCGTCGAACGCGACGATGGCGCTGTGGTCGATGGAGGCCTCCGGTCACGACGCCGGAACCGCCTACGCCGCGGCGATCGACCTGTCTGACGCGCACGGTCCGCGCCTCTATCGAACGACGGATTTCGGGGATCACTGGCAATCGATCGTCACTGGCCTGCCGACGGACGTCCCGGCACGGGTCGTGCGCGAGGATCGGGAACGGCCGTCGTTGCTCTACGCGGGCACGCAGGCCGGCGCGTGGGTCTCGCTCGATCGCGGCGATCACTGGCAGCCGCTGCAACTCAACTTGCCGACTGTTGCGGTCAACGACCTCGTGGTCCACGGTGCGGATCTCGTCGCGGCCACCTGGGGCCGCGGCCTTTGGATTCTCGACGACGTGACGCCGCTGAGGCAGAGCGACACCGCGCGCGCGAGCGCTGCGCCTGCCTACCTTTTCGAGCCGGCGCCGGTCACGCGCGTGCGCTGGGATGTGAATCAAGACACGCCGCTGCCACCGGAAGTCCCCACGGGCCAGAACCCGCCCGACGGCGCCATCATGGATTACTACCTCCGCGAGGCTGCGCGTGGCCCGGTCACGCTCACGATTCGAACCGCCGCCGGTCAAGTCGTCCGCGAGTACTCGAGCAATGCGACCCCGGCGGACACCTCGATGCCGAACGTACCGATGTACTGGTTCCTGCCGGCGGATGCCGAACGACTGCCAGTCGCTGCGGGCGCCCATCGCTTCGCCTGGGACCTGCGCTACCCGACGCCGCCGCCGCTCGACTATGGGCCGGACGGACAACAGGCGACGTCGGTCTCCTACGGCATCATCGCGACGGCGATCGTCGGCCAATCGCCCCGGCGGCAGCCGGTCGGCCCGCTCGTGGTGCCGGGGACGTATCAGGTTCAGCTCACGGTGAATGGCCAGTCATCGACGCGGTCGCTCCTCGTCACGCCGGACCCGCGCGTGCAGATCTCCACCGCGGACTTCGATGCGGCCCTCAGCTGGCAGTTGAGCCTTACGGCCGGCATTCGCGCCAGTCACGACGCCATCGAGGCGCTACGCGCGCTCAGGCAAGCGGCGCGCGCGCACGTCGCGGCCGCGAATGCGACGCCCGCCCTCACGGCTGCCCTCGCCACATTTGATGGGGCGGCGCTCTCGGCCATCAGCGCCCTGGGAGGCAGCCGGACGCTCGGCCAGCATCTGGCGACACTGGAGTTTGCCGACATGGCCCCGACCGCCAACACGGTCGCGGCCCTTGAGGACAGTTGCGCGAAAGCCGCCACGGCCCTGGCGCGCTATCACCAGGTCATCGACGAGGCGTTGCCGGCCTTCAACACCGCGCTCTCGACATCGGGGGCCGCCACGCTCCCGAAGCCGACGGGCGAGGTCGGGCCCGGCTGCGGGCGGTAAGAGCGCGTTGCAGCACTCGTCCAGGCGGGTCCTGCCGCCGAACAGCCCCACCCGGTGCTCGCCGGCAAGCCGCTTGTCACGGGTGTCGGGTCCGCGCCGGGCGGGGCGGCCCCGTTCAGCGTCACCCGCCTGGACGAGTGCTGAAAGGCGCTCTACGGGCCCCGCGCGCCGGGCCGCGCGGGTCAACCCGTCGCGGCGCTGCGCAGCGAGTAACAGCGGCGCGCGCGCCTACCCCCCGGTCTTCATCCAGATGTCTTCGAGGACGTCGACCGACGTCGTGAGCGTTTGGCTGCCGACGGTCAAGCGGACCATGTAGCTACCGGGTTCGACGAGCCCCGTCCCAGCGCCGCCGCCACGACCGCCCCCAGCGACAAAGGGCACGCCGATGCCGCCACCCCCGCGACCGCCGCCGCCTCGCGTCGGGACGGTCTGACCACCGGCGCCGCCGATGACGGCTGCCGACTCCGCGGCTTTCTCGTACGCGGCCTGCCCGGCGGCGATGTCAGCCGGCGTCAAGTTGCTCGGCGCCGCGCCACGGCCGCCGCCACCTCCACCACGAAACCCGGCAAATCCGCTGCCGCCGGCCGTCGCCATGTTCCACTGCACGCGATTCATGCCGGTATGCGCCGTCGTCGTCATCGTCGAGACGACCTGACCGGTCGAATCGAGAAACTCGATCTTCGCGTCGCCCATGTCGGACGATGCCCAGAAGCTGATCGCCGTGCCGCCCTGTGGGTTCTCGCCGCGGAACTCGCGGGCGGTCGCCCGACGCGTCGCCTCGAGGTCACTCTTCCATTGAATGGCGGGCCGCGGGTCGAAGAGCTTGACCGACTGGCCCGGCGTCGAGGCGAGCTGCTCGAGCGGCGTGATGTCGTCCGCGATCCAGAGCGATCGGCCATGCGTCGCGACGATCAGGTCCCGATCGCGCGGGTGGATCAGGATGTCGTCGACGCGCACCTTGGGCAGGCCGGTGCTGAACGGCTTCCAGGTCGCCCCGTCGTCGAGGGTGACGAAGAGGGCGAACTCGGTGCCGACGAAGAGCAGGTTCGGATTGACGTAGTCTTCGCGAACCGCGTTGATGTTGCCCTTCGCCGGGAGGTTGCTCATCACCGGCTTCCAGGTCTTGCCGAAATCCGCGGTCTTGAAGAGGTACGGCTTCCAGTCGTCGTTCCGATGGTTATCGAGCGCGACGTAGCAGGTACCCGGATCGAAGTGTGATGGCTCGACGCGCGAGACCTGCACGTACCCTTTCGGCGCACCGGTGATGTTGCCGTAGACGTTGGTGAACGTTTGGCCGCCGTCCATCGACAGTTGGACGTTCCCGTCGTCGGTGCCGACCCAGATGACGCCCGGACGCGACGGCGATTCGGCGATGACCGTGATGATGGAGTTATCGGAGTAGCCGTCGTGCTTCGACGCCATTGGCTTGTCGCCGGCGACGCCCATGATCGGCATCTGGAAGCGGCTCACGTTCTTCGTCAGGTCCTGCGGGTTCATCCACCACGTGTCGCCGTGGTTGGTGGACTTAAAGAAGTACTGGGCGCCCATGTAGAGCGTGGCCGGGTCGTGCGGCGACAGCTCCATCGGCGCGTTCCAGTAGAACCGGAACTCTGTTGGCGTCGCCGGTGGATCGAGGAGGTTACCTGCGCTGCCACGGCCGCCGCCCGGGCCACCCGCACCGCCGCCGCCCGGGCCAGCGCCAGCACCGCGCGCTGGGGTGGGGGCTTCCGGGATGATGCTCTTCTGGGTGCCGGCGCGCAGGTCGTAGCGCGTCATCTCCCCGTTCTGCGACTCGCCGTACACCCGCGCCCAGTCCGTCGGGTCCTGACGCGTATAGAACCCGTCGCCGCCGGCAATCGTGAACCAATCCGTGTTGACCGCTCCGAAGGCGGCCCGCACTGCGCTCGGTCCGCACCACGCCTGGTTGTCCTGTAAGCCGCCGCAAACGACATACGGCCGCCGCATGTCAGCGGAGACCTGATAGAACTGCCCGAGGGCCATGTCGTTGTGGTAATCCCACGTGAACCCGCCGTCATGGCTGATGTCGAGGCCGCCGTCATGCCCGACCGCGACGATGCGCGGGTCCTTCGGGTTGATCCAGATGGCGTGGTAGTCGCCGTGTCCCGTGCCCTGCAGGGGATTCCACGTCTTGCCGCCGTCGAACGACATCTGGGCGCCCGCGCCGCCCTGGATGAGCTTCTTGTCGTTGGTGGGGTCGGCGCGAATCTGGCTGTAGTAGATCGGACGGTTATTGACGTTGGTCAGGAACGTCCAGGTCTTGCCGGCGTCGTCCGATCGCCAGACGCCGCTGCGGTTCGGGCCCGAGCGCGTCTGATCGCAGCACGGCGCGGGCTGACCGTTGGCTCCCGTCTTCTCGGGTTGTCCGTCGTCGCCAAGGCCGATCGAGATGCCGGCTTCCGCGCCGACCTCGGCGATGAGGTACAGCGTCGAGGGCTTGGCGCGGTAGATCGAGACGGCCATCCGCCCAAGGATGCCGTCGGGCGGCGCCGGAAACCCGCCGCCGGTGATTCTCGTCCACGTCTCGCCGGCGTCGACCGACTTCCAGAGGCCGCTGCCCGGGCCGCCGCCGTTCACGCCCCACCAGGTCCGCCGGCGTTGATAGGACGTCGCGTAGATGATCTTCGGATTGCTCGGATCGATCTGGACGTCGTTGAAGCCCGTGTCGGCGTCGATGTACTTCGCTTTCTTCCAGGTCTTGCCGCCATCGATGGACTTGTAGAGGCCGCGATCCTCATTGGGGCCGAACAGGTGGCCGACCGCGGCCACGAACACGACGTTGGGGTTCGTCGGGTCGACCGCGATGCGGCCGATCGACTGCGTCTCTTCGAGGCCGAGGTTGGACCACGTCTTGCCGCCGTCGCGCGTGCCCCACACGCCGCCGCCAATCGACGAACTCTGCCGATTGTTCGGCTCGCCGGTGCCGACGTAGACGACGTCGGGGTCCGTCGCGGCGATCGCGATGTCGCCGATCGAGGTGAACGGCATTTCGTCGAATAGCGACTTCCAGTGATCGCCACCGTCGGTTGATTTCCATAGACCGCCGGTGGCGAACCCGATGTACATGATCATCGGGTCCTTTTCGGCGCCCGTGATGTCGTCGAGGCGCCCCATCATCACGGCCGGACCAATCGGCCGGAAGCTGAACCCCCTGAGCATCGGGTCGTCGGAGGCGTTCACGGGCGTCGGTGGCGGCGCAGGCGCGGCGGGACCCTGCGCGAGGACGAGGCCACCCAGCGCGACGAGACCAGCGGCGAAGACGACGAATGAGCGGCGGAGGTGAAGGCCCTGAGTCATTGGCAGACTTTACAGCGAATCAGGGCGTGAAGGCTTGAAGGCG
>Ga0182024_10016447_pt1 | contig 14033 bp, 12 predicted proteins | sample P32metaG_FD_120480 | JGI IMG/M metagenome (GOLD analysis project Ga0182024, IMG submission 120480) | Permafrost microbial communities from Stordalen Mire, Sweden - P3-2 metaG (Illumina Assembly) | ecosystem: Environmental > Terrestrial > Soil > Wetlands > Permafrost | place: Sweden: Stordalen... | reverse complement strand
CTCGATGACAACTTCATGCTGCAACGCGTGCAGCCGCTGGTCCAGAACATTCATTCGCTCGCTAGCCACTTCATCCATCGCCTGCTGGCACGCTCCCCAGCCCTCCGGAGGAACCATGCGCGTCTCGATCGGAGAAATCGCATGGGCGACAGTCAATTTTGAGCCGTAGCGCCGCGCAATGCTCTCGGCAAAAAGCAGCGCCGTCTCGGAAACCTCCGAGAAATCAGTGGTAAACAGCACGTTCTTCAAAGCGATCTTGGTGATTGGTTCGCTCAATTTCATGGGTCACCTCCCAAGCAAGCTCATTATTTGACAGGGGACAACTGCGGTTCTGTGACATGGATCACCATTGGCAGTGCGCCATATCTTTCCGGCGGGCGCGGCAAAGGCGGAGGAATATAATGAGCGCATGGAGGACTCACAAAGGTATGAAGGAGGGCCGGGGAGGCCGCCCGTGACCTGCGCGCTCAAGGACGCGCTCTGGCAGCGCTGCCCGAACTGCCACCGGGGACGTCTTTTTCGCGGCTGGCCCAACCGCATGTTCCCGCGTTGCCCGGTTTGCGGTCTCTCGTATTTCCGCGAATCAGGCTATTACATCGGAGGGATGATCATCACCTATATCTTTGCGGTGATGGTGCTGATCCCGGTGTATCTGGCTACGCTTCTCCTGCCCGACTTGCCCAGCACTTCGCTTTCAGACAATGAGAAATTCGTGCTGTGGCTTCTCTTCACGATCCTGCTGAGTCTCTTGTTCGTGCGACCCGCCTATAGCCTGTGGCTGGCGCTGGATTTCTGGGTAGAACCCTGGACGCCGGAAGATCTCAAGTAGAATCCAACGCCGAAATCTTCAGGCCTTCCGCTCAAAAGCCCCGCGCACTTCTTCGATCGGCTGGCCCTTCCAGAAACGGCCGAAATTGTCCAGGGAAGTGAAGGAACGGCTGTCCATGCGGTCGATATACAGGCGCCCGTTGAGGTGGTCGATCTCGTGTTGCAGGATGCGGGCGTACCACCCGGAAGCGTCAATGGTCTTCCGCTTGCCGTGCTCGTCCAAGCAGGCGACGCGCACGCGGCGAGCCCTGGGCACCAGGGCCGTGAAACCGCTTAGGCTCAGACACCCTTCGTAGAAGATGACGCTCTCGCCGGAGGCAGTCCTGGGGGCGGCATCCTGCGCGGTACGGGAACCGCGCTCGGAGTAGGTATCACCCAGGATGACCGGATTGATCAGCACGTGAAACGGGACGGGCCGCCTCTCGCGCTCGGTGAGTTGTTCGTCGGGAATCTCGTCGAGGTAGTCTTCGCAATCTTCAATCACGGCAATTTGCAGAGACACACCGATCTGCGGAGCGGCCAGCCCGACGCCGGGGGCGTCCTCCATGGTCTGGTGCATCTTGTCGATCAGTTGCCGGATCTGGCGGCTGCGAATCTCCTCGGCGGTCAGCGCGCGGGCAGGTTGCCGCAGCACCGGATCCCCTACTTGCACGATGGTCAAACCCTTTTTCCGCACGCGCGGTATCCTCCCGGCGCCACAGTTTACCTGTTTGCGTTTACTTCCGCTGTGGCCGCCGCGGCGGCGAACGTCCGGACCGGGTCACTTGAACTGGATGGGAACGGACCTTGCCGCATAGAAGCACGTCCATGCAAAGGCCGCATCGCGGATAGCCCCTAGGTACACACGCTCACTTGATGACGTAAAGCTAATGCCCAATTGTGCGCGGAGGGCGGCAAACACTCTTGAATTTCGGGATGACTGTGCCAGACTGAAACTCGCCCTTCCAATCGCCATTCCGATTGCCGGGGTTTCTTGGCTCTCAAATCTTGCTTATTTCTCGGGTTCATTTGAATGTCTGCAACCTCCATGCTTGATCCTAGATGGCGCCGATTGGCGCGCCTGCGGCTCTATTCCAACGCGTCTTGCATCGTGGCCATCGTTATAGGCTGCCTCGTTTTATGCGGCTGGACGTTTCATATTGAAACTCTAAAGTCGGGACTGCTGAACTCGGGCGCGATAGAGGTAAACACATCTCTGGGCTTGATATTTCTGGGGATGTCGTTGTGGCTGTTGTTGCCGGACCCGCCACGCAGAGCGCAGCGCTATTGGGGCCTGTTCTTCGGCGCTCTGGTAGCTGCCCTGGGCACCCTCACGGTCATCGAGTACGTTTTCGGGCTGAACTTGCATATCGACCAGCTCGTTTTCAGACAAGATGCTAGCGGCATCGCGACGCTTCACCCTGGGCGTATGCCGTCTAGCACCGCCGCGACGTTTTTCGCGCTGGGCCTAGCCTTGCTTATGGTCGACGAGGAGACACGGCCGCGAAGGCGGCCGGCGCAGGTGCTGACGTTTTGGGGCGTGTTCGCGGCCGTGATGTCGACGAGCGGTTACATCAATGGCGCGAGAGCGACATACAGAATTTTCTCGTTTACACCGGTGGCCGTGTATGTGGCGCTGGTTCTGTCCATGATGAGTATCGCCATTCTCTTCGCGCGTCCTCGAGTGGGGATCGCAGGCGATTTGACGGGGAGATTCCCCGGAAGCGCCATGGCCCGCCGCTTCCTTCCCGCCGTGATCGTTGTGCCAATTTTGGCGGCCTGGATTCGGATGCGAGTGCAGCAAGCCGGCTTCTTCGGAGTCCAGTTGGGCCTCTCGATGAATGTAGCCATCAACGTATTGACTTTGTCCCTCCTGGTATGGCTGAACGCCCGGCAATTGAATAACGCGGAAGAGTCCCTGGAGAAAATACGAGAAGCTAAAAACCTGCTGTACGACGCTTCGCTCAAGGACGAGCTCACTGGATTGTACAACCGCCGAGGGTTCCTGACATTCGCCGAGGAACAGATCAAGCTGGCCTGCTCGGGCCGCCGGGAACTTTTGGTGGTTTTTGCCGACGTGGATGGCTTAAAAGCAATTAATGACGGACACGGCCACTCGGAGGGAGATCGCGCCCTGAAATGCGCCGCGGAGGTGCTGCTCGGCGTGTTTCGCGATACGGACGTGGTGGCACGCCTGGGAGGCGATGAATTTGCGGTCCTGGCGGTGGATTGCTCTCTGGCGGGCTTGGTCAGAATCAACGCTCACTTCGATAAGATGCTGCGCGTCGTCAACGATCGGGATAACAAATGGAAGTTATCGATCAGCGTGGGAACCGTGCACGTGGATTCAAAACACCAGCTCTCGATCACTGAATTGCTCGCCAAAGCCGATACGATGATGTACGAGCGAAAGCGGGAGAAACTTGTCGCGGCGTGGAAATGAAGGCGACTAGACTGCACGCCTGAAGCCCTGAGAGACCTGCACGGCCTGCGGGGGATTGCATGCGCGCTCAACATGTTTCAGAAATCGCGACCCTCGGCCGATGGTTGGCCCTGGGCTGCCTGCTCTGCTTGCTATGCGCACCTGCTGGGCGCGCACAAGACCCGCCGCACTACCAACTCGATCCTTCGTGGCCCCAGGAACTGCCGAACCGTTGGATCACGGGAAATATCCACGGCCTGGCTGTGGATAAAGAGGATCACGTGTGGGTGCTCTCGGCTCCCCGCACCGTGCCCGCGGATCAGGCGGGCGCAGCGCAAACGCCGCCTCATTCGGCGTGCTGCATTCCCGCGCCGTCGGTGATGGAACTGGACGCCGCCGGGCGCGTGCTCAAATCTTGGGGCGGTCCGGCGTATCTGCCCGACTGGCCGACCGATGACCACGGCCTCTGGGTGGACAAGGACGACAACATCTGGATCGCCGGAAACTGGTTCGCGCAGTTTTCGTTTACGGCCGGCCAGCCGCCGGATCAGACGCTGCCCTGGGACCGGCAGGTGCTCAAACTTTCCAGCGACGGGAAACTGCTCCTCGAGATTGGCCATCCCACGCGCGTGCCCGCGAACAATCAAGACACCAGCTTCCTGGGCGCGGCCAACACCATGACCGTGGATGACGACGCCCATGAGGTGTACATCGCCGATGGCGCGATGAACCGGCGCCTGGTGGTGTACGACTCGATGACGGGCGCGTTCAAGCGCGGTTGGGGAGCCTACGGCATGCCGCTGACCGAGATCGATAACGGGCGGCCTCCCGGGTACGACCCGGCGAACCCTCCGGCAAAGCAGTTCCGCGGGCCCATCAACTGCGTGGCCATTTCCGGCGATGGCCTGGTGTACGTCTGCGACCGTGGCAACGACAGAATTCAGGTATTCACCAAGGACGGCAAGTTCGTGAAGGAGTTCGTGGTGCGCGCGGAAACCCTGGGCACCGGCTCGACGTGGTCGGTCGCTTTTTCGCACGATGCCAAGCAGAAATACCTGCTGGTCGGGGACGGGGAGAATGGCGTCGTCTGGGTTCTCAACCGCGATGACGGCGTCGTCGTCGCGCCCTTTGGCCGCAAGGGCCATTACGCCGGCCAGTTCGATCTCCTGCAATGCCTGGCCATGGATTCGCAGGGAAACCTGTACACCGGCGAGGTGGCTCCGAACTCTCGCGTGCAGAAGTGGGTCCTGACGAAATAGGCTGCTGCTGGGTAGCTATTCCGCGGACTGGCTCGCCAAGCCCTCCACCACTGCAATATTCTGCAACAGCGTCTGCGGCAGGCCGTGCCGCTCCAGCAGGTAGGCCGGGCGGTTATACGAAAGCCAAACTTTCCCCTGGCTGTCCTCGGAAACCAGAATCTTGAGGGGCAGGTCCAGCGCGATGCTGGGCGCGGCGACCATGAGAGGCGTTCCGGCTTTCGGACTGCCGAAGATCAGCAACTTGGCCGGAAGCATCTTCAGCCCAACTTTTTCGGCTTCTCCGCTATGGTCCACCAAAGCGAATAGTGTGACGCCTTTGGTTTGCAGAATCAGCTTCAGGCGCTCGACGGTTTCATCGACGGTGTGATGGCTGGGTATTTTGGCGATGCCGTTGTCTGCGGCAGGTTGCGCTTGCACGGGTGCCTCCTCCTCGTAAGTACTCGAACCCGAACTCGTAGAGCTGCGAATGGAAACCAAGTAAGCCGCCATCGCCATCCCGACCAGCGCAAGAATCACCGCGACCGCAAGCGCTTGCGCCGAGGGACGATAGTGCGACTCTTCGCCGAGGTTCAGTTCGTGAATTAATCGCGCATGGCGCCAGGCCGAAAACAGATTCACCGCGACGCCCATGGCGATCAGTGCGACGCCGAACCACAGCGATAGCCCGTACGGCTGCAACGAAGGAACCCGCTGGGCGACCTGCAACTCCTGCAGGAAGAGTCCGAAGCGGGCCACCACAAAACCGAATCCCATCAGAGCGAGGCCCGTGCGAGTCCATGCCAGGAGAGTTCGCTCAGCGGCCAGGTAGTCGCGTATGTCTGCTTTCGGTTTGTTTTCGGCCAGCTCGGCCATTTTTCTGCCTCACGCGTGGGACCACCGAAGGCGCTTCGCTGTCGCGAAACCAGAGCGGCCCCAGCGCGAAGCGGGTGCGAATCGCTGCGCTTCGACGCTTTAGCTTCGCCCCGTGGCAACCCTCGAGAAGAGCTCCTTTTGCCGCTTCTCCATCTCCGCTGGAGCTACGTCTTCGATGTGCGTCGCCAGCCCCCACTGCTGCCCGAAGGGATCGGTGATCTTACCGTAGCGATCGCCCCAGAACATATCCTGCAATTGCATGTCGGCGCGAGCCCCGGCCATCACTGCCCGGTTGAAAATCGTATCCACGTCCGGCAGGTAACACGTGCAGGTACATCGGATTGCTCTCCCCGGAAGCCGGCGTGTGCGGCCCGGTCGTGCTCATCGTGTCGTTTATGAAGATTCTGGTGTCACCGATCTGCAACTCGGCGTGCATGATCTCGCCGTGCGGACCGGGCACGCGCGACAGTTCCTTGGCGCCGAACACTTTGATGTAGAAATCGATGGCTCCGGCGGCATTCTTGCAAACCAGATTGGGCGTAAGCGTGTGAAATCCTTCGGGAATCGGTTTTACCGGCATAAAAGCCTCCTGTGCGTAAGTTTCGCGGCTGGGGTTCGGGACTAAAACCACCCGCTGCGGGAGTGGGCAAAGGAATTCTCCGCCCGCCCAGATTACAGTGTCAACATCCGAATGTGAACCGGCATTTACAGACACGGCCGGAGGCAATTCAGGTGTAAAATGTCGTCTTCCTGCTGGGCTCAACCAGGAAGCACGGTTCGAGCTACCCTCCGTGAGATTCCAATCAGCGACCGATTGCGGTGAATATTCCCGCAGCCGCCGTTGAGGAGAGGCGCGGATGAACTACAAACGCAAGGGACCGAAATCCACTCGCAGCGGCTGCCTGATGTGCAAGCCGCACAAGCGCCAAGGCCATCGCCGGAGGGTCAAAGTGAGGGGTCTGCACGGACGCATGGAGATCCGCGGAATACTCGGCCCGCGCGATTTTAGAGACGACGTTTGAGAGGACGATCGAACGCGCCCGAAACGGCGCTCACGGAAGCCGCGCCAGTTCTTTCTGGTACAGCGGGTTATCGGGGAATTCCTTCGCGAGGTTCCGCAACAATTCCTTAGCGCGATTGGGGTCGTTGTCTCTGAGCGCGGCCACTGCCAGCAAGAGTTGCGCGAAAGGCAGCAGGTAGTGCCCTTTTTCAGCGGTCAATTCCAGTGTGCGAATCCCGCGGTCCTTATCGGCCTCCGCTCCGTAAAGGCGAAACATCCAGCGTTCCGGCGCGGGCCGCAGACCCAAGAGATAGTTCTCGACACCGACGGCGAGGTAGGCGTCATAGCAGTCAGGAGCTATGGCGAGCAACTTCTCGGCCAGCAGCCCGCCGCTTTTCGTATAGTGCAGCGCCTCCAGATTTCGCTTTTCAATCATGGACAAATAATCGGCCTCGAGGCCAAGGTCGAAAACCTTTGCCAGAAGCGCATTCCGGTCGTTTGCGGAGCGCTGCAGGATGGCATCGGCCTCGCGGTTGCTGCGCGCCAGGTCCTGCTCGAATGCTTCGTGGATCACGGGGTCAGCATCCGGCCTCTTCCGCTGTTTGAATAGTTGGTCATCCACGAAAAGCTCGGTTTGCAGGACGTCCAGGCGATCGAATTCGTCGAAGAGGAAGGCAGCCGCATCCGAGGTCGGGCCGAAGGGATCGTCCGGATGCGATTGCTCGTAGGCGTGGATGGTCGCGTGCGCCTCGCGGAATTGCAGGTTGTACATCTGCCGGTAGCCCAGGTCGAGGGGATCGGACGCCGACAGCGACGCGCCCGCGGGGGTCCAGATCATCTGCGCTAGTGCAAAAAACAATAGGGCCGGGGCCGGAAAACTCATGCCACGTTCACGGATTCTTTTCCGACTCCATACGCGTTACGATGCCGGATCGCCGCGGCAAGTTGCGCTCAAACGATACGAATGTCACGCTTTGGAACACACAGTCCTTAAAACACATAATTGACGTCGAATTGCAGCCGCTTGAGCAAGTCGATCGGCGGATTCGGGTTGCCGAAATTCAGCGGCCGTCCGAACAGGCCGATGAAATCGAAGATCACATCGTTCCATGCCGTGTAAAATACGCTGATGCGGTGCTCGGACACGTTGCTTCCCTGGTACATCTGGTTGTAATTGAGATTGGAGAGCACCGCCTCCCGCTCGATGAACATGCGCGTATAGCCAAACTGCAAATCGTGCTTCTGCAGGATCCGGCCGACTTCCGCTTCGGCCCAATAGGCGCGGCGTTGGTTCGGATCGCAGGCGAAATTCGTCGATTGCGAATAGGTCGTGCTCGCGGTATTCGTCGGCGCTCGCAGGATGTTGCCCTCGTTCCCGCACGCCCCCATGTTTTGCACGTAGTCGCCGATGAGCGCGACCGGCCAGCGCTCGGAAGGCGTCTTGACGTCAAAGCGCGCCAGCGAATCGTACAGGTCGAATTTGGAAGCGAATTGCGAATTCGTGACGCTGGTAACGCCGGTGGGCAGCGCTACGCCGTTAACCGTCACCACCGATGTGGCCGTCGTCGTAATGATCGAATTTTGCGGTGCGCCGCCCCCGCCCGCAAGCGGCAGCAGACCGATCAGCGGCGTGGCCGGGTTTTTCGAGCTGGCCTTGGCCAGCGCCAGCGCCATGGGATCGGCATTGTGAAAATTGTAGAAGCCGGTGTACGCCGTCAGTTCCAGCCAGCTCGCCAGTCGCCATTCAGCCTGAAACTGCGAACCGTACGTGGCCCTCTGCATCAGGCTCTTGTTGTCGAGGGACACGCCAGCGATCTGGGCAAAGGGCAGCTCGAAACCGACCACGGCGATGCGTTTGAGCACGGGAATCGAATGCAACTCGAAGTTTAACGTCTGGCCGAAACCCTCGGGGTTGAGGTCCTTATCCCAGGTCAGCTCGGTGTTGTACCAGGGATAAGTGAACTTGCCGGCCACCAGATTGAGTGGCTTGAATTGACTGGGGTGGTAATCGATGAACACCCGATCGAGAGCGATCGGCTTCCGCGCATAAAACCCGGTGAGCGTCTGATTGGTGGACGTGGGATCGTTGATGTTCCCGGAAGCCAGCGTGAATCCCCCGGAAATATCGTCAGTAACCTCAACGTCGGTGTTAAACCGCAGCCGATAGTTCTGCAGGTTCTGATCCAGCGAGCGGTCGCTGGGGCCGCCGTAGAAAGCGTCCTCGCGCAAACGGAAATCTCCGCTAAAGGTAAGCGGCCCGAGCTTCTTCATCCGTTGCTCCAGCTCGCCCAGCCGCCGGTCCACATTCCCCTGCAACGGAGTTTGCTGCTGAGCGACACTTGCCGTGGTCGGGGCAGGCGCGGCGCCTGCCGCCTGTGCGGCGGGAACTGCCGGAGCCACGGACAAAACATCCGGGGACGAGGAGAAGGACGAAGGCGCCGTGGACATCAGCGATTCGGCGGCTTCGACTGGCGCAACAACAACCGCCTCGCCTGGCGCAGACGGCGCGGCCGGCACGGCTCGCAACTCCGATTCGAGCTTGGCGATGCGATCCAGTTCCCCCTTGAGCTCCGCACGCTCGGCTTGCAGTTCCCGGGTGTGTTCGTCGAGGCGCTGGGCCTGAGCCTGCACCGAATCCTTGAGCTCTTGCAGTTCGGCCAGCAACGGCGCAAGTGGGTCTGGCAGCGCCGCGCTCGGTCTACTCTCGACAGCAGGCGACGCCGAGCCGCCTGCAGGACCGTCCTCGGGCTGCGACGAGCCGGCAGGGCCGTTGGGCGGAACTGCCGCTCCGTCGCTGGCGAAAAGGGCCGTAGAGGCTATTGGCAACGTCAAAACCACAAGCAGTAACGCCGCGACCGCGAGGTGCTGTTTCAAGCTTCTGTTCGTCGCCATGTCCATCTCCCCCGGTTTTGCTCAGTTTCTAATCGATCCGGAAAACAGAAAACCCACCGGCCAGTCTTTTCTGGCGGTGGGTTTCAGAAGTGCTGAGTGATGACTTTACTCTAAATCTTCAGCCTATCTGCGCCAGATGACACCCGGCACAGACAACACAGGCAACACAGGCAACACCGCTGACAAATACAAGGCAAACTCATGCGCGGCAGAATATAGAACACGGGTATGGATTGCAAGCTGTCGTTCACGTCAATTTTGCATCGTAGGTGGTGTCTCCATCGAGGTTGCCTATTCATCCAACTCTCGACAGTGTTTTGGGGCCGGGACTAAGCGTAAACCGCCGCCTAGACCCGCGATGGCAGGGCCAAACAGCAAGTAATGTAGAATTAACATTCCCGTCACAGGAGGTTCAAGAGCAGCCAATAGAGTTCGCCTTCCGCTAAGCCCTTGGCATGCGGAAGCTTCGAGTGTCCTCGTTCATCTGTGGTCATATCAGCATGTTAATTCGTTAAGGAGGAGTGAATGCGAGCATTAATGGGGTGGGTTTTAGCACTGAGCCTGGTGGCCTCTCCGGCGCTGGCGGCGGGAAATGGGGATGCCGACAGCACGGGAACCGCGACGAGCAACAGTGCCACAAGCACCGCGAAGGACAATTCGGGCAGTACCCCTTCAGCCACAGCGAAGGCGGACGCACCGAGCCTGGAGAGCGAGATCGGGGATCTCAGGGACCTGATCGACTCTCAGGCCAATCAACTTGAAAAGCAGAACGACCAATTGCAACAAGAACAGAAAAAACTGGAACTGCTCGAGCAGCAACTGAAAGCTTCGAGCACGGCCGGCAACAGCGGCACGGCCGCGCCAGCGTCGGCCGCGGCCGTCACAGCCAACGCGCCGGCCAGCACCCCGGTGGTAACCGCAAGCGCAGCGATGCCAACCGTTCCGGCAGCATCATCCTCATCAGCCGCAGCGCCATCGGCAGCTGCCGCCCCTCAGCAAGGCAATGGTGGTGAGCCGCCTTCGCCTCTATTCTTCAAGATCGGGAGCGCCACGTTCACCCCGCTCGGCTTCATAGACTTGACCAACGTCTTCCGCGCGCCCGTTATCGGCAGCGGCATTGGCACCAACTTCGGCGCCGTCCCCTACCGGATTGGGGCTAACTTCCCCGGAGCCGGGCTCACCGAAGATCGCTTCAGTGCACAGAACTCTCGGTTGGGCATCCGCGTCGATGCCGACGTGGCGGGCGGCCACGCCATTGGCTATCTCGAGACAGACTTCCTGGGCAACGCCGCCGGCACCATCAGCGTGACCAGCAACTCCTATACTCTCCGCATGCGCGTATTCTTTATCGATTACACCAGGGGCAAGATCGAAGTCCTCGGTGGGCAAGACTGGAGCATGCTCACTCCGAACCGCGTCGGCATAAGCCCGATCCCCGCAAACATCTTCTTCTCCCAGAATATGGACACGAACTACCAACTGGGCTTGGTTTGGGAGCGCACACCTCAGTTCCGGTTCGTCTATCACGCCGCTAAAGACGCAGCGTTCGGTATCTCGCTCGAGAATGCCAACCAATATCTCGGCGGCGGCAACGGCTCGGGAACGGTTTCACTCCCGGCGACCTTCGTGAACACAGGCGGAGGAGCCCAGCAGTTTGACAACGGCGGCAGCAGCAACGGCACGAACATTGCCAACGTCATGCCAGACATCGTCGTAAAAGCGGCGTTCGATCCGATGGTGAGCGGGCGCGACTTTCACTTCGAGGCGTCGGGCCTGCTGAAGGAATTCCAGGCGGAAACTTTCATCGGTAGCACATCTCTCACGAGCGGCGGCACCAGCCTGAAAAGCCATGCGACTGGCGGCGCAGTTTCGGCGAATATCAACCTCGAGTTGTTCAAGAACTTCCACCTGATCGCCAACTCCTACTGGAGCGATGGCGGCGGCCAAAAGATCTTCGGCCAGGCTCCTGACGTTATAATTGGGCCACAAGCCAACGGCACCTCGCCGTTTACGATCTCACCCGTGCATTCCGGCTCGGGGATCGGCGGCGCGGAATGGCAGTTTATGCCCAAGCTGATGCTCTTCGGTTACTACGGCGGCGTATATATCAGCAGAGACTATGTCGCCTGCGGAGCCGCCGAGTGCGGATGGGGCATCCCGACTGCGAGCGCGACCACTGCCGAAGGTCAGAACCGCTACGCCCAAGAAGGCACGGTCGGCTTCATCCCGGTCTTCTGGCGCAGCCCGAACTACGGCACTCTCCAACTCATTACTCAATACTCGTACCTGAGCCGCAACCCATGGGTTTGGGTCCCGGGTTCACCCAAAGTAGCCCATGCCTCCATGGCCTGGGTCGACTTGCGGTACGTCCTGCCCTAGTCACGCAGTCAAATCTTCACCGGTTGTTAACGAGAGTGGCGCTCCCATGGGAGCGCCACTTTTATTTTTGTTGCCTGTTTACAGGGGCGGCCATCTGATCCACGTGAATTATCATTGACGTAGCGACACGAACAGGATTATCTGTTCCCAGACGAATGAAATCCGACAAACTGTTCTCGCCGCGCGAAGCCGCCCAGGTTCTGGGCATCAGCTACCCCACGCTCAAGCAGTGGATTTACAAAGGCAAGATCCGCACGGCCAAAACCGCCGGCGGCCACCATCGCATTCCGCAACGGGAGATCGACAAATATCTCTTCCGGGCGCGCGATAAGGGCGAAGTGAGCGAGCGCCGCGGCAATTTCCGGCGCGTGAGCGGGCGCAACCAGCTCATCGGCCGCGTCACCGACGTCAAGATCAGCGGATTGATGGCCCAGGTGTCGCTATCGATCGGAGGGCAACACATCACGTCCGTAATTACGGCCGACGCGGCACGCGAGATGCGTTTGCAGAAAGGCCAAACCGTCGCCGCACTGATCAAGTCCACGGAAGTGATGATCCTCCGAGACTAGCGCGCGGCGACGGCCTCGGCCGTCAATTTCTGCTTCCACCCGGCCTTTACCACAGCAACTTCAGTCCAAGCTGTGCCTGCCTCGACGCGCCGCCGATCGCGCGCTTCAGCCACCCCACCCATGCGGGCTCTCGACTGAGCCCGCCGCGGAAACGATCAGAAGGCAAAACGACCACCGAGCGTCGGCGCAATGTTGTTGTTGTTGACATAGGGGACGCCCGGGCCATGAGGAATGGCAATGGCCAGACCGCCCGTCACGTAGGAATACGCAATTCCGGCAAAAGCGTCGAATCGCGGGATGAAATGATGATCCACATAGAGCGACGTCTCGTTGAGGGTGCCCGCGCAGGAAGCGCGGAAACTGGCCGGAGTGCAGGTCTGCGGAACACGGAAGTTGTTCTGCAGTTGCCCATACCAGGCATAAGTGATGTCAGTTTTTTTGTCGATGGCATATTTCGCGCCTGTCCACCAGATCTTGACCAGCTTGATGGAATCAAGATTGTTATCTTCCACCCCGCTCATGATATAGCCGCCCTCGGCTTCGGCGCCCACTCCGAGAGGGTGCGACGGGTTCGACTGCCAGATGTATTCGAAGCCGCCATAGAACCTGAACTTGTCCAGCGTGTATTTAACCGCGCCCATAATGGCGCTGTTGTCGGTCACGATGCCGTATACGGTGTTGGTCGTTGGGATCAGATTGCCCGCGGCCCCGGTGATGGGGTTTGTATTGATGCTGTCCGTGGTCGATTGGACAAATCCCAACGAATTCGAAGCCGGGCTTGCAGGCCCCAGCAAGGGGTTCAGCACGCTGACCGCATCGTTGTAATGTTGCAAGACCAAGTCGGCGGAGAAGTTCTTTGAGTTTCCGCCGAAATCGAATCCATAGGCATCGTTATGCGACACTTCCGCCGTACAGGTCGCGGCAGTCCAGTTTGCGGCGGAGGAGTAGCAGCCGCCAGTACCATCGGCCCATTTATACATTGCGCCGAAATGGGCCGGGCCATAGCCGACGCGATATTTAATGGCGTTGTTCCAACGGGCATCCTCGGTGTCGCCGCCGCCGGCCATCGTGCCGTTATATCCGATGTACGAGAAGGCATAGGAGCCGCCGGCCGGATCGTACTGGAGCATTGCATCGGTACCGAGAGCGCGCTGACGACCGAAGGTCACCGTGCCGAACTGCGCGGACGATATACCGCCGTCGAACTCGTCGTTGAAAACTGACGCGTCGCGCGAGCCGTCGATAGCGATCGTATAGCTGGCCCTGGGAAGGCCGTTGTTGATGGTCATGGTGGCGTTCGCGTTGGCGAGCCGGCCGGACTGTGGATTGATACCGCTGTTCGCGTTGAACACAACGGACCACCCATGGACAAACTCTTCCCTGCCCCTTACGCCCAGACCCGTCTGCTGCAGGTTATTCGGTGCGACGACCATTCGAGATTGATAGCCGTTTCGGTTTACCAGAGATTCGCCTTCAAAGTTATAGCCGTTTTCCGGTAACCCGTGGCTGACGTAGCCGACGCCGATGTCATACACACCGTACAGCGTGATGCCGTGCCAGGTCAGCGTGCAATCGGTGGTGAGGAACTCGTGGCCGCTCGCGCAAGGGTCGGGCGTGCTCTTCTGATCCGTCTGCGACGTCTGGGACGTCTGCGCCCGCGCCGGGAACGCCCTTATCGCCAGCCACAGAAGCAGCAGGACGGATTGGATCAGTAGCAGTGAGGCAGCCGTTGGAACGCAAGCGGCGTGCGTCGGATTATCTTTCTTAGAAAGCAAACGAGAACATCGCAAAGTAGTCACCCCCGTGCCAAATTTAAAATGGCAAAACGTCGTGCGACACTTTAGCTCGTATTG
>Ga0182024_10016446_pt1 | contig 14034 bp, 12 predicted proteins | sample P32metaG_FD_120480 | JGI IMG/M metagenome (GOLD analysis project Ga0182024, IMG submission 120480) | Permafrost microbial communities from Stordalen Mire, Sweden - P3-2 metaG (Illumina Assembly) | ecosystem: Environmental > Terrestrial > Soil > Wetlands > Permafrost | place: Sweden: Stordalen... | reverse complement strand
TCGAGAGTACTTCAAATTCGGGGTAAATCACGATCGCCAATGCCCGCATCAGACCGACAATCAGTGCGCCGGCCAGCGCCCCTCGCATCGACCCAAGCCCACCGATCACCACTACGGCGAATGCTTCGATGACGAATTCAATGCCCATGTCCAAAGAGGCGGCGGCGGTGGGTACGACGAGAGCGCCGGCCGTAGTGCCGAGTACGGCTCCGAGCGTAAATACTACCGTATAGACCTGCCTCACATCGACACCAAGCGCTTCTGCCATCGCCCGATTCTCGGCAGTGGCGCGGAGAATGCGTCCATAGTTGGTTCGTTGCAGAAACGCCCCAAGCCCTCCGGCGATACCGACGGCAGCGGCGATCACCAGGAGATTGTAGACCGGAACGCTGAAATCACCCGAGCGGAGCGTGCCGTATATCAGATAGGTCGCGTCGAGAGACCGCGGATTCGAACCCCAGAAGAATCGAAACACGTCCTGGAACATTAGGACGATCGCGAAGGTGAGCAGCAGTTGAAAGCTCTCGTCGCGCCCATAGACACTGCGCAACATCCGCTCGATCGGCGGTCCGATGAATGCCAGTGCCAGCCCGGATACGATGAGGCAAGGCAATAGCAGCCAGGGTGAAAGCCCAAGCCCGGCCGCGTAAGTCGCAGCAGTGACGCCGAAATATGCGCCGAGCGCGTAGAACGAGCCGCAAGCCAGATTAACGATCTTTTGTACGCCAAAGACGAGTTGCAGCCCGGCCGCTACGAGCAGCAACACGGCGGCGTGAAAAACGCCGCCGAGAAGAATGTCGGAGAATGCTGCCATTCTTGAGGGCGCAGTTCAGATGTTGAACTTCGCAGTCTTGATCCATTCCCAGAAATTTGCGCCCGCCGGCTTCTGCAGCTCGGTCGAGTACATCGTCTCAAAAGTTCCGAGCGTGACGAAGTCGTACTTGTTCTTGTACGTGGTGAAACCTTGCACGAACGTTTGGTCAGCGATGTGATCCTTACGCCAGGAACTCTTGCCGCCCAGGCTCTCCACTGACAGCCCCTCCAAGGCGCCGATAACGTCGTCCTGGGACGGCCAGTTTCCGCCCTTCGCCGCGGCGGCCTTCTCCACTGCCGCCTTGTACGAGGCGATCGCAAAATACGCGCGATCGGCTTCCCACTCTGGGTAGTCGTTGTACTTTCGTTCGTAATCTGCGACGAATTCTTTGGCCAGTGGGGACGCGTTCGGATTGGCAAAGTACAGCGTGTTGTGACCGAACAGCATGCCTTCCGGCGTGAATTCCTTTTTCATCAGTGTGTGCTGCCATCCAGCGGCCGGGAACACCAGCTTGGTGCCCTCGGTAAGCCCGGCCGCATGCGCTTGCTTCATGAACACCGGCAGATCGGCGAACAGCAGCGAGGAGAAGATCAGGTCGGGCTTCGCCGCCTTAAGCGCGGCCACATGGCTGGTAAGGTCCATCGTGCCGACTTTCGGCCACAGCTCAGTGACTACCTTGTGGTCAATATTAAATCGCTTCAACATCGCGATGAACGCCGCCATGTTATTGCGCCCATAGGAATGATCGGGGTTGATGCCGGCGACCGTGACGAACTTGCCTTTCCAGTACTTGATGGCGAGGAGTGAGGACATGATCGCCTCGCATTCGTTGTCGGTCGAGCGGAACAGATAGTGAGGATGAGGCATCGTCTCGTCTACGCCATCCTGCGTAGTCCCATCCCAATAGAGGGTGAGGGCGCGCGCCTCCTCGACGGCGGGCCCCAACGCGAGTCCGACGCCGGTCGAGATGATGCCTTGCACGCAATCAACCTTCTCCTCCTGAACCAGTTTGCTGAAGCGCTCGATTGTATCTTTTGGCGAGGACTCTTCTTCGATCACCAGTTCGACTTTGCGACCGGCTATGCCGCCCTTCGCGTTGAAGCGCTCGACCGCCCATTGCGTGGCGCGAATGCCGTTCTCACCTGGACCCGCCGCGATTCCGGAGCGCGGCGCGAGAATCCCGATGCGCAACGGCTTGTTTTGGGCGATGGCCGGCGAAAACACCTCACCTGCAGCCGATAGGGCGCCGACGGCTGCGGTAGCCTGCAGAAGCTTGCGACGTGTAATGGACATAGATTCCCTCCCGTGCTGGGGGCCCTGCGGTGGAGCCCCTTGTGTTCTAGATTTTAACAGGTTGGCACTTGGATGATATATTAGTGCCATGTCAGAAACAAGCCGCGACTCCCTGGCCATCCACCCGCTAGGCGGCGATCTTGCGCAGAGCGGAATCGATCTCAGCGCCACTCAGCGTCCAATCGTTGTCGAAATTGGCGATGACCTGTTGCATGAACGGTTGCGACAAACTAATGGCGCGTTCCTTTTCGCCGAGATGATCGACTAGGATTGCCAGCGCCAGCTGCTGAGGACTTGCGCCCTCATAGGTCCACTCAAATCCGTGTTTGCTGAAACACTTGACCTCGTAGTGTTCGTCGAGACGTTGTCCGTCGACCGTGACAACCAAGCCATCAATCGTGCGCTTTCCCTCGTAGATCTTCATGGTCCTAGATCAATACCGTTGCGCGGGTGAAGTTCTCGACATAATCCATCAATTTGTCGCTGGCGCGCACCGCGGCTGCAGCGTCGCCATTGGCGATAGCGCGCGCCTGATTGGCGTGTAGCCGCGCACAAAGCGGAAGATCGGCCGCCTCGCGATAGTGCATGTACCAGAAGCGCCTTGACAGGCCTTGCAGCAGCTTCATGGAGCGGGCAGCGAAGTCGTTGTGCGCCGCCTCGATCAAGAGTTGGTTCAATTCCCGATCGAGCGTCATGAACACCAATGCATCGTTGGTCTTGGCCGCGTGATCCATGCCACGCGCTATTTCGAGGAACCGTGCCCGCTGCTCGCTGGTGGCTCGCTCGGCGCCAACCCGGCTGAGCAGCCGTTCGAGTTCGCCGCGGACTTCGAGTGCGAGCAACTGGGTGCGCGGATTGAGGTCGGTGACGAGAATACCCTTGCGCGGCAGGATCGTGACCAGGCCTTCACGGGCAAGCCGTTGCAATGCCTCGCGGATCGGCGTGCGTCCAATCTTGATCGTCGCCGATAGCCCCTGCTCGGAGAGTATTTCTCCGGGCTTGAGCCGTAACGTCACGATCTGTTCCTCGATCAGGCGGTAGGCCTGCTGCGTCAGCGTCTGCACCGGTTGCGTGGTCGAGGAACCCTGTATGCGTTTTCCCGAATGGTGCGCCCGATGGGCAACGGTGGTGCGTTTGTGCGACACCACTTTGGACAGCGTCACATTAGTGGAGCGTGCCACGTCAGATTTGCCTTCGTTTTGCGACCATCGCCGCGAACTTATCGTATTCGGCGTCATTTACGGTGTAGGAGTGGTCATCGTCCGGGAACGCGCCTTCTTTGACTTCCTTCACGTACTGCGTGATCCCGGCCACGGCCACTTCCGTAAGTTTGGCATAGCGTTTGGTGAACTTCGGCTTGAAATCGGTGAATACGCCGAGCAGATCGTAGCATAGCAAAATCTGGCCGTCGCAGCCGACGCCGGCGCCGATGCCGATAGTTGGAATTGTAAGCTGCTCGGAAATAAGCCTGGCAATTTTTGCCGGCACGGCTTCAAATTCCAGCATGAAGCATCCGGCATCCTCGATGGCGATGGCGTCTTCGAGGATTTTCATAGCCGCTGCCGCCGTGCGGCCTTGGATCTTGAAGCCGCCGAACATGGCGATGGTGTGTGGCGTCAGGCCGATATGCGAGGCCGTCGGAATTCCGGCGTCGACGAGAGCCTTGAGAATGTGGGCCTGAGACTTGCCGCCTTGCGGCTTGACCGCGTCGCACATCGCCTCCTGCATGAAGCGGGTGGCGTTGACGAGCGCACGGTCTATCGTGTTGTAGCTTTGGTAAGGCATGCAGCCGAGCGTGAAGGTATTCGGCGCGCCCCGTCGTACCGCCTGGGCATGCATGACCATCATGTCCATCGTGGCCGGAACCGTATTCGGATGGCCGTGCGCGATCATGGCCAGACTGTCGCCGATCACCGCGACATCAACCCCGGCCATTTCCGCCCACTTGGCCGACGTGTAGTCGGGAACCGACATATAGACCATCTTCTCTCCCGACGTCTTCGATTCGCGGATTTCGCCAATCGTGCGCTTCTCGCGTTTTCCTATGGCGACTCCCTCGGCGCCTTTGACAGCTGGTTTTGCCGCAGATCTGGTTTCCGCTTTTGACATGAAAATCCCCCGCCGCGCGGCCATTGTTGAAACCGCTAATATATATCACGTATGTTACGGAGCTTGATTTTATTCGGTCAAGGGATTGACGCTCCAACATGAGAAAAAAGGGACGATTTTCGTGCCAACCGACGCCTGGCTACCATTACTGTTGTTCATGGCGCTGCTGCTAGCCTTGTCCTTGCACGGATTGGCGGCCAGCGGCCATTTCCCTTATGAACATCGCGCCCCCGCACTGCGTTTGGGACTAGGGCGCCTGCTGCTCTTCGGCTCGATCGCGATTGCTATAGTTTGTCTTGCTATCGGCATTACGGTGGCATGGCGTCATATTCCCTGGTATGCGGCGATCATCGGCGGTGGGGGTGTCATTCTAATCGCCCCTCTGGCAATGCATCCTCTACCGGACCGCTTCGTCGACGGGGCTAGCGCCTTGATAGTGTTCAGCGGCGTTAGCCTGGTGTTGACCGCTGCGATGACATGGATTGCCATCGCCGGGTTTGACCCATGAATGCCGGAAACGCCGTCAGGCCCGCCCCGTTGGGTGGTTCCACACGTCCAGCTGCCGTGCGCGGCGAGCGCACCAGCGGGCTCCCTGGGCTGCCAGCGAGGCCTTGCGTCCAGCAGCGCACATTGGACCAGCCTGGGCCCGAGACCGCTTTAGCTTACGGCTGAGATGATGCGCGCCGACGCCAAGCGACCGCTCGACCGCGGTCACGATAGCCGAGCGCAAATCCGAGCTAGAAATAGTCCCGGTTAATACGCCCGGACGTGGAAAAACAAGATTGTGCGGCCATCCCGGTCGCTATCAATGGAGATTTACCATGTCAGACCAAACGAAAACGGAGGACTTCGCGAAGTCCCTGCGGTCCTCCGCGACACTGTTACTGCGGACGCTCGACCGTTTGCAGTACGACTACAGCGAAGCGTCCGCCGGCGAACTAAGCGAGCGAATTTCGTTTCTGGCCGAACTTGATCGGCTTGAAAATCGCGAGGCGCCAATCCCGATGGCATATCTGCGCGAGCGGGTGAGGCTCTTGCAAGCCTACGAAAAACTCAACGATTGGAGCATTCGCGACCTGAAAAATCGCGCACTCTCCGAACGGATTGCCCTCCTAAAAGAATTGAAGGCGGTGGGCGATCTGGGAATGACGGAGCAGCAAATCAAGGATCGCATTCGGGCGATCCGCGATATCCGCGCCCGCCAAGAGCAGAAGGCCGCCCTGGTGGAACGCAACGCCCACGTGGCGTCCATCCAAGCCGACCTCGAAGAATCCGACGCCGCGTGATCGTCAGCTAACGGAGCGTGGCGCCAATGCCGCGCTCCGCTGATGGACGATCAAGTCCGATCCCGGAAGGAAGTGTCCAAAATAGAGCCCCGGCCGGCCAGGGGCTTGACCGATCGGCCGGATAATGGGGGCACCAAACTACGAATCTGGGGTTCAGCGGTTCGAATCTCTTCGGGCGCGCCATTTTCAGAGACATCCCGTGCGATTCGCACGGCAATCGCACGACGCAAGGTAGCCATGGGCGATTGGGCTGGAACGCAGGCGGATGGCTCGGTAGTGGAGCAGCTGACTACGAATCTGGGGGTCGGGAGTTCGAATCTCTCCGGGCGCGCCATTAAGTATCTGCAAACGGAAGACAATTCTAACGCGCGATGAGTAAGTCTTTCATTTTGTGAGACCAGTCCGGTCCTCTTCGCGCCCGGTGTTCCATAAAGCGTTTTTGCGCTCTCGCGAATTGCTCGGCGCGCTTCAAGCTGCCAATCATCGAGACAGTTTGGCCGACGCCGCTCCGGAATTGCGCCGTTCGGGGTGACGGTTTAATTGCCGGAATTCCGGGAAATCACAAATAATGATAACGAAAATAGCCGGGCGTAATTTGACACTAATTTGACACTATACCATCTCTCGCCTGACCATGAGACGAAATGGCGCTCTCTCCTTGGCAGGACCGCGAATGCGGCAATCTGGGGAGGAGGACTGCATTCGCTCCTCGGCGTCCAGGGAGGGAAATAAGAGATTATGAGTGCAACCACGATCGTAAACGTCGCGCCGAAGCACGCGCCGGCGCCGAATGATGGCGCGGTTCAGCCGGTCACCACGCTAAGGGATTGGCTCGATCATCTCGCCGCACGGGGCAGATTGGCTGTGATGAATCCGAACGTGGCCTTGCGTTTCGAGGTCGCGGCAATCTCGAAGCGCCTCGACGGACAGAAGGCGACCTTCTTCCCGCGTCCCGACGGGCATCCGGTGCCGGTCGTTTCCAATCTGGTGTCGGATCGCGCCTGGCTGGCCGAAGCCATGGGCGTGCCGCCGTCTCAGCTGCTAGCGACCTTCCAACAGGCATCCCTTGCACCGCTGCCTTGGCGCGAAGTGCAATCCGCGCCGGCGCAGGAGGTGGTCCACCGCAATGTCGACTTGGCGCGGCTGCTGCCGTTACCTACACACAACGAACATGACAGCGCTCCCTATATCACGGCCGGGTTGGTTATTACGCGTAACCCGCGCACCGGCGTACAGAATGTTTCCATTCTTCGGTGCCAGCTCAGCGGTCCCAACCGCCTGGGTGTTTGTGTCCTGCAGCGTCACACGCATTTCTTTTACGAGATGGCGGCACAAAGGGGAGAACCGCTGCCAGTCGCGATTGTCATCGGCGTCGATCCGCTCACGCTACTGTCGTCGCAGGCGATCGTACCGATCGATCGCGACGAGCTGGAAATAGCGGGCGCTTTGCATCGCAAGCCGCTCGATGTCGTCAAATGTAAAACAAGCGAGTTGCGCGTGCCCGCCGAGGCGGAGATTGTGATTGAAGGCCGCTTCCTGCCGGGGGTGCGCGAACCGGAAGGCCCGTTTGGCGAATTTCCCCAATATTACGGCGAGCGCGCCGACCGCCATGTAGTCGAGGTGGATGTCGTGACCCATCGGAAAAATCCGATCTATCACACGATTACCGGCGGCGGCCTGGAGCATCTGATGCTCGGCGCCATTCCGCGCGAAGCGACCTTGCTGGCGCACCTCCAACGCACATTTCCCACCGTGCTCGATGTTCATCTCTCCAAGGGCGGCATGTGCCGCTATCACCTCTATGTCAAAATCAAGAAGCGCTTCGAAGGCGAGGCGAAAAATATCATGATGGGCGCCTTCGCCGGGCACTACGATGTCAAGCATGTGTTCGTGGTGAACGACGATGTCGACATCCACAATCCAGCGGAAGTCGAATGGGCGGTCGCCACGCGTAGCCGGGCCGATCGCGATGTCTTGATCGTGTCCGATGCGCAAGGATCCCGCCTCGACCCGACGACGAACGATGGTGTGGGTGCGAAAATGGGCATCGATGCGACGACGCCTCTGGATGCGCCTCCGATGCGTTACAAGCGTATCCGCGTGCCGGGAGAAGACGAGGTCGATCTAGATCGCGTCGTTGCTTCGGGGCCCGCCAGCGAATGGCGCCGCAATCTTTGACTGACTGAAACGCCCGCGCCATCGGGATAGGCGCACGGCGAAACGCGAAAAACCCGACAAGAGGATGAGGCCTAGGGAGGACGATAAGATGAAACGCTCAGCATTCGCCGTTTTGCTCACGCTCGCGAGTTTGAATTTCGGCGCCGCCGCGTGGGCGGAGGAAACGGTCAAGATCGGCGTGAATGGCGTGGTCAGCGATGCCGCGTTTTTCATTGCGGAACGGAAAGGATATTTTGCCAAACAGGGCATCAAAGTTGAATTGGTTCATTTTGATTCAGGGCCACAAATGGTCGCCCCACTCGGCACTGGCCAGATCGATGTCGCCGCCGGCGCTTCGTCGGCCGGCCTTTTCAATGCGGTGGCGCGTGGCATCGGGCTGAAAGTCGTTGCCGACAAGGGCTCGGCACCGGTCGGCTACAGCTATGTGCCGATCATCGTGCGCAAGGATCTGATCGACGAGGGCAAGGTCAAGACCTACGCCGACTTCAAGGGCCTCAAGATCGCCGAGGCGGGCAAGGGCGGCACGCCTGGCCCGATCCTCGATGAAGGCCTCAAGCGCGGCGGCCTTAAGTACGACGACGTCCAGCATGTTTATAACCTGGGCTACCCGCAGCAGGTTCTGGCCTTGGCCAACAAGGCGATCGATGTCGGCGTCACCGCCGAGCCCTCCGCCACTCAGGCCATCAAATCTGGCTACGCCATTCGTTTCTCCGCCCCCGATCATTACCCGAACCAGCAGATCGCCGTGCTTTTGTATGGCGACTTGTTCATCAAGAACCGCAACGATGTCGCGACCAAGTTCATGGTCGCGTACCTCGAAGGTGTCCGCTTCTATAACGGCGCCCTCAAGGACGGCCATTTCAGCGGGCCCAACGCCGCCGAGCTGATCGACATTCTTGTCGAGTTCACCAAGGTCAAGGATCGGGCGCTATACGCCGACATGACACCCAACGGCTGCAACCCGAACGGCCATGTCGATTTGCCGAGCTTGACGAAGGATTTCGAGTTCTACAAACGGCACGGCTATCTTGAGGGCACGACGACCGTCGATGCCCTGGTCGACCAAACCTTCGTCGATCGTGCGCTCAAAATTCTCGGACCCTATAAGCCGAAATTATGATGGTGATCGAAAAACCGGCGGTGTCCGTCACGGCAGCGCCGCCAAAAATTCGTATCGCGAATCTTGCGCGGCGCTTCGGGACGCTGACGGCGATCGAGAATTTTTCGCTCGATGTCGAAAGCGGCAGCTTCGTCATGATCGTAGGGCCGAGCGGCTGCGGCAAAACCACGCTGTTGCGCATCCTCGCCAATCTCGACTCCCCGACCGAAGGAACCGTGCAGGTTCAGCGCAGCGATCCGTCCAAGCCGAGCAACGCCATGGTGTTCCAGGGCGACTCGATTTTTCCCTGGATGACGGTGTGGGACAACGCGGCTTATGGCCTCAAGCTGCGCGGCGAGGACAAGGCGCGCATCAAGGACGTCGTCGGATTTTATCTCGATCGCACCGGACTCACGCGGTTTGCCGACCGTTTTCCCTTTCAGCTGTCGGGCGGTATGCGCCAGCGCGTTTCGATTGCGCGGGCCTTCGCCACCGATCCGGAAGTCTTGCTCATGGACGAGCCGTTCTCGGCATTGGATGAGCAGCACAAAACAATGCTGCAGCAGGAGCTGTTGCGGATCTGGGACGAGACGCGCAAGACCGTGCTCTTTATCACCCATAGCGTGGACGAGGCGGTCGCTTTGGGCGACAAAATCCTCGTCATGACCGCCGGCCCCGGGCGCATCAAGGCGATCATCGACGTTCCGTTTCCTCGGCCGCGCAACGTGATCGAGCTGCGCGGACAGCCGGAATATGGCGAACTGGTCTTTCGAATCTGGGGCTATTTACGCGAGGAAGTCGAGCGTGCGGCGGCCATGGAGATGAAGTGATGGCCGCGCGATTCATCGACCGCGACAAACTCATCAGCATTCTGACGCCCATCATTTTGCTCGGGCTGTGGGAACTCGGCGCCCGGGCCGGTTTGGTCGATACACGGTTTTTTTCGTCGCCGGCGCTGATCGCGCGGCGTTTCATGGTGCTCTCCGCTTCCGGTGAGATATGGCTCAACATCGGCGTCAGTCTCAGGCGTTTGGGCATCGGGTTCCTGGTTGGCGGAGTGCCCGCCATCGTTTTGGGGATTGCGATGGGCCTGTCGCGTTCGGTCCGCGCGGCGATCGATCCGCTCATCGCCGCGACTTATCCTTTACCCAAAAGCGCCATTTTTCCGCTCATTTTGCTGATCTTCGGCCTCGGCGAGTCCTCGAAAATCGTGATGGTCGCCCTGGGCGTATTCTACCCGCTGATCATCAACACCATGGCCGGCGTTCTGCAGATCGATCGAATCTATCTCGACGTCGGCAAGAACTTCGGTGCGACTCGCGGACAGATGTTTTACACGGTCGCGCTTCCTGGCGCGCTGCCATCGATCTTCGCGGGCATCAAGCTCGGCGTCGGCATGGGGCTCGTTCTGATCGCGATCTCGGAAATGATCGGTGCCGACAGCGGCCTCGGCTATATGATCTGGAATGCCTGGCAGACCCTGAGTGTCGAGACAATGTATGTCGGTCTGGTCGTTATCGCGATCATCGGTTATGTCCTTTCACTCTTTTTAGACGAAGTCGAAAAGTGGTTATTGCCGTGGATGCGCGAGCGGTGACGGCGGCATTCTGACGCGCGGCTTTGCTATTTAACGCGGATCGTTGCTTCGGCCACTGGTGCGCCGTTGAACCGGACGCCCTTGTTTGAGTTCTTCGCTGAGAACTTCGATAAACGCATTGACCAGCGGCGACGGCGGACGCTGCGCGCGATAGACATAAACCAGCTGGCGTTTCAGCGTGGGCTCGACAATCGATCGGGTCTGAAGTGGAAGCTCGGTTGCGGATTTGCGCGCAACGATCGCTGGCAACACCGTCGCCAGCGCGCTTTCGGAAACGAGTTTGAGCGTGGGCGCCAAGGCATCGACCTCGATTTGCGGCGTGATCTGGATCCCCAGTTCCTCGGCGGCAGAATCGACGATGCTGCGGATGCCATGCCGATACGAAGGCAGCACCATGGCCATTTCCTTGAGTTGCACGAACGGGACAGGCGCCAAATTGCGTTTTGACGTGCCGCGCTCGACCAGCACAAGCTCTTCGTTGATGAGCGGCATCATCGCGACGCCGGCCTTGCGGCGCGTGCTGTTAACGATCGCGAAATCGAGATCGCCCGACATGACCGAATCGATCAATGTCCCGCTATAGGCTTCGTCGATCCTGATTTCGACATCCGGATATTTCGCACTGAAGCGCCGTAAGACATCGGCCAATACGGAGTTGGTGATCGATGGGATGATGCCCACCGCAATCTTGCCGAGGACTTTGCCGCTGAGTTCCATCACCTGCTGATTGGCGTGCTTGAGGTCGAGCAGGATCGGCAGGTACAGGCGATACATCGCTTCGCCGGCGGAAGTCGGGATCATGCCGCGTGCGGTGCGTTCGAACAGGTCGATGCCCAGCCGCTTTTCCATTCGGCTGATCTGCATGCTCAAGGCTGGCTGCACAACGTTGAGGCTGCGCGCCGCACGCGTCACGCTGCGCTGCTCATATAAGCAGGCAAAATATTGAATTTGCCGCAGGTCCAACATCATCCGCGCGCCTCGATAGCCGCCGCAAGCGGGTGCCGCCAGTATAACGCTAAATGATTTTGTTTATCGTCAATTATTATTTGCGGTGACAGGCGCCCGGGCCTATAGATCAATCAATAAGCCAAGAAAATGGGTCGGGTGAGGTCGCGCTGCGTAGGTGGACAGAGTCTTGCTGACGGCAATCGGGGTCGCATCTCAGGGGTGGGTCGGCTCGCCCATTCCGCGCAAAGAGGATGAAGCGCTCCTCACCGGGCGCGCCCGGTTTATCGACGATCTCTCACCGCTGGCCGGCATTCGCTTCGCGGGTATTCTACGCTCGCCGCATCCTCACGCCCGTATCCTGCACATCGATGTCTCGCGCGCGTTGCAGCTTCCCGGCGTGCGCGACGTCGTCACCGGCACAGACATCGCCGAATTGATCGGGCCGATCCCGAGCGTCGTGAAGGCGCCTATCGCCTATTATCCGATCGCCATCGACACCGTCCGTTATGTCGGGGAACCGGTGGCAGTCGTCGTCGCCGATACGCGCTACATTGCCGAAGATGCCTGCGACTTGATTGTCGTGGACTACGAGGTGATGCCGGCCGTTGCAGACCTGCAAAATGCGATGGCGCCTGACGCCCCGGTGATCCACGAGAAAGCCGGCTCAAATGTCATCAGCCGGCGCACCTTCCGATACGGAAATCCGGACGCCGCCTTCGCCGCGGCCGATCGGGTGTTCGACTTTTCATATTCCTATCCGCGTTATGCCTCGACGCCGATGGAGACGTTCGGCGTGATCGCGCATTTCGAACACGCGCCCCATCGTTATACCGTGTGGTCGAACTTCCAAGGCCCCTTCGTGCTCCAGCCGCTGATGGCCGGCGCGTTGCGCGTTCCGGGCAACAGGCTCCGTCTCATTACGCCGCAAAGCAGCGGCGGGAGCTTCGGTATCAAACAGGCGGTTCTCTCCTACATCGTGCTGCTGGCCGCGGTCAGCCGAAAAACCGGACTGCCGATCAAGTGGATCGAAGATCGCGCCGAGCACCTCACGGCTGCGTCCTCCTCGAGCGATCGCTTGGGAACGATTGCCGGCGCATTCCAAAAGGACGGCAAACTCACGGGCTTGCGGTTTAAAAACATCGCCAACATGGGCGCGTATATCCGTGCTCCGGAGCCGGCATCGCTCTATAGAATGCACGCCGCTTCGAACGGCTGTTATGACGTGCAGAACATCGCGGTCGACAACGAAATCGTGGTCACCAACCGCACGCCGGTGGGGCTTAACCGCGGTTACGGCGGGCCGCAATTCTATTTTGCGCTTGAGCGCATCATGGAGATCGCGGCGCGCGGGCTCGGCATCGATGCTGCGGAGCTGCGCCGTCGGAATTTTATTCCGGCGCACGCATTTCCTTACCATGCGCCCGCCGGCGCCGTGTTCGACGCGGGCAACTACGATGCGGTATTATCGGAACTGTTGCGGATCACCGATTATGATGCATTGAAAAAGCGCCGCGATGAAGCGCGCCGTGCCGGTCGGCTGTTCGGGATCGGCTTTGCGGCCGGTGTCGAGCCATCCGGCTCGAACATGGCCTATGTGTCACTCGCCCAGACTACGGACGAGCGCAGCCGCAGCGATCGTAAATCCGGCGCCAATGCCTGCGCGGTGATTTCCGTCGATCCGAGCGGACAGGTCACGCTACGGCTCGACAGCACGCCGAACGGACAGGGCCACCAGACGGTCGCGGCGCAGATCGTGGCGGACGCACTTGGGCTCGCTCCGAAAGACATCGATGTTGTCACCGAAATCGATACGCTCACCAGCGCATGGTCGATCGCCTCCGGGAATTATTCCAATCGTTTTGCCGCCATCGTCGTGGATGCCATCGAGAAATCCGCGCAGCAGGTCGCGCAAAAGATCAAACTGCTGGCGGCGGAGGCCCTGGATGCGTTGCCTGACGAAATCGAGTTGCATGAAGGCTACGCGCGCGTACGCGGCCATTCGAACAAGGGTCTGTTGTTCCGCAAGGCGGCTGCGCGCGCGCATTGGGACGCGTCTGGACTGCCGGAAGGCGTCACACCGGGCATCGTCGAGACCGCCATAGTCTCGCCGCCAGTGCTGGGCTCGCCGGATGCCCAGGACCGCATTGCGTCAGCGGCGACATTCGGCTTCGTGATTGATCTCGCGGCGGTAGAGGTCGACCCCAAAACCGGCGTACTCGTCATTATCAAATACGCGTCCGTGCACGACGTCGGAACCGAGCTCAATCCGAAAATCGTCGAGGGCCAAGTCCATGGCGGGTTCGTCCATGGTCTTGGCGCGGCTTTGTTCGAGGAACTGGCCTATGACGAGCGGGGCAATTTTCTGTCCGGCACGTTCGCCGATTATCTCTGCCCGACCGCCGTCGAGGTGCCGCCAATCGAAATCGGCCACGTCGAAACGGTTTCTCCGGTCAATGCGCTCGGCGCCAAGGGAATGGGCGACGGCAGCTCGATGCTCACGCCGGCGGCGATCGCAAATGCGGTTGCCGATGCGCTTGGGCGTGACGACATTTCGCTTCCGTTGACGCTGCAACGCCTGTGGAATCTGGCCAACGGGCGGGACCCGGCGGCCAAGCACCCGTCGAAGTCGCCGGAAGGCATGTCGCAAACGCCAATCGGCAAGGGCGCGCTCACCGGCAGCGGCGAGACGGTGCTCTCGGCGTCGGTCGAC
>Ga0182024_10016445_pt1 | contig 14034 bp, 10 predicted proteins | sample P32metaG_FD_120480 | JGI IMG/M metagenome (GOLD analysis project Ga0182024, IMG submission 120480) | Permafrost microbial communities from Stordalen Mire, Sweden - P3-2 metaG (Illumina Assembly) | ecosystem: Environmental > Terrestrial > Soil > Wetlands > Permafrost | place: Sweden: Stordalen... | reverse complement strand
CGTGATCCTTGGCGGCCTGGGCCACCGAGACGCCTTCTTCCTTCACGCGGCGCAGGATATCGGCTTTTACGTCGGCTGCAATACGATGATGTTTTTTGTTCATATGACACAAGGGTAGTTAATGTCGACCTTTGTGTCTAAATTACCCAGTCCGGGTCATCGCGCCTTTGCGCCGTCCCGCGAAGCGGGACTAATCTTTTGGATTTGTGCGTTCGCACGTGGGGGCGGGAGCAGGTGTCCCGCTAGTTCCCGGCGCAAGGGATCGAAGAGCGGTGGTGCGGGCGGAGGGAGTCGAATGTAACCACACACGGCATCCCAAGGACTTAGCGGATGTCCCCGGGAGTGCAAAGGAGGCGCAAGGAACGGCGGGGAACCGTTAACGTTCCCCGATTGTTCCCTCGTTTTCCGCCAGTTTTTTGAGTCTGCACATTTCACACACTCAAGCAACGAACGCGTCGGCTACAGAATATCAACCAAGCGGCACGGATGGCGAGCCGACGTGAGATGAAGCATCTGACAGGCGGGACGTGGACTGCACGTCATGTATCCCCGCATCACCGAAACGTGGCCTCCGGTAGTGAAGGAGCAAATACCAGGCTCGTCGAAAGCGTCACGGTTCCCTTCTGACGTATTCGAACCTCCAACCCACTGATCACTCCAGAAACGCTACGTAGTTGGCTTTTCTTGCAGTTCCTTGCGCACTGTGGAATGGCTTTTCACGGTGTTTGGCGGGGTTTGTTCCTAAACTTGTTCCCAACTTCTAAGGGGTGACCGGTCGCAACCCCACCCGGCGTGTCAGCGTCGCACTGCAGGGCACTTTGGGTTGACTGCGAAGCAGCTAAGGACATATGCATGCCGCGGGTCCTCACTGAGGAAGCACCCGACGTTCGGATCGCAGTATCTGGCGCGGTAGTAGCTGAGACTTGTCTCGCAGTCGAATTGACGGGCTGCATAGCGGAAGGAATTGACGACAGACCCCGTCGAGCCTGTTGTGTTACCGAATGAATCGCAGGTGTATGTGTTGGCCAGAGCGCCTGCCGCAGTGATCAATCACGCGTCGGAGCCTGATGCATCCGCCTCGTAGTAACTCGTCACTCCCAACCTCGATTCGGCCATGGGCTCGTCGATGTTGGATGTGCGCGCATACTTCGCCAACAGGCTTCCGTTCTGGTCGGTCTCTTCGACGGAGTCGTTCCCGTCGTAGACGAAGTTTGTTGTGGTTGTGGTCGAATTCTGAGTGCAAACCTTCTGAATTCTCCTCCCACTCCCGCTTCCGGTGAGGTCAAACAGACTCATGCTTGCAGTTTGACCCATCTGATTCCCCGACCCAAAGCGGATGCTTTCTGAAGCAACCCTAGATTGCTGGAGGAAACATTCAGTGGACGGAGGACTTTGGCTACTGAGGCGGCTGAGCGCTCTGCAATTCCCGATAGAACTTCTGTAGTATGAAGAACGCTTCCTTCTTCTCGCCATGATCGGAGACAAGTCCCTTGCGGTTGAAATAATCCTCAAAACGAGGGAGCGTTCGTCGCGGACTACGAAAGTCCTTGAGAATCCACGGTGTCATTCCTCGAAGAAAGGGAATGCGCCTTAGCATGGAGATCTGGTGCTCGTAAAGACCTTCCTGATACTCCTCGGTCCACCGTGTGGAGGCGCTGCCGTGATAGCCATACAGTGCATCGCCGCCGAATTCACTCATGATCAGGGGCTTGTCGTACTGTGAGATCCAATCCATCGAATCCGCATCCTCGGGGCGACCGGTATACCAGCCGATGTATTCGTTGTTCCCGAGCACATCCAGATCGCTCGCGATCGGATCATTAATGTGAACGATCGTGCGATTCCCCTTCGCCTCTTCAGTAGATTGAAGAGCGGCAGACACCAAGCGCGTGGGGTCGGCGGAGTGCGCATCCTGAATGAGTTGCCGCAGGAAACGATTCCGGGCATCGCTGATGGGGGTCTCGTTCCCAACGGAATAGATGATAAGAGCAGCGCGATTTTGGTCTCGCGCGATCAGCTCACTCAACTGATTTTCTGCGTTGCGCAGTGTCTCGGGATTTTCCCACTGGATGGTCCAGTAGACGGGCACCTCGGCCCAGACCATCAATCCCATTTGGTCGGCCATGCGCAACGTGGCTTCATTATGCGGATAGTGCGCGAGGCGAACGAAATTGCAGCCCAGTGCTTTGGCCCAACCAAGGAGCGTCCGCGCATCGTCCTCGCTCCAGGCGCGCCCGGCGCGCGTGGGAGCTTCCTCATGAATGCTTATACCTCGCAAGAACATTGACTTGCCGTTGAGCAAGATATCTGTCCCACGAACCTCGATGGAACGGAAACCTATGCGATCCGTGACTTGATCGGCTTCAGTTGCGATCTCGACCGTATAGAGTTTTGGATTCTCGGGAGTCCAGAGGGTTAATCCGGCACTAAAAGAGAACTCGGCCCGCCCCATAGAATTTGTCGCGAACGTCTTGCTAAGCCCCGCCTCTGGAATCCGGATTGTGACGTTCTGCTGAAGTTTTGGACCGTTCAGTTGAACCCAACCAGCGATTTGGGCCGTTGATCCCTTTTCAAGCTGCACGAAGTAGTTCTGAACAAATGTCTCCGGCACTTCCACAAGCGCCACGGGACGCGTAATTCCCCCGTAATTCCACCAGTCTGTATTGGTGGTCGGAACTTGATCCTTTCCGCGAGTGTTGTTGACCCTGACAACGAGGAAATTGCCGTGTGGCTTTACCCGATCCGTGATTTCGAAGTCAAAGGGTGTGAAGCCGCCCTCGTGCTCGCCAAGCTCCTCCCCATTCAGGTATACGGCGGCGAGGTAATTGCACGCTCCGAAATGTAGAAACAACCTGTTCTTCGGTGATTTTGCGTAATCGAAAGACCGCTCGTACCAGACGCTTCCTTCATAAAACAGCAACAACTCGCGCTGCGTGTTCCAGTCACCGGGTACATGGAGCTGGCCGGAAGTATCGAAATCATATTCGACTAACTCCGATTCGGAGTCTGGTTTGTGGTTCTTGGAGAACGCGTGGTTATTTTTCAGGGGCTGAGTGCGGTAATCCAACGATCCTACATCATACGGATCAACAATTGCCTGCCACGAGCCGTCCAAGCTGGTGGTCTGACGCGCATTGATATTCGCGACCAGTGGGGCAACTTGTGCCGCCCCTCGGGTGGAAAAGAGCAACGCACCAACAGCAAGTGTCAGGTAACGAATCGAATTATTCATGATTGACCTTCATTCGTAAATTTGAAGGTATTCAGGTGAACACGAGAATTTTGGTCGTCCCGGGCGAGAGAAAGGGACGGCGAGGGGGCGCCGTCCCATCTCCCCGATCGGCGCCTTTGACAGAACGACGAGCGCGGGCTGAGCCAACCGCTTCGTGGAGCCACCGCGGCACTGTTGCCCCGGATTGCTTCGTTTAGTTCTTTGAACTAGCCACTCGCTTCAGACTCACATTGTTCCGATGGGACGCGATCCCGAATGACTAGGGCTTAAAAAGTGAACTTTGCGCCGAATTGAAGAATGCGCGCCGGGAAGGACTGGGTAACCTGACCAAAACTGGCGCTTCCAACGTTATTCACGCTAAATCCACTGAGACCGCTCCAGTTCGTCTGGTTGAAGGCATTATACGCATCCACCCGGAACTGCAGGCCCATGCCTTCCCGGGGCAAATTGAATAGCTTCCCCAACGACAGATCCCATTGGTAAAAGGCCGGCCCGGTGATGTTGCTGGTGGGAGCATCGCCCGCGCCGAGCGCAGATTCAGGCGCAAATGCCGCTGGATTGACCCAGCATATCGCATGTGCGTTGGAGCATGTGCCGCTAAACCCAGTCGGCTGGCCCGCAACAGCATCCGCCCGCCGGTTAATCGTGATACCCACGTTGGGAGCGCCGCCAACGGCGACCGTGTCCGTTGCAGTGAAGGGCGACCCGCTCTGGTAGTGCATGATCACACTCAGCGTCCATCCCTTTGCCAAGGACCCTTCCACGCCCGTCAAGTTCTTGCCCCAAGGCGACTCCACCACGAAACTGGCGGACACGATATTCCGCGCGTCGAAGCTCAGCAGGCCATAGTCAAATCTCTTCCAGGATTCCACCACGCCGCCCGATTGGGTTCCCCCTACTCCTCCAGTTCCACCCGTAACAACCACGGGGTTGGCGGCTGTGCTGACGAGGCAAGTGAACGGACATTCCGGCTCGGGATTTTCGTTATACGCGTCTCCCCCGCCGTTGATCGTGCCGGCGCCAAATCCCAACGCCTTCGAATATGTATAGGCAACCATGCCCGTGGCGAATCCGAAGCGCTTCTTCAGGCTAATCTGCAGAGAATTATAGTTGGAATCGACGTCGCTCAGCGCCATGCCAAGGTTCGAGTATCCCAGGTACGGCCGAATCTGGTCCTTCCCCAGAGCGGCGGGTGCGAAGCCCCCCACGCATCCATATGCGGCAACATTGATTTCAGCAGGACACGCATACGTGTTCGGGTTCGGCGAGACCGGTACGAATTCCTGTGGCGTCCAGGTGGGTTGATTGATGTTGCTGGTGCTGGTGCCCCCGCGCAGGATGTGCCGCCCCAGATCGCCGACGTAGGCTACTTGAAGCAGCATGCCCTGCGGCAATTCGTGCTGCACTGCGAGGCTATACTGGTAGCTGCGGGCGACCACCAGGTTGGGATTAACTCCACTCAAGGACAGAGTGCTGGGACCTGGTAACGCAGCGGCGCCCGGAGCGGAATCGAACGACGATAATGCATCGTTGACCCCTGAGATCGAAACTGACTGTGCCCATGGTACATAGCCCTGGGAGTTGATGCCGTTGCCCAAAAGGTTGCCTTCGGGGTGGTCGTAGAATATGCCAAAACCGCCGCGAACCACGGTCTTATCGTCAAAGGGCGCGTAGGAGAAGCCGAATCTTGGTGACAACAGGTTTTCCTGATTGTAGAAACCGCGTGCTGCCGTCGGAGGTATAGAATCCACAAGCTCCGGATTCTCAAAGGTAGCAGGAACGCTGCCAGCCTGGTTGAAAGGCACACCTCCAGGCCGCTGTAACCCGTTGCATTCGATTGTAAGTACGGGCGTACCGATAACGTTGAGCTGCGGACCGCTGCAAAGACCGGGTGAAGCAAGACTAATGGCGCTACCCGTCCCTGGCGTCGTAAAGGTCGGGACGAGGGCATCGCTGAATGTGAACGGGTCGAAGTTCGTCATGTTATTGCCCTTAGCATAGGTCGGCGTGGTACGTTCGTAGCGAAGTCCCAGCACCAGACTCAACTTCGGTGTAACTCTCCAGGTATCCTGTAGATAAAACTCAAGATCATTGAACCGGAATTGGCCCACAGTTAACGCCGAGTTCTGCGCGAGGTTGCTAAAGTTCCCAAGGAGCGCGTCGGCGAAAGGGTCTCCCGTCGAGTTAGAGCCGGAGGTGGCACCAGCGGTATTGGCGAAGGTTACCACGCCGTCGTAGTTTGTGCGCGAGTTCTGCGTCTTGCGGTTTCGCGCGAAAGACCCTCCGAACTTTATCGCGTGGTTGCTCTTAATTATCGAAAAGTTATCCCCGAAACTTATATCGGTCGTGGGAGACTCGAGGAAGTTCGGCGCTGGACCAGCCACGACGGTCGGTGCGGCGGTCGGGAAACCCGAAACAGCCGTGAAGCTCAATTGCGGAAGGCCGTCGGGGAACTGCGTCGGGCTTCCGAGCGGCGGAATGAACTGGAAACCATAATTGGACTTCAAATAAGCAGTGCCTACGACCGGAGTACGCTGCTTGTGCCAGTCGGCGTTGAATTTGAATTCGTTGATCAGGCTCTGGCTGAGCACAGACGTCCATCCGATTTGAATGTTGTATCCCGGACGATCGCGCTGGTCCGGGTCCACAGGAACCTCCGGATTAGCCCCGAATGTCGAATAAGGATTAGTAATCAGAACATTGTCGTGGAGGTACCGGAAATAGATACTCTGCTTGTCGTTTAGGTGTTCATCCACGCGTATGATGTCCTCGCGAAGGTTTGCCGGGTTCGGAAGGTTGAAAGTCAAGTTGTTCGTAGAGGCCGCGGTGGGCAACCCTCCGAGGGTGGATAATTTCGCCGCTGTCGTGTAAACGTTTTGAATGGCTGCGCCGTCGCCGGTGATACATGCGGGGTTTATAACGTTGGGTGCGGTAAATAGAGTACCGCCACAACTCGCGGGGATGACCGCTGGCGTATTGAGCACGAGGCTCGTACCTTTCGGACCGCTTCCGATGAGGTCTGTGAAGTTGCCTGTCGCCTCCGCTGCGGTGGGGAACGTCTCCGTTTGCGTCGAACCCTGCAAACCTGGAGCGGCCCCTCGAAACCTCTTCCACTCCTGGCCGGCAAAGAAGAACAACTTGCCTTTCTGGAGATACGGGATGGGGCCGCCCAAATCCCATCCAAAGTCGTTCAAATGAAATGGGGGCACCGCATTGTACCCGGTCAAGGTCAGCACCGGCGCCTTGGGCACAAACGTCAGCTTGGTGCCCGCATTTGCCGCATTGAAAATATTGTTCTGGACGAATTCAAAAAGTCCACCGTGATAGTGATTTCCTCCGCTTTTCGTCACCACGTTGACGGTGGCAGAAGCGGAGCGGCCAAACTCAGCGTCATAGTTCGAACTCTGTACGTCCACTTCCTGAATGAAATCAATGCCTACCTCATTGAACACGCTGTTGTTCGAGCCGGCGTCGAGGTTCCACCCGCCGTCCACGCTCCAGTTCTGCCCGTCCAGCCGCAGGCCGTTGATGTCCGCAATGGAGTTGTTATATCCACTCGTTATGCTGGCGGCGCTTAGCCCGGAGCTCTGGAGAGCCGCTCCGGGAATCAAGCCCACGAGCGACTCATAGTGGCGCTGATTCAGGGGTACGTTTTCCACCTCTTGGTTCGTGATGGTGGTCGAGATTTCGCCGGAAGTTGTATTGGTTGTGATCGCCGTCGCCTGCACACTCACCGTCTCTGTAAGGGCGCCTACGTCCAACCTTGCATCCACGGTTAAGCGGCCGCCAGCGGCGACGGTGTTTCCAGACACGGTGGTTCTCTTAAACCCGTTTTTCTCGATCGTCACCGTATAGGTGCCAACGGGCAGATCATCCGCCACGTAGAAGCCAGCCCCGCTAGTGGAGATGGGGGGACGCGCAACCCCGGTCGCCTCATTCGTGATCGTGACGCGGGCATCGGGGACCACTGCACCCTGCGTGTCGGTGACGGTCCCCGATATTCGCCCGACGACGTCCTGCGCCGCGGCGAAATCCGCGGTCCCCATCAGTGCGAATAGTAACGCTATGACGAGAGCTATCGGCATACTAACCAGCGCCGAATCGAGCCACCTCATTGCGCAAATCATAGAAACATAGCGATTTTTCGAAGGGGCCAAAATCATTTTAGTGTCTCCTCGATAGGCGTGAATGATTCTCTTCCTAATCTGGATCTCCTGGCCGACAAACCGCAACGGCTCTACAGGAAACGACGCTGCAATGAAATGGTCTTGATTGCTTGGTGGTCGAGTAAAGCAGTATTCCGAGGGGCAAAGGAAGTTAGGTAACCGTGAATTCACAGTTAGAATTCAACATTTATGAGATCGAAGGGGAGCGCACCGTTCTCCGGGAGCGTCGATCTTAAGTCAAGAGAGATTCAGGCGTTTAGTTAAGTGTCATGATGCGTGATTTCGGTTATACTCCCGCCCAAACGGTCGGCTGATGAGCCGACGGTACAGTTTCTAAGGAGTTATGCGCTTGGAATCGGCAATCAGCAGGCTGGAGGCCGAGCGGGCGGAAGTAGAAGACGTGGTGTCCTCCGGTGTTTTAGGGCGGACGAACAACCTTGTGCGGCTGATGACTTATGTATGCGAGAAGTACTTCGAAGGAGCGATTGACGACATCAAGGAATACAACATCGCGGTGCACGCCCTGGGTCGCCGGGAAGCCTTTGACCCACAGGTAGATACCATTGTTCGCGTCACTGCGCACGCATTGCGAAAGCGACTCGAAGATTATTATAGAAGCGCCGGGGCAGAACATGCCGTTCATATCTGCCTACCCGCCGGCCACTATATTCCCAAATTCACTCATTTGAATGGCTTAGAAAGTACAACGGACGAATCCGACCTCTATGAGAGTCAGAACCACGAATCTTTCGATACGCTTTTTTCCCGAGAGAAGGACCGAACGCTAGATCTGCAAGATAATCCTGCCCCCGTACTGCAGGAGTCAAAGCCGGACAGGATCCCAGAATTGCCCGCTAGCAGCGAATCCAGGAAAAAGTTCGCGATACGGAGTGGAGCCCTGGCTGCGACCGCTATTATTGCGATTTCTGTATTTGTACTATCGGTTTTTCTCTGGAGAGAACGGAATCGAGGGGGTGGGCATGAAAGCTCCCCGCAGTTCCAAGCCGCTGCTGCTCCGGGCAGCTCTTCCAGAAAAATTCTTCGCGTTGCGATGGGCAGTGCTTCCTCCCCCTACATAGATCGCGGCGGTTCCGTTTGGGACAACGACCATTACTGCTCAGGAGGAAGCTCGTTCTCCGTTACGGGCCACGCTATCCAAGGAACTGAAGACCCCGCGCTCCTTTCCAGTGGGCGACGCGGCATCTTTCATTGCAACTATCCCGTCCCACCGGGGACTTACGAGGCTCATCTCCTGTTCGCCGAAACGGAGGGGCTTCAAGAGAATAGCCGCAATGTGGTGTTTTCGATCAATGGTGGACCGCCTGCCAGCTTGGATGTCGTGGACGACGCCGGCGGAGATGACATTGCAACAACGAAGGTAGTTGCTGATGTCGCACCCGCGAGCGACGGAACGATCCATCTGGATTTCAGCACCCCTGAGTCATTTGTAAACGCGGTTGAAATTCTGCCGAGCACTCCGCATCACATGGTTCCGGTGAGGATCGTAGTTGGACATTCTCCCTACCGCGATTCCAACAGCAATGATTGGGTGTCAGACCGGTACTTCATCGGCGGACGCGTTAGCAGTTTCGCGGGTGATTTATCCAAAGTCGCCGATGGCCGTCTTTACGAATGGCATCGTTTTGGGCATTTCCATTACGTGGTGCCTGTTGCGACGGGCGGTAGATACACTCTGCGACTGTATTTTATGGAGCATTGGTTTGGTGTCCAGAATGGCGGCATTGGAGGCGTGGGCAGCCGTGTGTTTGATGTCTCTTGTAACGGAGCGATTCTTTTAGAAGGATTTGATATTTTCCGGGAAGCCGGCACCAAGCCCTTGGTCAAATCCTTCCAGCATATTGAACCCACGCCGCAGGGCAAAATCGAGATCTACTTCACTCCTAACGTGAATTACCCGTCTGTAAGCGCGATTGAAGTCACCTCCGAATAGAAAAGTTCCTCGAATTCTGTTTGCTGCGCGACCTTTGACCAGCATCGCGGGACGATCGCAAAGTATCCCGGTGATTGTTATTGATTTACGCCGCTCGCCAGAAATCCGCCGTCGACAACAAGAATCTGTCCAGTCACGAACGATGCCGAATCCGACGCAAGAAACACGGCTGCTCCCACCAGTTCGTCCAGCCTCCCGAATCGTCCCATCGGGGTGCGCATCAATAGTTCATTGCCGCGTGGCGTATTGTCCAGCAGGTCCGCATTCAGCGACGTGCGAAAAACTCCCGGAGCGATGGCATTCGTCAAGACGCCGTGTCTTGACCATTCCACCGCCAACGCCCGCGTCAGCGCCGCCACTCCTGCCTTACTCGCGGCGTATGCCGCTACTTCGTGCAGCGCGACGAAGCTGTTCAGCGAAGCAATATTGATGATCCTTCCACTCTTGCGGCTCAGCATGTGTTGTCCGAACACTTGGCAGGCGCGAAGCGTCCCCGTCAGGTTGGTGTCGAGGATGTCGTTCCAATCGCTTTCCAGGAAGTCCAATGTGGGAGCGCGCTTGATCTTGCCCGCGCAATTCAGCAGGATTTCGACTTTTTCAAAACGCTCCAAACAGGCCGCCAGCAACCGTTGCAATGAACCTTTGTCGCGTGTGTCCGTCGTTACTCTCAGTGTATGCCGCCCCCGTGCTTCAATCTCCCGGGCGACCGCTTCCACATTCGCCGCATTCCGTCCCGTGGCAACGACGTTTGCGCCGGCATCAGCCAACCCCAGGCTCAGTGTCTTGCCTATTCCAGATGTCCCGCCAATCACCACCGCTACCTTGCCCGACAAGTCCAGAGCGGGAAACATTTTGTTTGCTTCCTCCATGGGCCATTTAATTCTTCGATGTCGTTGCAGAATGCTTGTTTGGCCGCGGCGGATTTGACGATTGCATCTTCGCGCGGGCCCATCGTATCCCTAAAAGCGATCTCGAGACGCCCACAAGCCCAAGCCGGGATTCTCGATAAAATAAATCTGTTCACCCGCTACTCGGCTCCAACCTTGCGGCAGTTTGGCAGGATCGTAGAGTTGCATCATCTGGCTCAATTCAGCGTATTCGAAGCCCGCCCCTTCCACCTCTTTCCGAGTCAAGTGCCCCGGACACCAAGTGACCCGGAACCGCCCCTCGGACGATCCATGAATCAAGTGCGCCGCCGCGCTTAAGTCCGCAGCCAAGTCCGCGTTCTCTTTCACCATCGTTACGGTGGCTTCGGTACCGTGATATCCATATTTGCGGATCAGCTTATCGATTCGGACGTCTTCGCCGAAGTCGCGCACACCCGGCGCCAATATGATCAGTTCACCGCCGTCGGCCATCGCCATACGCGTCCGGTAAATTGCTTTGTTTCCCAGCCATGTGCTGTGAAATTCGTGCGGATCGAGGTAAACTACGGCTTTGCGCATCGGTTTCGGCATCAGGGTGAAGTTCACGCGGAAGCTCAACTCCGCAGCAGCGTGAAAGCACTCCGAGTCGTCCCCGATGAACAGCCCCCGCACCACAATTGCTCCGGAAGTATTTCTGCTCACGACCGTCAGCACATATAAAATTGGCCGGTCAATTAGAAAATGAGAAGCCGCGTAGTTCAGCACACGCCGAACGGGATTATCCGCTCGTCCCATGATCCGCTCCATGCCGTAGACGGCTCCTAGATAGTGGCTGCGATTGATGCTGTCTGGTCCGCCCGTTCCCACGAGGATATTTTTGTTGTAGTTCGCCATCCCAATCACTTCGTGCGGCACAACTTGCCCGATCGACAAAATCAGATCAAATTCGCCTCGAGAAATCAGCCGATTTACCTGCGCGGGCCATTCATAGTCCAGCTTTCCTTCCGACTGCTCGTAAATAAATTCCCGCGGAACCACCCCAATCGTTTCCACGTCGTCTCGCCATTTGTGCGCATGAAAGAGGCCGGGCGGGACATCGCCGAAACATCCCGGCGATCTGCTCTGCCGACATGGCCTTGTGCGTCCCCAACGCCGGCAGGACCGCGCGTAGCCCTTCTCCGTAATAGTCCCAGGCGTAACGCGTCAGCTCGCCGGCTCGCGAGGCCGTACGCGTTTGATCGGGAGGAACTGCCAGGACTTTTCTGCGCCCGCCAAGCTTTTCAAGCGCGGCAGACAAAAAATCCCTTAGCGCGCTCGAAGAGAGCTCGCGATCCGGGCCGCCTTGTGCGCAATAAAGACTCATTGTCTATGCTCGAATCCTAATCATCGCCGATGCCACGTCTCTCAACACCGGTCTCGATACTCCGAAACGACTGTTATCCATTACTCCCCGGAGCAGCCGTATCCCTGCTCATCGTTCCCGACGCTAGCCGAGCTTCAGCTTCCGCAGTACGTCCCCGACGATTTCTTCTGGCGTCTCGCTGACGCGTAGGACCAACGCATCGCGTGGCTCTTCCAGGTCCGCAAACTGCCCAGCCAAAATCGTTTCGCCGGCGAAATGTCCCCTGCGGCTCTGCTGCCGTGCCACTATTTCACGATACGTTCCTTTCAGGTAACAGATCCGCAGCTCTACTCCCGCGCCGAGCCTTTCACGGTAGCTCTGTTTCAGCGCCAAGCAGGCCAGCACCGCATCCCGTTTTTTCGCCGCACACTTCAGCAGTTCCGCATGGATCGCAGCCAGCCACGGCTCGCGGTCTTCGTCGCGCAACGGAACCCCGCGTTTCATCTTCTCAATATTCTCCGCAGGGTGAAAATCGTCGGCATCCAGAAATAGCCAGCCCAATCTCTGAGCCAGAAGCTTTCCCACCGTCGTCTTTCCCGACCCCGTTACTCCCATCACCAGAAGAATCATCTGCCAGCATTATCCCCTATCGCAGGCCTTGTTTGCGGGTCGCACTCAACACTCCGTTGGCACACCGGTTTTTCTTAGGCCTGGCGCCAGAATCACGAGAAATAAGAGCCCAACAAGATACGAAGCCGCGGCAACGGAGAACAAAGGAGCGTAGCTGTGGTAAGACTGCAGCACCCACCCCGTGCTCAGTGAAAATAGGACGGCGCCCACCGAGCCTGCCATTCCACCGATCCCGACGACTGCGCCAACGGAACTGCGCGGGAACATGTCCGAAGCGGTCGTGAACAAATTCGCGGACCATCCCTGATGCGCCGCTGTCGCGAGGCCCAAAATGCCAACCGCGGACCACAGGGAGGTGACTCGGCTCGCAAGGAAGATAGGCAAAATGAGGCACGCGCAGATGAGCATCGCGGACAGGCGCGCTTTGGCCATCGACATTCCCGCTTTGTTGAAAGCTGTCGGCAGCCATCCGCCGCCAATACTTCCCACGGCGGACAAGTTGTAAACGACGATAAGCGGCAGGCCGATGCTGCCAAGCCCAAGATGATAACGGGAATCAAAAAACTTCGGCAGCCAGTAAAGATAAAAATACCAGATGGGATCAGTAAGAAACTTTGCCGCGGAGTACGCCCAGGTTTGCCGGTAAGTCAGGAGCTTCGTCCAGGGAATCTCGGCCATGGGCTCAGGACGATCGTCACGAATGTATTGAAGTTCAGAGGCGCTGACGCGCGGGTGATCCTCGGGGCTGTAATACCGCGCGATCCACCACACGATCCAGATTGCGCCGAAGAGCCCCGTGGCCAAGAACGCGGCGCGCCAGCCGAATTTCAGGGTGATCCAAGGAATGAAGGCGGGCGCAAAAATTGCGCCCGCGTTCGTCCCGGAATTGAAGATACCGGTGACGAGCGCGCGCTCTCGCTGCGGAAACCATTCCGCCGTCGTCTTGATGGCGGCGGGGAAGCTGCCCGATTCGCCAAGTCCAAGGAAGAAGCGAGCGACTCCAAAACCAAGCGTGGAAGCAGCCAGCGCATGTCCCATCGAGGCGAGACTCCAAAACGCCATGACGATGACATAGCCGATGCGGCATCCCAGCTTATCGACCAGACGCCCCGAAAGGACAAGTCCGATTGCGTAGGCGAATTGGAAACCGCCGACGATGTACCCATATTGTGCTTCCGTCCAGCCGATGGAGTGCTGCAGAGTGGGAGCCAGGAGGCCCAGGACCTGGCGATCCAAATAATTAATCGAGGCGGCGAAGAACAGCATCGCGCAGACCGTCCATCGCACCCTGCTTAGGGGAGAACCCATGTGGTTTCGCGCACGAGTGGAATTTTCCGAAATGGCAGGCGCAAAGTCCGATCCGTTCGAATGGCCTGGCGAGAATCCGTCGCATTCCTTTACCACGAGATAAGTCCGTCTCCGAGTCTGGATGGGAGGCGCGCGTTACTTGTCGCGCCAGACTCCCCAATACCAAGGTGTGCCCGCGCGTTCAAAGCCGGTACGCTTTTCGCGCGAGCCCGCACGCGAGATCCGCGGCAATTTCATATGCTTCGTCCTCATCGATTCGATGTTCCGCGACCAGGCGTGCGAGAAAGGAGCAATCGATTCTGCGCGCCACATCATGCCGTGCGGGTATCGAAAGAAACGCCCTGGCGTCGTCATTGAAACCGACCGTATTGTAGAAGCCGGCGGTCTCCGTCGTATATTCGCGAAACCGCATCATCCCTTCCGGACTGTCATGGAACCACCACGCAGGACCCAGCCGGAGGCAGGGATAGTGTCCAGCAAGCGGAGCCAATTCGCGGCTGTAAGTCGATTCGTCGAGAGTGAACAAAATGATGGTGAGG
>Ga0182024_10016444_pt1 | contig 14034 bp, 10 predicted proteins | sample P32metaG_FD_120480 | JGI IMG/M metagenome (GOLD analysis project Ga0182024, IMG submission 120480) | Permafrost microbial communities from Stordalen Mire, Sweden - P3-2 metaG (Illumina Assembly) | ecosystem: Environmental > Terrestrial > Soil > Wetlands > Permafrost | place: Sweden: Stordalen... | reverse complement strand
GTATGCGATAGCTTTTCGAGCAGCGCACGATATTGCTTGGGTCGACGCCACGGCAAAACCGCTGCCGCAATCACTGGTTGCAGCGCGGTGGTTTCATATTTCACGCCATAATTTCCCGTCATGCCGCGGTGCTGGTCAGAATAAATCGCTTGCATCGTTCCTTCCCAGGGACGAATCTCCTCGTCCAACACGCCGCACACATTGGACACCGGATGCAAGTGCAGGTGTTTTCCAATATGTTCGTTGCGCAAACCGGAACGCAGTAACAATCCTGCGGTGTGGATCGCACCGCAGGCGACAATCACCGATTTAGAGCGGATCGTCACGCGATGCCCGCTCCTTGAACGCGCTTCCACGCCTTTCGCGGCGCCCACTCCGATCAACACTCGTGTCGCTCGCGTTTCCGTAAAGATTCGCGCGCCACACTGTTGCGCATCCGCCAGCCAGGTCTTCACCGTCGATTGTTTCGCCCCAATCGCGCAGCCATAACCGCAATACCCGCAAATTCTTCCCTGATCGCATCCCCGCACATTGCGCGGCATGGCATCCACGTGCCAGCCCAAGCGCTGCAAGCCCCGTTCGAAAACCTGCTCGCGCGCAGAAACCCGATTGTGCTCCCTGTTTACATGCAGCCGTTCACACACCGCGTCCAAGCTGCGCGTGTACTCCGGCGATTTAACCCACGCCGCGCCGCTCGCCGCCCACTCTTCTCGCACGTCCTCTGGCGTGCGGAACGATGTACAGTAATTCACCACCGTTCCGCCGCCCAGGCATTCGCCCGCTAGCAATCCCACGCTCTGGTCCGCTGTCGCCGCGAATCCGCGTTCCAGATAGAGCCGTTCGAACCCGCGCCGCTCTCCGCCGTCAAAATCCGCGTCGTCGTAATATCCGCCGGCCTCTAGAACGATTACATCCTTGCCCGCTGCCGCCAGCACTGCCGCTGCCGTTGCTCCGCCCGCTCCCGAACCAATCACGCAAATGTCCGCCGTCAATTCCAAATCTTTATTCGGCACAATCACCCGCAGCCCTCGCGCAGCCTCCGGTCTCTGCACTCCAATCGGCCCAGGAAAATTAATTTTCTTCCAAACAGGACTCGCCGCTCCCGCAGTTCCCGGCAGCATCACGTACAAATATCCAATCGCTTTTCGCAACGCCTGAAACGCCGCGCGCCGCCGCGCTAACCCGCTATCCGCCCAACCGAGCAGCATGCGTATTCGTTCGTCGGTCCCAAGCGCCGAAAACGGCGCCACTCGCCCCACCGTAAACAGCGCGTGCAGCCGCGCATCCCAAACATTTAGCAGTTGTAATAATTGTTCACCCGCCAGCCCATCCTCCGGCACGCCCGCCGCAATCGCCCCAGCCACACCCATCTCGCGCGCCGAAGGCCAACCATCCTCGGCCGGCGCAAACGTTTCAGAGATCGCTTCGAGGGTATGCAGCTGTTTTTCGGTGAGCTTCATCGCGTGCGCGCAATTCTACCGGGTTTTGTCGAACAGGTTTCAACCTGTGCATTGCAAGGGGTAACGAGAACGCCAGGAATGAATTCTCTGCCGCAAACTCAAAAAAAGGGTTATTAGGTTCCCGAACAAAAAAATAGGAAAGGCGGGCCAGGTCGTCCCGCCTCTCCATTGTCCCCATGTAGGGGGAACCGGCAAGTCTGACGGAGGGCGACTCACCGGTCGTGTGTTGGCCTGCCTATGAAACCCCGCAAACCCGAAAAAAGTTTCGTGCCCGCGCAAGAAATTGACTAGAATCGCAGTGGAAAAGTTTGCATTCCTGATGCGCGCCGCCCCTTATGCCTCGACCCTCCCATCTCAACCCTGACGATATCCTTCGTTTTCTGCAGGTTAGCAGCGACGCGGCCTCCGCGAACGAAATTTCTCGCGGCCTGCACTTGCGCAAGTCCGACCAGCGCGCCCTCTTTAAAATGCTCGGCAAACTCAAAAAGCGCGGCGCCATCGACGAACTTTCCGGCGGCCGCTACCGTCTTCGTGGCCGCAAAGACGAGCCTGGCGCAGCTAACCATGGCGGCGGCCCTTCGTTGCGGGAAAGCCGCTCCTCGCAAGCCGCGCCCCCGCGCGACGGCGCCAGCCCCACGCCCGTCCGCATCCTCGCCGAAGAACAATCTCTCGCCCGTGACGAAGTTCGCGGACGGCTGGTCCTCCACCACGATGGCTACGGTTTCGTCGTCCCCGATAAACCCATCCCCGAACTCGACGGCGACATTTTCATTCCTCGCGTGGCCATCGAAGACGCCATGCACGGCGATCACGTCGTCGCCAAAATTCAACGCCGCGCCGGCTACTCCGATCGTCAGCGCGCCGAAGGCCGCATCGTTCGCATCCTCGACCGCGCCCACGCCAGCGTCGTCGGTCTCTTCCGCTACGGCCCGCGTTACAATATCGTGCTCCCGTACGACGCGCGCTTGCAGCACGAAATTGAAATTCCGCCCGGCGAGGAACTCACGCCGCAGCTCCGCGAAAAACTCATCGCCCACGATCCCGCGTTCGATCCCAAAAGCCCCCACGCTCGTGCCAAGCGCATCCCGCGCATGGAAGAACTCGATGGCGCCGTCGTCAACGTGCAAATCCTGCGCTTTCCGCGTTCCGGCGCCACTCCTGTGGGACGCGTCATCGAGATTCTCGGCCGTCCCGGCGAACTTGGCGTCGACACCGAGATCATCATTCGCAAACACCATCTGCCCTACGAGTTTCCGCCCGCCGTTTTGGCCGAAGCGGAAAAACGCGCGCAGCTTCCTTCTGAAAGCGAGCTAGCGGACCGCGAAGATTTTCGCCATCTCCCCATCGTCACCATCGACGGCGAAACCGCCCGCGACTTCGACGACGCCGTGTACGTCGAGCGTCGCGAAAATGGCGCGTGGCATTTGCAGGTCCATATCGCCGACGTCGCGCACTACGTTCGCAACGCCACCCCGCTCGACCAGGAAGCGCGCCTGCGCGGCACCAGCGTATATTTCCCCGATCGCGCCGTCCCCATGCTTCCCGAAGCCCTTTCAAATGGCATCTGTTCGCTCAAGCCGCAGGAAGACCGCCTGGTCATGAGCGCGCTCATCGAACTCGACCCATACGGAAACATCCAGAGTTCCCGCCTCGCCAGTGGCGTCATCAAATCCGCCGCACGCATGACCTACACCAACGTAAACAAGATTCTAGAAAACGATCCCGAGGTCAGCGCGCAATACGCACCGCATGTCGAAAATTTCCGCAAAATGAAAGAGCTCGCCCTTTTGCTCAACGCCCGCCGCACCGAACATGGCAGCATCGATTTCGATCTTCCCGAGCGCGTCATCGCCTTCGACGATCAGCAGCGCATGACCAGCATCAACCGCAGCGAACGCAACATCGCCAACCGCCTCATTGAAGAATTCATGCTCACCGCCAACCGTGTCGTGGACGCCTATCTGTTGCACCGCGGCATCCCCGCGCTGCATCGCGTGCACGAAAAGCCCGACGCCAAGAAAGTTTTGGAGTTTGAAGAGTTAGCCCGCGCCTTCGGCTATTCGCTGGGCGTCGAAGACTTGCATCGCAAAGAAATTAGCGTGCGCCACGGCACCATCCCCGCGGCCAAAGCGGGACGCCAACAAGGCGGCAAGGGTTCCCGTGATCGCGGCGGCCGTTCGCGAGGTGGAGGAGCGCGTAGTGGAGGCTCCGAAAATTTTGGCCGCGACCGCGAAATGAGGGTAAGCCTCGCCGGCGCCGAAGTCGCTATCACCCCGCAGCACTACCAGCGCCTCGTAAAAAAAATTACCGGCAAACCCGAAGAGCGCATCCTCAGCTATTTAATGCTGCGTTCCCTCAAACAAGCCCGTTACGCCGCCGACCCTCTCGGCCACTTCGCCCTCGGCTTCGACGAATACACTCACTTCACCTCGCCCATCCGCCGCTATCCCGACCTGATCATCCACAGAATCTTAAAATGGGCCCTGGAAAATCCCGACGCGTCTCCTCGCGTAAATTCGCCTACCGTTGCGGCACGGCATGCCGTGCCCGCCGTCGCGCGCCACGAATCACGTCATGATGCTGCTCATCTCGAATCGCGCCGCGCGCAAACCCGCACACCAGCCGAAAATTTCTCCGCCCCATCTGCTCCAGAAAAATCCGCGCTGCCGCAATCCGCTGGCGAAGCCGTCCGCTACACCGACATCCAGCTCCGCGAAATCGCCACCGAATCCTCCGAAGCCGAACGCCGCGCCGCCGCCGCCGAACGCGAACTGATGGACTGGAAAACCGCGCAATTCATGGAGCAACACCTTGGCGAAGAATTCGCGGGCCTGATCATCTCCATCCAGAAGTTCGGCGCCTTCGTCGAACTAGCCGAAGTCTTCGTCGAGGGACTGCTCCCCATCGCCGCCTTCGAGGAAGCCGCCGGCGCCCGTTGCACCTACCGCGAATTCGACCACTCCATCGTAGCCATGAGCGCCGGCACCACCAGCTATCGCGATCCATACAGCCGCAGCGAAAAGTCCCGCAGCACCTATCCCTCCAGCCGCGGCGATCAATCAGCCCTCGAGCCCCAACGCAAAGGCCGCGGCGCCAAGCCCCCCACGCAGCGCTCCTGGCACCTCGGCGACCCCGTCCAAGTCCGCGCCGACCGCATCGACCCCATCCGGAAACGCGTCGAATTCGCCCTCGTCGAGCCCTGACGCCGCCGCATTTCGTCCCTCGTCCGTTCGTCAGCGCCTAACGCGTGCCTCGCACCAATCGTGTCTCAAAATAACTTCCTCCCATGCGTTCGCAATGTCGTTAGCTTTTCACCGGGAGCCCGAGGCGGGATTGCAGTTGCTTGCGGTAGCGCCGGCTCAAGCGCAAGCTGCTGCCCGTGTTGAGCAGCACGTCGTATTCGCCATTCTCGTTGAGCTTGAGGCCGCGAACGCGATCGAGTTTAACGATCGTCGAACGGTGAATCCGGCAAAACACGGACTGGTCCAACTCCTGCTCCAGTTCCGCCAGGCTGCGCCGCAGTAGGTGACACTTCGCTCCCACATGTAAACAGGAGTAGTAATCCGCGGCCTCGATCCAATCGATTTCCGAGATTTTCAGAAACGCCACCTGCCCGGCGCTCTTTACCGCCAGCAGCTCTTTGCTTCGCGGCGCGTTGCGGCCCTGCGCGATGCGCAGCTTGGCGCGCTCAAGTACCCGCTCGAATCGCGCATTATCGAACGGCTTCAAAAGATAATCGAGCGCTCCGGCCTCAAACGCCCGCAGCGCGTATTTATCGTAAGCGGTGACGAACACTACCGCGGGCGGGAGATCTCCGCCCAGCATCTCGAGCACATCAAACCCGTCGCATTCCGGCATCTCCACATCCAGAAACACTAGCTCCGGCTTCGTGCTGCGAATCTCCCGCAACGCTTCGACGCCAGCCCCGCATTCCGCGACGATTTCCATCTCGGAATCCCGCCGCAACAACACCATTAAATTGCTGCGCGCCAAAGGCTCATCGTCCACCACGATCGCGCGAATCTTCTTTGGACGTTCTTCCGCGCACACGAATCAAGTCTCCTTGGAAGGCGACGCCATCGCGAAGGGCAGAGACACGGACACCTCCACGCCGCCCGCGCTCTGATTCTCCATGCGCAACTCGCAGGCCTTACCGTAAAGGCTCTGCAAACGAGTTCGCACATTCGAAATGCCGATTCCCGCACGTGCCGCCTCCCAGTCCGCCGGCAGGCTGGGTCCATCGTTGCAGACGCTCAGCGTTAGCATCCCATCGTTGCGCGACGCAGAAATCCGAATCGCTCCTCCCTGCGCCCGCTTCGCAATGCCGTGTTTGACCGCATTTTCTACCATGGGCTGCAGAATCAGGCTCGGCACCAGCGCGCCATAGAGTTCCCTTGGCACTTCCACATGGAGTTGCAAGCGCTCCGCGAATCGCACTTTCTGGATATCCAGATATTTCTGTGCAAATTCCAGCTCCTCTTGCAACGCCACCTGTTGCCGGGTGGAATCTTCCAACGTCCGCCGCAGAAAATCGCTTAGCCCCGCAATCATGCTCACGGCAGCATCGTTCCTTCCCTCGCGCACCAATCCGGCGATAGCGTTGAGCGTATTGAACAGAAAGTGCGGCTCGACCTGTCGCCGCAAGGCATCCAGCTGCGCCCTCGAGAGCTGTTCGTTCAGTCGCGCGGTTTCGGTCTGTTCTAGAGCCAACCGCTCTCGCGCGTCGAGCACATAAGTAACCGCAAGGATGACCGCATAGAACACCACGGAGGTGGAAATCCCGACGTAAAACTTGCCGAACCAAAGTGCTCTAAACGGCGCTACCGAAGAATATGCGTAGGGGTTGAGCAGTACCTCCAAGCACGCCGTCCAGGCAGAGGCGATCAGTCCGGTCGTGAGGCACGCGAGGATGTGCGTCACCCACCTCTGCAAGGGCGTCAACTTCACCCAGGGATCCCGCCAAGCGAAGCGCAGGACGAGCATCGTCGTAAGCGCCCAAGGCAGCCACGAAAGAAACGTGGTCACGAACAGTTTCAGCCACGCGTGTTGCATGCCCATGGAGTACATGGCGACGACCATTTGTGTGGCGTCGAGCAGCGCGAAGCCGAACCAGACCGCTGCCACCCATACCCGCTGGGGCGCCGCCCATCGGTGGTTGTTTATCGCGTCTCTCGCCGTCATAGGAAGGCCGCGGTGCATATCGAGATCGTAATCCACGCCATCCTCGGAAGCACCAAAAATGCAGCGAATCGCCGGCCCCGTGCAGTGACCGGTCTATCCCCCGAGCCAGGTTCGCGAAATACTCTTCAGCGGGCTCGAGAAAAGAAACTCTAGAAAAGAGTGAGAGAACGAGATGAACAGAAGAAAATTGCTCCAGACTTCCGCAGCATTTGGCCTGGTATCCGCAGTTACCTCCCTGGAAGGTTTCACACTGCTCGCCAAAGCCGGCGCGGCAAAAACTGCGGCTGACACCGATAGCACTCCGGAAGCGCCCCGAACCAATGCGCTAGTCCCGCCGGCGCACGGCGCCATTAACGTGGCCTTTCCAATCTCCGAAGGGGCCGTGATCATCGACTTTTGCGGACCATGGGAAGTATTTCAGGACGCCGCGCCACTAGGCGGCGCTGCCGGGTTTCAGCTCTATACCGTGGCCGAAACTCTGCAACCGATTACCGCCAGCGGAGGGATGAAGATCGTTCCGCAATACACCTTCGAATCCGCTCCCTCGCCAAAAGTCATCGTCATCCCAGCGCAGCAATCAAACGACGCCATGCTCCAGTGGATTCGCAAGTCCACAAGAACTACCGATCTCACCATGTCCGTTTGTACCGGTGCCTTCGTGCTAGCCGCCACCGGCCTCTTGTCCGGCAAATCCGCGACCACTTTTCACGCAGCGTACGCAGACTTCGCAGCGCAATTTCCAGATATTCATCTTAAGCGCGGCGCCAGGTTCGTCGAAGACGGCAATCTGGCCAGTGCTGGCGGCCTCTCCTCCGGCATCGACCTGGCCTTCCGCGTAATCGAACGTTACTACGGCCGCGAAGCCGCGGAGCGGACCGCCTACAACATCGAGTATCAGGGAAAGGGCTGGATGAACGCGGGCTCCAACGAGATCTACGCGAAGCCGTCTACCACTTCCGCGCACGGCCAACCACTTTGCCCCGTTTGCGGGATGGACGCGGATCGCACCATCTCCTCGGTCTACAAAGGCACGACTTACTATTTCTGTATGCAGCCTCATAAACATCTGTTCGACACCACTCCGGAGAAGTTCGCAAACCCAAGCTAGGTATCATTACTATGTTTCGGAGACGTCTCCGAACTCCTCACCGCGATGCGCGAAGCCCTCGCGATCCAGCCGCGCATCCCGAGTGAGCTGCGCGCCACCTGCCCTTCCAACTCCCTTCGACCCCGCCAACCACGCGCACTCGGCCACTTTGTTACACCACCTCTGTCTCGTCCTATCCAGGTCCGCCGCGGAAGCGTACACTCGGTGCCGCATTCGAGAAATTCAATCGTTACTCTGGAATACCGGCACTCGATTGGCCGTGAAGACGGCATTGCCAGCAATGCCATCGTCGTAACGCGAGCACTAGGACCTTCCTATGCGGAAAGTTAATTTTACGTTTTCAGCCAGCGCAGTCTTTCTCATTGCCGCCCTAGCCATTCCAGCCGGTACCTTCGCACAAGGCCCCGTAATCCCCACGGAATCCGGCGCGATATCCGGCGTCCACGAAAGCGGCCTAAGCGTGTACAAAGGCGTTCCCTTCGCCGCCCCTCCCCTCGCCGACCTCCGTTGGCGCCCGCCCGCTCCCGTCGCACCCTGGACCGGCACGCGCAAGGCGGACACCTTTGCTCCGGCGTGTATGCAGGACGGCGTCTCCATGCCCGGTGAAACACCGCCGAAGATCAGCGAAGACTGCTTGTACCTCAACATCTGGTCGCCGGCGAAAACCGCACGGGATCATCTCCCGGTCATCGTCTGGATTTACGGCGGCGGCTACACCAGCGGCTCCGCCTCCATGCCCTTGTACTGGGGCGACCGCCTCGCGCAGAAAGGCGTCATCGTCGTCACCATCGCCTATCGCGTAGGCCCTCTCGGTTTCCTCGCGCTTCCGGAGCTCACCCGCGAATCCTCGCACCATTCCTCCGGCAATTACGGCCTGATGGACCAGCTCGCCGCGCTCGCATGGATTCAGAGAAATATTGCCGCCTTTGGCGGCGACGCAAAAAACGTAACCATCGCCGGACAATCCGCCGGCTCTATGTGCGTCAGCATTCTGATGTCCTCGCCGCGCGGCAAAGGCCTCTTCGAGCGCGCCATTGGCGAAAGCGGCGGTTTGTTCGAACCGCTCGAACTCGCCCCGCGCTACCTCTTAGCGAACGCCGAACGCGACGGGGAAAAATACGCCGAGTTCCTCAATGCGCCGTCGCTTGCGCAATTGCGTAAACTTCCCGCGCACGACCTGTTCAAGGGCAACGCCGGCGGTGTCAGCCACCCGGTCATCGAGCCATACATCCTTCCCGCACCACCGTTCGACGCTTTCACTTCCGGCCAACAAAACGACGTCCCGCTGCTCCTCGGTTCCAACTCCGAAGAAGCGCGTGCCCTAGTCGACGTCACGCACGTAACCGCCGCCAGCTTCGACGAGGATCTGGCAAACAGCGTTGGCGCGCTTCCGCCACCCATCGTTTCCGCCTATCCCCACGCCGCCGACAAAGATGCCAAGCAATCCATGATCGCTCTTCAGACCGACCTTCGTTTCGGGTGGGACATGTGGACTTGGGCAAAATTGCAATCCGCCACCGGCAAGAGTCCCGTCTACTACTATTCCTTCCGGCAGAAGCCACCGTTTCCTGCCGGCTCCGTTTACGACGGTTGGGGCGCCAGCCACTTCGCCGAGCTCTGGTATGTTTTTGACCACCAGGATCAATCGCCATGGAACTGGACGCCAGGGGATCGCAAACTAGCGGAAGAGATGTCCACTTACTGGAGCAACTTCGCCAGCTCAGGCAACCCCAACATCTCCCGTGATGCAAACGTAAGCAATCCCGCCCGGCTGACGCTTCCCACCTGGCCGCCGTTCGCGAGCCCGGATGCCAAGGTCCTCTATTTAAGCGATCCCATTACCGTAGGTGTAGTCGCGAGCATGGACGGCATGAAAATCTTCGATACCGTCTACGCCGCCGTCCGCGGCAGCTCACCCGTCCAACAATAGCCGCTGAACACTTACAAAAAAGAACCGATAGGGGTACTCAGAACGGAAGACCTCTCCCTGTACCAAGCAACACGCTCGGCCAATCGGAGAATCTACATGCCAGCCATAATATTGACTTGCCACCGTCCCTAGCCTAGTATCCCGGTGCAATCTCGCACCAGCGCACTACCGCTTCAGGAGCGCCCTATCCAAGCGCACCCCACAAACCGAAGGACGCGTGCATGAGCGATTGGGTTCACATTCAGGCCGTTTCTGGCGAGCAATTAATGCAGCTGCACCATTTTTCTATCGTCAAGCAGCAACCCGGCGGCAACATCACCTTCGCCATCACCGTGAAGGAGTTCGCCACTCCGCCCCCCGGCCAGCGACTGCGCTTTTATGCCGAAGCCGACAAACCCGTGAACCAAAAGTCCGCTCCGCTCGTGCCTTGCGGCTGGGGCAGCTCCATTTTTTCCGCGCTCGGCGACTGTGTCCGCATGATTCGCGAATTTCCCTACGAAGGGGAAAAGGAACAACACAAGGACGCTGCCTCGTGATCCAGCAACTCACCAAACGTACTCTGCAACCTGGCATGGTCGCCGTCGCTTTCCACGGAAGCATTCACACGGGGCCCGACTGCATGCGTCTGCAAAAGGAAGTCGATGCCATGCTGGCCGCCGGTGAAACCCGCGTCATCTTTGATCTCGGCGCCCTCACCCATGCCGACAGCGCCGCTATCGGCGCCATCGTTCGCTGCCTCACCAAACTCAAAGGCGCGGGTGGCAATCTGCGCATCGCCGCCGCCCATCCCATGATCGTGCACAGCCTCAAGCTCACCAGAGTCGACAAGCTGATCGAGATGTTCCCTACCGTCGATCAAGCCGCCGAAACATTCGCCGCCCCCCCGTAGCACCTGGCACTCTTGCCTGTCGAGGGTCGCCCGCTTCACTAGCCGCAGTTCGCAACGCGAATCTTTCGCGCCGCAAATCGCGCCGCAAATTATGCGCCCAGCCGCAATTATGCTAATTTCCTCTGTTTATGACCAAACGTATTGCCGTGCTGCTCAGCGGCCGCGGCTCCAATTTTGAAGCGCTAGCCGACAGCGTCACCGCGGGCCGCATTCCCAACGCCGAAATCGTCATCGTGGTCAGCAATCGCGAAGACGCTCCGGGCATCGCGCGCGCAAAATCGCGCAGCGTTGTCACGAGAGTGCTTCCGTCAAAAGGGCTGGAGCGCGAAACCTACGATCGTCAAGTCGTCGCTGTGCTCAACGAACACCAAGTGGATTTAGTCTGTCTCGCTGGCTACATGCGTTTGCTTTCGCCGTTCTTCGTCGCGGCATTTCCCAATCGCATTTTGAATATTCACCCGTCGCTCTTGCCTTCGTTTCCCGGACTCGAATCGCAAAAGCAAGCTCTCGAGTACGGCGCGAAATTCGCCGGATGCACCGTGCATTTCGTCGACGAAAATCTCGACGCCGGCCCCATCGTCCTGCAATCAGCAGTTCCCGTGGAAGACGACGACACCGAATCTTCGCTATCGGAAAAAATCTTGCGCGAAGAGCACCGCATTTACACGGAAGCCGTTAAACTGGTGCTCGCAGGAAACTACAAAATCAGCGGGCGCCGCGTCACGCGCACCGCAAAATAAAAATTCCATGACCGAGCCTGCGGCACACACGTTTAAGCCCGTCGAAGAACAAATCGCCTACGTGAAAAAAGGCGTCGCGGAAATCATTCCGGAAGCCGACCTGAAAGCCAAACTCGAAAATTCCGTAAAAACCGGCAAGCCGTTGCGCGTTTATCTCGGCGTCGACCCCACGGCGCCAGACATTCATCTCGGCCACACGGTGGTGATTCGCAAACTGAAGCAATTTCAAGACCTCGGCCACACCGCCATTTTTCTGATCGGCGATTTTTCCGCGATGATCGGCGACCCCACCGGACGCTCCGAAACGCGCCCGCCGCTGACGCGCGAAGAAGTCGACGGCAACGCCAAAACCTACCTCGCGCAGGTTTTCAAAATTCTCAATCCGCAAAAAACCGAAGTCCGCTACAACAGCGAATGGCTCGACAAACTCTCCAGCTACGATGTGGTTCGCCTCTGCGGCCGCTATCGCCTCGCCCGCATGTTGGAGCGCGAAGATTTTCGTTCGCGGCTCGCGAATAATCAGCCCATCAGCGTGCACGAACTTCTCTATCCGCTGCTCACCGCGTACGACGCCGTCGAACTCAAGTCAGATGTGGAACTCGGCGCCACTGAACAAAAATTTAATTTGCTGGTGCACCGCGATATTCAGCGCGAATATGGCCTGCCTTCCGAAGTCGCGCTCACCATGCCCATCCTTGTCGGTCTCGATGGCCAGCGCAAAATGTCTAAAAGCCTCGGCAATTACGTGGGCATCACCGAAGCGCCGGATGAAATCTTCGGCAAAATCATGTCCATTCCCGATTCGTTGATGTGGTCCTACTACGAACTGGTCACCGACCGCACGCCCGCGGAAATCGCCGCTCTCGAAGCCGAAGTCGCGAGCGGCAAGCTGCATCCCATGGAAGCGAAAATGAAGCTCGGCCAGGAAATTATCGCCGGCTTCCACGGCGCCAGCGCCGCGCACAAAGCCGCCGAAAATTTCCAGCGCGTCTTTCGCGACCGCCAAGCTCCGGAGCAAGCTCCGGTCCACAAACTACCGCGCGGCCCAGCCAAAAAATTGTCCGCGCTACTCGCGGAGTTGCAGCTCGCTCCATCGAAAAGCGAAGCGGATCGCCTGGTAAAACAAAAAGGCGTGGAAATCGATGGCCGGCTCGCTGAAGATCCGCGCCAAGAGATTGACCTCAGTCAGCCGCGCGAATTCCTGTTGCGCGCGGGCAAGAAGAAATTTTTGCGCATCATTGTTGAATAACGGATCGCCTAGGCTTCGCGTCCGCAGTTGAACAAATAGCGTGAAGAACTCGTTTCACTGGTAGCGCCTAGAAGAACTTCGGAGGGGGTGCACGCATGGGACTTTGGACACGCCGCAAATTTTTTCTTGCTTCCTTGGCGGGAAGCGCAACCGCCGGCGCAACCTCACTTTTCGGGAGGACTCCGTCTCCGCGAAAGTACACCGATTTCGTGGAAAAACGTCCGCCATCCGCCTCGCCGACCGGGAAGCGCCCGATCATCATTTCGAGCGCCAACGGCCTGCACGCTCTCGGACGCGGCATGGAAATTCTGCAGAAAGGCGGCGACACGTTGGACGCCGCCGTCGCCGCCGTCACGGTCGTCGAAGACGATCCCAACGACACTTCCGTGGGCTTTGGCGGACTGCCCAACGAAGACGGCGAAACCGAACTGGACGCCAGCGTGATGCACGGCCCCACGCGCCGCGCCGGCTCCGTCGCCAGCGTGCGCCGCATCAAAAATGTTTCACTGCTCGCCAAGACGGTGATGGAAAAAACCAATCACGTCATGATCGTCGGCGAAGGCGCGCGGCGTTTTGCGGTGGACGAAGGCTTCATCGACCAGAGCCTGGCCACCGAAAAATCCCGCCTCGCCTGGCTTGCCTGGAAAGCCAGTACCTCTATGAACTGGCGCCCCGGCACGGACGGCCCCGACTGGCAGGAAAAAATGGCTGGCCTCTTCGACACGCCGCAAAAGCAAGCTTGGCGCTCGGAAATCGAAGAACTCGTGGCGCATCCGCCGACCGGAACCATCAACTGCCTGGCCGCAAATGAAAAAGGCGAAGTTTCCGGCACCACCACCACGTCCGGCCTGGCCTGGAAAATCGCCGGACGCGTCGGCGATTCGCCGATTATTGGCGCGGGTCTTTACGTCGACGGCGATGTGGGCGGCGCTGGTTCCACCGGAAAAGGCGAAGAAAATATTAAAATCGCCGGCGGCCACACCGTCGTGGAAATGATGCGCAAGGGCATGTCCCCCACCGACGCTTGCCTCGAAGCGCTGCACCGCATCGCGCGCAATTACAATAACGACAAAAAGAGACTCACCACCTTTCACATTTTTTTCTACGCGCTCAACAAAGATGGCGTGCATGGCGCCGCTTCGCTGTGGCGCAATACCTACAATCGCAGCAAGCATTCTTCTTACGCGGTGCACGATGGCGGAGAAGCGCGTTTAATGGATTGCACGCCGTATTTCGATGAAATCGGCGGCGACCAGTAAATCGACCGTAAATCAAACTGATAAACACGACGAGTAATGGACAACAAATGATTGAACTCCGAAACGTCACCAAGGAATACGATCTTCCGCCAGGTCAGCCTGGCCAACTGGTCGCCGCGGACCGCCTCACGCTGGACGTGCCCGATGGCGAAGTGTTCGGTCTGGTTGGCCCAAACGGCGCGGGGAAATCCACTACACTGAAAATGATTTGCGGATTG
>Ga0182024_10016443_pt1 | contig 14035 bp, 11 predicted proteins | sample P32metaG_FD_120480 | JGI IMG/M metagenome (GOLD analysis project Ga0182024, IMG submission 120480) | Permafrost microbial communities from Stordalen Mire, Sweden - P3-2 metaG (Illumina Assembly) | ecosystem: Environmental > Terrestrial > Soil > Wetlands > Permafrost | place: Sweden: Stordalen... | reverse complement strand
CACCGGCGGCTGCTGCAGTTCCTGTCGCGCCTGAGTTCGCAGCGCGATGCGCTGGAAGAGGCGATCAACGACACCTTCTGGATCGTATGGCGCAAGGCGGCGGAATTTCGCGGCGACTCACGAGTTTCGACCTGGATCATGGGAATCGCCTGGCGCTGCGCCCTCAAGGCATTGCGGCGCAACAGCGACGCGCCCGCAGAAGCGCTGGCGATGTCGATGCCGTCAGAGCTGCAGTTCACGGAAACATTTGCCACTGAAGAGCGCAGCGAATGGCTCGCGCATGGTCTGGCCACGCTGCCGTTCGAGCAGCGCGCGACCCTGGAGCTGGCCTATTTTGTCGGGCACTCGTGCGAGGAAATTGCCTCGATCATGGATTGTCCGGTCAACACCGTGAAAGCGCGCATGTTCCAGGCGCGCATCAAACTTCGGAATCTTTTGCCCAAACTCGGTGGTTTCGCCGAGGCGAAACACCTGGGCGGGAGTCAGTGGTGATGAACGATACGTCATCGGCGCACCGGCAGGCCTGGGATCTGATTCCCTGGATCGTCAACGGCAGTGCGCCGGAAATCGAGCGGCTGGCCGTGCAGACGCATCTGGAAGCCTGCGCCGACTGCCGCCAGGAACTCGACTTTCAGCGTCAGCTGCAGGCGGCGATGGCGGTGCAGAGCACGGCCGAGCTCGATATGCGCGATTCCTGGCAGCGGCTGCGCGGTCGTCTCGACACGGCAGCACAGCCGGATGCGGCAGCACGCAGCGGGCATCGGCGCGCACGCGGCATCGGCAAAGCGTGGACGCCGTGGCTGGTGGCTGCGATGATCGTTCAGGCGATCGGCCTCGGCGCACTGGGCACCGCCTGGTGGTCGCGCCCGCTGCCGCTTGCAGCGACGCCGGCCGGCACGGCAAGCCCTTATCGCACCCTGTCCGCGCCGGAAGCGGCCATTCAGGCGGCATCGATCCGGGTGGTATTCGCCCCCGACGTCACGGTGGCACAAGTGCAGTCCATGCTGAGCGCCGCCCGGCTGCAGGTGCGCGCCGGCCCGAGCGAAGTCGGTGTCTGGACCCTGGGGCCGGCCGGCGATTCGAACCGGGCAGCCACCGAGGCGGCGCTGCGCGCACTGCGCGCCCAATCCGAGGTGCGCTTCGCCGAAGCTGTCGCTGGCGCGCCCTGACCGACCCAAGCCGCCATGAACAACCAACGCTTCGCGCACACCGCTGCAACAGCCGCGGCACTGGCCGCGATGTTGGCAGGCGTGGCCGGTTGCGCGCTGCCAGCGCGCATGGCGGTCCCGAGCATGCCGGATCCAGTAATGCCCGGCGGCGCTCTGAACACCACCGCAGAGCGCATGATACTGGTGACGATTGCCAATCCGAGCACGCTGATGATCAGTGAGCCCGGCTCGACGCCGCATGGCTACGATGCGATCGGCTCGTACGCTGTGAGCGATCAGGCGAAGACGATCGGCGCGGCACTGGGTCGCGACTATGGCCTGCGGCAGGTACGTGAATGGCCGATTGTACCGCTGGGTGTGGCATGTCTGGTGTTTGCACTGCCGCCGGAGACTGATCGGGAGGCGCTGCTGCAGCGACTGGTGGCCGATCGACGCGTGCGCCTGGCGCAGCCGCTGCAATTGTTCAACTCGCTCGGCGACCCGGCCGGCAGCAGCATCGAAGCCGGTGCGCGCACCGGTGGCGCGACTGCGCCGTCGGCCAGCACATCGGCGCCGGCATTGGTCATTCCTGCAACATTCAGCGGCGGCGGCCCTGCGGTCGCGGGCTACAACGATCCCTACATCGGCTTGCAGCAGGGCTTTGCCGCCATCGAGGCCGGCCCCGCGCAGCAGTGGTCGCGCGGCGAGGGCGTTCGCGTGGCCATCATCGACACCGGGGTGGACCTGGGCCATCCGGATCTGGTGGGCCGCGTCGTGGCGGCGCGCAACTTCATCGATGACGACATGCGCTCGTTCGAGACCGACCGGCACGGGACCGGCGTTGCCGGCATCATTGGCGCGGACGCCAACAACAATGTCGGTATCGTTGGGGTAGCGCCGTCGGCGCGCCTGCAGATCTATAAGGCCTGTCAGCCGCTGCAACCGCACAGTCTGGAAGCGCAGTGCAATTCATTCACGCTGGCGCTGGCGCTCGACGCCGCAATCCAGGCGCACGCGCAGATCGTCAACCTGAGCCTGGGTGGACCGGCCGATCCACTGTTGACGCAGCTGGTCAGCTACGGCCAGCGTCGCGGCATTATCTTTGTCGGAGCGGTACCCGAAGACGGGCGGCGCGATGGGTTTCCACTGGGAATTGCAGGCGTGATCGCGGTCGATCAGATCGGGCGCTCGGATGCATCGGCCGCCGTGCTGCACGCCCCGGGGCGCGACATTCTGAGTCTGGCACCGGACGGCGGCTACGATTTCAGCACCGGTTCCTCGTTTGCGGCCGCCCACGTCACCGGCGCGATCGCACTGTTGCGAGCGCGGGTGCCGAGTCTGGATGCGACCGCGCTGTTCGCCGTCCTTGAGCGCACGCGCACGCTCGATGAGCATGGCGATCGGATCAACGTCTGCGCCGCCCTGGCTGCGGTGCAGCCGCAGAGTGACTGTTCCCACGCGGCCAAAGCGGTAGCGACGGCAACCGTGATGCACTGAGGTCGTCGCTGCGCGATGCGACCGTCAGTCAATCCCGTCACCGATCCGTTTGGCGAGCGCGTGACGCCGAAGCATCACCGCAGCCTGCACCTGCTCGGCGCGCTGTTCCGGTTTGAGAGCAACAGCGTCCAGCTGCTGCGCCTGGTCGAACGCGCCTTTGCCGGTCTGCCACGGCATCGGCTCGGCGCCCGCACGCCGCGCCTGCGCGTCCGGCTGCAGCTTGCAGCCAGCCAGCCGCGCAAACCGGCAGCACAGCCACCGCCGCTGAAGACCTGGTCTGGCCCCGGATTTCTGTGCGGCGCCATGGATCAGTCGAACCTGGCGGTCATCGTGCCGGCGCGGGCGTCGGCGCTGGTGGTCATTTCGCGCGACATGCTGCGACACTCGTACCACGCCCGTTACGAACTCATCGAATTTGCCGTCTATGTACTGGCTTCGCGCGCACAGGGACTGGTGCCGCTGCACGCCGCCGCCGTCGGTCGTCGTGGCCGCGCGGTGCTGCTGATGGGCGACAGCGGTGCCGGGAAATCCACCATTGCGCTGCACTGTCTGCTGCAGGGCCTTGCGATGGTGTCCGAGGACGGTGTCTTTGTCGCACCCGAACAATTGCTGGCAACCGGGATCGCCAGCTTCCTGCACCTGCGACCCGGCGGTCTGCGCCTGCTGCGAAGGCACGAGAGTGCCCGCAGGATTCGCGCCTCGCCGATCATTCGGCGCCGCAGCGGTGCGGAAAAACATGAAGTCGACCTGCGCCGTACCGGTTACCGGCTCGCCCCGGCAGCGCTCAGGATCACGGCCGTCGTATTCCTGTCAAAGCGCAGTGCCAGCGACCATCGTCTGCTGATTCCTGTTGCTGCGCGCAAGCTGGCCGGCAGACTCGCCGCCCATCAGCCTTACGCGGCGACCCAGCAAGGCTGGGACAGGTTTGAAAAAAATCTCGCCGGCGTCAGGGCATTCGAACTGCGGCGCGGCACGCATCCGCGGGCGGCGGTCGCGGCGCTGCGTGATCTGCTGGCTGTTCCAGAGCACCGCGCACCGCGTGCATAGCCTGCGGGCGCGGCGGATTTCCGACCAGCCACTTCACTATGCGTCTGCCATGTGACATCTGCGACCAGGAATTTCGCACCGCCCAGGCCTCCTCGGTGGTGACTGTCCGGCGCCTGTCGAGCAGCTCACGGCTCGGTATGACACGGCGCAGGATGTAGCTGAGCTGCTCCGATATCGATGTCGACCACGCGATGCCCGGAAAGGCTTCAATCCTGAGCGCTGTGTACGAGACCTCGGAGATCGTTTGGCCCCGGGACAGCCCTCGCAGCGTGCGCGGACAGTCCGGTCGCAGGCTCGCAAGCACGGCGGCCGGGATGGCCTGAGGATGGTAGAGCGCAATCAGCTCCAGCGGCGGCACGGCCCACCACAAGCTCCGGCGATGCTCCCGTGTTGCCAGCAGTTGTGCCCAATCCTGGTCCTGCATGCGTACCGCGAGCCGCGCCAAATCCTGCAGCTGAATCAGACGCAGTGCCCGCACCGCCATGTTGCCCGCGGCGTGCAACAGCAGGTGGGTAAACAACGCAGCCGCAGATGGATAGCAGTTCAGGCCCGGGTGCGGGGCGGCCGGGAATATCAGCCCGGAGACATCCGCGGCGGTCAGCGGCAGCCGCTCGGCGATCCTGGTATGCAGGTCGATCTTGATCGGACGCTCGGCGTGCTCACCGAAACGCGCGTCGACTTTGCACAGCGTCGCGATGCTGCTTTCCACTGGCTCGAATACACGGTGTTTCCAGCTCACCGCTGTATCGAGATAGCCCACAGCCTGCAGCAGCTGCCGTGCCCGCTCGCTATCGCATTCGGCCACCAGCAGATCCACATCTGCCATCGGTCGCTCCCCGCCCGAGTACAGGCCGAGCCGATACAAGGCGGCGCCTTTGAGCGGCACAATCGCAACGCCCACGCGCCGCGCCTCTGCATCGATGCGCGCCAGCAGCGCCTCGATGCGTCGCTGGCGTATCGCCGTGTGAATGCGCTGCTGGCTGACGAAGCATTCCCACTCTTCAGGCCCGCGCCATCGCATTACCCCAGCCAGCAACGGCGTCACGCCGTGCAGCACGGCGGCGGCACGGGCCATGGTCCACTCGAACTCGGTCCAGTTCGGGGCCCGGCTGCCCGGATGCAGTAATTCGGCGGCGAAGTACTCCGTGGCCTGCACCAGGGCACGTTGCACCTGCGGCAGCGGCGGTAGGGTCGTCAAATCAAATCGCCAATGCGGTATCGGAATCCGGCGCGTTGCCAGGATCGCGTCGATACTGCGGCTCGCGCGCTATCAGGCTTCCCCAGCGCCGCTGCAGCGACTGTTGTGCGCATCGATGGTCATCGTGACGACCGGCTGCCTGCAGTTGCTGCGCGGACACCTGCTGGTGCAGCAATTCCCGTACCGCCCGATAGAATTCCGAAATGTAGGTTCCATGGAACATCATTTCCAGATCATTGCTCTCCTGCCAGCGCGTCTTGGTTCCGAGCTGTGCCTTGACCTGGTCATGAAACGGCGTGCCGGGCAGCGGATAGGAGACGCTGACGCCGACATCGTCCGGGCGCGCCAGCTCGATCAGATCGCGGGTCGCGAGGATGTCGTCGAGCTGCTCGCCCAGATAGCCGATCTGGATGAAAAAGCCGACCCGAATATTTTCCGCCTTGAGGCGCGCCCGGGCGGTGAGAATTTCGGCAACCGTGATGCCTTTATTCATCGCGTTCAACACTTTCTGGCTGCCACTTTCGGCACCGAGCCAGATTTCGGCGCAGCCGGCTTCCCTGAGCGCCCGGGCCATTGCGACGCTGATCAGATCGGCGCGCGTCTGAATGGTAAACGGCACCGCGCCGCCGGCCGATCGGGCGCTTTGCGCGAACCGGGCAATCCAGTCGATACGAAAACCGAAGATGTCGTCGGCGAACCAGATGTGGTCGGGATGGAAGCGTCGCTTCAGGTCGATCATTTCGGCGGCGACCTCGCACGGGTCGCGCTGCAGGTATTTATTGCCCCAAATCGGCTTCGAGCACCAATTGCAACGAAACGAGCAGCCGCGCGAGGCGGCCATGTTCAGGCTGAAATATCCATGGGCGCGGTTCCAGACCGTGCGATAGCGCTCGATGTCGATCAGATCCCAGGCCGGCGGCTCAACCCGCTCCGGGTCTGACCCTGAGCCGGGGTTGCGCGTCGCGGCCAGCTTGCCGCCGATCAGTGCGGCAACGCCGGACTGGCCGTCGATCAGCTGTGCGAGCGGCATGAGTGGATCCAGGCCCAGCCGTTGCGTCAGCACGCGTAGCGCCGGCAGGCCCTCGCCTATCAGCACGGCGTCGGCGCCGGCGGTCAGATAGGGCTCGGGCGCGTCCGAAGCATCGGATCCGACCGCCAGCACGCGGGCGCCGGCGCGGCGAGCAAGATCGATCATTTCGCAGCTCGCACGGCGCATGCGCTCCAGGCACATCTTGCTCAGGAAATTAAAGCTGTCTTCGTACAGCAGCACCAGTTGCGGCTGGAAGTCGCCTAACAGTCGATCGTATTCCTCTACCCCGTCGGCGAGCATCGCGTCGAACACGCACACCGCGTGGCCGCTCCGGCGCAGCATCGAGGCCACCTGCAGCGTCGCCAGCGGCGGGTATGGCTTGGCGCGCTCCTGCTGCTTGCGATCGAAGCGGAGAAAGTAGGAATGCGCAACCAGGATGGACAGCATTATTTGTGCTCTTGCGATCGACGTGTCGGCGCCGAGCCGATGCCTGTTCGCTACAAAAAGACGTGCACTTCGACGAACCCGAAAGTCTCGTTCTGCAGAGCGTTCTGCGGAATGCCCTGATAGCGACGAAATCCCGCTCGCGCCTGTAGGAATGGGATCGGGGTCAGCTCGTAGACCGCGCTCCAGCGCGTCTGGGCATTGTTGGCCACGCTGCGTTCCGGATCCGAATATTCGTAGCTGAGCTTGAGATTGTTGCCTTTGCAGATCAGCCAGTCGGCCTCTGCCAACGCGGGAATCATGGTGCGCGTGCCGTCCGGATAGCCCGCCTGCCTGACCAGGTCCACCTCACTGAGCCAGGTGACTGGCCCGGTCTTCACGCCGGCGTACAGGCCGTTCATCAGCCGATTACCCGCGTCCGCGTGGGTAAATGCACTCGACACGCCGACTCGCCACACCGACTGCACCCGCACCAGGTTGCCGGTGACCTGGTAACCGGAGCCCGAGCCAACATTGGCGGCACCGTTGGTCACATCAAGCTGTCCCGACCAGTTCGGCCGTTCCAGGCCGAATTCGATGCCGGTGTCCGGCGTCGTCATGTTGATTCCGGTCACCGTGCGCACGAACGCGGTCTGATCCTGCAAGCGCCAGCCGAACGGCAGATAGAAGTGGCCGGCCTTGACATACCAGTCGGAAGTGTTGCCGTAGCGCGCATACGCCTCCATGGTCTGCGCTGCGCCGGGAGCGACCTGCTCGTCCACGTACAGACCGAGCAGGTTTGGAATCACACTGACATCGGCGTACAGGCGAAACTGCTCCAACGCAAATTGCTGTTGTGTAGGGGATTGCGGGACGGTAGTGCGGGACCAATCGGTACGCAGGTCGCCGCCGACCCGCACGATGTCCTGCAGCACCTGCCCCAGCCAGACCGGGGCGCCGGCCGGTAGGGTGTTCGCCGGCATCACATTTTCGGCGAACACCAGCCCGAAGGTGTTGCGCAGCCCGCCGCCGGTCGGATTGACGTGACATGCGATGCACTTGTAGCCCTGCTGCACGGCCAGATAGGGCTCGGCGACGGCGACGCGCGCGCCGCCCAGTGCGATCAATGCCAGCAGCGCCAGCAGGCGATGACAGTTCATGGCGTCGCGGCCACGGTGAATCGGGCGATGATCCGATCGCCGTCGGCGGCGGGCGGTTGCGCGGTCATGAGCGCTCCATCGTTGGCGCTGAGCGCCGCGCCGGGCTGTCCACTGAGCACGATCTGGTATTGGCCGGCCGGCAGTTGCGCGCGCGGCGTCAGCAGCAGTGCGCGCGGATTGGCGGCCGACACCGACGGCTGCATCGCCACACTGATGGTCGGCGCTGCGCCAGGAGCGTCATCGATGCGCTCCAGGCGCACCGCCGCCGGGTCGGCGTGCGTCGCGTCGAGCTCGCGCGTGAAACCCACGACGATCAGCGCCGGAGCGACTGCCAGCACATCGCCGTCCTGCGGTGCCACCGAGGCGACTCGGAACGTCGCGGCCATCGTGCTGGCCGATGCTGCGCCGGGCTGCGCGCCGTCGGTTATCCATTGAACGATGAAGGCGATCGTGCTCGCCGGCAGCGGAGTCTCCCCGAGTGGCATCTGGCCGCCGACTGCGGCATGACCTTCGAGCTTCTGGACGATGTAGCTGTTGGTGGGATCGCCCGGCTTGACGCGCAGGATGCTCGGCACTTCCGTGCTCGGAATCCCAACCAGCAGGTTGTAGCTGTGAGATGCATCGAGCATCAGGCCTTGCGGCGCGGTGGCGCCGGCGTGGCACACCGAGCAGATTGGCGTGAACACGTTGGCCTGAATGGCATCGAAGTCGGCCGACAGCGGTATCGTTGCGCCGGAACTCGATCCTGCGAGCGGCTGCCCACTGCTGTCCAGGCCCGCGCCGCTACCCGAGCAGGCGCACAGCCAGCCGCTGAGCGCAGCGACGGCTGCCATCCGGCGCCAATGAGAGACAGTTCGATGGGCACTGGGGAATGCGGGCAACATCGATCCTGAAGTTCCGCTGGAGCGCTGTTCAAATGGCGCAAATAATTTTCGTCACAGCGGTAGGTGCCCGCCGCGGTCGCGCAGGTTTTATGCTCCTTGCCCGCCGGGCTTAAGTCTCGAATACAGCGCCTGAAAGCGCTCGGCGGTGTAGTCGGCGTCCTCCCGGGTGGCGCGCTCGAATGCCCTGCGGGCGATATCGAGGCGCAGATCCTCGTCGGCGAGCAGCCGCACGATGGCGCTCGCAAGGCCGACCGAGTCGCCCACCGGTACCGCGATCGAGGCATCCGGCGCCCATTCCACGACGTGCCCCACCGCGGTTCCTACCGTCGGTACCCCAACCGCCGCGGCTTCCAGAAAGGCCAGCGGGCCCGCCTCGTGTCGAGACGAGATGATCATCAGGTCGGCCGCCGCCATCACCGGGTGCAGCTGTCGTTGGGTCAGAAAGCCGAGGAAATTGACCCGCTGCGCCAATCCCAGTTGACGCGCAAGCGCCTGTATTTCACCTTGCAGCGTATCGTCACCGACGATGTCCATCTCGAATCTGATCCCGGCTACCGCGAGCGCCGCGAGCGCCCGAAGCAGCGTCGGCTGATCCTTCACCCGGTTGAGGCTTGCTACCTGGATCAGCCGTGCCGGCGCGCCGGGCTTGCGGCGCAGCGGGCTTTGCGGCGGCCAGGTGCCGAGGTCGACGCCAAGCGGCAGGCGCCGCGCCGGTACCTGCAGATCTGCGAGCAACTGCATTATCGGCGCACTCGCCGCCGTCACGGCGCTGGCGCCCCGCAGCACCAGCGCCTCGCGCACGCGTCCGCGCCAGCTCAGGCGGCCGCCGAAGCCGATGTCGCTCAACGCCACCAGCTCGCCGCCAGCCACATGCACCAGACTCGGAATCTGCAATAGCTTTGCTGCCGTCACCGCAATCTGGCCGCAGGCGCCGGACCAGATGGCTTGCACCAGGTCGAAGCGCGACGAGCGGTGCATCGCACAGATCATGCGCAGCGCGCGCACCCGCGTGTACCGCCTGCCGACGTTGTGGATGCGGGCCCCCGCCAGATCCCAGTCGCCGGGCTGAGCCTCCTGGTTCAGCGCGAACACGTGAACGTCGTTATGCGCCGATAGCCGCGCGATCAGCGCCAGCAGCGCCGGAATCACGCGGTACTGGCCCGATCGGTCTACCCCTCCCGGAACCACCAGAGCGATGCGCATCATCTACGTTAGTGCCGATCCCGAGCCGGATGGTTTGAACCGCAGTGCTGGCCGCCGAAAGCTGCCGGCGATCGTTGTCCGGTGCATCAAAGTCTGACAGGCTGCATCGGTTTGCCGGGCGCTCTGCGCAGGTACAACCGGTGCTGCATGAACCTTCCACATACCTATGCAACCGCGGTTGTTTAGCTCGACACCCAGTGATGCTCACTTGAAAATAGACCGTTCATTGCTCTCTTTGCCGGCGACATCGGAGTGCACCGAGACGCGATTGCGCGACACGCAGGATGCGTTCGACAGCGTCGCTGCCGACTATGACGGGCCGCGCGGCAACAATCCCCTGATTCAGGACATGCGCGAGGAGATGTGGCGCTGGCTGGACGCCAGGTTTGCTGCGCCGAGCCGGTTGATCGATATCGGCTGCGGTACCGGTCTGGATGCCATTCGCATGGCACGTCTTGGACATCAGATCACGGCCACTGACTGGTCGCCGCAGATGGTGCAACGCACTCGTGATCGTGCCGCACACGAACACCTGCAAGCGCGCGTACAGGCGCTTGCCATCGGTGCACAGCGGCTGGGCTGCATCGACGGCGCTGAAAGCTACGACGGCGCTTATTCCAATCTCGGTCCGCTCAACTGCGCTCCCGATCTGGCCGAGGTATCCCGTGAATGCGCGCGGCTGCTCAAGCCCGGCGGCACGCTCGTGTTCAGCGTGATCGGCCGCGTGTGTCCGTGGGAGATCGCGCACTACCTGCGAAGGCGGCAGTGGGCGCGCGTGAAACTGCGCTTTGCGGGCGGGTTCGTGCCGGTAAGCATGAACAAGCGCACCATTTGGACCCATTACTACCGTCCGCGCGAATTCTTTCATGCGTTCAGGCGGGAATTCACGCTGCGCCACTTTCGCGGGCTGTGCCTGTTCGCACCGCCGCCATACCTAAGCTGGCTGCGGGAGCGTCACTCACGCTGGCACGATCGGGTATGGCGCCTGGACCGACGCATGGCGGGTTGGCCGTTGCTGCGCAACATCGGCGATCACTTTCTGATCGTGATGAGCAAACGCTAGCGCCGAACGCATGGCTGCCACCACGCAAAGCTCCAGGATAGTCGTCGGCGCGGAGTACGAGCGGGCGATGAGCGCCTCGGAATCGGATCGCCGCGCCCGCTCGGCGTTTCAGGATCTTGCATTGAGCATTGCCGCGCCCGGCGCTGCGCTGTTCGACTTCGGTGCTGGCACGGGAATCGACGCCTGCGTCTATGCCGAGCGCGGCTTCACGGTCGGGGCATACGATGTCGATCCGGGAATGCGCCGCTACTTCGCGATCCGTTGCCGCGGCCATATCGACGCCGGGCGAATCACGCTCGACGCCGGCAGCTACCCCCAGTTCCTGGCCTGCGATGCGGCCAATGGCGGTCGCCGCGTCGATGTGGTGACTTCCAATTTCGCGCCGCTCAACCTGATTGCAGACCTGGCGGCTTTGTTCGAAAAGTTTCATGCACTCACGCTGCCAGGCGGCAAAATCCTGGTGAGCGTCCTCAACCCCTATTTCCTCGGTGACCTGAAGTACAGCTGGTGGTGGCGAAACGTTGTGCGCCTTTGGCGCGTCGGCCATTTTTCCGTGGCCGGGGCCCAGGCGCCGATTTTCAGGCGACGGCTTGCGGATTTCGCCCGGCACAGCGCGCCCTATTTCCAGCTGACGAGCGCCTTCCCGGGATCGTCACGACAGCGCGGGCAAGCGGCCAGTGGCATCGACATGATCCGCGGCGCTCGCTACGCGTGGCTGCGCCTGGCGACATGCCGCTTCATGTTCCTGCTGTTTGACAGGCGGGATATCGATCGGCAGGGCGCTGCAGATCATTGAGCTGCCGGACCGAGCAGCATCTCATCCACGAATGACGCCTGCTCGCGCGTATAGCGCGCCCGCAGGTGATTCGAGTCAAGATACAGCGGTAAACCATCCGCGCCGGTCGCCGGGCAGACCAGGCCGTCGCATAGCGTGGCGCGCGGATCGATTGCTTTGGCACCGGTCTGTGCGGCAATGGTGCGCAACTGGCTCATCAGCGGTTGCGCGTACGACTCGAAGGCTCCGGCGTCGACGCGTCGTGCGCCGACCAGCGAAATCTCTGCCGGAAGATGCAGCGACAGGCGCAGTTGCGATGGCAACATCGATGCTGGGTCGAACAGCGGCGAGGTCGGGTTCGAAAGCAGGATGTATACCCTGCGACCGCTCGCTACCAGCCTCGCGACCGCAGTACGGAATTGCTCGAGGACCATCTGCGTGGCGGCCGAGTCAAACTGCAGCGCTGCTCGCGTAGGATCCCTGGCAGCATAGATATGTTCCGCGGAGCCCGGCACCAGATACTCTCCCGCCAGATATTTTTCCCAGAAAGCGCCGAACACGACGGTGTCGACGTCGGCTCGAAGGGCCTGTTGCATCGCATAGTCGAAAAAGCCGCTGCAGTTGCGCCCGCGCCGCACTCTGTTGATGCCAGGCAGGGGAGGGCATCCATAATAGATGACCAATATGGCCGGTCGCGCCGCAGCCGGATGGGTTTTGATGATCTGCATGACGCGCGGCCAGTACTGCTGCATGTGGGAATCGCCGATGAACAGCGCCTTGCGCTCATCGTCGCCCGCCACCTCGCGTGTCAGGAATTCAGCCGGTCCGCCGGAGTTCGATCCGTCGGAATAGTGCCAGTCGCTGACGGCCTCTTCCCAGGCAGTGAACGCCGCTCCCGATAGTCGACCCGGAATCCAATTCGCGTCCAATGCCGCTCCCGCCAAAGCGAGCATCGCCAGTCCGATGAACAGTCCCGGCACCGTCTTTCGGGCTGGCGCGCCGTAGCGTATGGGCGCTTCCACCCAGCGATTGGTGGCGTAGGCGGCGGCAACGGCGACGACGATTGCGCCGGCCGTGACGGCCGGCGGCGGCGCATGCCCGAGGATGATTTGCGCGAACGAAAACAGAGGCCAATGCCACAGATACAGCGGGTAGCTGATCCGTCCGACGAACCGCATCGGCCGGTTGCTCAGAAAGTGCCGGTTCACCGGCGCCAGCGGTCCCGCCCAGATCAGCAGTGCCGCGCCGGCGGTCGAGACGACGCTTGCGATGGCGGGCGGCACCGTGTCGGCGTCGAAAAACACTGCCACCGCAGCAATCAGCGCCGTTCCCGCCAGCGAGCACACCGGCTTGGCGTTGTCCTGCAAGTGGCGGCTCGCCGACCGCTCTGCACCAGCGCTGCGGGCAATGGCCGGTTGCCATGCGGCCAGCATGCCTCCCACGGCCAGCTGCCACGCCCTGGATGCCGGCAGGTAGAAATACTGCAGCGGCGCATGCCAGATGCCCCAGATACTGATCGCCAGGGATATCGCGGTCACGACGATCAGCACGCGCATCGTTAGACCGTGCCGCACGGCCACCATCAGCAGCACCGGCCAGCCGAAGTAGAATTGCTCCTCGACCCCAAGCGACCATAGGTGCAGTAGTGGTACCGACGCCGCGCTTGGATCGAAGTAGCCGCTGCCTCCTGCTGCGAAGAATATGTTTGCCAGAAATGATGCGCACCAGGAGATCGATTTGCCAAGCACTTGCAGTTCGCTGGAAAACAGAGTGAACCAGCCGAACAGGGCGCACGCCGCCAGAACCACCAGCAGAGCCGGCACGATGCGCCGCACGCGGCGCTGATAAAATGCACCGAGGCTGAACCTGCCTGCCTGCAAGCCGGCCAGAATGATCTGGGTAATCAGGTAACCGGAGATGACGAAGAACAAATCCACGCCGATGAAGCCGCCGCCCAGAAATTTCGGGAACGCGTGGTAGGCGACCACCAGCCCGACAGCGAGCGCGCGCAGTCCATCGATGTCCGGCCGATACGCCAGCGAAACCTCGCGGGCGCGGACCGGTCTGCAGGCGGTTCGTGTTGCTTCGACGCCGAGCGTGGGGAACAGCGCCTCGACGCCCTGATCACGGTGCGGCGCGGCCACAGTCCGGTGCGTGTTGGGGCGCATGGCTCAACGCTTAGCTTCAGTGACCGCCGACCATGCGCCGGAAAGCTTCCGAGCTCTGCAGCAACCCGTCATAGGTGCCGCTGCCAACCAGTTTGCCGCTTTCCAGCTCGTAGATCAGATTACAGGAGCGCACGCTGCTCATCCGGTGCGCGATCAGCACGGTCGTATAACGACCGCGCAGCCGTTCCAGCGTCGCCATCAGCTCCTGCTCCGTCAATCCGTCCAGTGCGTTGGTGGCCTCGTCCAGCATCAGCACCGACGCTTGCCGGTACAATGCGCGGGCTATGCCGATTCTCTGTCGCTGGCCACCGCTCAAGCCGATGCCTCGCTCGCCTACCCGGTGCTCGTACCCTTGCGGCAACGTGCGGATGAAATCCTCGAGTTGCGCCAGCCGCGCTGCTTCGAGCAGCCGCGGTCGATCGATGGCGGCGGCAGGCAT
>Ga0182024_10016442_pt1 | contig 14035 bp, 13 predicted proteins | sample P32metaG_FD_120480 | JGI IMG/M metagenome (GOLD analysis project Ga0182024, IMG submission 120480) | Permafrost microbial communities from Stordalen Mire, Sweden - P3-2 metaG (Illumina Assembly) | ecosystem: Environmental > Terrestrial > Soil > Wetlands > Permafrost | place: Sweden: Stordalen... | reverse complement strand
CCACCCAAAGGGCGCATAAGGCGCTTAGGGCGCACACTTCCACCCAAAGGGCGCATAAGGCGCTTAGGGCGCACACTTCCACCCAAAGGGCGCATAAGGCGCTTAGGGCGCACACTTCCACCCCGCAGCGCTGCGCCCTTCCCTGGCGTCTCGAAACCCAAAAAAGGCCTTTTTCCCGCACCATCCTCGCCCCGTAAGGTACATTTCTCCCAACCAACTTTCGTCAGGCCGCAAGGAGATCCCGGTTGTATCAACCTCAAACGTACGCCATCGCGCTGACGTTCATGATCATCAGCATGCTTTGCTGGGGATCCTGGGCCAATACCATCAAGCTTTGCCCCCAGTATCGCTTTCAACTGTTCTATTGGGATTATGTGATCGGCCTCATCCTGGGAACGCTGGTGTGGGGGCTCACGCTTGGGGCCCTCGGCAACACTGGCCGGCCGTTCCTGCAGGATATTTCGGCGAGCGATCTCCACCACATCGGCCTCGCCGTGATCGGCGGCATCATCTTCAATGTTGCGAACCTGTTGCTGGTAGCGGCCATTGATATTGCCGGGCTGGCCGTAGCCTTCCCCGTGGGCATCGGTCTCGCTCTCGTTGTCGGCGCGGTCAGCAGCTACATTCTCGCGCCGGCCGGCAATCCACTGATGCTCTTTGGCGGCATCGCTCTCGTGGTCACCGCCATTGTGCTCGACGCTGCGGCCTACCGCCTGCGCGAGGCCGAGCGGCAAAGCATCAGTGTCAATGGTGTGGTCCTGAGCCTGGTGGCTGGCCTGCTCATGGGATGCTTCTATCCCTTTGTCTCCCGCGCAATGAGCGGCGCGGGTGCGCCTGGCCCCTACGCTACGTCGTTCTTTTTTGCGCTGGGCGTCGGCGCCTGTGCCCTGGTCGCCAATTCAATCCTGATGCGTCGTCCGTTGGACGGGAAAGCACCAGTAAGCATGAGCGGCTATACCCGCGCGCCCGGGATTTGGCATGTATGGGGAATTCTCGGCGGATTGATCTGGTGCACCGGCGCGGTCCTCAATTTTATTGCTTCCCGCGCGAATGTTGTCGGTCCCGCGGTCTCCTATTCGATTGGACAAGGGGCCAACCATGATTTCCGCGGCCTGGGGGGTCTTCATCTGGCATGAATTTTCCACTGCCCCCTCCCGTGCCAAAACTTTGCTGGCGTGGATGTTTGCCGTGTTTCTTTGCGGATTGTCGGCGGTTGCTCTCGCGCCCCTGTTTTGAGACAGAAAGGAACCATGAGTCGATCCCGCTTCATCCTGGCATCGGCAGGTTTACCCTTGGCCTTCCCTCTTACTGAACGCATCGGCCAAAGCCCAGGACTCGCACTATGCTCCCCACGGCAGTGCGCAGCAATTCTCCGCGCCGGACTGCTTTATCGAGAAGGGTGCCTGGGAGGGTGGGTCACGTCCGTGTACCGCTCAGGATTTTGATGCCTGGCTTGCTGACCTCACCCACTGGCGCGCAGAGCGTAAGATTCGCATCGGCTACCGTGGGCAGAGGTACGCGCTGCCCGAGTTCAAATGGACCCGGTCCGCTTTCATCCAGCCGCAGATGATGGTCCAGGACAGATATTTCTATGATCCGGTGGCGGGCAAATATACCGTCGACCGCTACCTCGATGATCTTGAGAAAAGATTTGGGGGCATTGATGCGGTTCTCATCTGGCCGACCTACCCAAACATGGGCATCGACAATCGCAACCAGCACGACCTGATCCGCTCCATGCCGGGAGGCATTCCCGGAGTGCGCAAGATGGTGGAGGATTTCCATCGCCGCGGCGTGCACGTTCTGTTTCCCATGATGATGATACTGACTAAAAAAAAAGGCCGGAGTTAGCAGGCCAACTCCGGCCACAGTGAGTGCTACTCAGGGGAACTATCTGGAAGGAAAGTTAAACATACTCATCAAGTCATCGAGAGCCGGGGAATTGGTCGGCACATAGGGGTTATCCGCAGTGGCAACCGGGTTGGGGAAGTTGTCCCGGCTGCGCGCGGTGACTGTTGGAAGAGCCCAGTTTGCTTCGATGAACTTCAGGATCGAAACGTGGTCAGAGTAGTCATGAACGATGCGACCACCCTTGGCGTAGGGAGAGACAACAATGAGTGGGATACGGGTGCCGTCGCCAAAGTAATCGACAAGCTGGACGTATCCGGAGTCGTAGTAGCCGCCGCCCTCATCGAAGGTGACGAAGATCGCGGTGTCCTTCCACAAAGCCGAATTGGCCTTGACTTCATTGATGATTTTCTTGGTGAACCCTTCAAACAAGTTGAGCTTGGAGGAGGATGGGTGGCCATCTACCAGCCCGCTCGGCTTGACGATGGAGACGGCCGGTAGTGTTCCATTCTGGATGTCGCTGTAAAGATTCGCGGTGTCCTGAATGTGGGCAGTGCGGATAGCGGCGTTACCCATGATGGTGGTGTCGTACTGGAACGGATTGCAAATGTTGCAGTACTCATCCGTGTCCTTGCCGACAGCGCCGTAGTTCAGCTGGTAAGGGTCGGGTACATAGTTGTTCCACTGGTCGCCATAATATTTCCAGGAAACGTTGTTGGCGAGCATGGTGTCTCCGATGCTCGGCGTCGAGGACGGCGGAATCGTGAACACCGTGTTGTTGGCATTGGTGTCGGTGAAAGCGTTGGCGCCATTGCCGAAGTATCCGGGGTTGTAGTTGTTGAGCAGGTAGTAGTGGCCAGCTTCACACCGCGGATTGACAGGCGTCGGAAGTGACTTCAGGTAGTCGACGATGGGAGCAACACCAGGTTGGGTGGTGTCGGCGCAGTTGGAGTAGGAGCCTCCACCATACGAGGGAGAACCGTAGGAGCCGCCACCATAACCGTCTTCCGTATACCAGTTATTGGTACTGGCTGCTGGATTCGGGTTCTCAATCTCGTCCACAATACCGGCATTGGGAGTGCCCGCCGCAACTTCAACATTGTGAGGCGGCACTAACGCATTACCCTTGCCGTCGCTGAACCAGATCGCATCGCCATGGCCGAACATGATGTGATTGGCGCCGGTTCCACCGTTTACGGACTGGTGAAAATTGTCGCTCATCGCATAGGTGTCCGCCAGGTACTTGAGGTAAGGAGCGTCACCGTTCTGAACGTTGTAGAAACCCATGGCGGTCGCACCTTCGCCGGTAGTCGTGGCATTGGGCGCATAGTTGGTGCTGAAGTTTGCCGGTTGCTTGATTCCGTTTGCTCCGGCGCCTACGGTCGTTTCAACCCAGGGAAAGAGAGCTGCGTCGCAACCGGAAGGATTGGTGGCGGAGGCGTGAGCGACGCTGCAATCCAGTTGCTGCCACATTTGGTAGAAACGGTGCACCGGGCTGGCCGCGTACGAGTTGTAGGTAAACGTCGCTTCATTCGTCAGCTGAAACGGTCCTGGAGGGAGTGCACTCACGTTCTTGATGCGGGTATCGGGAACCTTACCTGAGAGGCCTGAACCACCGGTCACCAGGTAGGCATAATAATCAGCGGGAAGCCCATTCTCTGACTGCTTCGCCAGAGTAAGGTTGTCATTCTTCACGTACGAGGTGACAGGGCCGCCATTGAGTGGGGCAGGAAGCACGGAATACGAACTGGTCGTCGGGGTCAGCAAAAAATCGTCGGGTGGCGTATCGGTGGCGGCCTTCTGTTCTGCCAACGGAAAATTCGGGCCGGGCGTTCCATCAGCCTTCACGATTCCCTCAGAAAGAAGGTTCCACACCGTCTGGCCATTCTGCGGCACGTAGGTGGCGAAAACGTGATCGAAGCTACGGTTTTCACCAATGATGACGATAACGTGTTTGATAGGCGTGGTCGTGGCGTTGTCACGGGATGGCGCGGTTTCTGTCTGACCAACAGCGAACGCGCTGCCAATGGCCAGTTGGAAAATCATGGTCGATATCAGTCCCGTCTGTGCAGCCCTCACGGCTGTAGACGCGATTTTCTTTGCAGTCATACTTCCTCCTGAAGTCGGAGCTTGCGGGCTCAACTCCGTCCCGAGGAATAGCTGCGTTAAATTAACGTCGCATCTTTATACAGTGAACACGCGGTGAATAATGTTTCAGAGTGTTGAAAAGCACATCGCAAGATCTTGACTGAAGTTGCGACGCGTAATTATTGCCGGCTAATTTGCGCTGACGCGGAATTCTTTACATGGTGTTTTGGAATTGCGTGCGTCGCATTGCGCTCCCGCATTGTTCTCCGGCGCGGCTGGTGATGCCGGATCCACTCGTATCGATCCCATCATCCCCTTGTCCTCGTGTTCGAGAAGGTGGCAGTGATAGACAAATGTGCCCACAATATTGGGGTCACGAAAATCCATGCGTAGCCGAACGCTCGGATAAGCAAGCGAGCGGCCATCGTAGTACGGCACATTCACCGTGTCGCGCAAAAAGTCTTCATTCACTTGTCTGCCGGCATACTCGAGCAGTAGAAAGTGCAGCTGATGGATGTGGAAGGCGTGCAGTTCGCGCGAACGGTTTTCTATAATCCAGTCTTCCGCCGTACCTTGTTTGGCGACAATATTCGGGATGTCCGAACTCATGTCGAACATCTTTGGCTCTTGACCGTCGACCGTGAGATAAAACTCCACGGCGCTGGTTGGATCATCCGGATTCGTTAACTTCTCGGAAAAATACAAATGGCGTACAAGCACTGGAGCTACACTGCCAAGCCAGGCTTCACTTGGCGGGGGAAGCGGCTGGGGAGAGCTTTCCAGCTTTGTGCTCGATTCCGGTGCATTCGGAGACGCAACAATCTTCGCCAGCATCCGGTTGGTGTCATTTTCCCCACCTGGACCCGTATCCACAGTTCTCGTGACCAGCAAGCCGGTCATCCCTTCCGCCGGACCATTCACAATGAATTCGACGCGGGCGCCTGGTGGCAGACCGATATGGTTCTGCGGGTCTACCGAATCTTTCAGCGGGTCATTGAGGTTCATGGGGACACCGTCCATGGCGACCAGACCGAGTGGCTGCGGCACACGGTTAAACAGAACCGATAAATTGAGATAGGTGATGGCCGAGGCATTCAACACGCGCCAGAGTTGCTTCTCTCCCGGCTTCATCTCGATGGTGGCCGGAGGATAGTCGGGGTAGGGAACCGGCACATAATTGATGGAGAGATCTTTCGCCGGTTTGCCGAAGCCGGTGCCGTTGTTGGCTGCGTCGCCGTCACGATCAATCATGAATTTCGGCACCACCGGTTCCGACTTAGCCGGGGGAGCATTGGGATTGACCAGGTCCTGGTCGCGGATAATCAGCACCCGTTCCGGCAAACCAGCAGCTGCTTTTTTTGCGCGCTCGATGCCCTCTACGATCAACGCGCCGGAGGCTCCGCCGAGCAGTTGTTCTTTGCTGAATCCATGAATATGAGGGTGATACCAATAGAGCCCTGGTGGCTCGTTCTCCGGAACCTTAAAGCGATACTCGAACGGTGCATCCCCTGGTTGGACGGATGTCTTCAACACATCATCCTGATGGCAGAGCGGCGGGATGGTAAGACCGTGGAAGTGAAGATTGGTCGACACCGGGCTCATGATTCCGCTGGTACAGGGGTTCGCCGCAGAATGAGCATGCGTGGGCATGGGCATGAGCGCATTGCTTCCATGGCTGACCTCGGTCAGCGCATTGGTCAAATGAAGGATGACAAGGTCGCCAGGGTGGACACGCAGAGTCGGCGATTCATGGCCCGCTGCATCGGTGTAGCAGTATCGAATCGCGCCGTTGGATTGGGCGGCATTCCTCGCGGTCAACTGCGCTTCCAGAACACCGTTCTGGCTGCGTAGATCCTCCGGATCTTCGACCTTGCTCCCAAGCTCCGGGCGCGGGCATACGCTTTCGGCTCGTACAGAATAGTGTGCGAGGCATAAGACAACAACAATGGCCCATACGGATATTTTCATTCGGTGATGTACTCTCTGGCGTGGTGTAGCAGATTTTGGCGGATCAGCGCATGCGTGAACTGTGTTTCAACCAGTTTTCGACAGCCACGTTAACCTGGGGTGAATCGATGGCGAAAAGTTCGCCGTCGAGGTCTGCGTGCGAAAGTGCCTTGGTCAGGAGCGTAAAATGGAATTCATTTCATTTATTGACCTTACCTGGGACAGAAGACATGACTGACAGCAGCAGTGGCATGGGGAAGATGTTCAGCCTCGCGGGGAGGACGGCCATTGTTACCGGGGCCGCCACCGGGATTGGGCAAGCCATCGCCATTCGCCTGGCGGAAGCAGGAGCGAGGGTCGCCGTGGCCGACTTGAACCTACCTGGAGCACAGCAAGCGGCTGCCGCTTTGCCCAATGGGGCATTCGCGCTGCAGGCAGATGTCGCCGATGCCGGGTCTGTCGGCCGAGCCGTCGATAAGGTGTTGCAGCAAACCGGCCAGATCGACATTCTGGTGAATAACGCGGGCATCGCCGGCCCTGCAGCTTATATTTGGGATCAAACCGATGAGGACTGGCAGCGCAACATCGCCGTTAATCTAACCGGCGTATTCAATTTTTGCCGGGCCGTCATCCCGCACATGCGCAAGAGAGCGTATGGCCGCATTGTGAATGTGGCGTCAATTGCGGGAAAGGAAGGGAATCCCCGTATGACGCCCTACTCAGCCACCAAAGCCGGGGTCATCGGGCTTACGAAATCACTAGGAAAAGAAGTGGCCACTGAAGGCATTTGCGTGAACGCTGTATCTCCCGCAGTGGTGCAGACGCAAATATTGGATCAGCTTACCCCGGAGCAGGTGGCGTACATGACGGATCGCATACCCATGCGACGCACGGCAAGGCCCGAAGAGATAGCCTACGTCGTTCATTTCCTATCCAGCAGCGAGTGCTCCTTCGTGACCGCGCAATGCTACGATGCTAGCGGCGGCCGCGCGACGTACTAGTCAACTCCGGCGACTGGGCCGCGCGGAACTCCGCGGAAATCCTAAGGCTGATTGGCTAAGCGCCCGCCTGCCGTGGCATCATACTGCGACTGCTCGCCACGCTCGGAGAGTCGTCGCTATCCCTTGTGGGTTCTGGAGCGTTTCATGAATCGTCGGCAGTTTCTCGGTACTACGGCGGCTGCGTTAGCCTCTGCTCCGCTTTCTGTAGCCGCACCCGCCCAGTCTGCACCGCAGGACAAGCCGTCTGCTCCTAAGAAGAGCTTGCCTATCGGAGTGTTTGACCCGCCGTTTAACAAGCTCTCTTTGGACGAGATGCTCGACAGGTTCGCCAGCATGGGCATTGAGGCTGTTGAGGTCGGCGCGGCCGGCCCAAATGGGTCGCCGCATTGTCCCCGTCCCGAGTTGGTAGCTGACCCGGCTAAGGCGCGGGCATGGAAAAAGAAGTTTGATGACCGCGGCATTCCCGTCATGACGCTGAGCTGCCACAACAACGCACTGTATCCCGATGCAACCAGGGCGCGCGAGGCTACGGAGCAATTTCGCCAGACCCTGCAGCTCGCCGGCATGCTGGACATTCCTACTGTGGTGGGTTTCTCAGGCTGCCCGGGAGGTTCGCCCACCGATACCGTGCCGAACTGGGTGGTGTATGACTGGCCGCCTGAGCACGGCGAGGCGCTCAAGTGGCAGTGGACGGAGCGCGTGATTCCTTACTGGAAGGAGACGGCGAAGTTTGCCCGTGAGCATGGAGTCCATCGCATCGCGCTCGAGATGCACCCTAATTTTGTTGTCTACAACCCGCGTACGTTGCTGCGGCTACGTGAGGCAGCCGGCGAGGAGATAGGGGCCAATTGTGACTTGAGCCATCTCTTCTGGCAGCAATGCAATGCGGTGGAGGTGATTCGTTTCCTCGGCAAGCAGGGAGCGATTTATCACGCGCACATGAAAGATACGGCGTTTTTCCCGCAGAACGTGGACCGGTTTGGGGTTCTGAATTTTGGGAAGAAAGATGACCATGAGGCGTCGGAATTTTTCCGCGCGGTTGGTTATGGTCATGGGGCGAGCGTGTGGAAGGACATTGTTGCCGCGTACATGGAGGTTGGGTATAACGGGATGCTCAGCATTGAGAATGAAGATCCGATCTTGAGCGGGGAAGTGGGCGTGCAACGGTCGCTGGCTGTGCTCAAGAATGTTCGCGAAGAGATCATGACGAATCAGCCCAACCCTGGGTAAGGTGGCCGGTGCGGCATTTGTTTGGGGTGGAGCGAAACCGCAGATCCCTCCCTACGCTTCGCTCCGGTCGGGATGACACAGGAGAGGGGTCTCCAGTTGGTATTGGTTGCAGGGATCCCAGGTCTCAAAAGCGAGACCCGGGGCACCCTTCGATTGTTTCCGACGCAGCGAGGTGGGTTGGTCCGGTAAAAACCGTTTTCTACCAGTACCCTGGGGCGAACGTAGGGTTTACTAGCCCCGCATGTGCTCTAACTCTGAGCTTGCGAACGCCACTACGTTGTAGCCGCAGTCTACGTAGAGGACTTCGCCGCTCACCCCAGACGACAAGTCGGAAGCCAGAAAGAGCGCCGCCTTTCCCACTTCCGCAGGCTCTATATTGCGCTTGAGCGGCGAGCGTTCTGCGTGCACCTTCAACATCTCTCCCAACCCGCCAATGCCGCGCGCCGCCAGCGTCTTGATCGGTCCAGCGGAAATCGCATTCACACGAATCTTCCGCCCACCCAAATCGGCAGCCAAATACCGCACCGTAGCTTCCAGCGCCGCCTTGGCCACACCCATCACGTTGTAGCGCGGCACCACTTTCTGCGATCCGTAGTACGTCATGGTCATGATGCTGCCGCCGTCCGTCATCAGCGGAGCGGCTGCCCGGCTTAGGGCAATCAGGGAATAGACGCTGATTTCATGCGCCACCCGGAAAGCGTCACGGGTGGTCAAGAGAAAATCGTTTTGCAGAGCATCCGCCGGGGCAAAGGCAACCGAGTGCACCAGGATGTCCAGCTTGCCATACCGTTCCTTCAACTTCGCGAACACCGCATCAATCTGCTCGTCGCTCGAGACATCGCACTCAAAAGTAGCTGCATCGGGCAACTCCGCGGCCAGCGCTTCCGCTTCCGCCCGCAGACGCTCCATCTGATAGCAGATAGCAATCTGCGCTCCCGCTGCGGAAAGCTTCTGGGCAATCGCCCAGGCGATACTGCGCTTGTTTGCCAGGCCGAATACCACGGCCGTCTGACCCTTTAAATCCACCATTCCCACTTGCTCCTATCCTGCCGTTGCAAGGATATATCAGCCACCCAGGTCCACGAGTTCGACCTCGTCAATCGCGCTGCCCAAAAAACGAGCGCCCAGGCGCCGGAACTTGGCCACTGAATCCGTAGCAAAAAAGCTGCATCGTCCCGCACCACCAGTGTTTCCACCGAGTCCGCGATGGCCAGCCAGCAGCCGAGCTGCCTGGCTGGCAGTTGCCTCCGCTGAATCAATAACCTTGATCGCCGGGGCCACAGCCGCTTCCATCATCGGCCGCAGCAACGGGTAATGCGTACAGCCCAATACCAACGTATCGGGATCAAGCGCTTCTTCCTGCGCCTCCTCCAGCAATTCTGTTAGATAAATTCTGATTACCTCGGCGGTGACCGGATGATCCACCCATCCTGCTTCGACCAGGGGCACCAGCAGCGGACAAGCCTTTTCCAAGGCGCGCAGGCCGCGCTCCCTGCAAGCTGCGGCATACGCATGGCTGGCAACGGTGGCGTCGGTGCCGATTACCAGGATCTCTCGCGTTTTCGACGAATTGGCGGCTTCGTTGGCCCCGGTCTCAATCACGCCCAGCACCGGCACTTCTGTCGATGCTTTAATTTCGTTGAGCGCGAGGGCAGTCGCGGTGTTGCAGGCAATCACCAAAAAATCCGCGCCCTGGTCGAGGAGGAAGCGGGTGCTCGACAACGCATAGCGCACAATGGTCGCCCGCGACTTTGATCCGTACGGCAACCGCGCCGTATCTCCCAGGTAGAGAAACTCCGCTCCAGGAAGCAAGGGGAGCAGGGCACGCAGCACCGTCAGGCCGCCAAACCCAGAATCGAATACGCCGATCTTCAGGCGGCCGCCAGTCACAGATGTTTTACTCCAGGAGCATCGGAAGCCAGGTATATGCGGGTGAGATCAGCATGGCCGGCGAGGGTGTCGCGCTGTTGCCCATCCACCAGAAACCGAACCTGCGAGATCTGGGGAAAGTTGGCGTGGAGCGTACCGATGATCGAAAGCAGCGTGAGCGTCTCCGGCTCGATGCCGGAAGGGTGAGCATCCACAAACGAGGTACTCAGATCCACCACCGCAACGGTACCCGGCACAACCTGGTTTGGCTCCAGGGGCAGGGTCATAAAGAATATTTCGTTCACACCCTTGTTCTCGGCAATCGGATGTTTGGAACCGGGCCGCGCGTAGTTGACGATCAGGTGCTGCAGAATCACATGCGCCCGCGCGTTGGCGTCAACCGGCAAGGCCAAATTCTGGTTTGCCGGCTGCACCGACCCATCCATGTCATTGGCCATCATCATGGTTACACTCTGCACCGGCCTGCCCGCAGGAGGATTGAGCGGCATTGTTTCCCCCGAGGCAAGCAGCCGGTCCATGGCGCGCTCCCGCATACGCAGCAGGACCACCGCCATTAGCACCGAGCTGATCAGGAGCGTCCAGAACAAAATGCGCTGTCCACGGGAGATCACGGTTACTGCCTCCAGTCGCGCTGCCATTGTTCGATGGCCGAGGCCAATGACGCCACGATCCGGTCCTGGTATGCAGGGTCGGAGAGCGCGGTCACGTGCGCAGTGCCGCTCAACGGCGATATCTCCACCACCACCGCCGGGCAGGTGAAGCTGTCAAGCGGCTGCAGAGCTGTGCGTCCCAGGGTGACGGGGATCTCGGCATGGGTCATGGCCGAATCGAATTCCGACGAGAGCCGCAAACTTTGCTCGGCATAGGCGCCCTGGGCAGTCTCCCAGGGGAGAAAGCGGGTCATGGGAACGGGCGTCAGGGATGCGGTGAAGAGATGAACTCCGCTGCCGCTGGTGGTGGCATGCAGGGTAATGCAGGCCGCCGCCCCCACATGGTTTGCCGTCTCGGCGCGGTTCAATGCCGTGCTAGCGCTATCCGACTCCCGCGTGGTCGTCACGGCAATGCCGTGCGCACTCAAAATCGAGCGCAGCCGCACCGACAGCGATAGCACCAAGTCTTTTTCCAGCAGATGATCCGACAGGCGTGCTCCGCCGTCGGCGCCCCCATGGGCTGCGTCGATCACCACGGCAAAGCGCGGCGCCGGCCGCACCACCGCGGGCGGAGCCGGGTTTGGCGGCGACTGGGCGCTGGCCCACGAGCACGTCAAGGGCCCCAGTAGTAAACCGATAGCGAGGCAGCCGCCGGCAAGGCGGCCTTCCTCAATCCAACGCATAGACGGTAAGACCGCTCAGTAGTTTGGGATAGAAGTCGGTCGACTTCTGGGGCATGACGTCGCCCGCGAAGGCTACTTCTCGCAACTGAGCCAGGGTGATCGGATTGGTCAGGAACGCCACGTCCGCCTCGCCCCGCCAAACCTGCTCCATGGCTTCGCCGGCGTCACGCACATAGCGCAGGTTCCGTTGCTCCCGGATGGCTTCCGGAGTGATACCCAGCAATTGTTCCAGCACCAGGGAGTGTAGCTGGGTGAGGTCGAGCCGCCGCTGACGCTCGGGCACGGTAGCCAACGCCTGCGCGACCGTCTCCGGCTTGGCGTTGAGCAGGTGGTAGCCCAGCCTGGTGACGGCAACGAAGGCTGTCCCCGGCTGGCGGGCCAGCAGCCTGGTCAGTTCGATAGAGTCGCCCGCCCTTACTAATTGGATGTTAAAAAAGGCTTTTGCCTCGTCAATAAATGTATCGGGCGAAAAATTCTTGAGCCCGAAGACCACGCGATGGGTGGGCAGAATGGTAATGCCCGTCGAGTCCATATTGACGAAGGTCATCATGACGGCAGCTTCCGGGTAGGCGGGCTGCGGCGTGGTGTTGGCCAGGTTCCTCTCCGTGCGGGTGACGCTGGTTGGGGCATGCTCCATGGAATACGCCAGCGCCGTCTCGTAGCGGTGGTGACCGTCGGCGATGATCAACTTTTTATCCTCCATCGCCCCCAGCAATATATTGATGGTGCTCATGTCGCTGACCTTCCACACCCGGTGGGTCACACCGAGCTCGTCGGTCACTTCGATCTCGGGCGCCGAGGTGCCGGAAAACAGGATCTTTTCGGCGGTCAGCGCCGGGTCTGAGTAGAGCATGAAGATTTGTCCGAAATGCGCCCGGGTGGCGCGCAACAGGTTTAGCCGGTCAGACTTGGGCTTGGAAAGCGTTTGTTCGTGGCGGAACACTACCTGCGCGCTGTAATCGCATACCTCGCCCAGGCCGATAAAGGCACGCCGTTCGTGAATCTCACCATCGCCACCCGGCACCGTAAAACGCTGGGAGTAAGCGAAGATGCAGGGATCCTTTTCCTGGGCCAGGACGCCCATGCGGCGCCAATCGGCGAAATCCCGTGCCGCGCGGGTGTATACGTCGTTGCTCCCGGGTTCGTCGAACAGCTCAGGCAATCCCAGGATGACGCGGACAAGATTGTAGAGGCTGCGCTGGTAATAGGCCTGCTGCATGGCGGGGGTAATCTTGTCGTAGGGCTGGGTCACTACCTCTTCCACGCGGACCATGCTCGGGTTGTAGCGTAGTGCGCGAAAGGGATAAATTCGGGCCATGCTTCGGGGGGTCCCACTCCAGACAACGGCGACGTCGGCTGCGCTGCCAATTGCTTTAGTCTCTTATATCTGCCAGATTGTACCTGACGGGAACAGCCTCGCTCCCGCATCCTGCTCCATGCGTCCCACGAGAGGCAACACCCGAAACGTGGTAGCCGACCTATAATCGCCGCGTCTAATATGGAAGCGCAGGTCTGATGGTGGCGTGCTACCATCCTGCACACGAACACAAGGACCCCGGTTTCCCGAAGAGTCGAAAGACATGAAAGGAAATGCGGAGACGAGGATTGGGGCTATGGCGCTCACGATCGAGCGCAGACTGGGGATACGGCTGGGCGCTTGGGTGACGGTGAAGACTGCCATTGCACTCGGGCTTTGGCTCGCGCTTTCTCAGTTTTGCTGGGCTCAGGATCCCCTGAACGATGTTCACGTGAATCCTCCTCCCCCCGCCCCAGTGGCGCCCATAACTCCCGCGGATTCGAAGGCCCCGGCAAAAGCCCCAGCTCCGCTGGAAGGCAAAAAGGCACTCAGCGCTCGCCCCAATGAACGGATGAGGGTCGATGTGAACCTGGTGCTGGTGCCGGTGACCGTAACCGACCCCCTCAATCGCCTGGTCACCGGGCTTGAGCGGCAGGATTTTTTCGTCTACGAAAACAATGCGCTACAGAAGCTGAAGAGCTTTTCCGCCGAGGATGCGCCGGTTTCGATCGGCATCATCTTTGATCTCAGCGGCAGTATGACGGACAAGATCAATCGTGCCCGGAACTCGATTCTGGAGTTTCTGCGCACCGCCAATCCTCAGGATGAATTCTTCGTCATCGGTTTCAACGACCGGCCCGAGCTGATCACCGATTTCACCTCCAACGTCGACAACATCGAAGCACGCCTGCTCACCGTAAAGCCCGGGCATCGGACCGCGCTGCTCGACGCCATCTACTTCGGCTTGAACAAGATGAAGCAGGCCAAGAATGAGCGGAAGGCGCTGCTGGTGGTCTCCGACGGGGGCGACAATCGCAGCCGCTATACCGAGAGCGAAGTGCGGTCGGTGGTACGGGAGTCCGATGTGCAGATTTATTCCATCGGCATCTTCGACCAGTACGCCCCCACCCGCGAGGAGCAGCTGGGTCCGGTCCTGTTACATGACGTGAGTGAGGAGACCGGCGGACAGCTCTTCCGCGTAGACGATCTGGCCGACATGGCCGATATCGCGACCAAGATCAGTGCCGAGTTACGTAACCAATATGTACTTGGGTATAGGTCAGACGATATTAAACGGGACGGGAAGTGGCGTAAATTGAAGGTAAAGCTGGTTCCGCCCGAGGGGCTGCCCCAGCTCACTGTTCATGCCCGTACCGGATACTATGCACCCTTGCAGTAGAT
>Ga0182024_10016441_pt1 | contig 14035 bp, 5 predicted proteins | sample P32metaG_FD_120480 | JGI IMG/M metagenome (GOLD analysis project Ga0182024, IMG submission 120480) | Permafrost microbial communities from Stordalen Mire, Sweden - P3-2 metaG (Illumina Assembly) | ecosystem: Environmental > Terrestrial > Soil > Wetlands > Permafrost | place: Sweden: Stordalen... | reverse complement strand
GGTGTTTCTCCGGTCCATAAGTGACGTCGGCTGCATAAACCCCACGGGCACGTTCCGCGAGGTTCGCCCAAGCCGTTCGCGCGCGACGATACGCGGTCAAGCCCTGCTCCACGGCGGTGTGATCACCGCTTTGTGCGAAGATGGCGTAGAGCACTCCAGCGCGAAACTTCCCGGCAAAGAAATTCCCCAGACCCGCTTGAATCGCCACATCGATCGCCATGCGGCGGAACTCCGGGATCTGCCGATCGAGAGCTGTTGCCTCCGCTTCGGCCAGTTGCTTGGTGACGGAATCGGACATGTCCTCCAGCCACTGTGCGACATCGACGGGAGAAAATCTGCCGCTGCGCTCGCCGCTGAGCATTTCTTTGGCGCAATCATTCACGCTGGAAAATATTTCCGGATCGAACGAACTGGCATTGCCAAACACCCGGGGATCCGGAGTGTCGCCATAAATGCTTTTCTCGCCCGTTCCGGCAATGGCCATATTCGTGTACATCTCGGGCCAGTAGGCGTTGTTTGCGGCAGAAGGCCCGTGAGCCGTGGTCACCAGCGGAAGAATCCGGCTAGCCTGCGCCAGCGCCGCCTCAACGGCCAGAGCTGCAGCCCCGAACTGCTTGCGTAGAAAGCGCCGGCATACCTCAGGATCGGTGCCAGGGTTATAAAGATGCCGTCCCCACACCCGGTAGGTATAGAGAAATTTCTGCCAGTCGTACTGCGGCCGGAGCGTGGCATCCTGGTAGCCGCAGCGCCCTCCGGGAATGCCCGAGCCCCTTCGCCCCTTAAAAGACAGGGGTTCGAACAAATCCACGCCTTGCTCACCACAAAAGCCCGCGGCACGTCCGCAAGCCGCGGCCGCCACCGGATCGCCCCACAGCAAGACTCGCTCCGTGCCCGGCCAGATTCGCGTATAAACCCCGTAGCGGCGATCCGCCGTCAGCAAGTCCCCGTAACTGTAGCGGAGAAAATTTCTCGATCCGGAACTGAGCGCAAAAAAATCACCCTGCTTCGCGGCTCGAGGTTTTTCCAGCCCGCGAATCGATGCCTGGTGATAAGGAAGTCCCATATGTTCGGCCCAGAACTTGGGCGAAACGGTCACCGGCATCCCGGTAGCCAGCGCGACATCGATCAAGCGCTGATCGATTCCCTTGGCGTGCATATTGATTTCGATTCGGCGGCCGCTTTTCACCACCCCATCGAACACCGTTTCCCAGAAGTCATAGCTCCCTTCGGCTACGCCACTCTCGCCATGGACGCGAAATGCCAGACTGCTGATCGCTGGACACGCATTGAGCACGGCGTGCAGCGCGTCACGGCAGTAAGCCGCTTGGGTCTCCGGCGTGAGCCCTGAAATCGTATAGTTGGCCTGCGGACTGTCGACCCACTGAAACGCATGCGTCCACAGGCCCAGTTGGAAGTCCAGGCCCCGCGCCACAGTCTGGTCGCTGATAAAGCGCAGCATCTCCAGGTTGTGGTCGCGCTCAGTGTCGGGAAGTCCGACCGCGCGAACGTCATACCCCGGCACCGCGAGCAGAAATGGATACGCGAAGTGAAAGTAGCAATCGGTAATGTTGCGCGTGAAGTCGTAGCCTAACCCGAATGATAGATTAAAGCGGTTGAAGCGTTGCGCAGCCAGCATGCTGAGGTAGGGCGGCCAAAATTCGCGGTCGTGGTACCAGGGTCTATCCTCGATATCGCTTTCAAAGCTGCGGTTGATGACGCGAATCGCGTTGGCCGGCTGCTCGATCACCGGTTGCCGAAGATTGAACGCCGCGAGCGGCGAACCGGAGCAGCGAACCCGGTCCGCGAGTTCCAGCAAGCCGTAAATCAGGCCGCGGATATCGGAACCGCATGCGAGTACCACCGGCCTGCCCGCGAATGTTCCATGCGCCAGCCCGAGCGCCTCCGCGCCAGGAGGAATTGAAGCGTTCGCTGCCTGCAAAAGTTTCCGCGCCAGGGACTGAGCACTGCCCGAAGCCAGGATGCAGAGATCGCCACCGCCGGATGATTCGATCCGGGTCAGGCGGCGCACTGCAATTCCGCGCTCGGAAAGCGCCTTTTCCAGCTCTCCGGCCGCCCATTGCACCGCCGGCGCCGAAGAGACCGGATCTTCGGGATCCGTCACGATCGTGACGCTGGATTGCGGTGCGCCGAGAATCGTACTTGCCAGGCCGAAACCGCTTGCCACTGCGGAGCGCCGGAGAAACTCCCGGCGATTTAAACCAGCTTCCTTTCGGGTGGTCATAACTGATGTTCCTTCCGCACTGCCGCTCGCTGGTTCCCTCCCCCAACACAGTTCCGTGTGCCACAAGGCTGCCCAATGGAGTAAATCCACCAGCGCTGCCGAACTTTGATGCTGTCGACAAGTTGAAAGCGATTGCGGCTGTCCGGTTCAAGCGAGCGCTATTGTTTCGTGACTTCGAGGAGCAGATGATCCTCAAAGTTGGTGTCCAGTTTCGCGTCAGGCGCAGTCACAACCCCCAAATCCTTGCCGTTGACGTAGTCCACGACGTGGTATTTCCCCGGCGCCAGGCCTCGCAGTTCGATTTCTCCGGACCACGCTGCCGCCTCAGCATGTTTCAAACTGGATGCCGCAGGGGGCGCAAAAAAAGCGTAGTACATCGCGCCATCCTTTTCGATGGCGTATCCCTCGGGCACATCGTAGCCGTAGACGTAGAAATTTCGGAACGTGCCGCGCGAAAGCATCTTCTGGTTGTAGAGACCGATCCACTTTTTCCAGTATTCTTCCTTCTGCGGCGTCAGATAAACGTCGCTCAGTTTAGGACCGTAGTCCGGCCATGCGAACTTCGTCCCCACGACTCCACCGGTGCCAACTGTAGAAGCGAAATCCGATCCTGTGTCGCGCTCATTTCCGTTGGGATTCGCTATCTTCGTCAACTCCACGTGATCGCCGTACACCGCGGAGTTGGGACCCAGCAACGCTTTATACATTTTCACCCGTTGCCGAACCTGCACCGACCCAACCGGGTCAGCCGTGACAGCCTGATCGAGGTAGCGAAGCCAGGCTATGCTCGGCGGCGTGCCGCAGGGACAGCTCTGCGTTACGCTCTCGGGCTTTAGCGCGCGCGTGGTCTCGAAAATCGTCTTGTAAATCTCGCCCATCGCGTAAACCGAATCGTACGGCGATTTGTGATGGTGCTTGGGGTTGTAGCAGGCCGGCACGCTATAAATATTGTCGAGCTTGTGGCCGTCAAAATCCCAATCGTGAATAAACTTTTCGGTCAGCTGTTTGTAATATGCGCGGACCTCCGGAACAGCCGGACAGAGGGTCGCCAGATTCCGGGTCATCAGAGCTGGTTTGCCGCTTTTATCGAGAATCAGCCAATCCGGGTGCTGCTTGACAACCTCGGAAACGCCGTACGGATGTGATTCGTATCCCGAGCCGCCATCTTCCACCGCGAGGGGCAACCACCACAGTTGAACTTTTATTCCCTGGTCGTGAAACTGCCGAACCATCTTGCGGATTTCATCGCCTGGAAACGTATCGCGACGTGGCTGCCAGTCGCCGTAATTGTTGAACCACCGGTCATCCAGCGTCGCCCAATGAATGCCCAGTTCCTTGAGTTTGGGAATCGTCCCCAGCATTTGAGCCGGGGTTACGTTGGAAAGATAGCCCCAGCCGCACCAGCTCACCGCATAGTCTTCGCTATTCGTCGTGGATTTCTTTAAGCCTTCCCCATCGATCACGTCGGAATAGATTCGCAACGCCTCATAGTAATCGCCCGAATACACCGCGGTGAAGGTCTCCGGCGTGGAATACGCTTCGCCCGGCTGCAACGTGGTTTCCGGTGTCAGATGAACGCTGGCATCGACGTGTCCGTCGGATTCTGTTTTCACAGGAATCGAAAGCACCAGAGGAAGCGTTTCCGCATGGCCGATCGCTTCGCCAACCGTTTTCGTCCAGAAAGCAACCACTGGAATTCCCCCGCCTACATTGCCCGAATCCCCTTTCACTTCGACCACCGATCCCATTTGGTTTTGCTGAGAGAAGTTCTTTGGGATTTCAAACACGTTGTCTTTTCCCCAAGCAATGCTTGATCCGTGGAAGGACCACATTTCGTTAGGTGCAGCCTTGGAGTCCGCCAGGCTGGCGTTTAAGCGATGCCGATCCAGGTCAATCGCTTCGAGTTTCACTTCGCTGCGGCCTGAATTCTTTATGGTTGCCGACATCAGCGCTACGTTTGGAAAATCATCATAAACTTCGATAACCAGCGTTTCTTGCAAGTCGCCCGCTGCACTCTCGCCGGTGACCTCGACGCGTTTTCCTTTCGTTCCTAACCTTCCATGAGGATCTGATATTTGGGGATGCGCAACGTCAAAAACGACAGCGGTACTCTGCATTCCGGCAGGCGTTACTCGCATCCCGGAATCGCTCCCGGCGTCATCGAGCGACAATTTCTGGTCACCCGAAAACACTTTCGCCGCAAGATAACCGGCCGGCGAGAGGTCAAATTCTGCGGTGAGAGTAGTCACCACGGTGCCTTCGGCTGTCGCGGATACCTGCACTTGTGAGCCCTGTGCTTTGGCGCCTGGAGTATCGGGCGTGGATCCTTTTCCGCAGCCGCTCGCAAGTAGTAGAAGTCCAGCAGCGACTATCAAGCTGCGCGTCTCGCGCAGCGAACACAGTTGGCGTTCTCGCTTGCTCAAGGGCCTTAAAGTCATCGTTTCCCTCATTACACAGAAGCCATACGGTATAGCGCGCAATATTAAGCTAGCAGCGCAAACATCTCACACCAGCGACATCGATGCGAACCAAAAAGTCTTCCAGACAGCTAAACGAGTGTCACTTCGACGTCCGCCTCGCGAAGAGCCTGCAGGTCACGTTTTGAAATGTTTTTGTCCGTAATCGTCTCGTCCACAAAAGAGGTCGGTATAATCAGCGACAAGCATCGCCGGCCGAACTTGCTCGAATCACACACCGCAACCGTAGTCTTCGCCGATTCGGCCATAGCGCGATTCACACGGGCCTCCAGCACGTTTGGCGTAGTCAAACCGTATCGTACGTCGAACCCGTCCACTCCTAGAAAGAGGAGATCCGCGCTGAGATTTCTCAGTGACTCCTCGGCCAGCGGGCCCACCAGAGAGAACGAGTTCTGGCGTAAGACACCTCCGGTGAGAATCACCTCCACCGGCGAGTCCGCGAGTTCCGCGGCTATATTTGTGGCATTCGTGATAATCGTCAGGTTCTTCATCTTCCGGCAGGCCCGCGCGATCGCACTGGTGGTAGTGCCTGAATCGAGAATGATTACCTGACCTGGATGAATCCGCCGTGCCGCTGCCGCTGCGATGCGAATTTTCTCCGGCCGGTTCTGGCGCGCCTTTTCCCGCAAAGGACTGTCGTGGATGACACTCGCCACGTTGGGGAGCGCGCCGCCATGGGTTCTTTCCAGATGCCCCTCATGGTGGAGATATTCTAAATCCTTGCGGATGGTAATTTGCGAAGTGCGGAAGTGATTGGCAAGATCACGCACCAATACGCGGCCGTTCGTTCGCAACAGTTCCAGGATTTCACGGCGACGTTCTTCGCTTAGCATGTGGAAGTAGTTCCAACCGAGACGTGCGTCCGGCGGGAGTGACCGCCAAACTTTTTGCTCCAGCGAAACCTGCGGGCAGCGCCCGGCGCATTAATAATAGAACTTCAACGCAAACTGGATTTCACGCTGATCGTTCTGGCCGTCGCGGGTCGAATTGATCTGGCCGAAGGTCGTCGAAGTGTAGTCCAGCGCACCGGGCGCTCCGGAAACGCCATTGTTCCCGAAGCCTGGCAAGGAAAAGTTGGGGGTATTCGTCAGGTTAAAGAATTCCGCCCGGAACTCCAGATGCGTTTTCTCGGAAGTCGCGAATTCCTTGAACAGCGACAAATCGAGACGGCGGAATGCCGGACCACTGAATTGGCTCGGAGGTCCGCCCAGCGGAGCGTAACTACTCTGCCCGATGGTGGTCGCCACCGGCGGGCTTGCGAAGGCGGCTGGGTTAAGCCAGTGATCTACATTGTGCACGCCTCCCAAGACATTCTGGCCCGGGACCACATTGGCGTAGCAACCAAACCCAGACGTGGTGGTGATAGCGCACGGCACGGTGCCCGGCTGGCCGGTCTCCAGGGGCAAGATCCAGTTCATGGTCCAGCCACCAAGGAAGGCGTTGGCCACTCCGGAACTGTCCGCCAGGAATCGTTTGCCGCGGCCCACTGGAAATTCGTAGATGCCACTCAAGTGGAAGACATGCCGTATATCAAAATCACAGAGCCCGGAGTCTCCTCGAATTCCAAACCCCGGCAGCCGGGCTGCGCCGCGGCCCGAGATTGCCGTGCTGTTGAGCACGTCGACGGCGTCGGTGCGGCATTGCGACCATGTGAAGTTCGCCAGCACACTCAGGCCCTGGCTAAACCGGTGTTCGTAGTTGGTCTGCAGCGAGTTGTAGGAGCTGTCTGCGGCGAAACTGGTATAGGTGAACGAATTCTGGAAATCTGGATAAGGCGAGTAAGCGAACGTGTTCAGTCCAGGAGGCAATATTTCAGCCGGAGAATTGGGATTGGTGTAGACACCCAGGTGGCGCACGGTGTTTCCCACATACCCTGCCTGTATCGAATCGTTAGACGCGAGCTGGTATTGGAAAGTCAGGTTGTACGATTGCGTGGCGGGCGTCTTGGTATGGTAGTCCTCGCCAGTAAACGATACGCCTCCCGGTTCCACGGCAGACGGTTCTAGCGGAATCCCCAGCAATCCGTTCTCCAGAGTGCCAATCGAGCCGTTTGGAAACGTGACCGGCGCGTTGGGAGTCAAATTTGGGTACGAGAGTGCGAACTGGAACGGAAAATCGACGTAGGTTTCGACCACCGAGTTCTCAAATCCGCCGAAGAAGATGCCGTATCCGCCGCGCGCCACCAGCTTCGATGTCAGTTGGTAAGCAAATCCCAGACGTGGAGAGAAATTGGTCATTTGCGAATGCCCGAGTCCCGCCGCCCCGGAGCAAACGATATCGATGTTATCCGCTGCCGCTGCCGTGTAGAAATCGGCGGACAGAGGCGTCTTGCAGCGGCTGTTCGTCAGCAGGAACTGAGAAGGACCAGACGACGAAGGCAGAAAATTCGATTGCTCGCCCTGGGTTTCGATCAGTTGCCCGAAATACTCCCAACGCAAACCCAGGTTCACCGTCAATTTCGATGTCACGTGGTAGTCATCCTGAAAATACACGCCGTCGTAGTTACGCTTCTGTTTGGTAGTGGCGATGTTCGAGGCGGCGACGCTGTCGGCACCTCCGACGTAATCGGCCGCCCCCGGAACGGTACCTGGGATAGGTGTCAGTAGCAGTTGAGCTGCTCCCGTGTTGCCGTCGTTGTTGGTCGGCACATCCGTATACAATCCGCTGAACGAAAAGTTTCCTCGGCCCTCAGGGGGCTGCAGGATTGAGAATCGCAGTTGCTGATACTGGTATCCCACTTTCAGCGAATGTGCTCCCAGGTTTTTCGTCAAATTGTCAGTGAACTGCGGAGTGCTGCTGTATTCGTTGGAAGGCAAATACCCGTTGCTGCCCAGCCGATTTAGACCGGTGAGGTTGATCTCTCCCAGCCCGCCATTCAACGCAACCTGCGGGACACCTTGAATGCCGAACTGCGCGGGAATCCCCATGGTATTGGCATTCGGCTGGAGCCGCGCCGCGGAGATGCTATTGAAGCCACCACGGGCTTCATTGATCAGGGTAGATGAGAATTGGTGAGTTTCACTTACCACCCAGTTCGTGGCAATCGTTGTTTGATTTCCAGCCGAGAACGAACCGCCGTCCGCGATCCCGCCGAACGGTCCAGGGACGAATTGGGGGCTGTTGGCATAGCTGCCCCGCCCGAATATGCGGTCGTTGTCACTGAAGTTGTGGTCCAGTCGAATATCGAATTGATTCACACTACTGCTCAGCACCGGATTACTCGTATAGTTGTTGAATAGATTGGGACTTCTCGGAGTTGGAAAAAGATTTAGCAACTTGATCGCGTTGGGATCCAGCCGGTTGGCAGGCAAAATATTTCCGGCGAATGGTTCGCGCGCAAATCCGATTGGGCTGCCGGCGGGCATCCCGCCTCCGCAAGGCACCACGATGCCCGTTACGGTGTCCGGAACTCCGCAGGACACCGCACGCGTTGTAGAAGGGTCGAAGATCTGGCCCAGCGCGGTTGTACGTCCTAGTACGTCGGTTCGCGTACCGCCTTGATTGAGCAGCTCGGAAAAATTGGTATACTCGCTGCTGCGCATCAGCGCGGTAGGAACGGTGGAGACGTATGGAACTGCCTGGCGAATTCGCGTACCTTCGTAGTCGCCAAAAATAAAGGTTTTGTTCTTTCGGATCGGGCCTCCGACCGTGCCACCGAACTGGTTCTGTTGGAACCTCCCCTTCTGAAGGCCGCCGGCGTTCTCGAAGAAGTTGGCCGCATCCAGCTTGTCGTTACGCAGGAACTCCCAAGCGTTGCCGTGGAATCCGTTGGTGCCCGATTTGATGGTGGCGTTCAGCACCGCGCCTGCCGATCGTCCCAACTCTGCGCTGTAGTCACCGGTCTGGATCTTGAATTCCTGGAGCGCATCAATCGGCGGGCGAATCGCAAATGAGGTGCCGTTCAGAAAATCCACAAGATTGGAGTTGTTATCCAGCCCGTCCAGCAAGTAGTTGTTCTGCGCCGGGCGCAATCCGTTAGCCGAAAAAGAACCGCTCGCACCAAGCCCGCGAGTATCCTGCTGGTCCTGCGTCACCCCGGCGGAAAGCTGGGCCAGGAAAGTAAAATTTCTTCCGTTGAGCGGCAGATCGTTAATCGCGCGCGCTTCCACCACCTGACCCACAGAAGCGTCCTGGGTTTGCAGGGTCGGCGGCTCCTGGGTAACGATCACCGTCTCCGTTGCAGCCCCCGGCGTCAGCACCAGATCCGCTAGCACGCGCTGTTGCACATCCACCGTCAGGTGTTGAAGCTCAACTCGGCTGAAACTTTTGAATTCTGCCGTTAGCGAGTAGTGGCCGATCTTGATCGGCGTGAAAATATATTCCCCTGCGCTGCCAGTGGTCGTAGTCTGCACCAATCCTGTGTCATCGTTGGTCAGCTTCACTGTGGCGCCGGGAACCACCCCACCACTGGTGTCCTTGATGGTGCCGATGATCGAACCGGTGTCCACCTGGGCATACGCAGCACTCCAGCTCACAAACAGAAACGCCGCAGCCACCACCATGGCTCGCAGCACGCCCGCCCAAAAATCAAAATCTTTTCCTTTTGTCATCAGATTCCCCCTAACCCTTCACCCCAAAGCGTGGCCGCAGAGCCGACATCAATGCGCAACGAAAGGAAATGCAATTAAGGATGGCAAGAGGCCGGCCAATAGAAAATTTCTCATCCAGGGACTCCTCACCAGTCGCAAGTGGGTCAAATCTTGGACACGGCAAGTTTTGGGGCCTGTTTACGAATACTTCCTTTTACTTTCGTTTCTGAGCGTTGTCAATAAATATCTTGGGCCGGGCAGGTGCGAGTGCCGAGCCAAAAACCGTTCCCTTCGGCCCAATTCATCTTTTCGACGGGTGCAATCGATGTGTCCCTTCCGGCGGCGCGCCATATATACCTTGACAACACAATCGAGTCGGAATTAAAAGAAAGCATTCGTAATAAGTCGCAATCCGCCGTTCTTGCCGGTCCCGTCGGAAATGCACTGGATTCCAGGGCCCCTCGCTGGAGAGCAATAGGTGATTTGCCGCAACCATCTGGAGATCGAAATGAAAATCAAGTTTCTATTGGTGTTGCTCGCTGCTCTCCTGGTCAGCCCATCTTTAGTTTCCACGGCCTCGGCGGCCGCAGATTCCGGAAACATGACCGAGCTGCAAACCGGATGGCGAATGGCGGCCGCCAGCGACGCCGTAGCCGATGGCGCGCTGATCTCCCAGCCGTCGTTCGACGTTTCGAGTTGGTACTCCATTCGCGAGATGCCCGCCACCGTCCTACAAACACTGGAAGACAATGGAGTCTACAAGGATCTCTATTACGGCATGAATCTGTCCACGGAAGTCCCGCACGATCTATGGAAGAAAGATTGGTGGTATCGAGCTACATTCGTGGCTCCCGCCGGGCACGATGTCTATTCGCTCATCTTTAAGGGAATCAACTATCGCGCGGACATATGGCTCAACGGACACCGAATAGCGGACCACTCGCAAGTGGTGGGCATGTACAACAGCTTTGAGTTCGACGTTTCAACTTACATCAAGCCCGGCGGAAATAATGTCCTCGCGGTGAAAGTTACGCCAGAACGGCGTATTCGGAGCATGGATGGCGGGACTGAGCTTGCCGATAGTTGGCTCGATTGGATCAATTGGAAGTACCTTGGGTATCAAGCTCCCGCGAAGCGTGACGATGTCTCCTTCGTTCCGGACAGAAATGCCGGAGTTTGGAAAAGAGTTTTTCTCAGCAGCACCGGCAGCGTTACCGTCCGAAACGCGTACGTTTCGACGGACCTGCCATTACCAGCCACCAGTCCCGCTACGCTAACCGTTTACTGTGACTTGAAAAACGCCGCAGCCCAACCGTTGTCCGGAATCTTGCAGGGCGAAATCTCGCGCCCAGGGAAACCGGTCATCAGTTTGCAGCAGAAGGTCACTTTGTCAGCGAACGAAACCAGGGAAGTTGCGTTCGCGTCTGCGGATTTTCCCCAGCTCAACGTGAATAATCCAGATCTTTGGTGGCCCTATCAGTGGGGCAAACCGAACTTGTACGCGCTGAAGCTCCAGTTCCGTATCCAGGATCGTATCTCCGACTCTTCGACCATCGACTTTGGCATCCGCAAGATTACCCAGCACCGCGATTCCGACGAAAGCTTCCCCGAAATCGGCAAGGGCGGCAGCTTTTATATTCAGGTGAACGGAAAGGATTTCCTGGTTCGCGGCGCCGCCTACGCCCCGGATCTTCTCTTCCGACATGACCCCAGTCGAGACCGCGCAATCATGATGTACGTGAAAGATCTCGGGCTCAATCTGATGCGATGGGAGCTGAAAATCGCCGACGATACTATCCTCGAGCAGGCCGACCAGGAAGGCGTGCTAACCATGTTCGGCTGGATGTGCTGCGATCAGTGGGAACATTGGAAAAACTGGGATACCGAAGATCAGCGCGTAGCAAGAGAGAGCCTCAGCGCCAGGATTCGAGAGCTGCGAAGCCATGCATCGGTGGTCATCTGGGCCAATGGAAGCGACGGGTTACCGCCCGAACCGGTGTTAAGCGACTACCACGGCATTCTGAAGGACCTGCATTGGCAGAACGCCGTAGTCGATACGGTTTCCGACTACAATCCTTCCTGGAATGGCATTCACATGAAGGGTCCGTATGCGTGGCGGCCTCCTTACTATTGGTTCAGCGAAAAATTCGGGCCCGCGAGGGGTTCCTCAGCGGAAGAGGGAGACAATGAAATCATCCCGCCGCTGGAGAGCCTCAAGAAGTTCATTCCCGCGGACAAACTCTGGCCCATGAATGACTACTGGTATTTCCACGCCGGGGCGAATGACGGTAACAACACGCTGGCAAACATAAAAAGATCTGTCGATACGCGTTACGGACCATCCACCAGTGTCGCCGAATTCTCCCGCAAGGCTCAGTTGGCGCATTATGAAGATGTCCGTGCCCAGTTTGAGGCCTATGCCTCGAATTGGACCAATCGCAAGATGACCGTCTATTGGATGCTAGACAACCACTGGCCATCCTTCTTTGGCCATCTTTTTGATTACTACTTGAAGCAGGGCGGCTCTTATTTCGCCGCGAAAAAGGCATTGCGCCCACTCAGTGTCATTTACGACTACTACGCTACTGGCGACCGCAGCACCGCGAATATATATGTCGCCAATCAGTCCCTCGAACCTCGCAACCATTTGAAGATTTCCGTCGGGATCTACAACCTCGATGGAACTCTGAAAAGTGCTTTCGACGATGTAAAAGACTTCACCATCGCAGCAACCAGCTCCGCCCGGGTCATGACCGTTGGCCGCGTCGCCGGCCTCACGCCCGTATTTTTCGTGCGCTGTCAGATCCGAGATGCCCATGACGCGCTCCTGGCCGACAACCTCTACTGGCAGTCAACGACGGACGACAATCTCGGCGGAACCAAAAATGACGAACAGTTCGCCGTGAAGCAGACCAGCTGGGCAGACTTCACCGCTCTGAACGACATGCCACGTGCCGACGTCAGTGTTGACGCCCATGTCGTTCCGGACGGTGGCGAAGAAAATGTCGGAATTATCATCTCCAATCACTCCACCCACGTGGCCTTCTTTATCCGCGCGGAAGTCACCAAAGGGAACGATGGAGAAGAGGTGCTGCCTGTCACTTATGACGATAACTACGTCACCTTGTTCCCCAACGAGTCACGAATCATCCGCGCACAATTCAAGGCAGGGGATTTGGCCGGCCAGCATCCTGGTTTACGACTGGAAGGGTACAACGTCCCTAAGAAGGTGAGTATTGCTCTCTCGTCAGCGGCAAACTGATTTCAGCAGATTGATACTGATCAGTCTTTTCCTGCTTTTGATCTCGCCATTGCGTGCGGGTGAGGCCGGATCAGCGCTCGCACCGGGGACTCGCGTCCTGATGGATGCCCACAACTGTTATCCCTACGACGGGAGGTGGACGGACCGAATTGACCGTGCCCTCAAGAACGGCACGCCCCTGGCCATCGAACAAGACTTGCTCTGGTATACCGATAAGCGCACCCACAACTCACGGTCCATCGTCTCCCATGGCGGACGCGCCCACGGCGACGAGCCAACCATGCAACAGTATTTCTTTGAGCGCATTCGTCCGATCGTGGAAAAAGCTTTGCAAGAAGGGAACCATGGCGATTGGCCGCTCATTACTCTCAATTTGGATTTCAAGTCCGATGAGGCTGCCCATCACGCCGCAGTCCTGGCGTTGCTGAAGCAATACCAAGAATGGATTTGCACCGCGGAACGTGTCAACGACTCCAATAAAGTGATGCCGCTGGCAGTAAGACCTCTGCTGGTGCTGACCGGTGAAGCCGACAGTCAAGAGCGAGATTTCCACGATTCTGTTCCCATTGGAGAAAAACTACTCGTTTTCGGCGCGGTCCATGTTCGAGCTAAAAACCCTATGGCTTCCCCGGATGTCTTAGTCCCTGGCCGCGCAAGCAATTACCGGCGTTGGTGGAATAATCCCTGGGATGTAGCCGAAAAGGGCGGCCAGAGAAAGAGCGGACCATGGACCCCACAGGACGGCGCTCGCCTCCAGCAGCTCGTGAAACACGCCCATGAACGTGGTCTGTGGATTCGCTTTTACACCCTCGACGGCCTGCCTGATCGTGATTTGAAAGCAAATGGCTGGGATAAGGACTATAACTTCGGATCGAAGCAACAAGTCCTAGTGCGCTGGCAAGCTTCACTCGATGCCGGCGTGGATTTCATCGCCACCGATCAGTACGAGGATTTAGCGGAGTTCCTCGCGACATGGCGCCGATGAATGAACAGGGATTGATGAATCGCAGTGGCGTATTAATGTATGCCTGCGGCGTGTTTTTCGAAGAATGCATCGCGATGCTTGCCATCCCGAAACGCTTCCGTCCCTCCGGCGCGACTGACCGAGAGCGCCCCGGCGATGTTGGCGAATCTCAAGCACTCTTCTACGCTCTTTCCGCGAATGAATTGATGGATGAAACCTGCGTCAAATGAGTCTCCCGCACCCACCGAGTCCACAACATCCACAACCAGCGGCGCCGCAACGCATTTGGTTTGTCCGGCCAGCGCCATGGCGCCTTGCGATCCGCGTTTAACTACGATCACTCCTATTTCTGCGGACAGGTTTTCTGCCGCTTTATCCACATCGTCCACCCGCGTCAATTGGCGTAATTCCCGCTCATTGAGCAGAAGTATATCGAGGTGCCGAAGTAACAGATGAATATCGCCGCTCCAGCGGCCTTCTGGATCGTCGTTCGTGTCCAATGAAGTCGTCAGGCCTGCTTTTTTGGCCTTGCGAAAAATATCAACCAGGTACGGCTGAAGT
>Ga0182024_10016440_pt1 | contig 14035 bp, 12 predicted proteins | sample P32metaG_FD_120480 | JGI IMG/M metagenome (GOLD analysis project Ga0182024, IMG submission 120480) | Permafrost microbial communities from Stordalen Mire, Sweden - P3-2 metaG (Illumina Assembly) | ecosystem: Environmental > Terrestrial > Soil > Wetlands > Permafrost | place: Sweden: Stordalen... | reverse complement strand
GCATTTGATATGGCGAGCGATGGCGAAATGTTCCGAGTTTCGATTCCGTCAAAGAATAAATTTCTGGTGGGCGCGGTTTCGGCGGAGCGGGCTAGCGACAAGCCCATCGAGAATTTGCGGCCGGAACATCTGCTGGAAGCGTTTTTGTGGCCGGAGATTCGCAAGGAAGAAGAGGTGCTCTTTGAAGAATACAACAGTGATACTGGTCGCTATTACGTGTTGACCGTGCTGCGCGGCGGATATCGCACGGAAATTCTGAGAAAAATCTGGTTCGACCGCGCGGACTTGCAAGTCTCACGGCTGGAAAATTTTGCGCCCAAGGGCGTGCTGCTTGCGGATATGCATTTTTCAGATTGGCAACCGGAAGACGCGCCGACCGCGGTAACGGGTACGGCGCTAACCAGCGGCGCGCCCGCCGTTATGAGCTTCGCCCGCAGCATCGAAATCGATCGGCCACATGACGACTATCGGCTCGATCTGCAGGCCAGCAAAATCACGCTCAATGAACCAATTCCAGCTGATCGTTTTCAGCTAGCGCAGCCACAAGGAGCTGAATTGGTGCATGTCGGCGACGACCGCCACGACCAGAAAGCAACGCAGAGCTCGCCGACCGGGCAGGCGCAAAAACCATGATGGGCGAACTCATTGTGCGCAATCTGCTGCATCGACCGCTGCGAACGATGATCAGCGTACTGGCTGTGGGCGTCGAAGTCGCGCTGGTGGTGCTTATCGTAGGTTTGACTTCGGGGCTGCTCAGCGAAACCGCAAAACGCATCGAAGGTATCGGTGCGGATATTGTGCTCCAGCCGCCCGCCGCTTCTATTTTTCTGAATTTCAGCGGTTCGCCCATGCCCATTAAAATTGGGGCCAAGTTGAGCGGATTGAAGTACGTGCAAGCAGTTGCTCCGGCCTTGCTGCAATTCAGCTCTACAGGCGGAGTCGACACCATCTGGGGCATTGAGCCGGAATCGTTCCGCGCGGTTTCGAGCGGATTTGTTTTCATCGACGGCCACGACATGGAAGGCCCCGACGACCTATTGGTGGATGACTGGGCTGCCAAATCGAAACACATCAAAGTCGGTGACACTTTTAATCTGCTGAACCACGATTGGCATGTTGTCGGCATTATCGAACATGGTAAAGGCGCGCGGTTATTCGTTCCGCTGGCGACGTTGCAGGATCTTGTAGCGGCGCACGACAAAGCCTCCATCTTTCTTCTGAAATGCACACGCCCTGAACACATGGAAGACGTCACCGAAGAGATGCGTCATTTGCTGCCTGGGTATACCGTTCGTCCCCTAAAAGAATTTCTGTCCCTGATGACCTCGACGAACATCCCCGGGCTGCGGACGTTTATCGATGCGATGATCGCACTGGCGGTAGCCATCGGCCTGTTGGTGATTTTTCTGACCATGTATACGACGGTGATCGAACGGACGCGCGATATCGGCGTGTTAAAGTCCCTGGGCGCCGATCGCAGATTTATCGTACGCTCGGTGCTGATGGAATCCGCCGTGCTGTGTATGTCCGGTATCGTGGCTGGCGTCGTCATCAGCTACGTGGTGCGCGCCGCGTTCCTGGCCGGTTTTCCCACGCTTTCGATTTTGATTACTCCGGGATGGATCTTCCGCGCGGGCGCCATTGCTTTGGCCGGTGCACTTTTTGGCGCGAGCTATCCGGCGTGGATGGCCAGCCGCAAGGATGCCGTGGAAGCGCTCTCTTACGACTAAAGAAGCCAATTTTCGCGGAAACCGTTTCTCAAGAAGTCGAGACTGGCGCAGCAAAAACACTTAGAAAAGGGGCTGCGCTGCTAGGCAGCAAAGAAAATGGCAGCTACACTACGAGAGACCATCATTAGCCTGACCGACAAGGGGCCGGTAAAAAAAAGCGTGGAGCCCATACTCAAGACCCAGGGTCTATGGAAGCTATATCGCGCGGGCAAGGTGGAAGTGCCGGCGCTGCGCGGGGTAGATTTTGAAGTGCAACCCGGCGAATCTGTCGCGGTGATGGGCCCATCGGGTTGTGGAAAATCGTCGCTCCTCTACGTGATCGGCGGCCTCGCCAAAGCTTCGCGCGGCGAAGTTCTGGTCGATGGCAACGATCTTTCGACGATGAGCGATGCTGAGCGAACCAAGCTCCGCCGCCACAAGATCGGTTTCGTTTTTCAGCGTTTTAACCTGCTTCCGACGCTCACCGCCAAAGGCAATATCGCCATCGCGCAATACATTCACGGCGACGGTTTCGACCCGCATCGTTTCGACGTAACCACGAAAATGCTTGGCTTGGAGGGTCGTTTGCACCATCGCCCATCGGAGCTTTCTGGGGGCGAGCAGCAGCGCGTGGCCATCGCCCGCGCTATTATCAACGAACCAAAAATCCTGCTAGCCGACGAGCCCACGGGCAATTTGGACTCGAAAAATTCCGATGTGGTATTGCAAATGCTTCGCCAGTTGAATAAAGATCTCGGCCAGACCATCGTGATGATCACGCACAATCCGGAAGCCGTTGTGTATTTTGACCGCGTCGTGCACATGCGTGACGGCGTCATCGTCGACGGCATCCCCGCGGACTGATATGGCCGGCATGGGACAGATTTTTTCGCGCGCCTTTTTCTGGACCTACGAGCGCGGCACTTGGCAATACGATCTCGCGGTAATCCTGATTCTGATCTTCGTTTTGCTGACACCACGCAAGTGGTTCAACGAGCAGCCCCAGGTAGGCGACACAGCTTATGCAGGACAAGTTCAGCGATTGACGAGCGCCACAGGTCTCGATTCCTATCGCGTGGACGCGCGGCTCCTTGCGCCGCCGGTGCAAACTCCGGCGCTCGAGAATGATCTGCACAATGCGCTGAAGAAAACTTTGCCGGAGTTGCAAAACGGACGCTTCTCGATCTCTAAAATCGTGCCGGTGCGCGACGAGGCCGGCACGGTCATCGCGTACGACGTGGATGTTCACCGCTGAAAAGATGGCGCGCGCTTCGGAGCGGTATTACCTTTTGCTCTGGGCGTGCATCTCCTTCCCTATGTTACGATTAGATTGCGTCGCTCTGGTCTCACCATTCCTGTCCCAACGAGGCACGGATTGAACTATTCACGATCTTGTTTGGCGGTGGTTGCCGCTGCGGCTGTGTTTATGATGCCGTTTGCAGCGAACGCGCAGACACCCGCCCATTTGACCTCGGACGTGGTTCTCGCTTGGATGGACAAATCCGCGAAAGATTTTCACTCGCTTACCGCGGACATCGAGCGCGTCAAATACACCGCGGTGGTCAACGACGCTTCCAAAGAGACCGGCCATCTTTTCATGCAGCACGACGACAAAATGCTGATTGAAATGGTGTCCCCCGCTCAGCGCACCATCTTGCGCACGGGAGATTCTTTGTTTGTGTATACGCCCAAAATTAATCGTGTGGAAGAATACAATCTTGGCAAGAACCGCTCGCTGGTGGACCAGTATGTGCGATTGGGTTTTGGAACCCGCAGCGCTGACATGACCAGGAGCTACGATGTGGCGGTTACCGGTGAAGAGGAACTGGATGGCAAGAAAGTCGTGGTGCTCGAGCTGACACCGAAGTCCGAAGAAGTTCGCAAACAGATTGTGAAGGTCGAGATGTGGGTAGATGAGGCTTCGTGGCTGCCTTTGCAGCAGAAATTTTTGGAAGCCACCGCCGGAGACTATCTTTTGATCCACTACACGGATTTGAAGAAAAACCTAAAATTGTCTGATAAAAAATTCAAGCAAGACTGGCCAAAGAACGTAAATCGCGTGAGACCTTAGCTCGGATTCAGCTTCCCGCCGCCACTTTCCGTTCCTGCGCCAGCAGCTGCTCTTTTCTTCCGAGTCCCCAACGGTAACCCGCAAGCTTTCCATCCTTGCGGATTACGCGATGGCAGGGTACGACGATGGAAACGGGATTGGTGGCGCAAGCCCGCGCTACCGCTCGCACCGCTTTGGGATTACCCATTGCGCGTGCCACCTGCGAATAGGTGCGAGTGCGGCCGCGCGGAATTTTTTGCAGCTCTTGCCAGACGCGCCGCTCGAACGCCGTCGCCTGTAAATCAAGCGGAAGGTCCATCTGCGGTGGACAACCGGCAATGCGCGCAACAATTTCGCTCGTCCAGCGTTCGCGGGATCCCGAAACCGGTGCAAGTTCCGCCCGCGGATACTCCTTCCGCAACTCTCTGAGGAGCGCAGTTTTACTCTCGCCGAGATACACGGCGGAAATTCCTCTTTCGGTGGCACCCACCAGTACTTTGCCCAGCGGTGAATTCGCAATCGTATAATCAATGTTCATACCCATTCCCCCTTTTCGATAGGTTGCCGGCGTCATTCCCAAATGCGCATCGCTGCGTTCGTAAATTCGGCTCGGCGAACCATATCCGGTTTCGTACATGGCCTCGGTGATCGGACGCCCGGCCCGTAACATTTCTTTGAAGCGTTTGATCCGGAGCGCACCCGAGAGATCGCGCGGCGTTAAACCCGTTACCTGAAGAAATGCGCGCCGCAGCGTGGCCGTTGAAGTCGCCATTCTGGTCGCCAGTGTCGCTAGCCGCGCATCGTCATCCGCGCCAGACGCAAGCAGCTCTACCGCCTTTTGAACCACGGCGCTCGCGTTGGCCAGCTCATTTGGCCGGCAGCGCAGACAAGCGCGAAACCCGTTGCTCTCGGCTTCCTGCTGGGTGCGATAAAAAACGACGTTACGCCGTAGCGGGCGCCGCGCCGGACACGACGGCCGGCAGTAAATGTGCGTAGAGCGCACGGCCAGCACGAAGGTTCCATCCGCGCGGCGGTCACGCGCCGTAGTCGCTTGCCAGTAACGCTTTGCGGCTTGGCGGGAAATTGGTTTGACGTTCTTGGGTGTTAGAGTCATTCCGTCGATCTCGCTCTGGTCCATTTCATCCACGACCAAAATAGCGCAGAGCGCAGAGCGAATCTATCCGCAAACGTGCGGCAAAGCTTTTAGACGCGGCGAAATATGGTGGAATAGCGAAAGGGGCGATTATTTTTCTTTGGCGCGGGTGTGCGTGGCGGTGCGGGCCTCGGGGTGCTTGGGACTCCAGTCCTCTGGTGGGAAAGCCACGCGCCAGAAGGCGGGACGCGAATCAGAAAATTCCAGGCCTACCTCCGCGCGACCGTTGCGGACCGGTCCGAGAAAGACCACGTAGCACTCTTGCTCCTCTTTCGTGGCTTTGTGTTGCATGAGGAGTTTGCCGCCGCTCGTGACACGCGCGGTGAGTAGGATTAATGCGCCGTGAGCGTTGATGGCTAAGGTGTCACTTTCTTCTTCGAAATCGTGGCCTTGCGCGTCGAGGCCTCGGATGCGAACGGCCACCTGCATTAGGACTCGCTGACTGCGTCGACGGGCGCCGGTGTTGGTGGGCGTGTTAGAAACTTGGGCCATGCAACCTCTCCTGCTCGTTTTCCACTATACCTGCAAGAAAGGATTGTCGAGCGAATTCCCGAAGAAACGTATTCCAAGAAGATACTGGCCCGCAGTGTCAAGGCATGGGCAAAAATTCGCATGGCCTCGAGCCTCCGCTAGGCACCGGCGGCTGCGGATCGCTCGTCGATGGACACGTAATGGCGCGTATCTTGGCCCAAATAGATTTGGCGCGGGCGGGCAATTTTTTGCTCAGGGTCGAGGAGCATTTCTTCCCATTGGGCGAGCCAGCCGGAGGTACGCGGGATGGCGAAAAGGACCGGAAACATGCTCATGGGGAAGCCCATGGACTGGTAAATGAGGCCGGTGTAAAAGTCCACGTTGGGATAGAGCTTGCGCTTGACGAAATAGTCGTCTTCGAGAGCGATGCGTTCGCACTCGAGAGCGATTTCGAGGAGCGGATTTTTCCCCATTAGTTCGAAAACTTCGTAAGCCACGCGTTTGATGATGCGGGCGCGGGGATCATAGTTTTTGTAAATGCGATGGCCGAAACCCATGAGCTTGGTCTCGCCGGCTTTGACGCGTTTGATAAATTCAGGAACTTTCTCGACCGAGCCAATCTGATGGAGCATGTGCAGCGCTTCTTCGTTGGCGCCGCCGTGGAGCGGGCCGTACAGCGCGGCAATCGCGGCGGCGGTGGCGGAATAGGGATCGACATGAGAGCTGCCGACGCCGCGGATGGTGTTGGCGGAGCAATTTTGCTCGTGGTCGGCGTGGAGGATGAAGAGAACGTCGAGGGCATGTTCGAGCGTGGGGTTGGGCTTATAACGCGTGCCCGTGGTGCGGAAGAGCATGTTCAGGAAATTGCCGGGATAGCTGAGTTCGTTGTTGGGATAAACGAAGGGCATGCCGAGCGAATGGCGATAGGAAAATGCCGCGACCGTGGGCATTTTGCCGATAAGGCGGTAAATCTGCAATTTGCGGGATTCCGCGTTGAAAATATCCTTGGCGTCGGGATAAAAGGTGGAAAGCGCGGCTACCGCGGAGATCATCATGCCCATGGGATGGGCGTCGTAGTGAAAGCCGTCCATAAACTTCTTGATGCTTTCGTGGATGAAGGTGTGGTGGCAGATGCGGCTGGTCCAATCTTTCAATTGCGAAGCGGTGGGAAGTTCGCCGTGGAGGAGGAGGTAGGCGGTTTCGAGGTAGGTGCTTTTTTCGGCGAGATCTTCGATGGGATAGCCGCGATAACGGAGGATGCCGGCGTCGCCGTCGATATACGTGACGCGGCTAACGCAGGAGGCGGTGTTGTTGTATGCGGGGTCGTAACTCATCATGCCGAAATCGGCGGGATCGACCTTGATTTGGCGGAGATCCATGGCGCGGATGGCGCCGTTGGTGACCGGGACTTCGTAGGACTTACCGGTGCGGTTGTCGGTAATGGTGAGGCTTTGGCGCGAGGCGGTGAGATCTTGCACCTTTTTGGGCTGGGTGGCGGTCGACGCTGCGGAATCCATGAGCGGTCCTCGTATTTGGAGAGTGGAGCGGGGCCTTCGTTTATTACTGTACACCAAAGAGAAGTGGGGCGCGAAATGTACGGGGAAAGGCGAAAAAGACAGGTGGAGCGGCAGGATTGGCGGGCCGAGAGCCGGACCGCCAATATGCCTCTTGACAATAGTCGTGATAACATATATTATGCGACTCGAACGCTGGAGGCTGAACATGATTAACATTCGCAAGAGCGGGGACCGCGGGCATTTTAACCACGGCTGGCTGGACACGCATTTTACGTTTTCCTTTGCTGACTATTTTGACCCAAAGCACGTGCAATTTCGCACGCTAAGGGTACTGAACGACGATCGCGTCGCGCCGGGGGCGGGATTTCCGGAGCATCCGCACCGCGATATGGAGATCGTGACGTATGTGCTCGAGGGCGGGCTCGAACATCGCGATAGCATGGGGAATGGCTCGGTAATTCGGCCAGGCGATGTGCAGTACATGAGCGCAGGGACCGGGGTAACGCACAGTGAGTTCAATCCGTCGAAGACCGAACCGCTGCATCTGCTACAGATCTGGATGTTTCCGGAGGCGAAAGGGCTTAAGCCAGTGTACGACCAGAAGACCTTTTCCGACGCGGAAAAACGCGGCAAGCTGCGGCTAGTGGCCTCGCCGGATGGCCGCGAAGGGTCGGTGAGAATCCGACAGAACAATGAACTCTATGCGACGGTACTCGGTCCGGGCGAGGTGGTGCGGCACGAACTGAAACCGGAACGGCATGCTTACGTGCAGGTGGCACGCGGAAGCGTGAAGCTGAATGGGAAGGCCCTCGACGAGGGCGATGGGGCCGCTGTCTCGACGGAAAAATCGCTGGAGTTGACGGGGGTCAGAGACGCAGAGGTGCTGTTGTTTGATTTGCCTTGAAATTGAGGCGGACCAACAGCCCCATTTTCGGCCGAAGAAAGGGCAAGCTCAACCGCTTGCCCTTTTTTATTTGTCACTCCTTGGAGGTTCGTAAGGCGCCATTCAGGAGAACGGCGTTACAAGCTAGCCATGTGTGCGCTGGAATTCGCGCATAAAGCCGGTCAATGCTTCCACCGCCTCGAGAGTTACCGCGTTGTAGAGCGAGACGCGCATGCCGCCGACGGAACGATGTCCGACGGTGCCGGCGAGGCTGGCGCTTGCGGCTCGCATGGCGAACTCTTTTTCGATGGCTTCGTTTCCGCCAGCTACGCGAAAAACGACGTTCATCTTAGAGCGCGACGATTTTTCTACGGGGCAAGTGTAGAACGGGCCGCTATCGAGGACATCGTAAAGGAGTTTGGCTTTGGCGTTGTTGAGCTCGGTGATGCCGGCGATGCCGCCCACGGATTCGATCCACTCGAGAACCAGGCCGACGATGTAAATCGCGAAGGTTGGCGGGGTGTGGTAAAGAGACTTCTCTTTTATTTGGGTGCGGTATTGCAGCAGCGTGGGCAAATTTTTGTCGGCCCGTTCCGCGAGATCTTTACGGATAATGACCAGTGTGGCTCCCGAAGGTCCGAGGTTTTTCTGCGCGCCGGCAAAGATCATGCCGAATTTGCTGACGTCGATGGGGTGCGAAGCGATATCGGAAGACATGTCCGCGACGATCGGGGCGGTAGTTTGGGGAATGGCGGAATACTGCGTGCCTTCGATCGTGTTGTTGGTGCACATGTGCACGTAGGAGGCATCAGGAGAAAAGTTCATTTCATCCTGACGCGGTACGCGAACGAATTTCTCTGATTCCGTGGACGCGGCGATTTGGTGCGGAACGCCCTTCTTTAGTTCGCCGATCGCCTTGGCGGTCCATGTGCCGGTGTGCAGCACATCGACGGGCTTGCCGGGCAGACAAAGATTCATGGGGGCCATGGTGAACTGCATGCTTCCGCCACCCTGCAGAAAAATCACGGCGTAGTCATTGGAAATGGATAAGAGCGTGCGTAGACGCTGCTCAGCGTCGGCGAGAATGCTTTCAAATTCCGGCGAACGGTGGCTCATCTCCATGACGGACATGCCGCTGCCGCGCCAGTCGAGAAGCTCTTCGCGGATGCGTTCCAAGACCGGGAGTGGTAAGGCGCCGGGCCCGGCATTGAAGTTGAAGACGCGCTTGGAACTCTGGTTCGTGTGTAGAGCAGCAGCAGAAGGCGAAATCACGTTGGGCAAATCCTTTCGAGAGTCGATAAGACAGGCGGAACCCTTTTAGGCGCGGCCGACAGCGTTCCAGAATAACAGAGTTCGTACAAAGCCTCGGGACCAACTGGCTGAGCGAGGAGGCTTACGGCGCGAGCGATGTACACGGAATGCACGGACTCCCACAGTTAAAACAATCGACAACCCGCGACCTACCTCAAGAAATAAAGGTACAACCGACTCGATAGGTGCCTTGCGCGGTGCGCTGGGACCAGACTTGTTTGAGATTGACGCGTACCGGCGGAAGAATGGGCACGTGCAAAATGGCGAAAATATTCGCCGGAAGTTCTTCGGCGGCGTCCATCTCGAGAGCCACTCCGCCAAATCCTAGATCGAGAACGCGTGCGCGGCGCACTAATTCTTCGCCAAGCACCGCATAGGCGTTGGTGCCGGTCATAGAGACGCGTTCCGCTTTGCGCATCACAGTGAAAATGTTGTGCGAACCGCTCGGCGTTGCACCTGACATGTTAGAAGCGCTGGCCGAAGCTGCCGCCTCCATGGTCGTTTTTGGGGGCGGGGCGCGATGTTCGAGCGAGGGGACTGCGGGAACTGGCGAAGGAGGAACGGCGTGCAGTGCCTGATGCGCTGGCGAGGAGGCTGAAACTTCCGGCCGCGACGCGGCGAAATCTGTACCCGAGCCTGCGGCACTGCGATGGTTGGCGTGTTTGAGCCGGTAGAGACGTTCGTCTGCAACGCGAATGAGTTGGTCGGCTTGCTCGCCATCCTGCGGAAAGTTTGCGACGCCGCTGTCCATATTTACGCTAACGCTGATTTGCAATGTTTTTAACGTTTCCACGAAAACGATTTCGACGCGGCGGCTGAGTGCGATGGTTTGCGACGAATCCGTTTGCGGCAGGAGCAACGCGAATTCATCACCACCGATACGGAAAGCGGAGTCCGAGGTGCGCAGCGCTTTCTTCAAAGTAGACGCGACGGCGCGCAACACTTCATCGCCGCGCGGGTGGCCGTGTTTGTCGTTTACTTCCTTGAAGCGGTGTAGATCGAGGATCACCAAGCCCAGCGGCTGGTTGTAGCGTCGCCCACGATTCAGTTCCTTTTCAAACGATTCGTCGAAGAGTCTGCGATTGTAAAGTCCGGTAAGCGGGTCGGTGACGGCATTGCGCTGCAACTCTTTGAGGGCGTCGTACTCGATGATCACCGGAACGCGGAACATACCCGCGGAAGCGAGCACGTCAACGAGCGCCGTCTTCAAGGCGACCGGACGATTTAAGGACTCGCTCAGTTCGCGGCGCCGCAACAGCATTTCGTCCCACAGTTGGACGCACTGGCTCTCTCGCAAATCCAAATGAGTGATGGTGTGAAAATATCGTTGCAGGAACTGGCCCCGCGCGGGCAGATCCAAGCCGCTCAGCGTGTCCGCAAGCAGTTCTAGATAAGAGTCTTCAATGGGCAAGCGCGAGGGCGCTGGGGCGCCGGGGCTGGGCATGTCCGGTGTATACCTGATCTCGCCTATTCCCACGGGGTTGGGGAAGCATAGGAGCTTTCTCACCCTAATGGAAGCAAGCGCGGTACCAATCCACTGTGGGGACGCGATGGATGTGGTAAGTAATCCCTCAGACTAAAAACGCAGCCTATCTCACTTGATGTTATAGACATAGCGAAAAATGAGCAGATCTTGGCGAGGGAACCCGGATTCGAGGGAGTTCGAGCCGAGGCGGCTTGCCCTAGAGAGTATCCCAAACGGTTCAGCGATTTACTCAAGTGGGCGCAGAAATTCCAGCCCAAAGAGCCGCATATTGCCAGCGACGTCCTGGCGCAGGACCTTCGCCGAAATGGGAGGAGTTTCACTGGGAACCATGCTGGAGGGCGCGGGAGAAGGAGCTGGAATCGTCAGATGCACAACCTGATCATGGCGCAATATGTGGGCAGAGGCGATACACGCGCCGGTGGCGCTAATATTCAGGGTTTTCGTAAGTTCCACGAACTCGGTTCCCGAAAGATCCGTGGCTCTTAGAAAAACCGGAACCTGCAAGCGAATGCGAGGCGAGCGGCGAGATGGGAAGTATTCCAAGCGCTGGCCTTCCTTCTGAGTTTGCGTTTCCAAAGTATCTCTCATAGTACTAGGGGTCTAGTACGGAACAGTGCACTCTCAATGCCAGACTGTAGCCGTCGCGAGTACTGTAAGCCTAACAGATGCAATAGTTAGGGACTATGTCCCAGCCAACAAGGGAACGCAAGGCACTTCTGCTCCCGAGGTGTCTAGTTGGTTTCCCCAAATGTGCAAATGTCATACCTTTACCATTGACACTTCGGAGCCCCTTTGCGAGCATGAAACGGGCGAAGTGGAAAATATTTACCACTTCCGTTTTTCTGCCTAGGTGAATGGTGGGTCACACCGTGAGTCCCGCGACTACTGAGCAGTCCCGCAGCCTTTCTCTCCCGATCGACATCGTGCAAGGCCTGGTGGATGCGGTCGAGGAGTCCTACCTGGTTTCCGACCGCAAGGGCACCCTGTTATTGGCGAATGAGCAGGCCCGCAAACATCTGGCGTCGCGAGGGTTTGCCGAGCCGCTTCGCGTGAATTTGTTTGCGGATGTGCTGTGCGTAGATTCCGGCGAAGTATTTAGCCAAATTGAAGGCGGACAGCAAGACGTCAAAATGATTCTGGAGCTGGCGGGCGAGAAATACGTGACGCGCATTCGCTGGATGGCGGACTCCGACTGGCTGGTGGTGCAATTTGCCATGCAAGTTTCGAGGACTGCCGCAGGGGAGTCCGGAACGCATCCCACGGTTCAGGAACTTTTGCAAGAGCGGGAAATTACGTATCGCAATTTGCTAGCGGCGTACTTGAAGTTACAGGAAGTGAACCGCCAGAAAACGGTTTTTCTAGCTTCGGCGGCGCACGAACTAAAAACGCCTCTGGCGGTGATCAAGGGATACTACGACTTATTGTTGACGGGCTCTCTCGGCCGGCTTACGGACAAACAACGCGACATTTTGGAAGAATCAAAAGACTGTTGCGAGCGATTGGTACGCCTGGTGTCGATGTTCCTGAATTATTCGGCGCTCGAAAGCGGCAAGCTGGTGCTGCAATTGCGCGACAATGATTTGCGTGATTGCCTGGAAGAATTAACCAAACGCTGGTCCGAGGCATTTCAACGCAAAGGCGTGCGCCTCGAAGCGACGTTCGACCCTTCCATTCCAACGTTTCGCTTCGATTATCAGAAAGTACAGCAAGCCGCCGCCAATTTGCTCGACAATTCGCTGAAGCATACGCCGGCAGGCGGCAGCGTCACCATGCGTGCAGGACCGCATTTCTGGGAGCGCCGCGTAGCTGCGGCGGCCCCAACCTCGGAGCGCCGCAGGTTCCGTTTGCCGCGTCCAAACAGCGTGGAAGTAAGCGTGTCCGATTCCGGTCCGGGCATTCCTGCCGAGCATCACCAAGAGATTTTCGAAGATTTTGTGCGTGTGGATCGCAACACTTCAGGAATGGGCCTGGGATTGGCGATCGCCAAGCGCCTGATTCAAGCACACCGCGGCAAGATATGGGTGGAGAGCGAGCCGCAATCTGGAAGCAAGTTTACATTTTTACTGCCCATGGATCAGGGCTGAAATTTTTGCAAAGCTTTGGGGACAAGAAAGGAACATCGCAATGGCCGTGAAGGACAAAATTCTCGTCGTGGATGACGAGCCGAGCATCCGAAAATATCTGCAAACGCTTCTCGAGGTGGATGGGTACGACGTAGAAACCGTCAGCACCGGGAAGGAAGCGATTGAAAGGGTCAGCAAAGGCGCCCGGCCGGACTTCGTGATTCTCGATGTGTTGATGCCAGAAATGAACGGGCTGGACACGTTGAAGGAATTGATGCAGGTGGATCGCACGCTGAACGTGATCATGTTGTCCTGCTCGAATGAGGTGGGCACCGTCGTAGAAGCGATCCGCATCGGGGCACACGATTACCTAACCAAGCCGTTTGAAAAGACCGAGCTGGACGCGGCGATGCTGAAGTCGCGGCAAAAAAAGGAACTGGCCACGGAAAATCAAGCGTTGCGCGATTACTGCGATCAGGTTACCGAGGATCTGAGTTTCCTGGCGGCCAGCCCGCAAATGGTGCGCATCCGGCAGCAAATTTTGCAAATCGCACCGGTGGATGTGCCGGTATTCATCTGCGGTGAAAGCGGTGTCGGCAAAGAAGTAGTGTCGCGGATGATTCACCTCCGCTCGAAGCGTCGGAATCAGCCATTCATTAAAGTAAATTGCGCGGCGTTACCCGGTGAGCTGCTGGAGTCCGAACTGTTTGGATTCGAGCAAGGCGCCTTTACGGGCGCGGTGCGCGCGAAACCCGGGAAATTCGAGCTGGCTAATAAAGGCACGATCTTTCTGGATGAAATTGCAGAGATGAGCACGCATCTGCAGGCCAAGTTGCTGCACGTCTTGCAGGATCACCAGTATTCGCGGCTGGGCGGACGGCACATGATTGAGACGGATGTGCGGGTGCTGGCGGCGACCAACGTGGACGTGCAGGAAGCCATGAAGGATGGGCGTTTCCGCGAGGATTTATATTACCGGCTGAATGTGCTTTCGATCTTGGTGCCGCCACTGCGCGAACGGACGCAGGAGATTCCGTTGTTGTTCCGGCACTTCCTGGAAAAGTATGCGGAGAAATTCGGCAAGTCCGCGCAGACGCCATCGAAGCATTTGCTGGATGCGGCGGTCAACTATCCGTGGCCGGGCAATTTGCGGGAGCTTGAGAACTTCGTGAAACGTTACATGATCCTCGAAGACGATGAGGGCAGCCTGCGAGAGTTGATTGAAATGTCTGCGTCGCGGCAACGCACGTCACCGCGGCAGGAAACGCTAGCGCCGGCGCGCGAGCAGGGATTGAAGGCTCTGGTACGCGGCCTCAAAGACGAGGCGGAAATGGAAGCCATTGCCGCAGCGCTCGAAAAAACCCGCTGGTGCCGCAAGGACGCGGCGAAAAT
>Ga0182024_10016439_pt1 | contig 14036 bp, 8 predicted proteins | sample P32metaG_FD_120480 | JGI IMG/M metagenome (GOLD analysis project Ga0182024, IMG submission 120480) | Permafrost microbial communities from Stordalen Mire, Sweden - P3-2 metaG (Illumina Assembly) | ecosystem: Environmental > Terrestrial > Soil > Wetlands > Permafrost | place: Sweden: Stordalen... | reverse complement strand
TGATGGCCAGGCCCTGCTCCAGACGGATGGACGGCTCCCAGCCGAGGACCTGGCGCAGCCGCGTGTTCTCGCTGTTGCGGCCGCGCACCCCCTGCGGGCCGTCTAAGTTATGACGCTTCTTGATTTGTTTGCCGGCAACGCCCGCGACCAGATCCACCAGCCGGTTGATCGTGACCAGTTCCTCCGTCCCCAGGTTGAGCGCATCGTGGTATTCGGAGGCCATGATCCGGATCAGCCCTTCCACACAGTCGTTCACATACATAAACGAGCGCGTCTGCTCGCCGTCTCCCCAAACCTCAATCTCAGATCCGTTTTCCGCCAGCGCGACTTTGCGGCTGAGGGCTGCGGGGGCTTTTTCTTTTCCCCCTTCATACGTACCGAGCGGGCCGTAAACATTGTGGAAACGCACGATGCGGGTTTCCAAGCCGTAGTCCCGGTAGTAGTAGTGGCAGAGCTGTTCGGCAAAGAGTTTTTCCCAGCCGTAACCCGGCTCCGGGTCTGCGGGATAGGCATCTTCCTCCGCCAGCGGCTTGACCTCCGCCTCCTTCTGTTTGGCCTGGTTGTAGACGCAGGCGGAGGACGAGAAAAGAAGGCGCTGCACCGCGTTTTGCCGGGCGGCTTCGAGCATGTGGGCGTTGATAAGAATATTGTTGTGGCTGATATCGGCATGGAAAGCGGTGATATAACCGATACCGCCCATATCGGCGGCGGGGTTATAAACTTCCTCGACCGCCCCGCGCGTGGCCAGCAGGCAGTTCTCGAATTTTCGCAGATCGAGAATTTCGAACTGATCGGCCGGACTCGATTCATAGTCCGGATACTTGATGTCAGCCCCCCGCACCCAGTGCCGGTCCGCCTTCAGCCGCTTCACCAGATGATGTCCGATGAAACCTCCGGCCCCCGTTACCAATATCTGCTTCGGTTGCTTCATATCCTATCGCTCTCCAGTTTGTGGTCTGAAACGGGTGCCAAAGCCAATGCAGTGGACTCTGCCACGCTCCCCGTCAGACGATCATCGGCGGCGATCACCCCGCTGCGCCGCTTCGAAAGATATCCGTAACGCAGCAGCAGGGGCGCGCCCGCCAGAGATACAACCTTCTTCATGACCGGGCCGAGTTCAGGCGGGCGTTCGCGCAGCGGGATTTCTCCGCACTGAAATTTGTCGGGATTGCTTCCCACGAGATGCTGCGGCTGAATATTCGCCGACCCGTCGCGCAGGAAGGGGCAGGAGACCGGGAATCCGCGAATGTCGGAAGCCAGCTGCTCGAGCATGGGCTTGGGATGGGCGACAAAATCCTCGTATCGCACTCGCGAGAATCCTGCAGCGCGGTTCTGCAGCAGCTCGGCCCCCACATTCGCCCGGCACCAGTGCTGGATGCAGAACCGGGGCGACATTACGGGAGTGTAGGCTTTTGGGCGCTGCCCACTGCTCACCACGCCCCGCAGGTCACGAATCATGTGGATCAGGTGCACCCGGATCCCCGGAGCCCGGGCCAGCACAGCGGCAAACAACGAACTCTTGGACGAGTCCACAATCACCGCGGCCCCCGTCTGCGCAGCCACCGCATGTTAGAACTCGCTGGCGGCGGATAGGAAGCGGCGCAAGTCGGGGTGCGCTTCCGGCCGCCACCACAAGATGCGATGGAGGTAGCGGGCGCGAATCAGCCGGTCAGCCAGGATCCGCGCCTCCGGATCAAGCGCTAACTTGCCCCACAGGGAACATTCCGACATGTGGGCGCCACAGCCGCAAGGGACGGTCAGCGCGCTCGAATGCCTGAGCCCCAAGAAACACCAGCCGGCTTCGCCCACCGACACGAAGTTGGGTATTTCTCCCAACAACCGTGCCAGCAGAGTAGTGCCACTGCGGCCACATCCCGCGATGTATACGATTCTTACCAGGAGTCAACCTGAGGCCTGCGAAACCCGCTTCGCCATGCCACGGGTCGCAGGCTCAGCCGCGAACCGCTGGATCTCCGCCCCTCGTCGCCACCACGGCCAGGCAGTCTCCCCGGCCCCACCGGTTTCCGAGGGCGAGCGCGGGAAACAGCAGAGCCCGGCACAGCCCTACCAGAGCGAACATCAATAGCGGATTCCGCAGCTGCCGGGTGGGCTTCCCCTCCTCGGCAAACAGCCGCGCCACAAGGGAATGAGCGACCCAGAGCGCGGGAGTCATCTGCCGGGTTTCCCGCAACGTGAATCCGCATTCCTCCAGCAGGCTTCGCAGCGTGTTCGCCGAAAAGTGCGAGATGTGGAAGGGTACGTGCCAGTTGATCCAGGAGAGGCCAAAAACCGGCCGCAGCCAGCTCTCACTGTTGGGACAGCTGATCCAGACTTGGCCTTCGGGCTTGAGCAAGCGGCGCACCGACATTAACATTGCCTTCGGGTCCAGCGCGTGTTCAAGGACATTGGACAGCACCACGACATCGAAGGGAGTCACAAGGATAAAATCGTCAAGTGGACCGGTGAAAACCGTGAACCCGGCGGAACGGGCGACCGCCGCTGCGGTTTCGTTCAGTTCTGCGCCTTCCGCCTGAAAACCATTGCTGGCATAATTCTTCAGAGTTCTCCCTTCGTTGCAGCCAATGTCCAACAGACGCCCCTGGCCCTGCCGGGTGTGAAAGGAAATATCTTCGTCGAGCAGAATCCACAGACGATAGAGCGGGGAGCAGAAAAACCACTCCCGCAGGGTGGTGTAGACCGTCCCGCGCTCTCCTCCGAAGTTGTAAAAGCGCTCATACAATTCTTTCAGTTGAGCCGGCGTCGGAACCGGGAAAATCTGCTCCAGGCCGCACTGGCGGCATCTTTGCACTTCGAAACGGCCGGGAATTCCAAAACGCGTGTCAAACAACCGGTTGACCGACGCCTCGGTAACCCCTTGGCAGGTCCTGCAACGGGCCGGAGCAGCCATGGTCCGACGGGCTGGGGATGAAATTTTGCACCCCAGCAAGTCCTCGCTTACATCGACCTCAAATTGGCGCGCAGCCATCGCGGCATCCTCGCCCATAGGCCTGCTCCTCCCAGACTGGTCCTACTAGAAATGAAGCCGCCGGTGGCACCCGAGCAAATTCTGTCGCGAATCGGATCGCCCTAGGCAGAGGGAATCATCCGACTTACGAAGCAACGGGTACTTCGGTGGACAGCCGTCGGGCGCGCAGGATGTCGGAAAAGAAGTAAACGCTACCTAAGACGAAAGCCGGCATCACGATGGACATTTGAAACATGTCCTTGACCAGCGACACCTCAAAAGGATTACGGAAAAAAGAGATGAGCGTCCAGCCGGAGAGCATGGCGTAGACGGTTCGCGGCAGAATGCTTCGCCTCCACGATTTCAGCGACCCCATGCCATAGCCGAACGCGAACAGGAAAAGCATGGTGCCCAGAGCTCCGAAATTAATCATGAAGGAAAAGAAAGAATGCATCCCTCCCACGGGATTTTCCACATGGAAGCCCAGGTCCTCGGGACTCAGAATCATCGAATCCTTCATGGGAAGCAGGATCCGGGGGACGAGGTAGACGTAGTCGGATAGCAGGAAAGCCGGCCAGCGCAGAACTCCGAAAGAATATTCCCGCAGAAAATAAGTCAGAGAGAGCGCGCCGTTGACGGTCTCCCCCAGGCCCTCAAACGCGATCTCCCCCAGGGACTTGGTCACGCTGAGATCCGTCCGGACCGCCCCGACGGCAAGCGCAAAGACCAAAAGCAGCGCCAGAAACGAGCCCATCGTGCGGCCGACCATCGCCTGAAGTAGACGGAGCAGTAGGTCGCAAACATGAACGCGCTAGAAAGTTCGATGTACCTTGAGCCCATCGAAATGGCCAGGACGGCCTCGACCGCGTAGAGCGCCAAAAAACGGTTAGCGAACACCCCATAGGTCGCGGCCGCCAGGTTCAATTTCTGATGGTGCATCGAGCTGTAAAGCATCCACAGCAAAATCGAGAATACGGTCACCGCGCCGAATTGGCTTCTGCTATACAAGTCCTGGACCCCGCGGATGTTCGTATATCCCTTAAAGAACTCGCTACGTATCCCTATGGCGGCGGGCACAAACATGCCCCCCACCAGCACCAGGTAACCGTTCATCAGCCTGATATTGAGGATACGTTTCCGGCCTGGTCCCGCCGTCCTGGGGCGGCGGCTTTCGCCCCGCTCCGTTCCGAACACAAAGGACAGGTAAGCCAGCAACGAAACCGAAAGATATGCGGCCAGTTTCGCATCCCCGATACCGTCAAAAATCCCGTACCAGACCGACATGGCCGGCATTTCGTCGAAGAACCGCCAAACGCCCAGGGCGACGGGGCATATCCAGTAAAACAGGAATCCAACGGTGAAGGCGAGGACGTGATTGAACTCGATCCCCTGCCGCGACCAGCATTTTCGGACCGTGTACCAGGCGGCCAGCGCGATATTGGCCACGATCAAGAGTGTCAGCAAGAGCCTCATTGGTCACGCGCCGCGACGGGTGCTTGCCGCAGGCCGCAACGCAGCCATCGCTCCGGAACGTCCACTTTCAACCAGCAACCTCCACTTCGGCGGGAGACAGAGATCGCCTTGCGGAGTTCCGAACAATTTCCTCGTAGACGCGGATCATTTGCGCCCCGACGACATTCCAAGGCAGATGCTCGGCCACCCAGGCGCGCCCGTTGCGTCCCATTTGCCGGGCTCGGGGCGGATCGTCGAGCAGTTGGCGCAGCGCCTGCGCGGTCGCACTCACAGCGCAGGGCACCACCAGCCCGGCCTTCGCCCGCGACACTTCCGGCCAGATGTTCACCTGATCGGAAATTACGACGGGCACGCCACTCGCCATGGCCTCGCAGACGACCTGGCCGAAGTTTTCCGTGTAGGAAGGCAGCGCAAAGAGTTCCGCCTGCTGCAATACCGTAAAACGGTCTTCGCCGGAAAGCGGGCCGGTGAGGGTGGTTCTTTCAAGCACTGCGCCCTGCTCCAGCCAGCGCTTCACCTTGCGGACGTAATCTTCATCGCCCGGTCCGGCGAGAACCAAATGCACGTCGTCGTAGTCGCCCGCGATCTGGGCAAAGGCAGGGGCCAGAAGGTCGAGCCCCTTCTTGAAGTTGAGCCGCCCGAAACAAACCACCAGGCGGCGTCCCTGCAGCGCCGGAAACCGCTGCCGGAATCTTTGGCCAGCGGCGGAGTCCGGCTCCCGGAACCAGCCGGGGTCAAGACCGATCGGAACCACATACCGCTTGGGTAGAGAACCGTTGCCCCCCGGCGCCGGTTGCAAGCCCGACCAATCCGAAGCCAGACGCATTTCTTCGCTGGTATTTAACATAATCGCCGAAGCCTTGCGGTACTCGCGCTCGGCAAAAAGCTTGGTATAGATCCACTTTCGCGGGCGGTTGCGGCGCCGCAGATAGGGATCGAGCGAGCCGTGCGGAAAGAGGATGTGCGGCACCTGGCGCTTGCGGCACCAATAGGCTGCGGCCACATTGAAAAAACCGTATACCGACCAGATGTGGACGACGTCGAATTGCCCCACCGTCTCGCCGAGCGCCGACCAAAGTTTGGGGGAAAACATGTACTTGTCCGGCCGGGCCAGAGCTGAGAAGTACCGGATCTCAACCCCTTGCTCGATCACCGGACGATCCAGCGGAACTTCCAGGTATTCCCTGCCCGCCACGGCGCTGCCGTAAATGGAAACTCGGTGTCCCTGCCGCACCAGTTCGCGGGAAAGTTCCGGACAGGCGATCGACGGCCCGCCATAACACGGCGCCAGTGTCCCCACCACCTGAAGAATCCGCATTGAACCTGAACTCTGTTCGCTTCCCGCGTACAGGCGCGTCATTACCGTATTCGTTCTGGCCGCCAATTCCGACGGGTACGCTCCGGGCACCGAACGAACAGCCCGCACTAAGCAACTAAGCCGGTTTGCCGGTTGAAATACCCCATGTCTTCCGCAAGATGTTTCACCGGACGAGCCGGATTCCCAGCGTAGAGACAATAGGGCTCGGAATACCACTTGTTTAACAGCGACTTCGCTCCGAGGATGGAGTGGTCAGGCAAGGAACTGCCGCCCAGGATCACGCAATCCGTGCCGATGAAGGTGTAATCCCCGATGGTGATGGGAGCGGAGGACTGGCGGCAGCTTACCAGGTCAATACTATGCGACAGAATCTGGGATCGGGAGCCCGCGAAGGTGCAGAAAGCTCCGATGGTGACGCGGTTCGTGCAGTCGATGAGATGACGGTTGGTGATCGCGGCGTGCTCTCCGACGATGAGGTCAGGCTGTCGGTCCTGCTGGTGTGCATAGTGTTCTTTGCGGCCGGCAGGGAAACCACCTATCCAATTGGCTCTGCCAATCGAAGCACTCTGTTTTAGATGCAACAGCTTCAGACCCCTGCACAATGTCAGTTTTCCAATGCTCGAATAGGCATCCATAATTAGCTGTTCGGGCATCACCCACGCCAAGCCAATGCGACTCGTGGGATGAATCCTATACCCAAAGGCAAACACCAGTAACCGGCGTCGAATCCCCCAAGGCAGGAGGAGTGTGATCAAGTACAACAGTTCTTTCATTCTTGCCTGCCTCATGACAGTTGAGAACGGGAACGGCGCGGAGCGAGGCCCGTTTCGTGATCACCTGCTCACTGCACCCGCCGGTCCGTCATCGGTTTGACTGCAATGGCTTCACCGACATACTGGATCCGTCCGCGCCCTACACTACGGAACGTACGCGAGAAGCTTAACGAAAGGGCTAAGGTATACGTCGCGCTGGAAAGGAGCATTCCGTAAACCGCGCCCCACAGGCCCAAGTAAAGCACTAGCGGAATTCCCACCAGTAGCGTCGCCGCGGCGCTGCTGACGTAAGCCCAAAACAAGAAGGTGGGTTTTTCCGCCGCATTCAACGCGTGACCCATGGTGCTGCCAATCCATAGCAGCAGCGGCGCCAGGGCCAACACGAAGAGATAAGTAGCCAACCCGTCGTACTTCCCCGCGTATAGGATATGCACCGCGGTTTTTCCCGCAATGCGGACGCCGAGCGCGTAGACGCTCGACAATCCTACGGTAATCAATGTGTATCGTTTCCACAGCGAGAGGAAGGCCCCCATTCTTTTCGCGGCGTAATGCGCCGACAGCGCCGGGACCATCAGGTAAGACAAAGCGATGAAGACCTGCTCCACGGGAGCGACGAGCAGGTACATGGCCCTGAGATCGGCCACTTCTCTTGCGGAAAGAAATTCTCCTACAAGCCAGTAATATCCCTGATGCGTGAACTGGAACACGAACGCGGTTGCGAGAACCCATTGCATGTACTTCCAATGTTCCCTCCTGTATTGCGGTTCCAGCGCGAGGAAGGGTCGTATTGGCCTTCCGAATTGTAGCTTTCGTCCACAGGCTGCCCCGGCTGCGATCCACCCCAGTGCCAGCACAAGAAAAACGGTGAAGTTATCGATCTGGTGCATCTTCCCCAGGAACCAGAGGCCGGCGCAGACCGCGACGAAGAACACCAGAGAACTCTTGGCAGCAAGATCAGGCCGCCGTTGCACATAGAACAGGCGGCGCAGAAGATAACCCGACAAAAGAACGGCCGCAGTGAGTGCGAGACCGAGGAAAGGCCGCAACATCGAATGTGGTACGACCCAAGAGAGCGATAGACAGGCAAGCAGCAGAATTCCGGTTAGCGAAACACCGACAACCGCGTTGCAGCGGACTATCAGCCGTAAGTATTCGGAGAAGAGATGACGGTATCGACCGGAACCGTATACGGTGCAAGGCTCGAGAATTGCGGCGTAGTACAAACCCAAGAGGAATGTAAACACCGAGTAGGAAAGCGCGAACATGCCATATTCTTCTTTGGTCTGGGTGCGGGCCAGTACAATGTTGACCAGGAACCCGCCTCCGACAGCCAAGGCCTGATCGGCCATGCTGTAAGCTACAACCGGCATGTGCCGGGAGATTCCCGGCAACGCCGCAACTGCAGATCGCGGCCAGCGCTTGGCCTGCCGCAGTCCATTTTCGAAGGCAGCCGGCACACGCAATAACTCGTCAGTATTCAATAGAGGGACACACCCCATGAGTTTGCGACCTAAAGCCCTTCATTCCTGTGTCTCCAACTCCAAACTGATTTACTTCCGGGAAGAGCGCCGGAGCGCCGGCGAGAGAACCAGTGGAGCCGTGCCGTCACCGTCGTGAAGACTTCCGCAGCAAAAACTTTTCGGGGATCGGCGGCATCCACGTTCTGCCACGACCCCTCCCCATAAACCCAGACCACGGCCATGGCCGTGCCCAAAGCCGCTCCTAAGAAAACGATTAGCAGGCGCGGCGGAAACGACTTTTTAGTGGGCACAACGGCTGCGTCCAGAACCTTCACCGCTGGAATCTCTTTGGCTTCCTGCACCTTGGCCAGTTCGTACTGCTGGGTTAGAAGCTCGTACACGGTCTCCTCGATCTTTGTCTGGCGATACAGGTCAGCGTAGGTCACGCCAAGAATGGGCAGCTTGCGAATCGATGGATAAAGCGCGTCTTCACTCTGGGCGTCAGCGGAGAGGTCGCCGCCCAGTTTGTCCAATTGCTGGCGCAGCTCGTTGACCCGCGCTTGCAGGGAGCGAACCCGCACATTGTTTGCTGTGTACATCTGCTGCAGTCCGCTAAGCTCTGACTCGGCCGCGATGAGATGCCCTTGCAGCGTGGCGGCGGCCTCCACCATCGCTTTACCCTGGGCCGGGATATCGATCGCCGAGTTCTGGCTGGCAAAATCGCTGAATTTCCCAGCCGCTACGTCCAGGTCCGCCTTCACGGCATGCAAACGCCCCTCGAGGAAAATGCGTTCCCGGCGGGCCGACGATGTGCTGACCTCCGCCACCTCACGGTCCAGCTCGGTCACATAGGCGCGAGCGATGGCCGAGGCGCGCTGCGGGTCGTGATCGGTGAATCCGATGGTGATGATGCCGCTCTTGCGATCCTCGGAGACCGAAGTATGCTGGGCCAGTCTTTCCCGCGCGTCTTCTATCTTTGAACCCCAATAAACCTGGCGCAGGTTGAATTGCCGGATAAGGCGGTCTTCGACCGTCTGGCTTCCCAGGATGCCCACAAAAAGCGCTCCGCTATTCGATCCGCCCAGCAGATCGCCGGCAATTCCACTGAGAGCGTTCCCGCCGGCACGTCCCGCCATGGCGGCCAACATCCCTGCGCCGGCACCGGACTGCCCCTCGGGCGGCATCAGCCGGGTGACTGATTCGTAGCGGGCGGGAACGAGGAATGCAACCAGCGTGCTGGCCAGCAGAGCGCAGATACTTGCGCGCCAGAGGACCCTCCGATGTTGCCAGAGCAGCTGCAAATGGAAGAGCACCCCCGGTACCGCATCCGCCGACTCCCACAACATCGGCGCCTCGCGGGAGCCGCTCTCCTGCCCTTCAGCCGGCTTCTCCTGCAGCGGAATTCTGGCCGTGGCGCTCACGGCTGACGTCCTGTTCTCATGCCCGCCGGCATTCTGGGTTGCTGCATTTTCGGATCTGCGGATGAATCGCTAATTCGCGCTCTGGCAGTCACTGGTTTGAGAGCAGCCATTCCTCAGTTCCGCAACTTCCAACCGGGGTAGTAAGTCAGCTGCACTCCAGCCGTTAGATTCGATTGTTTCTGGCCGGAGAGCGCGGGAAAATCCCACTGCTCATATTGCGCCCGCCCCGAAACTGCCATTCGCGGACCGACTCTGTACTCGCCCTCTGCCGAGAAGTCGTTCAGGCGTCCGCCGCCCGCCAGAAACTTGTCCACTTCCTGGTGCCGGTACCCGAGTTGCAAGCTGTTTCGCGCGGTAAACGAGTACTTGATCCAAGCTTGCCCGCCCTGCGCCTGCCGACCGATCCAACTGCCGATCAGATTTCCGTCGTTGGTGTAACCGGAGCGATACCGCCGGTCGAAGTAAATCGTCCCCAGCCGGGGCTCGGCCTTGAATCCCTCCACTCGCAACTCCAGCTTGGGCAATTTGGGCAGTTGCGGAAGGTACAACCCGGGATTCAACATGGGACGGGTCGAACCGATCGGTGAAATCTCATCCCCTACCATCGAATCGGCGTAGAAAGTCAGCCAGCGTCTCAAGCCGGGGAGCCGGTAGGTGAAATCGACGCTCGAAAACCGCTTGCCGGGATTGGTTGCCGTGCTTACATTGTGGCCGTAATAACTTCGGAAAAACTCGTGCCAGGTGAACGGAAGTCGAGGTCCGCCGAAGATCGCCGTCACCCCCATGCCAAACTCCAGGTTCGGAGTGGGCCGGAAGCCGATCTTGTTGCCATGAATGAAGGGCTGCGGACGGAAACCCGGTCCTAGCAGAAAGCTCGGGTCGGTAGTGGGATCAAGTCCGACTGCGGGCGATGGGTTGTACACCCAAAGCTGTCCCGCAAGCTGCCCGATGAAGGAGTCGATCCGGGCTGGTCCTAGAAAATAGGAGAGCAGCGGAAACTCGAATGGAGATACGTTGTCGATCTGCAGCATGGTGATGGGCTCGGCATTGTCACTCATAAGAAGAGGGCCGCTCTCCCCCGGACCGAGCCACAGATTCTGCCTGCCAAACGATACTTTGCGGTCGTGGAAGATAACTCCGATGGAACCCTCGATCAGACGAAACCGGTTGATGGTCGGGGATCCGTCGGGAACGGGGATGGCGAGGTAGTCCGCCTGGGCGGTGGCTTGCAGCACGCTGAGTGGATCGGAAGGCACTGCCGGAGCGTGCTGATACTCACCACGGAGGGAAAACGAAAACACACCGGCCACGGCGCTCGCGCTCAGCCCGGTTACCTGATTGAATCCTTCGCCATAGGGCCGTCCGTAATCTTTGACGATGGTTTGTCCGAAGTGGAATCCGTCCCGCAGCGGCTTGCCCGAAATGCCCACCGAACGCGTGTAAATCGAGTCCAGACGCAGGTCCAGATTGGCGGCCCCGTTCAGGCGGGCGGTCTCGTCTCTGAACTCAATCTGCAAAGCGGCATAGATCTTTTGCGCCTCTCTACCGGGGCCATCGTTCTGATAACCCATGCGATCATCTTTATTCGTATTCGTATTCGTATCCGTATCCGTATCCATCTCTTCATCCATCTCTTCGAGCAGACGCGCGCACTCCATGCGCGTCCAGGGACGAATTCCCAAAAAAGCGGTGGACAGGTAGCCTAAAGCCGCCAAGCGCTCCAGCGACGGATACACCCAGCTGTCGAGTGGGACATACGACGATCCCATATCGTGAGGGTTCCGGAGTTTTTCCTGGTCTGGTTTCGTTTCGAGCAGACCGCCCCAGGCGCCCTCGCTGACCTCGGGATCGCGGCGCCGCAGGTAAATCTGCTGCGCTATGAAATAGCCGAGCGCGCCGCCCACGATGGCGTCCGATGGAAAGTGTTCCTTGCCCGTAACCCGAGCCGCCGTGACCGCGGTCGCGAGTCCATAGGAAATCAGCTTGGTTAGAGGTCCGGAATACTCGTGCGCAACCACACCCGCGATGGCCCAGGAAACCGCGGCGTGCTCGGAGGGAAACGATGAGCCTCCGGAAAAAAAGTGGCCCGCGCCCGTACCTTGGTAAGGGCGTTGCCTCTGGAACATGGATTTGAGCGCGAAGTCCACAGCCGCCGCATTCACCGCAGCCTCGCCGGCCAGGAATCCGGTTTCGGCGGCGTGGTCGTCATGCATGATCTTTCCGAAGACGAACATTCCACCCGCAGCGCCCGCCAGAGAATAGGCGCCCTCATTCGAAAGACGGCGGCTGCGCGCGATCTCGCCCGCAGGAACCTGCCGGGAGAGCCACGCATCGCTTGCCAGAAATACTCCCGCGCCGCCGAGGGCCGGAAGTGCCCACTCTGCATCGCTCGGGCGAAGGTGCAACGGGCTGCTCCAGATCGCCTTCTGGTCATCGGCCAAGCGCTTCAACCAACCAACTCCGCTGGCAGGTGGGTCCGAAGAGCTCGGGTCGAGGACGCGCTCCCCGGGAGCGTTCCACGTGCCCGGGGAAGCTGGCATCGGAAGGAGCGGGGGTTCCCGAGTCTCGGGTCCCGACTGGGCCGCCGAATTATTCGAGAGATTCATCACCAAGAAAATCACGACCCACGCGATACTGGCGATTTGCTGCAAGCGCCACATCTTAAACTGCCGCACCCCCTGATACGGGCTCGGAGGCAAGCCTAGAAACTGCGCGCTGCCTCAACTGCGAGCGCAACGGCCGAGAGGACTTGGGCAGTCTGCGCCGTGTTCTGCCAGGTGCGGCTGACGCTGATTATTTTTTCCGGAACCACCACCATGTCTCCTGGCAGCATGGCGGCGGTTTCGACTCCGCCGCTAAATAACCCCCCCGACCCCCCCACAACCGAGCCGTCTGCCCGGATCACGAAAATCCCCTTCTTGTTGGCCGTCTGGGTAGGGCCGCCCGCCTGCCGCAGATACCATCCTGCACTTTTCCCGGGTTTGAAACTAACCCCGGTGGGGTTGTAAACCGCGCCATCCACCAGGACGACGCTGGGCCGCTTGGGAACATAGATCGTGTCGCCCGCCCGCACCTGGATATCGGAGGATGTGTTAGACCAGCGCTGCACATTGCTTGAAATATGCAGAACCAGACGCCCTTCCGGCGGGGTATGCTGCAGCTTGTGCAGCGTCACCTGGAATTGCTGCACCGCGGCTTGTTTGGCCAGAACATCCTGCGCATTCAGCTCCGGGATGCTCTTGATATTGGCCGCCTCATCCTGCACCCGATCGATCAGATCGGAACGATTTTTTAACTCCAGCTCTCTGATTTGCTGGCGTTCAAAAACGGCGGCGTAGGGATACGCGTCACTGCGGAAGCCGCCGGCGCGCTGAATGACGGAACTGAGGCGCTCGCCTTCCTGGATACCGTAGGTGCCGGGGTGGAGAACCTCTCCGGTAACGGCGATGGTCGCGCCCACATCCTTCCAGCCGGAAAGCTGCTGGATGGTGAGGACATCGCCATCGCGCAGGCGCACGTCGGCGTCGGGTTGATCGGCCAGGGCGGCGGCGATGGGGACGCTCACGTGGTCGCTCACCATCCTGCTGCCTTGTTCCAGTTCGTAGCGGGTCAGGTCGGCTGCCTGGGTATAGGCGCCCCGTTTGAAGCCGCCTGCAACCCTTACCAGACCGGCCGCCGTCATCCCCTCGCCCAGAGGATACTTTCCCGGACGAGACACTTCCCCTTCCACGGTGACGGTGGGCGGGTCCAGCTTGTTGAGGTCCCGGTGAACCAAAACCCGGTCTTTGGGCGCAAGAGCAATATTTTCTTTGGCGTCTCCTGCGATCGCCTTCCCCAAATCTACGCTGATCACCTCCAGCTTGCCGTCGCTCGACTTGCGAAAGACCTGGGCGTCCTCGAGCAGAGCAGCGGGCGTGGTTCCGCCAGCCAGGTAAACGGCGTCCCGCAGGTGGGCGACGCCATTGGTCAAATGATCTCCCGGATCTCTTACCTCTCCGGTGACGGTAATCACGGGCGGATCTTCGAAGTCGAATCTTCCGAAGACGCGAACCGTGTCAAAAGGTTTCAGCGCCAGGTTTTGATCTTGGCCGGCGAGCGCATCTCCTAAGTTGAAGGCGAGCACTACGGGCGCGTAACCGGGCTGGGATAAACGGATGATCTCGGCGTGATTGGTCGAGGGCTCGGGCAACAGGTCCTTGTAGGACTTGATCAGATCCGTCACTTTCATGCCGTCGCGATAAGCAAACTTGCCGGGGCGGGAGACATGGCCATCGAGGTAAACGGTTTTGTCCGCATAGGGCAGGATCGGAGTGATCTTGATCTTGTCTCCATCCTGCACCGCAAAATCGTCGAGCGCCTGGGCCACGTTTGCGTCGCTGTCGGTCTCCGGAATATCGAGGCGCAGCATGGTCCGGCCCTGGTGGCTTTCCACCCGCTCCACATCCACGTGGCGCAACGTGCCCGAAGGCAAAACCCCGCCCGCCAGCTCCAAAACTTCGGCCGGGCTTTTTTCCCCGCGCAGTTCATAGATGGCGGGGCGGCGTACCATCCCTTCGACTGTTACTTCTCCGCTGAGCGGGGGGACCTCAATCGTGTCGCCGGCCTGCAGTCTTTGCAGGTCCTCCC